>Ga0070680_100000802_pt1 | contig 22132 bp, 20 predicted proteins | sample KBSC73BmetaG_FD_64672 | JGI IMG/M metagenome (GOLD analysis project Ga0070680, IMG submission 64672) | Corn rhizosphere microbial communities from Kellogg Biological Station, Michigan, USA - KBS C7-3B metaG | ecosystem: Host-associated > Plants > Roots > Rhizosphere | place: USA: Michigan...
CGTTTATCAGTTATGGCATTCCGGAAAAAGGCGATGCCAGATGGCTGGATCATCAGGGAAGCTATATGGCTACTGTTGCCGCAGGACCGGTATTCAAATTACTCGGAGCCAAAGATATCGGCGTGTCAAATAACTATCTGGCAGAAAAAATGCCGCCCGTCAATACCGGCTTGCTGGATGGTCAGCTTGCCTGGCGTCAGCATGATGGCGGACATACAGACGCGCCCAACTTCAAATATTTTATACCGTGGGCAGGCAGGTTACTCGGGTACGTAAAAATGCCTTAGTTTATATTCCTGCATACGGATCTTTGATTATTTTATGTTGATAATGAATGTTTGAAAATTTCGCCTGGTTATGCGTACGGGCCGGTGATTGCAAATATGCTTTTCCTACCTGACGCGGTTGAATCCGCTCCCCTCCCCATATCCGCGTTTCACGGAAGAGATCTCGTCCTCCTCAAGCATTTCCTGAAGTTGCTTTTTCTTATATACCAGCGTATCATTCTTTACGAAATAATCATCGTCCGTCAGTTTGCTAACAAAACCACCATATTCCAGGTCGTTGTGATAAAGCATAATCGAGTCTCCGCTTATTTTAATGATCCGGAGAAAAGAATAGCTTGCATCATACCCGGTTCCTTTTTTAATCGTATAAACGTCGCCAGGCACAGGCTTATTGATATATGACTTATTCTCCCTTTCCTTGTTCCCGCTCCAATAGAACCAATACGCAGTGATGCAAACGGACAGGATCAGCGCCGAATACAGGTAAAAAGGGGTTTTGGCCATCGCGCGATACCGGCTTTCCACGCTCTCCAATCTCGTTTGATCTCCGCAATTCCTGCAGTGCATTTCAATCTGCTTACTCGCTATTGGGAAGACAGGAATAAAACAAAAATGGAAATATTCCCTATATACGAGAACCTCGCGGTCATAAGCCTGGCAATGATAACAAATGTGGTCTTTATCAATGAATCTATCTGTTCTGGCCGTTCTTTTACCAAAAATAAAGAGCATCCTGTCTGTAGGTTTAAACAGAGTAAAATTTAACCGCGAAGATGGAAGCGGCAGCAGCCCGAACGGCCTGACGGATCGTCCCATATATTTTTACATCGGCCCATAAAAACGAAATCAAAGGGTCATTTGGATTTTACCTTGCCTTTTACTTTCCGGACTTCAGGATTAGGCTTGCCTGCTTTCAGGGCCTTAAAATAATCGTCCGTTCTTTTTGCATCTCTTTTTATCTGAGTCTTAGTCCTGCTTTGATCGCCAAGGAATCCGATTTCATCTAAAAAATAATATTGCTCTCTACCGGTCATGGAGGTAATTTTTGTAATACGAATTTACTAATTTTTTGGCTGAATTTGCCGGGATGCCTATCCTGTTTTTGTATAGCAACGCGCAGCATTGGGAGTAAGCAAGATATTAACGCAGAAAACATGATAGCCAGGGGTTTAACCCGCTTTGCAAGGGTTAAATCACTTGAAAAGCTAGATTTCCTTGTTTATTTTGCTCCACCCGATCGCCATTTCCAGGAAGTTATTCAGCGCTTATGTAATGAAAGCAATTGTTGCATCATTAACCCGGAATCATCCTGCGGCAAGCCTGTATTCGAAGAAAATGAGCCGCCTAACTCCTAAAGTTCAACTATGCGTATCATCTTATTTCTCTCAGCCATGTTCTTTTATTTTGCTGCCCAAAGCCAGGTAAAAAAACTAAACGCCGAAACGACCATTCAAAACGTTACCATTTTTTCTTCCGGGGCACGGGTGGAAAGAACGGCTGCAGTGAACGTAGCTTCCGGGCGTTCTGAAATTTTCTTTGCCGGACTCAGCAATCAGCTGGATCAGCATACGGTGCAGTTGAAAGCAGACGCCAATATCACCCTGCTTTCAGTACAGACAACCAGGGACTTCCTGTCGGAACGCAAAATTGAACAGCAGGAAAGGGAATTTATTGACCGGACAAATGCATTGAAGGATCAATCCGATCTCGATCAGAAGCTGCTGGAAGTCTGTAAAAATGAAGAAGCGATGCTAATCAAAAATCAGACGATTGGAGGACAGGCGGGCGTAAAGACCATTGATTTGAAAGATGCTCTGGAATTTCAGCGTCAGCGCCTGACGGACCTGTATGAGAAAGAGCTGGAAATTGGGAAACGCCTTGTTTCGGAACAACATGATCTGGAAAGAAATAAAGCCCAAATGCAGGAGATCAGTAAAAAGCGGGATAGCATAAATTATGTTGTTACCGCTCTGATAGAGACTAAGGAAAGCAGGACTGTGAATTTTCAATTAATGTATAATGTGCAGGACGCGGGATGGTATCCGACCTATGACGTACGGGTCAGGGAGATTACCGAACCGTTAAACGTGCTGATGAACGCGAATGTTTTTCAGCGCAGCGGCGAAACCTGGAAGAATGTTCCGCTTCAGCTTAGTACCGGTAATCCCAATGACAATGCCACGCCTTCGTCCTTACAACCCTGGCTGCTGGGCTTCTATGATCCGTCGGTTTCCGTCAGAAGCCAGGGATCGCAGGGTGAAATATCAGGACGCGTCGCCAACGAAAAAGGGGAGCCGGTTGCCGGAGCAACTGTCACTGCTGAAGGCTGCGGGAATGTGGTCACAACAGACAACAATGGATATTTTAAGCTGCACAATATGCCAAAAGGCGGCATGCTGTTGATATCCGCCGTGGGGTATAATTCCAGAAAGGTCAAAGCAGTTACGGGATATATTTCGATAGCGCTTACCCCGGGTTCAAATGCTTTGGATGAGGTCGTACCCACCGGATATGCATTGCAGGGTAAAGTTGCCGGAGTTCAAATCTCCAATTCCCAAAAATATAGAAAGGAGGAATCCATTCAAACGGTTTCCGTCGCTACCCAATACCAGCCAACAGCCGTGATATACCGGACCGATGACAAATACAGCCTGGAATCAGATGGAAAAACAACTACTATTGGAATCAAACAGTTTGAGGTTCCCGCCATCTATGACTATTATTCAGCACCAAAAATTGATCCCACCGCATATCTCACTGCCAGGGTCATTAACTGGCAGGATTTTAACCTGCAGTCGGGCGAAGCCAGCCTTTATTTCGAGGGCACATACCTTGGTAAAACCTATATTGATCTGGCTTCAACTGCTGACACGCTTTCGCTTTCTCTCGGCAAAGACAATGGAGTCAGGGTATCCCGCAAATTGTTAAAAGAATACAGCAGCAAAAAATTCATCGGCAGCAATCGTACCGATGAAAGACAATACGAAATCAGTGTCCGCAATGCGAAACCGGTTCCAGTGAATATCACGCTGGTGGATCAGGTTCCGGTTTCAGTAACCCGGGAGATCAGTGTGGAAGATGTAAAAGCAGCGGAAGCACAGATCGACAAAGAATCCGGTATTGCCACATGGGCTGTTTCACTGCTTCCTGGCCAGGAGAAAAAGCTGGAGATCGGCTACAGTGTAAAATATGCGAAAGACCGGAAACTGGTATTAGATTAAAGAAATTACTGAATCATGCCCTGGGCAGCCTGAGTAAATGATATGTCACTGAAGCTGAGAGGGCGTACGCCGGTTGTCCGGAAACGTACAGAACCGGGCGGTGAATCTTATACAAAGGAATTGATTAATATATATTTATGAAACTGGCATTTGTTTGGTGCGGCAGAGGGAAAGGGTACAACTATGTTTGCCAACTACTTCAAAACCGCCTGGCGCAGCCTGTTCCGCAATAAAGTTTACAGCGCTCTCAATATACTCGGCCTTGCGACCGGCATGGCGGTCGCCCTGCTGATCGGGCTGTGGGTGATGGGGCAATTGTCTTACGACCGTTTCCTCCCAGGCTATGAGCGCGCCTATCAGGTGCGCTTCAACACAAGCGATAAAGGAGGAACCCGCACGCAGACCGAAGTATGCATACCATTGGCAGATGCATTGAAGAAAGACGTTCCCGGGATCGCCTATGCGGAGCCCGCCATGGGTCCAGTCAGTAATTCCCTGAGCGTTGGCGATAAACGGATCAACCGGAATGGCATGATCGCCGGCGTGGATTTCCTGCAGATCTTCCAGTTCCCCTTCGTGGAGGGCAATGCCGCCCAGGCCCTGGTGGACCCTTCTTCCATCGTGCTGACACAGTCGACCGCCAGGGCTTTGTTCGGCGATTCCGAAGCCCTGAACCGGACGGTCCTTTCCTATGGCAATACGCCCCTGAAAGTAACGGGCATCATCCGGGACCTTCCCCGAAATTCGAGCTTCCAGTTTGGCTTTGTCACCTCGTTCAACGCATCCTACAGTTACGAAGGATGGGTGAAGGCCGCCCGGTACAACTGGAACCATACGTTCTTCCTGATGTATATGGGACTGAAGCCTAATGCTAAGTTCGATGAGGTTGCGGCGCGTTCGAAAATGATCGTGCAGAAATATGCGCCGGAAACTTACCGGACCTTCCAGCAGCAGGTGTTCTTCCAGCCGTTGAAGGACTGGCATTTGTTTACGGAGTTCAGGAATGGCTATGCTTCGGGCGGCCTGATCGATTACGTGCGGCTGTTCAGCATCATCGGCATCCTGGTACTGCTGATCGCGTGCATCAACTTCATGAACCTGTCTACTGCGCAGTCGGAAAAAAGGGCCCGGGAAGTGGGCGTGCGGAAGGTCATCGGCTCCTCACGGCGGGGCCTGATCCTTCAGTTCCTCGCAGAATCGCTGCTGATCACCTCCCTGTCTTTCCTGCTGTCGCTGCTGCTGGTGCAGCTGGCGCTGCCGGCATTCAATACCCTGACACAGGGCCATCTCAGCATACCTTATTCCAGCGCGGATTTCTGGCTGGTGATGATCAGCTATGTGTTGCTGACAGGCCTGCTTGCCGGCAGCCGGCCGGCATTTTATCTTTCTTCTTTCCAGCCGGTGAAGGTCTTGAAGGGTACTATAAAAATTGGCCGATCCGCCACGCTGCCGCGCAAGGCACTTGTCGTGCTACAATTCACCTGCTCCACCGCTCTTATCATCAGCACCATCCTGATCTATCAACAGATACAATATGCCCGGGAGCGGCCGAGGGGCTATGATTCCAACCGGCTGGTCTCGACACCGGCAGGTGGCGGCTACCATGATCTCAAACAGGAAGCCTTACAGGCCGGGCTCGTGAGCGGCATGACGCGGAGTCTGAGCCAGCCCACGGAGATCTATTCACACAATACCATTGATGACTGGCCGGGCCACCAGCCCAATGAACCCCTCTCGCTGGCCATGCAGGCCGTGGCCGATCCGGATTATTTCCAGACGCTGGGTATTAAGCTGGCGATGGGCAGGAATTTCACCGGCAACTTTGCCGCGGACAGCACCGATGTGATCCTGAATGAAGCCGCCGTCAAACGGATGCGGCTGAAGCAGCCTCTGAACCAGATTATAAGGTGGTCGCTTTCCAACGCGCCAAACCGGCTGCGGATCATCGGCGTGGTGCAGGATGCCCTGACGAAGAATCCTTTTTCAGCCGCCGAGCCGACGATGTTCGTATACCAGCCGGACTGGACCTATAATATCACTTACCGTTTGTCCCCCGGTATCGCGACGCAAACGTCGCTTGCGCGCCTGAAGACCATCTTCGACAAGTACAATCCCAATATGCCGTTCGAATATCATTTCGTGGATGAAAGCTATGCGGCGCATTTCGATCTGGAAATGCTGATCGGCAGACTGGCGGCTGTCTTTGCCGTGCTGGCTGTTTTTATCTCCTGCCTGGGTCTCTTCGGGCTGGCGGCTTATGTGGCAGAGCAGCGTACGAAAGAGATAGGGATTCGCAAGGTGCTCGGTGCTTCGGTGTCGCAGGTGTGGCTGCTGCTGTCGAAGGATTTTATCGTCCTGGTACTGCTCGGTTGTGTGATCGCATCGCCCATTGCCTTTTATTTATTGCGGCAGTGGCTGCAGGGCTATTACTACCGGATCACGATCGGACCGGGGGTATTCATCGTCAGCGCGCTGCTGGCAATTGTTATCACGGTGATGACGGTCAGTTTCCAGTCTATCAGGGCGGCTCTCGCGAACCCGGTCAAAGGATTGAGGGGGGAATGATTTTTCCCTTAAAAAGAAATTTATTGCAAATTGGAAGTATCCCCTATTTTGAAGAATCAAATAACTGTAAGATTAAGTCATGACCTCTCCACGTTGGTTGTCGGGTTAAATAATAGCTATTACAAATTATATCCGCATAGACTGAATTACAGGATTTATTTTGATTTTGCCTTCCGTTTAATTCTCCCGGCTTCCGGGTTGGGCTTACCTTCTTTCAAGGCTTTAAAGTACCGGCTTGTCCGGATCATATCTCTTTTCACCTGGGCTTTGGTTCTGTTTTGGTCTCCAATAAATCCGATTTCATCCAAAAAATAATATTGCTCCTTACCGGTCATAGATATAATTCTTATAGTACGAATTTACTAATTTTCTGGCTGAATTTCCCGAAATACTCATCCTGTTTTTGTATATCAAAATCGCTCCAAATTTGTCCGCATAATGCCCTATCAGACGGGTTTTAGCAAGAAATCCGACAGCTCCTGCAAAGCCTGATTCAAAGCTCATTTTACAGGCGAAAGCCACAAGATTACCGGCAACCCCTATCCATTTTTTTGATTTCCCAATATTATGAGGAGCGCTTTCAATCAGATGCATTTCAATATAACCATCCGCTAATTGAAGGCAGATTAAACCTTCGATCATTTCGCCTCCTTTAACAACCAGCTTAAACAACTGCCGTTCCGGGTTTTTAAATTCCATCTTCCAATTAAACCGCCAACCGTTTTTCTTAAGGATCTTTTCCAGATCAGTTGCCAACAGCGGAGATATTTCTGTTTCTGCGGTATCAGCATTAACAGCATTTTCTATGCTATTTGTAATCTTATCTACGTAAAAATCGAATTTGCGCACCAGGTCGTATTAAAAAAAATTACTCCCTACGCAGAATGCAGTATAGGGGACACACAAGATATTACTGCGGGAAAAATGATGGTGAGTGGTTTAACCCGGTTTACCAGGGTTGAATCACCGGTGCTGTGTGCAGGTAATGATCTCAAAATAATAATAAACAATTCAGAAAAACGTTTTTATGGGCAGCTTCTATTGCACCCGCCCGCGTTCTTCCTCATTTCCCGTATCCCGCTTCCCGGCGCCGGATTCCTGACCGAAGCGGTAGCTGATGCTGAGCTGAACATACCGGTTGATCTGGAAATTGCTGAATTTGGTCCGGATCCCGTTCACCGTGCTGCTAACAGCGGAGGCGCTGCTTTGAAAAGCGTCATTCAGATTTAGGCTGATATCCATTTTGTCTTTTAATGCTTTGGCGGTAAATCCGAAGTCCAGTTTAGAACAGGCATCTGCGCGGCCAATATGATCGACCTCCGGAAACTGGTACCAGAAATTCATAAATGCGGCAAACGTTTTAGCGCTGTTCAGGTACACGGTATTATGGGTCGACAAATACATGCCATATCCATTGATGTTTTCAACAAACAGAATGGATGACCGCGCGTCGGTATGGTATACACTTACCTGGTTACTGTTATCCAGCCAGGGAAATGGCCGGAACGAAAAACCTTCGGTAATGCCCATCCGGATCGTCCTGATAAAGTTAAGCGGAATGGTATACAGCAGATTGGTATCGGCGGAAGCAATGGTCAGGCGGGCAGGTAACTATTGGTTTCAAAATCGGAGCGATCCGTCTGGAAATAATCGAAATAGTCGGCATTCAGCAATAGCTTCCTTCCGCTGCTATCGAAGTGGATGACCGCATGTACGTTAACAGAATTGGGCAGGGCTATCGGATAATAGGTTGCGTAGGTTCTTAAAGTGGAATCCAATCTCCCATTGTGATTGTAAACTGGATTATTTACATGATCGGAACCAACATAAACGGTCCTTCCTCCCAGATAGGAAGCACCGATGCTGGTTTTGGAATTTATTTTATAATCCGTCCCGGCCATCACGCTAAAATTATGATAACGGTAATCGCCCGTATCCGTTTGCAGCCAGGTCTGCTCCGGATAAAATACATCGGTTTCGAATCCTTCCAGTTCATGATCCTGATCGGTATTCACGCTGGCATAGGCCGACCATTTCCCGGCATGATAATTCAGGTTCAGGCTGGCATTGGCCATCCAGTAATTGGTTGTTCCATAAACCCTTGCCGGCCGGTGCAGCCAGCGCCGGTCGCTGAACTGCAGATCGCCGGAGAAACCGGGCCCCGTGCTCTGTTTGGTAACGATATTGATTAACCCGGCATTACCATCCGCATCATATTGGGCAGAGGAATACTGGCTGAAACATGATAAATGGTTTTTTCAAAGTTATCTTCCATCACCGGTTTGCGTGCCGTAACAAACACTTCATGCAACAGGCTGTCGGACGAATTTAAAATGATCTGCAAAGTCGTGTCCCGGGAAAGAAAAAGATGAAGGATTGAGCTCGTACAACCCGTGTAGGAAATCGTCGCAAGATATTGGCCCGGCCGGATATTTTGAAAGATAAATCGTCCCGAACTATCTGCCTGCAGTGTCCTGGGCTGGCTGCCCTGTGCATTTTTTAATTCAATACCAGCATAAGTCAACGGAATTCCTTGTGTATCGGTTATGGTTCCGGCCAACCGGATCTGTGCATACAATTGACCATGGAATAACAGGATAAATACAAAAAAATATTTCAAGCGTTTAATTTAGCTGCGGCTTGCCAGATATCAGGTTTTAATGATCAGGAACCCGGTGAACAAATTTAGTGGTATTTATTTCCGGGAATGAAACATTCCGGATCCGTTCCTTTTCGTGAAGAAATTATAACTTCATTGATTTGTCTCATGAAATTCGACAGTTATATTCCCTGTGATATTTTAAAACCCTATATCAGGGTGCTGGTCATTTCCGAATCTCAGGTGTCAGATACCTACAAAGTGCTGCCGGGAACGGAGGTCGTCATTGGGTTTCAGTATATGGGACGGCTGTCCTACCGGGAAAACGACGAGGAAAAACCACTCTCCACTTCCGGGCTAACGGGCCTGAATGACCGCTTCCGGCTGTTTAGCAATACCGCCGGTACCGGAACGGTATTGGCTTTTTTTAAAGAAGGCGCCCTGTCATCCTTTTTCCCGCATCCCGTTCACGAACTCTTCGGGGAAAGTGTTTCGCTGGAGAATTTTATGCTTCGTTCCGAGTTGCTGATCCTGGAAGAAAAACTTCAGGAAGCATCCGACGATAAGAAAAGGATTTTGGTTATTGAAAGCTATCTGATTTCCAGGTTGAACCCCGCGCCCCCCGACGTGCTGGTTGTATCAGCCCTTTCGCTCATTTATAAGAGCAAAGGCAATATCCGGATCCGGGAACTGATGAAAAATCTTCACAGCAGCCAAAGCCCCCTCGAAAAAAGATTCCGGCAGGTTATCGGCACAACACCGAAGAAATTCGCATCCCTTGTACGCTTCAAAAATACGCTCGGAAATTACAAGCGTCAGGACTCCCTGACCAGCCTGGGCTATGAAGCGGGATTCTACGACCAGGCTCACTTTATCAAAGAATTTAAAAACTTTACAGGCGAAAGCCCCGAAAACTTCTTCAGCGAAAAATAGATAAACGATTTTTTACAATTGCAGGAAGAAGACGCTGATGATATTTGTGATGAGAAACAATATTCTTCATTCAAATATCAAATATTATGTTCACGATCGAAGCCATAAAGGCGGCGCACGCGAAAGTAAAAACAGGGGCCGACTACCCTGCTTACGTCCGGGAGATCATCGCAATAGGCATAATGGGTTATGAAACCAGCGTCGGCGACGGCAATACAACTTATTTTGGCATGGGAAGTTTTCAAATCCAGTCAGGCCCGAAGTATGGCAGCATCTCTGTGGCAGACAAAAGCAACCGGACAAAATTTCTGAAGCATCTGAAAGTCCATCAGCGGGGAGCAACGGATTTTCCCACATTCTGTGCCGAGAGCGGTAAATCCGGCATTGAAAAATGGGTGGCGGACCTGTCGGCTATGACCTGTACTTATTTTGATAAGGCCGGAACAGCCCTGGTCGTTGAATCGATCCCCGGGCTCTGACCAGCATTCCATTATTGAAATATTGCGGCCGTTCAAAATTCACGGAATAAAAGATGCGACAGTCCCGGTTCTGTTATTTTCTTAAAGAAATACCCCAGCTGTAACCTTTTCAGATAACAAATCGTCCTACCTGTGTCTTTCGCCTGTAAAAGCGGAATTCATCATGCATTTTAAGTCATTTTAAATCCGGGATCATGAAATGGAATGCGATTATCTCCAGGTCACAATATGAAAAAACAGTTCAGCGTGAAAGAGAAATCTCCCGGGGCCAACGGGACTTTGCCGGCGAAGACGAACTCAGGTTGCTGCGTATTTTGATTAAAGATTACGAAGACAGGCAAACTGAAATGTGGTCAGCCGGTTTTCAGTTAACGCAAACCGTTATCAGCTGTGAACGGAATTTCAGCCCCTGATCCCCGTTTATACCACGCATTTTTCGTGATAATTAATCAGTTCCACCGGCATCCGGACCGGCTCATAACCCTTGTAGAAAGCCAGGCCCTCATCCAGCACCGATACGATCTCATCGAAGGCAGTAAGCAGCATCAGTCTTTTGGTAAATGCGGAGATCCCCGGAAGCCCCCGGAGATAGCCGGCATATTTTCCGCGCATCGCATACATGCCCTTCCCCTCTCCTTTCCAGGCAATGGAACGAGCCAGATGATCCTTGCATACGCCTATCCGTTCCGCTACTGTCGGAGGCGGAACCGGTTCGCCGGTTTCCATAAATTGTTTTATTTCCCTGAATATCCAGGGATGACCGATGGCCGCACGACCAATCATAATGCCGTCAATGCCGTACCTGTTTTTGTAGTCAAGCGCTTTCTCCGGACTGTTGATGTCGCCATTGCCGAAAACGGGGATATGTATGCGCGGATTGTTTTTCACCTCCCCGATCAGCTGCCAGTCGGCGACACCTTTATACATCTGGCAGCGGGTACGGCCGTGAATGGAAAGCGCTTTGATGCCTGCATCCTGCAGGCGCTCCGCAGCCTCCGCAATATTTTTGCTGTTGTCGTCCCAGCCCAGTCTTGTTTTGACCGTTACCGGAAGCCTGGTTGACCGGACGCAGGCTGAGGTCAGCCGGATCATCAGATCAATATCTTTCAGCACGCCGGCTCCGGCGCCCCTGACAACCACATTCTTCACGGGACAACCGAAATTGATATCCAGCAGGTCGGGACGGGCGATATCAGCAATCGCCGATGCCATGGCCAGGCTCTCCTCATCCCCTCCGAAGAGTTGTATGCCCACGGGTCTTTCTTCTTCAAAAATATCCAGCTTCCTCCTGCAGGAGATGGCGTCCCGGATCAGTCCTTCACTTGAGATAAATTCCGTGTACAGCAGATCGGCCCCGAGCTTTTTACAGATTGCGCGAAAGGGCGGGTCGCTCACATCTTCCATCGGCGCGAGCAGCAGGGGAAAATCCGGTAACAGGATATTGTCAATCTTTACCAAAGCAGTACATCATTTTAGCCCAAAGTTAGCCTTCCTGCAGCAGTAAAGACGCACACCCATTTTTCGATCTGGCCTTTATCCCGCTAAATACATTTTATAGTTTTATAAAGGTCTTCGTACTGCGGATTGCCCCTTCGGCAAACAGACTGAGATAGTAAACGCCTTTGGGCAATGCAGCAACGGGTAGCGAATACCGGGATGTTCCGCTGGCAAAAGCCAGTTCTTTTTGCAGGATTAAATTTCCTGCGGCATTTCTTACGATCAGCGTCATTTTTTTAGCAACAGGCAATTGCAACATCAATTGCAGATTTTCCAGAACAGGATTTTGCACTAACCTGATATCGGATTCCGGTTCATCCATCATCACACTGATTATCCTGGAATAAAAGAACCGCCCATCTTTGTCGAATTGCTGCAAGCGATAAAGATTTGTTCCTTTTACCGGAGCAAAATCAATAAAACTGTAGTTGACCATAACAGAACTGTTTCCGGCGGCAGATACTTTACCAATATTTTCAAATTTAATTCCGTCAGCAGAATGCCCGATAATAAAATAATCACTGTTCTGTTCCTGGTCCGTGGTCCAGTTTAGCTGAACTTTACCCGTCTGCATTTGAGCTGTAAAGCGGTTAATCAGAACCGGCAGCGTAGTAACAGGAGGAAGATAAGTCCAGAGATCATTTAAATATCCGGATGCTGTGGTGCTGCCGATACCATTTCCACCAAAAAGCCACAATTTCCCGCCGGCATCTTTCCATCCGGAAGCTGTATACCTGGCGCCCGGTATATTGGTTGAAGAAGGACTGCCTGCCGTGCCGTATATTCCTTTCTGCGCAACAATTTTGCTTCCTCCCATCCAGGTCCATTCGGCCGTTGACGGATTCAGTTTCCACAAATCGCTCAGGCTGCCCAGCGTAGTATTAAACGCATACCCGCTTCCGCCAAAAAGATAAATTGTACCATCCGTATTTTGCCATAAAACAGGGGCATATCTTCCGCCGGGTTTATTCGTAACCGAAGCAGTACCCATCGTTCCGTAGACTCCCGTTATATTTATCGCATTGTCACCACTAATCCAGGTCCATTGACCTGTAGCAGGGCTAAACATCCATAAATCATTCAGTGTACCGCCAACCCCCACATTGGAAAGAGCAAAGCCGTTTCCTCCAAAAAGCCAGATATTTCCGCTGGCATCCGTCCACATGACGGACGAATACCTCGCTCCGGGTTTATTAGCGGCGTCAGGAGTGCCTTTTGTACCATACACACCCGCCTGTCCGGCCGAATTGTCCCCGCTTATCCAGGTCCATTGCGAAGTGGAGGGCGTGAACTTCCAAAGATCGTTTAAGAAATTATTTGCTGTGGTTGTCCCAAAACCATATCCGCCAAACAGCCAGAAATCTCCATTGGCGTCTACACAGGAAGCACTGGCATACCTTGCTCCCGGTTTATTGCCGGGCGCAGCCACCGTTTTCGTGCCATAGACGCCTGGTTTATTAATTGTTTTATCGCCGCTAACCCATATCCACTGAGCCGTTGACGGGGTAAACATCCAAAGGTCGTTTAAGGAACCCGAACCATTGTATCCTCCCATAAGCCACAGGTTTCCGCTGGCGTCGCCAAAGGAGGAACTTTGGCTTCTTCCTCCGGGTTTATTGGCCGGGTCAGCCACGCCCATTGTTCCATATACACTCGCGGGGTTAATGGTATTGTCTCCGCTTTCCCAGGTCCAGCTATTTGTTCCGGGAGCGTACATCCAGAGATCATTTAAATTACCCGTACCTGTGGAAGCATTCCCAAATCCTCCCATCAGCCAAAAGCTCCCGTCTGCATCCTGCCATTGTATAGCGCCGGATCTTCCCCCGGGTATATTGCCGGGATCAGCTATTCCTTTTGTACCATATATTCCAAATTTTCCGGGAAGATTACTACCACCCATCCAGGTCCATTCACTGGTCTGTGCCAGTGCGCCGGAAAGCGGGGAAAATAAAAATAAAAAAACAAAAGCCCGTTTCGCAAAAGAAGAGAAAAGAGCAGAAGAATAGGGATACATGGATTACGCTGCTGACATCAGGAGCTTGTTCCCTGATGAATTGGGTTAGGAATTTTGGTTCTTCAATCCTATAGCGCACAATGAACGTTATTTCAGTTATTATATGATTAATAGATGAGGTAAGACATCATTTCATTGACAATTGTTAATAAGTATCGGGAAAAATAAAAATAATTCTAAGGGTAAACGTATAGTATTTGCCGCCCGGCCATTTTAGCGCAAGCGTCGGGAGCAGGTCAATGATTACAGTTAACAGATTAACTTCGCAGAAAAATTATCCATTGAGCGCTCTTTCTTCCAGGCAGGCGATTAAAAGACTAATACAAATGCTGTGGCTGACAGCAACCCTCGCACTGATCTCTTTTTTCTCAGCGGCCCAAAAGCCCAACCCGGCTCCGGTATCGCCAAAGGACTGGTCGAAAGATTACAAACCTTTCCGCATTTGCGGCAATCTGTATTATGTGGGGACCTACGACCTGGCCTGCTACCTCATTACCACGCCACAGGGACATATACTGATCAATACCGGACTGCCAGGATCCGTAAACATGATCCGGACGCATGTGCAGGCTCTGGGATTCAAATTTTCAGATATTAAAATCTTGCTGGCTACGCATGCACATTTTGATCACGTGGGCGGAATGGCCGAAATAAAGAAAATAACCGGCGCCAAAATGATGATCGAGGAGAAGGATGCCCAGGTACTCGCGGACGGCGGCAACTCGGATTACGTATTGGGTGGTAAAGGCAGTATGTTCCAGCCGGTTCAGGCAGACGTGCTGCTGCATGACAAAGACACAGTAAAATGGGGAGGCATGCAGATCGTCGTATTGCATCATCCCGGTCATACAGAAGGCGCCTGCAGCTTTTTATTCGATGTGAAAGATGAACAGCGCTCCTGGCGGGTACTGATCGCGAACATGCCGACCATCCTGGAAGAGACAAAACTTTCAGGAATGCCCGCTTATCCCGATGTTGCAAAAGATTATGCCTATACCCTGGTTGCGATGAAAAAATTGAAATTCGACATCTGGCTATCTTCCCATGCCAGCCAGTTCGGATTGCATAAAAAACACAGACCCGGAGACAGTTACAACCCTGGCGCATTCAGTGACCAGCAGGGCTATGATTTGATGATCGGTGGTTTACAGAAAGAGTATCTGAAAAAGCTCGGCAAAAAATGATTCATCTTTTTGATGAAAATCTGCAAATTAACCCGTGTTATGAATATCTTCTAAGGGTTTACATCTACAAAAGTCACAAAACCCTTCCCCGGCAGCAAAAGTATTTCAGAATAAGGTTCAAAAATAAAAAACAATAGTCGATATCATGCGTTCGTATGATCACAACTCACTTTCGTGATATACTTCAACCATGAGAATCCCCAGGCTATGCCTTTTCTTTTTTGTATTCCTTGGCTTTTCTAAGAATTCCACGGGAGCTTCCCGGTATTGGGTGTCACTTCTCCCGAATAATTGGAGTAACACGATCGGTTGGTCCCTCACCTCCGGCGGCGCGGGAGGCGCCTCAGTACCCGGCGTGAATGATATTGCCATTTTTGATGGCGGACCCCTTAATTTACGTCAGGGGAATTGCACAATCAACATGGCGGTAATGGTAGCGGGCATCACCGTTTCCGGCTACACAGGAACCCTAAGCCAGGGTGCTAACAGTATTTCCGTGTCCGGCGCAGCTACTTTCGAAAGCGGAACGTTCAGCGGCGGATCGGCCAGTATAACCATTACAGGCGTCTATACCCTGGCGGGAACCGCTTTTACTTCCACTTCCGCCACGCTGGAACTGCAGAACAATGCCGCATTTACCAGTGGCAGTTTTTTGCATAATAACGGAAGGGTCAGGTTTAACACGAGCATCTCTCCGGAGACCATTTCTGGAACAGGCCCGGCTTTTTATACGCTCGAATTTGTGGGCTCGGGCCACGACTATACCATCTCATCTGCCGGAAATATTTCAGTTGCCAGTAACCTCATTATTTCGGGAACAGGGTTCATTAATCTATATACAGGAACCATTGATGTAAAAGGGGATATTAATATAACGAACACGGCGCCCGGCTGCGGCGGAGACGCAACCATCAATGTTAATGGAACAGGCACACAGAATTTCAACGGAAATACAACCGCGGGAGCCGGGGCTTTACCGAAACTCACCATCAACAAGGCATCGGGCACTCTGAACCTGACCAATTTTCCGGGGGTATCAAATAACTTTACTTACACTGCGGGAACAGTAAATGCTGGTACGTCTTTTTTTTGTTTCACGCACGGCAACGCGGCTGCCTATTCCATCACCGGAAGCCTGTCATTGGCCGGCATCGAATTTATCGCGAATACTTCCCTGACTACGTTTACCATTGGCAGCACCACGACCCTCACCGCAACAGGGGATCTCAGCATCGCGGGCGCCGGCGGCCTCATCATCAATACAGGCAATATCAATGTCAGTGGAAATATATTCCTGACCAATACAGCAATTAATGGCGGCGGTACGGCTACGATCAATATTACCGGAACGGGAAATGAAACCCTGGATGGAACCGCCATCATCATTAATCAAAGCCGCTTGCCGGCTATTAACATAAATAAAGCAGGTGGCCCGCTCACCCTATCCGGCAATATTTCGGCTTCAGCGAATGTCACTTATGTTGCAGGCACCGTCAGTGCAGGCACATCAACCCTGTACGTAGTCAATAGCCTCACAATTACCGGAAACATTAACCTGTATAATCTTACGATTGCCAATACCGGAACCACCACCGTCACGATCGCGGCAGGATCGACTGTTACCGCAACCCATACGCTCGATTTGGAAAACGGAGCCAACAATATCACTATCAACACCGGAACGATTGCTGTACAGGGAAATATCATAGACAATAACAGCAATATTACGGGCGGAGGCACCGGTACGATCCTGATCAATGGATCCGGCGCGCAGACGATTACTTCAACAGGCATCGTTGACCAGGGAAAATTTCCATCCGTCACCATCAACAAATCTGGCGGAACACTAACTTTTCCATCTCTTATTACAGTCACGGGCAATTGGACTTACACGGCCGGGACGCTCGATGTTTCAACTAATAACAGTACTATAGTATTTGCAGGTACCCTCGGTATAGCCGGCAGCCATACATTGAATAATGTCACATTCGAGGGAAATAACAACAGTACTTTTACCGTCAATACAGGAACCCTGCTGACCGTTACCGGAACACTCAGTACCACGGGCATTAAAAACGTATTTATCAATTCCCCCGTTGCCGGAGCAACTGCCATACAGGCGCAGGGTGATATCATTATCAATAATACTTCGCTAACCGGAGGCGGCACTGCGTTGCTATTGATTAACGGCGCCGGTTCGCAGGCGCTTACCGGGAACGCACCTGCTTCCCAGGGGCTATTGCCATATATCAGGATACAGAAGGCTTCCGGGACGCTGACCATGAGCGGTATTATTTCCGTGGCGCGCGACTGGACCTGGCTCAGCGGCACGGTAGCAGCCGGCAATTCATCGCTTGTTTTCGGGGGCAACAATCTTTCGGTAACCAGCGGCGGAATGAGTTTTTACAATGTTGCTGTCACAACCAATACCTGCACGCTCCTGAGTAATTTAACGGTACATAATAATCTTGCTATTACCGGAACGGCTATTTTGTCGCCGGTAGCCAATACAATTAACCTGGGAGGCAACTGGACTGATTGGGGAACGGGCGGTTTTGCTGAAGCATCAGGTACGGTGAATTTTAACGGGTCCTCTTTGCAAACCATAACCAGTCCTGCAGGGGAAAATTACACAAATCTTATCGTCAACAATACGGGCTCCGGCATCCAATTGGGAAATGCAGTTGCAGTGGCTTCCGGTTTGACCATGACGCAGGGTAATATAGACCTCCACAGTAATACCCTTACGCTCGGAACATCGGCGCTTGCACCCGGAACACTCAATTATACTGCGGGAATCATGAACAATACCGGATCTTTTACCAGATGGTTCGCAAAATCAACCATCACAGCCGGCGGGATGGCCGGTTTGTTTCCTGTTGGCACAACCACCGATTACAGACCTTTCAGTATTTCCGTACCAACCGCTCCAACCACGGGAGGAACAATAACCGTATCCTATACAAACGCTGTCAGCAATACCAGCACATCGTTTGCCGATGGAGGCGCTACTGTCGTAGTCAGAAAAGATCTGAACTGGGCAGTAACTACGGCAACACTTGCAGGAGGTCTATATAACGCCGGTATCTCCGGAACTGGTTATGGACTGATCGGCAACCCGGCTGATCTCCGCCTCACGCTTGCAGCAGGAGTCACGGGTTTGCCGGGAACGAATGCCGGAACCATTCTTAATCCCCAGGTAAACAGAACAGGCATTACCCAGGCTAATTTGAACAATAGTTTTTACCTTGGATCCATCAATTCTACCAGTAGTCCTTTGCCGGTGACGCTGGTTTCTTTTACTGCAATACCAAAAAATAGCCAGGTAAATCTGGACTGGACAACTTCGGCGGAAATCAACAATGACTACTTCATTATTCAGCGGTCGCCGGATGCCGAACACTGGCAGGATTTACAGCGCATTCCGGGATCCGGAAATACGGGTACAGATTCCAGGTATTCAGCTATAGACGCGAATCCTTTAACCGGCATCTCCTACTACCGCCTGGATCAGACAGACCTCGATGGTAAACAGTCTTTTTCAATGATCAGAAAAGTCAGTTTTCAGACGACCACATCTGTAAACGTTTATCCCAATCCCGCAACAAATATTGCTTATGTCAGCGGTACCGGAAAACTTCAGGTATCCTTATACAGCAGCGGCGGTCAGTTCGTCAACGTGCCTCTTCAGATAAATGGGAATACGGTTTCATTAAATATTGCGGGCTTACCGGCCGGAATTTATTATATCCATATTCAGGAGGCAGGCGGATCTTCCATACGGGTTCTTGTTAAGGAATAGAATTATAAGATGGGAGATCTTCTGGTGCGTGATTCAGAATTGTAGAATTACCGGTTCGTTTTTATTATACGCAGTGCAATATCGTCTGTGTATTCCGGAGAACTTAACATCACTTTGCCGCCTGCATGCCTGAGTGATCTTTTGCCGCTGTATTGACCGGTTAGCGTGTTTAGCCACTCTGCAGTATAATTGCCTGCCGGTAGCGTCAGTTCCAGGTCACCCTGCCGGCTCCCGCAAATATAGATCGCATATTGTTTCCCCGTTTCTGACAATGTCTGTGCAATTGCATTACCGGGCAGGCCGCCCGTTACCGTTGTACTGTCCGGCCGCATATGAATAAAATCAAAACTTTCCATAAAACGTTTAAGCCATCCTAACTGGTTGCGCAATGCGGCACTTCCTCCACCCGGCTGGGTTGGGGGATACGCGTAGTCGCCTTTCTCATGGCCTGCCGTAAAAGAATAATCCAGGTTATTGAATAATCCGCCGCCTGCAAGTATAAATCGCCAACCTTCCATCCGGTAAGTGGAATCGCTGTTGCCCCGGAAACCGGTCTCATTGTCGCCGATCACCTTCTGTAAATGATAGTTCAGCGCGACGGTAACGGGCGGCCACGCATAGTGAAAATTAAACACGGAAACTGCGGGGATCGGATCTTCTATTTTGCTATACCCATTGGCAATATTTTGCGTGATGAGATGGCGTGCGGAAAAATCTTTCTCGGCATCCCGGATGATGCCGGCAATATGCCGTTGCCATGCAAGTTCAACACCGCCAAAATAGGGTTCGTTGCATATCTCGTACATCACATTGCCAAAGTCTTTCAGTTCCTGCACTATCTTGCTCACCATTTTTTCCTGGTACTGCAGCAGGCTGCCATTCTTGTGCAGCGTATAAACGTCGTTACGCGAAAGCCTTTTGAGTCCGTTGATATTATTCAAAGAATTCATTGGGCTGAGCGTCCAAAGGGTATCTTCATAAAAGGGACAGAAAAAAGTAAACTCTACAATAATATTCCGTTGCTGTGCGGCAGATATAAACGCTTTTAAGCGCGTAAAATACCGGTCGTCCCATTTCTGCAGATCAAATTTGTTGCCTCCGTTCCGGTATCCCGGCTCACTACTACGGGCCCAGGGGCTAAGCAGTTTACCCGGCGCAGGAGCAAGCGTATTATGGCTGATCTGAAAAGTCCCGCCCAGTTCCGCATAGCTTCCGCTGAACGTGCGGGTCAGGTTCAGCCCCTTCGAAGCAAGCTCATCCAGATAAGTGATATAATCAAAATCAGGATTTAATACAGCACCATAATGCTCACCCGATGTTATTAACACGGTCGCTTTACCGTGATACAAAAAATAATGCGGATTTTCCGGATGTAAAGCAATTGCCTGCGCATCCAGGCCCCTGTTCGGTAAGAGGGTTAGTATTGCGGGCACGACAAACAAAGCATATATTTTCCGGATCATCATGGCAAAAAATATTGGATGTAAAAGTATTGATTCGTCTGCATGATTGATGCAGGCTGCCATAATTATCGTCGAATTTTTCCCAAATCAGCGGAAAGCATTTTTGAAAAAGCAATCCCGGAAGAATCGTTCAAATGCCCGCTGCCGCGGGATATGACCGGTGCGGCATCTAAAAGGAATTAAACAATATGGGGTTGTAAAATATAACCCCGCACGAAATGAGTTCCTCACCTGTGCCTGGGGAAAAAAATAACATTAAGCAGGAGAGCGATATATGGTGTGAGCAAAACGAATACGGAAATCATTAAATGCAAGTTCCTGTTTGGATGCTGATGAAATGATTTTTCATATTTTTCGAAAATTTTCAGATCGCGGTCCTGTGTAATAAAAATATGGTTGAAGAGGATTGCAGACAGCAAATAAACGGAAGTAGTAAAGACCGTGGATTCTGCCGGTGATGAAAACCAGGCATGCTTTATCAGGTGTAAATAAAGCGACTCCAGTAACAGTAGCCATCCCCCGAGGCCCATGGAGAATAAATACATCGCCAGCAAACGGGGATTAAAAGTCTGGCTGTACTGGCTTTTCCTGTAGAAATGATTATAGATATTGAAGTAGAGATAGTCTAAGTACTTCATAGGGTTGTTTTCGGGTTAGGGTACTAAAGCGCCGGATTAAGGGCTTCTTATAAACGTCTTAAGAAGAAAAATCGTACAAGCAATGGGAATCTGAAAAAGTAATGTATTGATTTACAATAATTTTTTTAAAGAAAGGTCGCCGGCGGATGGTTAAAATCCGCAAAGCTCTCCGGGCGCCTGGAAATTCGCAAAAAAAGCCCTCAAAAACTTGCGTTTACCGGAATTTCTGCGTATAATTAATTATCTGAATATTCAATCAGGCTCTCATACCTGCGCAGCTTTAAGACCGGAATTGACGTATTTGTATTAAGCCCCATCCCCACCTCTGTTAAATCCTGGCCGTAAATTTTGTCTGAACACGATTGTTCAGGAGGAATTATTATTATTCACGGCTTCATAACCATTAACTAACCATCATGAAAAATCTCCTCCGCCTGCCGGCTCTTTGCCAGCTGCTCTTTTTATCCGCATTGTCCGGCGCTGCACAAACATTGCAGCCATTTGAAAATTGCCCCGGCGTATCCGTTGCCGTTACGAGACCCGGATTAAATACTACCCCGGGTCCTTACCAGATCAGTCTGATCGATTCGAACGGAGCGGTGCAATCCAGCGGCAGCCCGGTCAATCTTCAGATCAACGGATTTGGCTTAAACGGATTGGATGGCTTTTTATATGGCATGCATGAATCATCCAATCTGGCCGATCCATTCCTGGCACGCTTAGATAAAAACGGGAATTTCGAAAATCTCGGGACCCTTTCAGTACCTGCTACTGATCCCTTTAATGTGGGCCTGATCAATACTGCCGCCGGCACGGTGGATGATAAGGATAATTATTACTTTCTCGCTTTTGGCATCAACCTGCAGAACATATCGGAGCCATTGCAACTATTTGCCGGCAAGGTTGAAAAAATATCCTCCCTAAAGAAAGGCGGGCAGCCTATCAATATAAAATATGCAAAGGTCAATCCCGGCACCTGTGCCGATGAATTACTGGCAGCCCTGTCGAATCCGCTGGAAGGCGCGCTGCAGGATATTGCTTTTGACCCTGCCAGCGGGAATATCTATACATACCTGCGCGCACCGGGAATAAGTCCGACAACCGGAAAGATTGCCTGGTTCAATCCCGAAACCAACCCGACTTTCAACTGCATAGATCCGGCGCAACCCAACATCCCCACCAACGATCTGTCGGGTTTATATTTCGGAAGCGATAGTTCGCTCTTTATATTGACCATTGATGGCAAATTTTATAAAGCCGATATCCAAACCGGTGCGATCAATTTTATAACGCAGTCCGGTATTCCCCTGATCAACGGAAATCTCCGGGGTGATATGGCTTCCTGTGTGGGTAAAAAACCGTTAGTCGCTTTTGATAATTGCCCCGGCGTATCTGTCGCCGTAACAAGGCCCGGTATTAACAGCACGGCATCCCCCTTCCAGATTTTTCT
>Ga0070680_100000803_pt1 | contig 22119 bp, 19 predicted proteins | sample KBSC73BmetaG_FD_64672 | JGI IMG/M metagenome (GOLD analysis project Ga0070680, IMG submission 64672) | Corn rhizosphere microbial communities from Kellogg Biological Station, Michigan, USA - KBS C7-3B metaG | ecosystem: Host-associated > Plants > Roots > Rhizosphere | place: USA: Michigan...
TGGCAATACCGGGTGGTACGCAACAGCGCTCCGTTGTTTCAGGCATCAGCGCTTTCAGATAGAGCAGAGCCCACCATGCGCATACTTCGAATTCAGCAAATCCTCAAGTCTGCGGGAGCCGTCGCCGGCCTCGCGATCGCGCCCGCTATCGTCCGCGCGCAGGGACTCGAGGCACGGACGCAATTGTCCTCCCGCGCACATCTCTCCGCCACGAGCGACAGCAGCGAGAGCGACGGAGAGACGAGCGAGTACACGTTCAAGTCGCGCTCGGACAGTCTCTCCTGGGTACGACATCGCGCCATCGCCGCGCAGGCGAGCGGCTTTCATCTGGTCGTCTCGCTTCAGGATCGCCACATCTGGGCAATCGTCGGCGAGGATACGGTGTTGAGCGCGCCGGCTGCCGTGGCGAGCGGAACGACCCTCCAGTATGGCAACCAGACGTGGACGTTCGACATGCCGCGCGGCGTGCGCACGGTGCTCGGCAAGGAAGCGGATCCGATCTGGCAGCCCCCCAAGTGGCTCTACGCCGAGACGGCTGAGGAGCACGGACTCAAGCTCGGATATGTCAGCGCCAGCCACCCGACGAAGCTGAGCGACGGCCGCAAGCTGGTTGTCCGCGATGATGAAGTCGGTCTGCTCGACAAGGACGGCAAGTACCTCGGCGCGCTGCCGACGGACGAGCACATCGTGTTCGACAACACGCTGTTCATTCCGCCACTCGGCACCAAGAATCGGAAAGTCGAGGGGGAGCTCGGGAAGTACCGCCTCATCCTTGGGGACGGGTTCCTGCTCCACGGAACCCCGTACAAGGAGTCGATCGGTCTCGCTGCCACCCACGGTTGCGTGCGGTTGCGTGACGAAGACATCGAGTGGCTGTACGAGCACGTGCCCGTCGGGACGAAGGTCTACATCTACTGACAATCACCCCTGACGAGAGCAAATGAAGAGGCCCGCGCAGTCTGCGCGGGCCTCTTCATTTTCACACCGCTCGATCGCTTCGCTCGTTCAAGCGAGCACATTATAAACAGGGAGCGTCACGAGAGCGTCGAACTCATTGATATTTCAGTACTTGGGAGCGCGAATTCCGGCTCCGGATCGGCTCCCGTCCGGGCTGCCGCCGTCGATCACGAAACGCCAATCGCCGTTGCTCTGGCGCTGCCACACCGTGAGATATTTCCCGAATCGCTGGACCGTGGCGCCCGAGGGACCGCGGCCAGTGGACACGTATTCTCCGACGGTGAACCCCAGGTCGCGCGACATCGCTACGTCAGCGTACACCGGTCGCCAAGTGAGCGAGCTGCCCCCCGATTGCTCGAACAGGTACATCCGAATCGCCTCCGGCCCCACGATGAGCGCAGGGTTGCCGAACACCGCTCCCTGCGGCGCGGCCGTATTCGAGAATGCGAACGGAAGGCCCATTCGGATCGCCAAGTCGGAAAAAGAGCTGTCGGCCGAGCGGAGCTGGGCACGCGCCTCGGCAATCTTGGGGGGCACCGAATCCGTTGAGGGCGCCAGCTGCTCCGGCGTGAACGCCGGCTCCTCTCCGAATGGCGCCTGTCCAACTTCGGCGTAGGCGACGATTCGCCACGGGGTTCGCGCTGAGCGACGCCAGAAGGCGATGTACCGCGCGAGCTGAATCGGTCCGGAACCGGCGCTCGGTACAACTCGCGCCGCCACACCGAAGGTGTACGCCGAGCCGAGGTCGTTCGACACAGCGCCACCCAGCGGCTGCCATGAGCTCGCCGGTGCGCCCGGCGGGTTCGTCGCCGGCAAGAGTGTCCGTACCGCGGCGAGCCCGTACACCGCCGGCACTCCGGCGCGGAGATAAACCACGTCGGTGGCGAGCAGTGAAAGCACGCCGTCCACCGCACCGTGGGTGGCGACGGAATCGGCGCGACTCTCGTCGAGCTGGAAAAGGCTGTCTCGCGCCGGAGCCCGCGCGCGTTCCGGTGCCAACGCCCGTTGATGGAACCAACATCCGGACAGCAGCAGCGCCGTGGGGAGGACGAGCCAAGCCTTCATGCCTGACGGTACGCAGAGCTCGAGGTCGGCGCCAGAGCGGCCCACCTGGCGGGCCTCGGCAAAACGGCAAGACGCGAACGCTGGCGACCGCGGAACGTTGCTACGGCCGAGCCGGTATGATTCGTGATATCTGTCACGATGGGGCGTGTTGCGGAGGGAGGGGACGCGTGGCTCAGGCGAGGGGATCGGGAAAGCAGAACGACAAAGTTCCACACAGCCACGAGACCATCCTGCTCGTCGACGACGACGAAGACTGCCGGGTCATCTATTCCATTGCGCTCAAGGATGCGGGCTACAACGTATTGCTCGCGTCCGATGGGGATGAGGGCGTCACGATGGCGCGCAACCATTCGCCTACGGTCGTGCTGATGGACATCGGCATGCCGAAGCTCGACGGGTTCGGCGCACTCAAGGCGCTGAAAACCGATTCCCGCACGCGTGACATTCCCACTCTCGCGCTCACCGCCCGCGTGTCACTGCACCAGCGAACCCAGTTGATGGAAGCGGGTTTCGACGGGGTGCTCCTCAAGCCGATTCTGCCGCGCAGCGTGGTGGTCGCGGTCGGCGAGGTGGTGCGGACGCGGCACTGAACGCGCATCCGCGACGGTCCGCTCGCCTTGTCGGCCGACCGTCGTCGAGCGACTCTTGATTCGTGAACTCAACGCCGCGGCGTAAAGCGCCCGTCACGACCAGGCGCGGCTTCTCGACGCTCCTCCGATTTCACGCCGCGTCCGGCCTGCGCGTCGGGCTCCGGGCGAACGCGATCGTGCTGGGTGTCGTGGTGTTCGCGTTCGGCTCATCGCCGTTGCCGCTCGAGTCGGTCGAGCATTTCATCCGCGGCGTGGTGTCGACCGCGCCCGAAGCCGGATCGCGATTGACGCTCGCCGCAATAGCGGCGGCGCTCGCCGGAATCGCAGCGCCGCGCGTGACGCTTGGCGCGGCGGGATGGATGCGCAGCCTGCCGGCATCGGGACGGATGACGCGCGTCGTCAGCGCGCTGACGCTGACCGCGGCGCAGGCCGCCGTGCTCGTGTTTCTGCCGATCGCCGCCGTGGTGGCGACCGGCGCGTATCATGCGCCATTGTCGGTCGAGCGTGTGATCGGGATGCTCGTGCTGGTGCCGGCGATCGCGACGGCCTTCGCACCGTCGCCGTGGCTGCCGCGCGTACTGGCGGCCGGCGGCGCCGTCGCGGCGATTCAATCCACCGCACTTTCGATACTGGCAGCGATTATCCTGATCGCGGTCGCGAGCGCGCTCCCCGGCGGTCCCGGTGCGCACGGGCGACGCTCGACATGGGCCCGGACGAGTGCGTGGCGCGGACGTCCGCTGGCGAGCCGCGCGCGGGGCGTGGCGATGTGGCGCCGGATCATCTGGCGCGGCATGGGTCTGCGGCGAGCCATCGGCTGCACGATCATTCCACTTCTCATATGCGCGTACGGATATTTCATCGTCACCAACAACGTCGACCTGACGTCCACCGAATCGCACTCGGTCGTCCGCTGGTGCGGCGGCATCGCGCTGGCACTCCTCGCGGCGTCGCTGGCGAACATCGTCCTCATCTCGCGGCAGCCGTGGCCGTGGGTACGATCGCTGCCCTGGTCGTCGTCCCGTCGAGTGCTCGTGGACGCCGGCATCCTGGCGGCGTTTCTCGTCGTCGTTCCGATCGTGCTGCTGCCATTGTCGATTTCGTCCGCGCTCGCCGTCGCGGGGGTGGTCCCGCTGGCATCGCTGCTCGGCGCTTCGGCGGTTCGCGCCGGTGGCAGCCGGGTATCCGGCGCCGCGGGTGAAACGCTGGCGCTCGCCGGCGTCGCGGCGGTGGCCGTCGCGATCTGGCCGATCACCGCGGCCATCACGCTCGCGGCGGCGCCGCTGGCGTTCCGCCAGGGGGTGCGGCGTGAGCGGCGGACCTCCGTGACCCGCTGGCTCGAGCTCCACCACGACGCGCGGAGCGACCCGCTGTGGGGCGCCGACGCGTGATCGAGTTTCGAGATGTCTCATTCGCCTATCTCAAAGGCGTGCCGGTCGTCGACGTGCCGGCGCTGTCGATCGGTGCGGGACTCACGCTCGTGGTCGGACCCAACGGCGCCGGCAAGAGCACGCTCCTGCGACTGGCCGCCGGCGTCGAGCGGCCGCATCACGGAACGGTGATGATACAGGGACGCGATCTGTGGACGGACGAAGTCGCCGCTCGCCGGCACCTCGCGTATGTCCCGGAACAACCCGAGCTCACCCCGTACGCGACGATCGCCGAGATCCTGCAGCTCGTCGGCGGATTGCGCGGCACCTCGGTGGACGTGGAGGCCGACGCGCTCGTCCACGTGGGACTCACGGGCCTGTCGCACCGCACGGTCCGCGAGCTGTCCATGGGGCAGCGGCGGCGTGCGGTGCTCGCCACGGCGCTGATCGGAACGCCGAGCGTGCTGTTGCTCGACGAGCCGCTGGAGACGATGGATCTCGACATGCGGCGGTTCGTGCAAACCCTGGCGCGCAACCACCGCGGCGGCGGAGGCGCCGTCGTGATCGCGACGCACGAGATCGAGCCATTCGCCGCATTTACCGACGTGGTGATCGCGATGCACGGCGCACGGGCAACGGTCACTCCGTTGGACGCCGCGATCACGGGCGTCGACCGTGTGCGGGCGATCGAGGCGCTCGCCGGCGGCGGGCCGATGTAAGGATGACGTCTGCCGCCTTGATCTCGAGGCGGCTTGCCTGCAGCGTTGGAAGAATCGAACTGGAGTGCCTGTGATCGCCCGGACCCAGACGTTCTTTGCCAGCGCCTTCGACGCGTTGCGTCAGGATTTGCGATACGCCGTGCGCTCGTTGCGCGCCGCACCGGTGTTCGCGATCGCCGTCATCGCGACGCTCGCCATCGGAATCGGCGGCAACACCGCGATCTTCAGCGTCGTGCACGGCGTATTGCTGCGCGCCCTTCCCTTCGCGCGCGCCGACCGCGTCGCGATGATCTGGGAAACCGACCGGAACAGCGGCACCGATCAGGAGCCGGGCTCCGTGCCGGACTTCTTCGACTACGCGCAGCGATCGCGGTCGTTCTCGGCGATTGCCGGCTGGACCGGACTGAATCGCACGTGGACCGACGGTGATCCGGTGCGCCTCTCGGTGGCGGCGATTTCGGCGAACGCACCGGCGGTGCTCGGCATCAGGCCCGCGCTCGGCCGCGGATTCACCAGCGCCGAGGACACCCCGGGCGGCGGTTCGGTGGTGATGGTGAGCAACGACTTCTGGCACGCTCGGCTCGGCGGAAACCCCGGCGTGATCGGCCAGCGCATTCGTCTCGATGACAGCGTCTATACCATCGTAGGCGTCCTGCCGCCGGATGTGAGCTTTCCGGACGAGCACACCGACGTCTGGATGCCGCTGCAGCTCGCGCCAACGAGTGCGCCGCGCTCGCGGCATTGGATCACGATGATCGGACGGCTGCGCGATGGCGTGACGCTGGCGTCCGCGCAGCGCGAGATGACCGGCATCGCGAGCCAGCTCGAGGCGGAATACACACGCGACAACGTCGGCCGCGGCGTACGCCTCCAGGCGCTGCCGGACGCGCTGCTCGGCTCCGTGCGGCAGGGACTCGTGCTGCTGCTCGCCGCGGTGACGCTCGTGCTGCTCATCGCCTGCGCCAACGCAGCCAGTCTGCTGCTGGCACGGCTGGCCGCTCGCTCGCGCGAGATTGCCGTGCGCACGGCGCTCGGCGCATCGCGACTGCGGTTGATCCGGCAGTTTCTCGTCGAGAGCGCGCTGCTCACCGGTGCGGCGTGCGTCATCGGTCTCGGGCTCGCCGCCGCCGGACTCCGCCTGCTGGTGCGCGCGATCCCCGCGTCCGTGCCGCGGCGCGACGACATCGCGATTGATGGCGCGGTGTTGTTCTGGACCTGCACCGTGTCGCTGGTCGTCGCCACGGCGTTCGGGCTGCTGCCCGCGTTCCAGCGAGCGAGCGGCAGTGAGGAAACACTCAAGGGAACGCAGAGCCGCGGCGGCACGGCGACGCGCCGGCACCAACGCTTCCGCGCGGCGCTGGTGACGGCCGAGATCGCGCTCGCGCTGATGCTCGTGATCACGGCGGGACTGGTGGTGCAGACGTTCCGGAACGTGCGCGCGGTCAACCCCGGATTCCGCGCCGACCATCTCGCCCAGCTCTCGTATCAGTTGCCAACGGCGCGCTATCCGCAACAGTTCACGGCGAAGTATCCATTGGACTGGACGGCGGTATTGAACTTCCAGCGCGAGCTGCTCGCCGCCGCGCGGGCGGTGCCCGGCGTGCACGCGGCAGCGCTCGCGACCAACGATCCGCTGACCATCGGCTTCACGAACAGCTTCGCGATTGAAGGGCGCGATCCGAGCACGATGCCAGATCAGGCCGAGCTGGCGACGCGGCCGGTGAGCGCCGGGTACTTCGAAACCGTCGGCGTCCCGGTGCTGCGCGGACGCGACTTCACGGAGCACGACGACGCGGGCTCGCTGCCGGTGCTCGTGATCAACGAGGCCGCGGCGAATCGCTACTTCGCCAACCAGGACCCGATCGGCAAGCGCATGCGCTTCTGGGGCAGTTGGCACCAGATCATCGGCGTCGTGGGCAACGAACACTTCGCCGGACTCACCGCGGCCGCGCCACCCGCCATGTATCCGGTGATGGCGCAGACCCCGCAGGGCGCGGCCACGCTGCTCGTGCGAACGCAGGCCGATCCCGCGACGATGCTGCCGCTGTTGCGCGCCGCGTTCCACACCGTGGATCGGCGGCTGGCCGCGTACGACGTGCGGACGATCGGCGACGTGATCGCGAACGAGACGGCGCCGCAACGGTTCTCGGCCACGCTGTTCGGCGCATTCGCGCTCGTGGCGCTGCTGCTGGCGTTCGTCGGGATCTACGGCGTGGTGGCGTACTCGGTGACGCAGCGGACGCGCGAGATCGGCATCCGCATGGCGCTCGGCGCGACCTCGGGTGATGTGACGCGACAGGTGACCGGCCAGGGCGCGCGGCTGGCGCTTATCGGAAGTGTGATAGGAGTTCTCGGATCAGTGGCCGCGGGCCGGCTGCTGGCGCGGCAACTGTTCGGCGTGCAGGCGTGGGATCTGCCGACGTACGCGGCGGGTGTGATCGCGATCGTCGGGATTGCGCTGGTGGCGGCGTACGGGCCGGCGCGGCGGGCGGCGGGTGTCGCGCCGATGACGGCGCTCAGGTCGGAGTAGGCCGGACGCGGAGCACTGGTGTCGGAGTAGACGAAAGAGCCCGAGCTCGCATCGCGAGCTCGGGCTTCAGGTAAACATTGCCCCTCCTGGGATCGAACCAGGACTCTCCTGATCCAGAGTCAGGCGTGTTGCCAGTTACACCAAGGGGCAGCAGGTTGTGTGGGATCGGCCGCGCGCTTCGTCCTTCTTCATACCCCCGAAGTCGACAAAAGCGCCAGAAATCGGCGCTGCGCGGCCTGTTGATTATACTTTGAGCGGCATCTTCCATCAAGGCTCGCGAGCGCTCACCCGTGCGTGATCGGCGCCGCGGCGCGCGACGGTAACCTCCGCATTCATCATCGTTTGCACACTCCGCGGCTTCCGGCAGTCACGCTCGCCGCCTTGCTCCTTGCCGTCGTCTCGCTCGCCGGCTGCGGCGACTCGCTGCGAGCCGCCGGCCCGACGCCCACGGCGGCGATGGCCAACGCGGACGCGCTGTTCGCCGCGATGCAGACGCGCTTCACCAACGTCGAGCTCGCCCCTCGGTACTTTGCCGCCAAGCAGCGGATCGGCGAGCAAGCCCTGACGCCGTCGCGCATCTTCGACGACACGTCCGTCTGGATGGCCGAGCCGTCACCAACGACCCGCGCCTTCTACGCCAGCGGCGACTGGGCCAACGGCCACTATCGCATGGAGCGGCGGCCGTCGCTCGAGCCGGTGGCGCGCATCGGCGACGCGCGGCACGCGATCACGCTCGAGCAGCTCGAGCCGTCCGTCTACCGGTGGCGCACCGACGTCGAGATGGCGCTCGGTACCATCCCGGCGCCGGATATGAGCAATCTCATATCGGCGATGTTTCGCGCCGCGGACGGGCGCACGCCGCGCGAGCTGCGGGCCGAGTACGCGGCGGCGCTGCCACACGCGACGGCCGCGTTCGGGCACGGCTTCACGATCGATTCGCTCCGCACCGTGCCCGGCGCCGACGGCACGACCGCGGTGTCGCTGACGGTCGGCTTTCGGCCGGAGCTGATGCGCGCGGCGTATCCGGCGCTGGCGAAATATCTCGACAAGTACCTGGGACCGGCGAAGTATCGCGCCACGTTGGCCGATCGCGGCGGCGCGACGCTGCTCGAGGTGGTGGGGCGCGACCGCATGATGACCATGCGCTATCGCGTGCAGCGCGGCACCGGACTCGTGCCGCTCGCTGGCGCGCCGCGCTCGTGGCCGGACACGCTCGTGTTCACGGCAGACGTGTCGCTCAAGGTCAAGATCTTCACCGTCGGCTTCCGGCACCTCGTTACGGATTTCATCATCACGAACGAGCCGCACGCGCGCGCGGTGACGTTCGTGGCGCGTCGCGAGCCCGAGTGGGACCTGCCGCTGTTCACGGAACATCTGATCCGCTCGGCGCTGCGGCGGCCGTTCATGGGCGAAGGTGCCATGTTCCGTCTTGGCGTGCGCGATGGCGGGCCGGCCGGCCAGACGCTGCTCGAGCGGCGCGCGCGACTCGACGTGCAGGAGAGTGCGCTCGTGCGCTTTCTCGGCTCGCTGGCCGCGCACGCGATCGGCGATCTCGACGCGAAGGTCGAGGCGGAGGAGGATCAGTTCATCCGCGACGGCTTCGCCGCGCTGCGCGAAGATCTCGCCGCGACGCGTGCGGCGCCGAGCGAGGGCGGGCAATCAGGGAAATAGAAAAACGCCACGATGCCCATGGGCTCGCGGCGTTCGGAGATTCCGGGAGTGAACTCGCCGGATCTGCCTCGCGCGCCGTCATTGGAACTCTGCGTCCTACCGAGCGGCGGCGGGCAATGATCCGTAGGTGCGAGATCCGTGCCGAACCGATCAATTGTTGCAACCCGGAGGCTGCGATGGAGCTGACCGGGATCGAACCGGTGACCTCTGCAGTGCGATTGCAGCGCTCTCCCAGCTGAGCTACAGCCCCTCGTCCGTGTGGCCGGCGGTGCCGGACTTCCCACGTATGGAAAAGGCCCCGCACCCGCGGGGCCGCTCCCGACGAACGAAACCTAGAGAGCGATGGGCGCTACGTCAAGAAGACGGACGAGGGCGAGGGAGGTAACATACGGAGTAACGAATGAACGGTGGAGCGGATGAACGGTGACTGCCGAGATCCGAGATCTCGGTCCTCAGCTCTCGGTCGTTCCACCGTTCCACCGTTCCACCGCCATCAATGTTCTCTGATCTCCAGGCCACCCAGGTCCTCGCCGCCGCCGACCGCATTCGACCGCTCGTCACGCGCACGCCGCTCGTGCGCAGCGACGCGCTGAGCGAGATCGCGGGTGGCGACGTGTTTCTCAAGCTCGAAAACCGGCAGCTGACCGGATCGTTCAAGATTCGCGGCGCGCTGAACGTGCTGGCCACGCTGCCACCGGAGGCGCGCCAACGCGGCGTGGTTGCGTCGTCGGCCGGCAACCATGGACTCGGCGTCGCGTACGCGGCGAAGCACTTCGGCGTGAAGGCGACGATCTTCGTGCCGTCGACCGCACCGCGCGTGAAGCGGGACGGCATCGCCGCGCTCGGAGCGACGCTCGACACCTCGGAACCGCACTACGACGCGGCGATGGATGCGGCGAAAGCGTTCGCCTCCGAGCATGGCGCCACGTTCATCAATCCGTGCCTCGGCGAGATGCTGCTCGCCGGCCAGGGCACGGTCGCGCAGGAGATACTCGGCGAACTGCCGTCGCTCGCGTCGCTCGTCGTGAACGTGGGCGGCGGCGGCCTGCTCGGCGGGTGCGCGAGTCTCGTGCGGCGCGTGGCGCCGCAGGTGCGCATTGCCGGCGCGCAGAGTGAGAATACCGCCGCGATGTCGCGTTCTCTCGAGGCAGGCCATCTCGTGGAGATCGAGAATGTGCCAACCATCGCCGAAGGACTTGCCGGTCAGGTCGACGAGGAAGCGCTCGACATCGGCCGCCACGCGCTCGACGAGATCGTGACCGTGAGCGAAGACGAGATCGCCCGCACGATCGAATGGCTGGAGCACACGCACGGCGAGCGCGTGGAAGGCGCGGGGGCGTGTGGCGTGGCGGCGGTGTGGCTGCGGAAGTTGAAGGTGCTCCCGACGCCGGCGGCCATCGTGCTGAGCGGAGGCAATCGCGACGCAAGACCGGAACGACGGTAAGACGGTTCGCCCGGATGCGCGCTGGGGTGCGTAGCGTCTTGCATACTCTGCATATCCCAGCGGCCAGCGATGGCCGTCTTACCGCCTTTGGCAGCCTACTGTCTTGCGGTCCTGCTGTCCTGCGGCGGCCAAAGGCCGCGGTCTTACCCTCTTACTGACGTCCGCCTTCCGCCGGCCGCTGCGTGCCGACGTTCCGATCGCGATTCGCGTTGGAGCTGGTCGAGCCAGTGTTCGCGTTCGACGTGCCACGCTCGTTCTGACTGTCGATCGCAACCTGCCGATCGCTCGCCGCAACGCCGCCACGAGAGTTCTGGAAATTCCCTTCCGCCGACTGCGATGCGCCGCCGGTGTTGGCCTGCGCCGCCGAGTTGGCGCGGGAGTGTCCGCGCGCTTCGCCGCCGCGACGGCCGATCGCCGCCATGTGCTCGCGATTCCGGCTCACCGCGACGCCGCCCTTTCGGCCGGCCTCGCGCGCTTCGCCAGAGTCGAACTCGTGGGCCGTGCCTTTCGCGTGCGCAGCCTTGCCACCCTTGCTCGCGATCTCCTTCTGCTTGTTTCGATCCATCGAAGCGAACCCGCGGTTGCTCCGCGTCCGCACCGATCCGCTCTGCGCAGCGTCTTGTCGTCCGTTGTCGCTCGAGACATCGCGCTGCCGATCACGGTCACTGTTGGCTCCCGCGATGCGATCGTCGTTGCCCGGTCTACTCGGCATCCTGCTCCTCCTAAAGATTTGGCTCTTTCCGATCGTGGCCGTTCAGTCCCGCAGGTGCGTTCGGGTCCGACGCCGTGTGCTCCAGGCCCCCCCCGGGGCATTGCGACGAAAAACGAGTGCAAACTGCGCGCCGGGTCCACCTCCAACCGTCAGCCTGCCGTCGTCTCGCCTCCAAGCAAGGTCAGTACCTCGCCCGTGATGTAACTCGAATCCACATTGCTGGCAAAGAAGACGTATGCCGGCGCGACTTCCTCCGGTTGGCCCGGCCGCTGCATGGGTACCGCGTGGCCGTGCCTTGCCGCTTTGCCGGCCGGCTTGTCGGCGACGTTGAGCGGCGTCCAGATCGGGCCGGGCGCGACACAGTTCACGCGAATACCCTTCTCCACCACGTTCTGCGCCAGCGATTTCGTGAAGGCGTGAATCGCGCCCTTCGTCGCCGAGTAGTCGAGCAGCTCCTTGCTGCCCTGCAACCCGGTGATCGATCCGGTGTTCACGATCGAGCTGCCCGACTGCATGCGCGCGATGGCCGCCCGCGCCATGTAGAAGTAGCCGAAGATGTTCGTGCGGAACGTCCGCTCCCACTGCTCGTCGCTGATGTCTTCGATCGACGGCTGGTGATGCTGGTACGCCGCGTTGTTCACGAGAATGTCGATGAAGCCGAACGCGTCGATCGTCGCCTGCACCGCGCGCTCGCAGAAGTCCGGATCGCGGACGTCGCCGGGAACCAGCAGGCAACGGCGGCCTTCGGCGACGACCGCGCTCTCGGTCACTTCGGCGTCGCTCTGCTCCGTCGGCAGATACACGATGGCGATGTCCGCGCCTTCGCGCGCATACAGCACGGCGACTGAACGGCCGATGCCGGAATCTCCGCCGGTGATCAGTGCCGCACGCCCATCGAGCTTGCCCGAACCTTTGTAGCTCGGCGCTTCGAAGCGCGGCTCGGGCGTCATCTTCGATTCGAGTCCCGGCCGCGGCTGATGCTGCGGCTTGAACGGCGGCTTCGGCTTGCGCGACGTACCGCGCTTCGTCGTGGGCATGTGGCTCCGCGAGTGAAATCGGCAGAGTGTCGCGGCGCAAGAAGCAGTCCAGTCACGCACTATATTCCCGGCCATGTCTCTGAGCATTCGCCTCCTCGGCACATCGGCGTCGCGTCCCACGATCGAACGCAACGTGGCGTCGCTGGCGGTGCACCGCGAAGGCGAAACGCTGATGTTCGATTGCGGCGAAGGTACGCAACGACAGATGATGCGGTACGGCGTCTCCTTCGCGCTCGGAGACATCTTCTTCACGCACATGCACGCCGATCACCTGCTCGGCGTGATCGGACTGCTGCGCACCATGGCGCTGCAAGGGCGCACCGAACCGCTCCGACTGTGGGGACCGCGTGGAGCGGCTCGCACGTTCAAGCGCGTGGAGGCGCTCGGCTTCGAGCGGCCGGCGTTTCCGGTGGAGACCGCGGAGCTCGAGGCCGGCCAGTGCATCGAGCGAAACGGCTACGTCATTCGCGCGTTCGCCGTGGAGCACCGCGGGTCATCGTCGCTCGGCTATGCGCTGGTCGAAGAGGAGCGGAAGGGCCGGTTCGATCCCGAGCACGCACGTGAGCTGGGAATTCCGGAAGGCCCGCTCTGGGGACAAGTCCATCGCGGCATGGCGGTGACGCTCGACGATGGTCGGGTCGTCGAGCCGTCGGAGCTGGTCGGCCCGAAGCGGCCGGGCCGCATCGTCGTGATTACCGGCGACACGCGGCCGTGCGCCGCAACGATCGATGCCGCACGTGACGCAGACCTGCTGATTCACGAGGCGACGTTCGGCGTGGAGGATGCGGAGCGCGCGGTGGAGACCGGGCACTCGACGGCCCGCGAGGCGGCGCAGGTTGCGTACGCCGCCGGCGCGCGGCGGCTCGTGCTCACGCACTTTTCAGCGCGCTACTCGCGCGATGCGTCGGAGCTCGCCGCGGAAGCGCGTGCGGTATTCCCGAACACGATCGCCGGAAAGGATGGGCTGGAGATCGAGGTGCCGTTCCGCGACGCGGCCGGCGATCAGCCGTCGGACGCCTGAATGGGCAGGAGCGGATCGGGGCGCGAGATGCGCATCGAGCGGCGGTAGAGCCGCGCCAGCTCGTCGTCGTTCAACGCTTCCATGACCTTTTCGCGCGACAGGTGCGACGTGACGCTGCGCGCCTCCGGACCGTGGCTCAGGTACCAGTTGTACCGATCGAGCCGTGCGGTGCGGCCATCCGGATGGCGGAAGATGACCATCGCGTTGCTCGACCCGGGCAGATCGACGTCGACCGCCCACTCGATGCCATCGGGGGAACGCCAGGCTTTCATATTCTCGAATTGAAGTTTCAGCCGACGAGCGCGGGAAAAAGCGGTTGCCGCGCTGCGTAGCCCGCGTCGGCCTCATGCCAGAACTGCACCTCCGGCTCGCCGAGACGCCAGCAGAGCAGCACGCGCCGGCCAGCCATCTCGCTCGGAAAATCCACGAGCCCGAGCCGGCGGTCCTTGAGCTGGATGCCGAGCTCCTCGAGCTCGCGCTGATAGCCATCGATCTCGCGGGCGAGCGCCAGGACTTCCTGCTCGAGCGATTCCGTTCGGGCGCGGTTCTCGTCCGTGGTCGCGGCGGAGGCCGCGAGATCGAGCTCGAGAATCGCATCGCGCCAGCGGCGATGCTGGCGGACGACGTCCTCGACGATCTTCACGACCAGCGGAAGCGTGCGATTGGCCTGCTCGACAGTGAAGAGCTGCATGGGGAGAAGGTAAGCAATCAGCGCTTCCGCCGCTGCTCCTTGATGCGCTGCTCTTCGTTCTGGCGCTCCGCCAGCCGGCTGCGACGCCGCTCCTGAGCCGCCGCGGCCCGGCGCAACTCGTCCTCCGTCTCCGGCACGAGCGCTGGCACCTCGATCGGCCGGCCGTTCCGATCCACCGCGACGAAGGTGAGATAGCACGAGTTCGTATGGCGCCGCTCGCCGGTCAGCAACTCCTCGGCCTCGACGCGCACGCCCACTTCCATGGACGTGCGACCGGCGAAGTTGATGCTGGCCTTCATCACCACCAGGTCGCCGAGATGGATCGGCTCGCGGAAGTCGACGCGATCAATCGATGCCGTAACGACGCTGGCGCGGCTGTGGCGGAACGCGGCGATCGCGGCGCACTTGTCCATCATGGACAGGATCACACCGCCGAATACGTGCCCCATGTTGTTGGCGTGCTCCGGCATCATGAGCTCGGAGGTTTCGTGCTGGCTTTCGCGAACGGTCTTGGATGGTCGCATGGCGGGTGTTCGAGACCAGATGACGGTCTGCCGGAGTGCTGGCGGATGCAACACGAGTCGATTCGTCGTACGAGGCGGCTTCGTTGAACGCCCGAACCAACGCACGCCGATCCGGAGCCGAAACGGCGGGCCGGTCCAGCCAATCGATGCGCTGAATGGGTGACGAGACGGACGCGATCGACCACTCGTGGTCAGCCGTATCCGCAATCGACAGACGAGCAATCTCGCCGGATGTGTCGTAGCGAGCGACAATCTGATAGCCGAGTTGGCGCCAGCGGTCGTTGCCGTGCGCGTCCTCGCGCGGATAGCCGCTGACGACCGTCGGCCACCAGCTCGCGGAGGGCGCGGCCAGCGGATCGAGCTCGACGAGCTGGTTCGCGGGCTCATTGCCCCGAGCGGGCACGGCGAAGGTCACCTCGGGCTGACCCTCCGCTTCATCCAGCGTGAAGCTGGCCGGATCGAACCGCAGCGTGCCGAGCGCAGCCGCGGCTCGGCGCGCGGGACGTGGCAAGGCTCGCAACGCACGAAGCACCGAATCGCGCTCGGCCTGGTACAACCGCCGTCCCTGCGCCACCAGCGCAGCCCCGGCGGATGCGCCGAACAGGTCGGCAACCGCAATCCGCCGGCGCGTGCGCAGGTCGATGACGCCGCGCTGGCTGGAGCTCCATGGCTCCTGGTCGGTAGCCTGGACGTCGACGTCGTACTCATATGAGACGTACGGTCCCAGCACGCCGAGGATGTCGATGTCGGCCGCCGCGGATGTGCCCGGATCGGCGTCGCCCTCCTCGTCGGGGGCCAGCGGTTGTTCGTCTGGATGCGCGCGCGCGTACGCGGCAGCGATGCGCGGAACGATCGTGTCGACGAACACCACGGCGCTGTCGCCGGAACGCAGATCGCGGCGGTACAGCCGCTCGCCGAGCAGCAGCGCATCCGGGTACGAGTAATCGTCGTCGGCGGTGTACAGCTCGTAGAAGCGGCCATCGAGATGCGCGAGCGTGAGCGGCTCGCCGCGCACGCGGACGCCGCCGGCTCCGGTGGAAACCCAGAAGGTGGAGTCGGCGGTGCTGACGAGAAACTCGGCGGCGGGAGGCGAGCCACTCGCGCGCACGTTGCGCGATCGAGTGCACGCCCCGCCACAGACGACGGCACAAACGGTCGCGAGCGTGCGCGCGCTGGTGCGGAAACGCATCGGGCAAATATACAGCGCAAAGGACGGCGAATCGTTGCTTAGATTGGAGACATCACTTCGCCGGACGGCCATTTCGGACATGCGCATTTCCGCCTTGCTGCTGTTCACTCTCGCCGCGTGCAGTCCCGCCGCCGAGCATGCAGGACAGGTGGCGGCGGCACCGGGCGAGGTCACGGCCGCACCACGCGCGGCGGCGGCCAGCGCGGTCGCAGCGCGCGGCGCCGCGGCGCCGCGGCGCAGTGCCGGCCCGGACACGATCAGCTCTCCAGCCATTCGCGCGCTGTACGTGAACCGCTGGACGTCGCACAGCAAGCGCAAGATGGCGAAGCTCATCGCCATTGCCGACTCGACCGAGATCAACGGCATGGTCGTGGACATGAAGGACGAATTCGGGCTGAATTACGGCTCCTCGAATTCGAGTTTCATGAAGAACGCCGGTACGGCGAGCCGGATCGCCAACGTCCGCGCGTTCGTCAACACGCTCAAGGCGCACGGCATCGTACCGATCGCGCGCATGGTGGTGTTCAAGGATTCCGTCACGGCGCGCGTGCATCCCGAGTGGACCATCCGCAAGGAAGACGGATCCGTGTGGCGCGACAAGAAAGGCATCGCGTGGGTGAATCCGTATCACCGCGAGCTGTGGGCGTACAACATCGGCGTCGCCGAAGAGCTCGTGAAGCTCGGATTCGAGGAGATCCAGTTCGATTACATCCGCTTTCCGGAGCCGTATCCGAGTCTGCCGAAGCAGGTATTCCCCGGGGCGAATGGCGTGTCGAAACCCGCGCTGCTGGCGCAATATCTCGCGGAGGCGAAGACGCGGCTCAACGCGCTCGGGGCGCGCAGCACCGCGGACATCTTCGGCCTCGTCACCACCGTGAGCGGCGCGCTCGAGGTGGGCCAGGAATGGGAGAAGATTTCGCCGCACGTCGACGTCGTGCTCCCGATGGTGTATCCGTCGCTCTACCCGCGCGGCTCGATGGGATTCCCGAACCCGAATGCGGAGCCGTATCAGATCATTCTGCGGGCCATCTCACGGGCGCGCGAGCGCGACGCGAAGCTCGGCATCACGGCGCCGGAGCACATTCGTCCGTGGATCCAGGCGTACACGCTGGGCAAGCCGCCGTACGGGCCCGAGCAGCTGACCGCGGAAAAGCAGGCGGTGTACGATGCCGGCTACGACGGCTGGGTGATGTGGAACGCGGGCTCGAATTTCGATGATTTCGTGCCGGCGCTCGCCAGAACGTTCGCATCGCAGAAAAAGCGGCCCGACTCGTCGCGGACGGTGCCGTAGCTCAGCGTCGCCGCCGCACCTCCGGCTGTGCCGCGGGATTCGCCTTCTCGCCGGCGGAGCCGACCGCCGGCAAGTGAATGCTCATCAAACCGATAGACTCCTCCAGCCCCAGCTCGCGTCGAACGACGGTGCTGTCCGCGCCGGTGTGTTTGACGGAGAGAATGACCGTGTGCGCCCGCTCGACGCCGCACAGGTGGAAGCTCCCGTTCGCGCTCGTTCGTAGATCTCGCGACGTGGTGCCGGCGAAGACAGCGCCCGCCGCATTCTGGCTGAGTGCCGTGATCCAATGCGCGTGAATCGAGGCCTGCGCGGCCAGCGATCCGTCCGGCATGAACACCTGACCGAGGATGATGCTGGTGTTGGGGCGCGCCGCCGGCTGATCCTGACAGACTTCGCCGAGCCAGTCGGCGAGTGACGCGAACGCGAGATGCACACTGTCCACCTTCGCCGTTTCGGCGGTGATGCGCACGCTCGTGGTTTGCGCCAGACCGTACTGCGGGTATTGCTCGTTGTTCGCCATCACGATCCACGGTCCCGGCAGCACGTGATCGAACCTGAACGCACCCGCGACGTCGGTGTGGGTGCTGTCCGTTGCACCGTCGAGCCAGACGAGGGCGCCGACCACCGGCTTGTCCGTGCCGCGTTCGACGATCGTGCCCGCGACCTGCGCCATGCTGGCTTCCCAGTGCACACCGTCCGGCCAGCGCGCCGAGACCAGCCGCCCGCCGGATTCCTGAAGTTGAGTGACCACGGTGCGCCAGCGTCCGGCCCGTTTGCGATTGAAGACGTCCTGCGAGTCGCCTGAGCCGCGCGTCATCGTGAGCGCCGCCAGGCGCAAATACCAGCGATCGATGAACACGATCCCGGGTCGCAGCTCCGCGAACGAAAGAAAACCGCCGGAGCCGACCCGCTCCGCCGCGGGCTCGAGATTCGTGTAGCGGAAGTCGAGCGTTCGGAGCGCGAGCGGTTCGCGAGCCATCCACAGCGTGCCGGTCACGTCGACGATCGAGTCGATCGACCGCGCGGGCCGGAAGCTGAGACCAATTTCACCGGGGTGATCGCGATCGGCGTCGACGACGGTGAAGCAGTGCGCGCTCGCGAAGCTCGGATCGAGCAGCACGTCGGCGTCGGGCGCCTCGAACGTGCGGCCGGTCGGGTCTTCCCTCAGATAGCCGTGCTTGACGAATTCCGCAGCGGGTCGCGCCGCGATGAACGGCCGATTGCTCGGCCCTGCGTGCGTGTGCGCCGTCTGATCCTCAACCTCACCAGTGTGCGGATCGAGGGTGCGGTCGAAGATCAGCGTGCGGACCTGCGCCGGTGTCGCTTCGCGGGCGACCACCGTCGCGAGCAACCCGGCTCGCGCCTGCTCCCACAATGCGACGGCGGCGGCCCCATGCGTCGTGGTCGGGCACGACGTCCGATCCTGGATCAGCATGCCCTCGATGAGCTGGGGCACCGGCAGCATGCTGACGTCGAGGACGATATCGCCCGCCGCCGGCGCGCGCGGCACGGCGACGTCGCGCGGACGGAAGCCGATGCGAAGCACCTGCAGCCGCGCGGCGCCGTCCGCCGCGAGGTGATACTGGCCGAGCGCGTCGGTGATGGACCGGCCACGCTGCCGGCCGGAGGCGTCGACGACGGCGACCACGGCGCCGGGAATGGGCAACGCGCTCGCCGAGTCGCGCACCACCCCTCGGATCTGCTGCGCGCCAATGGCCTGGCCGGCCACGGCGAACGCCAATACGAATTCTCGAATTGCCCGCATGTCCTGCTCCCGCGCCGCGTCCTCTGCGGCGGCCGACGTGTCGTCAGCCGCGCAACGCGCGCACGCCGTCGATCAAACGGCCAACCTCGTCCTCGCTGGTGTAGCAGCTGCATCCAACACGCACCAGACCGTCGGCAGCCTGTCCGAGGCGCTCGACGACCGTGGCCGCGTAAAAATCACCGTTCGAGACGTACACGGCGCGCTTGGCGAGTGCGCTGGCGACGTCGTCGGTCCGATAACCGCGCAGCGTGAACGACAGCGTGGGCGTGCGCGGCGTCCCGGGCTTTGGCCCATATAGCGTCAGTCCGTCGATCTTCGCAAGCTCGGTCCACAGCCGTTCGAGCAGCGCCTCGCCGCGCGCATGCAGCGCGGTGTACGTGGACGCGAGCGCTTTCCGGCGAGACTCGTGCCGGTGTGCGGCCGAGAGCGAGGCCAGAAAATCGACCGCCGCGGCCGCGCCGACGATGCCTTCGTGATTCTGCGTGCCGGTTTCCAGCCGCTCCGGCGATTCCTGCGGCGCGGGCTCGAGGCGCGGCGCATCGAGGGCTTCGATCATCTCGCGCCGGCCCCACAGCACGCCGATGTGCGGTCCGTAGAACTTGTACGCCGAACAGGCGAGGAAATCGCAGCCGATCGCCTGCACGTCCACGAGCACGTGCGGCGCGTAGTGCACGGCGTCGACGAACACCCGCGCACCGGCCTGGTGGGCGAGCGCCGCCGCGCGCGTCACGTCCGTGATGGTTCCGAGCGCGTTCGAGGCCGCGCCAATGGCGAGCAGCTTCGTGCGCGGACCGAGCGCCGACTCGAGACTGTTCCAGTCGAGACGCCCATCCTCGGTGCGCATCTTCACCGTGCGGATCGTGATGCCGCGATCCTTCTCCAGCGCGCGCCAGGGCGCCACATTGCCGTGGTGATCCAGCTCGGTGATCACGACTTCGTCGCCCTTGCCCCACTCGCGGCCGAGCGACCGGGCGAGATGGAAAGTGAGCGTGGTCATGTTCTGGCCGAACACGACTTCGTCGGGGCGTCCGTTGAGCAGATCGGCGAGCGCCTCGCGCGCGCGCGCGATCAGCGCATCCGTCTCCTCGCTGGTGGGATAGCGCCAGTGCGTATTCGCGTTGTGGTGCAGCAGGTACTCCGACATGGCGTCGACGACGACCTGCGGAACCTGCGTGCCGCCCGGCCCGTCGAAGTACGCGACGGCCACGCCGTCCTGCTCGCGCTCGAGCGCGGGAAAGTGATCGCGAATGCCTTCGACCGACGCGACGTCGGAGATGGCGGGATCGATCATCGTCGTCATGCGATCTCCACTCCTGCCCACTGTTCGATCATCTTCACGGCTTCGACGTGATCGGCCGTTTCGCCGAGCTCGCCGCGCGCGACGCGAAACAGATCCGCCGCGAGCTGGAGAATGGGCGCCGGGACACGATTGTCGCGCGCCATGTCCGCCGCGATGCCGATGTCCTTCTCCAGCAGCGCCAGTCGAAAGGTACGCGGAAAGGCACGCGACAGCACTCGCTCGGGAAACAGGTTCATCGACGTGTTCGAGCGGCCGCTCGACGAGTTGATGACGTCGAGCGCGAGCGCGGGATCGACGCCGGCCTTCACGAGCGCGGCGAGCCCTTCGGCCGTCGCCAGCACGTGAATGGCGAGAAACGCGTTGTTCACCGCCTTGACCGCATCGCCCGCGCCAACGTCGCCGCAGTGGACGATCTTCTGCCCGAACGCTTGCAGCACCGGCCGCACGCGGTCGAGCGTCGAGGCATCTCCGCCGACCATCACCGTCAGCGTGCCCTTTTCCGCGCCGATCGTTCCGCCGCTCACCGGCGCATCAATGAATCCGACGCCCTGCTCGGCGAGACGCGCGGCAATGCGACGCGAGGTCGCCGGGTCGCCGGAGGTGCAGTCTACGAGAATGGCTCCCTGGTGGAATCCGGCCAGCAGACCGTTCGTTCCGTCGAGCAACGACGCCACGTCGCGCGAGGTGGAGAGACAGGTGACCACGACATCCGCGCCGCGCACCGCATCCGCCGGCGTGTCGGCGTGTCGAGCGCCGGTTTCGCGCGCGAAGCTGGCGGCGCGTTCGGCGGTGCGATTCCAGACGGTGAGCGGCATGCCGGCCGCCGCAATGCGAGCCGCCATCGGACGCCCGATGGCACCGAGGCCAAGAAAGGCGATGTTCATGCGTCAGAACATAACGCGCCCACTACATTTCTCGCATGATCACGCGCGCGCGCGTCGAGGGAATGAGCTGCCAGCATTGCGTCCGAGCCGTATTCACCGGCCTGGCCGCGGTCGAGGGCATCGTGCGCGCGGACGTGTCGATCGGCGCGATCGAGGTCGAGCACGATGGACGCGTGACGTTCGAGCAGTTGCGCGACGCGGTGTCGGTCGCCGGCTACCGGCTCGTGGAAGGTCAGACGAATCGGCGCGCTCTGCCGCTCGCCTGAGCGCGCATCACACCGCGACGGCGTCCGACGCCGTCGCGATCAGCTCGTCCAGCCGGCTCGCGTCGAGCGGCATTCCGTCGGGCGACTCGAGCACGAAACCGGCATCGCGGATCATCTCGTAGTCGGCGCGCGCCGCCTGACCCGGCGTCGTGAGATAATCGCCGATGAAAATCGAGTTGGCCGCGTAAAGGCCGAGCGCCTGCATGGAACGCAGGTGCACCTCGCGGCCGCCGGCGATGCGGATCTCCTGCGAGGGCAGCAGAAAGCGATACAGCGCCAGCACGCGCAGGCAGCGGCGCGGATCGAGCGACGAACGGGCCTCGAACGGCGTTCCGGGAATGGGAATGAGAAAGTTCACCGGCACGCTGCGCACGCCCAGCTCGCGCAGCGACAATGCGAGATCGATGATGTCGTCGTCCGTCTCGCCCATGCCGATGATGCCGCCCGAGCAGGTCTTCATGTTCGATTGGGCGACGTGGCTGACCGTCGCGACGCGATCGTCGAACGTGTGCGTCGTGACGATCTCGCCCGTGAACCGCTCGGAGCTGTTCAGGTTGTGATTCACCTGATCGACGCCGGCTTCCTCGAGCCGGCGCACGTGCTCCTCGGTGAGCAGCCCGAGGCAGGCGCAGACGTGCATGTCGTGCCGCGCCTTCACCTCGCGCACGGCGTCGAGCACCTTGTCGAAAACGCGGCCGCCAGGCGCCCGGCCGGAGATCACCATGCAGAACGTGCCGACGTTGAGGCTGGCCGCACGGTCTGCGGCGGCGAGGATCTTTTCGCGCGCCATGAACGGATACTTCTCGATCTCCGCCGTGGACACCGACGACTGCGAGCAGTAGTGGCAATCCTCGGGACAGAGGCCGCTCTGCGCGTTGAGCAGAAAATGCAGCCGCACGCGATTGCCGAAATGATGCCGGCGCACGCGGTACGCCGCCGCGAGCTGGTCGAGCAGCAGCTCGTCCGGCGCACGGAGCACCGCCAACGCGTGCTCGCGCGAGATCAGCTCACCGGCGAGCGAGCGATCCGCCAGCGAGTTCCAGTTCTGGAAAGACATGAGGCAGGAGTTGGTCGGAGAGAGAGTCGAAGTCGTCGG
>Ga0070680_100000810_pt1 | contig 22035 bp, 14 predicted proteins | sample KBSC73BmetaG_FD_64672 | JGI IMG/M metagenome (GOLD analysis project Ga0070680, IMG submission 64672) | Corn rhizosphere microbial communities from Kellogg Biological Station, Michigan, USA - KBS C7-3B metaG | ecosystem: Host-associated > Plants > Roots > Rhizosphere | place: USA: Michigan...
GCGCACCCCCGCGGCCATTTTGTCGGACCGACGGTGTTCGACGGCGTGCAACCCGACATGACGATCGGCAAGGAAGAAATCTTCGGACCCGTCGCAGCGGTGACGCACGTCAGCAACCTCGACGAGGGCATCGACCTGGTGCAGCGCTCGGGGTTTGCGAATGCGACGTCGATCTTCACGCAGAGCGGCAAGGCGGCGCGCGAGTTTCGCTATCGCGTGGGCGTGAGCATGATCGGCGTGAACATCGGCGTGGCCGCGCCCATGGCCTTCTTTCCGTTTGGCGGGACCAAGGGCTCATTCTTCGGCGACTTGAAAGCACACGGACACGACTCCATCGAGTTCTACACCGACAAAAAAGTCGTCATCTCGAGGTGGTAATGCGCAAAGTCGTCGGCGGGCTGATCCAGATGTCGAACCCGATTAACGACACGGGGGCATCGGTCGAGAAAATCAGCAAGGCGATGCTCGACAAGCACCTTCCTTATATAGAGGAAGCGGGCAAGAAGGGCGTGCAGATCCTCTGCCTCCAGGAGGTATTCAACGGCCCCTACTTCTGCCCCAGCCAGGACGCGAAGTGGTGTGACATCGCCGAGCCGATCCCCGACGGCCCCACGATCCAACTGATGCAGAAGCTCGCCAAGAAGCACGGGATGGCGATCATCGTGCCGATTTACGAGCGCGAAATGGCGGGCGTCTACTACAACACCGCGGCCGTGATCGATGCCGACGGCACCTACCTCGGCAAGTACCGCAAGAACCACATTCCCCACACTGCCGGCTTCTGGGAGAAATTCTTCTTCAAGCCCGGCAATCTCGGGTATCCGGTCTTCAAGACCCGCTTCGCGACGATCGGCGTCTACATCTGTTACGACCGCCACTTCCCCGAGGGCGCGCGGCTGCTCGGCCTGCACGGCGCCGAGATCGTGTTCAATCCCTCGGCGACCGTCAAAGGACTGTCGCAGTACCTGTGGAAGCTCGAGCAACCCGCGCACGCCGTCGCCAACGGCTACTTCATGGCATGCAGCAATCGGGTGGGGACCGAGGCGCCCTGGAACGTCGGGCAGTTCTACGGCTCGAGCTATTTCGTGGATCCGCGCGGCAACTTCCTGGCGCAGGGCAGCGAGGACAAGGACGAGCTGGTCGTCGCCGAGATGAACCTCGACATGATCGAAGAGGTGCGGCGCACCTGGCAGTTCTTTCGGGATCGACGCCCGGAGACGTACGACGACATGGTCCGCCAGCTTCCGTAATGCCGCTGCTCATTCGCGGCGGCCGCATCATCACCGCAACTGAAGATTTCACCGGCGACATCTACGCCGAAAACGAAAAGATCACGCGGATCGAGCCGCGGATCGACGACAAGCTGGTCGCGCCCGGCGCCGAGATCATCGAGGCGCGCGGCAAGCTCGTGTTCCCGGGATTCATCGACCCCCACGTCCATATCTATTTGCCGTTCATGGGCACGTACGCGGCGGACGACTACGAGTCGGCGAGCAAGGCCGCGCTGGCGGGCGGCACGACCACCCTGATCGAGATGATCTGCCCCGGCCCGAGTGACGAGCCGGTCGCGGCGTTCGAGCTGTGGAAATCCAAAGCCGACGGCCTCGCCGCGGTCGACTACACGTTCCATATGTCCGTGGTGCGGTTCGAGGAGCACGTTCGCGATCAATTCCGCGAGATCGTGAAAGCCGGCGTCGCGTCGTTCAAGGTCTTTCTCGCTTACAAGGGCGCGCTCAATCTGTCCGACGAGCACCTGTTTGCGGCGATGAAGTTCGCCAAGGATCTGGGCGTGATCGTCACGGCCCACTGCGAGAATGCCGACGCCATCGACGCGCTGCAGAAATCGCTGCTCGCGGCCGGTAAGACCGGTCCCGAATGGCACGAGCCCTCGCGCCCACCCGTCGTGGAAGCAGACGGAGTGCATCACCTCTGCACATTCGCCGAGCTGCTCGGCACCCATGTGTACATCGTGCACACGTCGTGCGCCCCGGCGCTGCGCGAAGCGCTCGCCGCCCGGCAGCGGGGCGTGAATGTCTGGGTGGAATCGGTCATTCCGCATTTCGTGCTGGACGAGACCTATGTCGAGCGCGGGCAGTTCGAAGGCGCCAAGTACGTGATGTCGCCGCCGCTGCGGGCCAAGGCCAACCAGGACGTCCTCTGGAACGGCGTGAAGACGCGACAGATCAGCACGATCGCGACCGACCACGCGCCGTTTCGCTTTGCCGACCAGAAGGTGATGGGCCGGGACGCATTCACGAAGATCCCGAACGGAATTCCGTCGGTGCAGGAACGGGTCGACCTGGTGCACACCTGTGGAGTCGCCGCCAATCGTTTCAACCTCCAGACCATGGTGGACGCCTGTTCGACGCAGGCCGCGAAGCTATTCGGCCTGTACCCCCGCAAAGGGGCGATTCAGCTGGGCAGCGACGCCGATCTCGTGGTCTACGATCCGGCCTATCGCGGCACGTTTTCGCGCGAGGGCAGCTACTCCAAGGTCGACTACAACGCGTACGAAGGCTGGGAGCGAAAGGGCCGCGCGAGCGCCGTGACGGTGCGGGGCCAGGTGCAAGTGCGTGACGGCGAATTTGTCGGCACGATTGGTCGTGGTCAGTTCCTCAAACGGGAGCCAACACACTGATGGATTCGCAAACCGTCCGCGCCAAACACAAAGAGTTCCTGTTCCCGTGCGTCGCGAACTACTACGCCGAACCGGTCGTCATTACCGAGGCGCATGGCTCGCAGGTGAAGGACCTCGACGGGCGCGAATACGTCGACTTCTTCGGCGGGATTCTCACCGCGGGGATCGGTCACTCGCACCCCGAATTCGTCAAGCGCATCCAGGATCAGGTCGCGCGACTGGTCCACACCTCCAGCGTCTATCCGACGGTCGAACAGGTCACCGTCGCCGAGAAGCTCACGCAGATCACGCCGGGGAAACTCAAGAAGAGCTTTTTCACCACGAGCGGCACGGAGGCGGACGAAACCGCGGTCATGCTGGCCAAGATCTACACGGGCCAGCAGGAAATCGTCGTGCTGCGCCACAGCTATGCCGGCCGGAGCCAGGGCGCGATCGCGATCACCGGCCAGCAGCCGTGGCGCGTGCTGCCGACGCAGATCGCCGGGATCAAGCACGCGCTCTCGCCCTACTGCTACCGCTGTCCGCTCGGGCTCGAGTATCCCGACTGCGGGATCCGCTGCGCGCAGGACATCGAAGACCTCATCAAGACCACCACCAATGGCCGCCCCGCCGCGTTCATGGCCGAGCCGATTCAGGGCGCCGGCGGATTCATCACGCCGCCCAAGGAGTACTTCGAGATCGCGGTCGGGATCATCCGCAAGTACGGCGGCGTGTTCGTGTGCGACGAAGTGCAGACGGGCTGGGGCCGCACCGGCGACAAGTGGTGCGGGATCGAGCACTGGAACGTGGAGCCCGAGATCATGACGTTCGCGAAGTCGGCCGCGAACGGTTTTCCGGTCGGCATTACGATCGCCAACGAAGACGTCGCCAACGCGTTCACCGGTCTCTCGCTCTCGACGTTCGGCGGCAATCCCATCTCCATGGCCGCGGTCGATGTCACGATGGACGTGATGCAGCGCGAGAACACGCCCAAGCGCTCGGCCGAGCGCGGCAAGCAGCTGCGCGACGCGCTCGAAGAGTTCAAGAAACGCTTCCCGTTCATCGGCGACGTGCGCGGCATGGGGCTGATGCAGGGCATGGAGCTGGTCGAGGACCGGAAGACCAAGGAGCCGTCGCCCAAGAAGACGGCGGCGCTGCTCGAGGCCGCGAAAAAACAGGGACTGTTGATCGGCAAAGGCGGGCTCTACGGCAATGTGCTGCGGATCGCGCCGTCGATGCTGATCAGCAAGAGCGACATCGACGACGGCTGCAAGCGGCTGGAGCGCGCGCTCGCCGAGGTGAAATGACCCTGCCGGCGCGGACCCCGCTCGCCAACGAGGACCTGCTGCCGGTCATGCCCGAGCAGCGCACCTGGAATTGGTGGCACATCGCGTCGCTCTGGATCGGGATGGCAATCTGCATTCCGACCTATACGCTCGCGTCCGGCCTGATGGCGTCGGGATGGACGTGGCAGGCGGCCGTCGGCGCGGTCATCCTCGGCAACGTGGTCGTGCTGGTTCCGATCGCGCTCAATTCGCACGCCGGCACGCGCTACGGAATCCCCTTCCCTGTACTGGCGCGTGCGTCGTTTGGCGTGCTGGGCGCGAACATTCCCGCGCTGCTGCGCGGTCTCGTGGCCTGCGGCTGGTTCGGCATTCAGACGTGGATCGGCGGCTGGGCGATCTACAAGCTGATCGAGGTGCTGTGGCCCGGGATTGCGACGCTGCCGCAGATCCTGCCCGCGTTCGTCGGATTGAACACGGGCGAGTTTCTCTGCTTCATGCTGTTCTGGGCGATGAACGTCTGGATCGTGCTGCGCGGGATGGAGTCGATCAAGTTCCTGGAGACCTGGGGATCGCCGTTTCTCTTAGCTGTCGGAGTCGCGTTGTTTGTTTGGGCGGCGGTGCGTGCCGGGGGAATCGGTCCGATGCTCGAGAATCCCGGCGGTCAGGCGGTCGGGCGGTCAGGCGGTCTGACGCAGGTCTTTGGCGCCGGGTTGACGTCAGCGGTCGCGTTCTGGGGGACGATGGCTCTATCGATTCCCGACTTTTCGAGATACGCACGCTCGCAACGGGATCAGGTCATCGGCCAGGCGGTGGGATTGCCGGGAACGATGGCGCTGTTCGCCTTCATCGGCGCGGCGGTGACCAACGCCACGGTCGTGATCTTTGGGACGCGGATTGCCGATCCCGTGGCGCTGCTCGCGCGCATCGGTGGACCGTTCATGATCATGCTCTCGATGGCGGGGCTCATCATCGCGACGCTCACGACGAACATCGCCGCCAACATCGTGGCGCCGGCGAACGGGTTCTCGAACCTCGCGCCGCACAAGATCACGTTCAAGCAGGGCGCGATGATCACGGCCGTCATCGGCATTCTGATGATGCCGTGGCGGCTCTACAACGACGCCGCCGCTTACATCTTCACGTGGCTGATCGGGTACGGGGCGCTGCTCGGTCCCGTCGCCGGGATCATGATCGCCGACTACTTCATCGTGCGCCGCGGCGCGCTCGTCGTGAACGACCTCTACAAGCGTCACGGCGCCTACGAGTATTCCCGCGGGTTCAACGGGGTGGCGATCGGGGCGCTCGCGCTCGGCGTGGCACCCAGTCTTCCGGGCTTTATCGCCGCGCTCCGCGGCGTCCCCGAGACGGGCGTGTTCGGCACGATCTACAACTGGGCGTGGTTTGTCGGTTTCCTGCTGTCGGCGTTCGTCTATGTGCTCGGAATGCGGATCGTCATGGGGAGTGGGGAGAGGGGAGTGGTTCGCGCCGGTGCCTGAGCGGGCGACAGTGCTCACGGACGCGCAACTCGCGGCGAATTTCGCGGACATCGCGCCGCCGCTGAGCAACGACGCGGCGCTGCTCGAGGCCAACAAGTGCCTGTTCTGCCACGACGCGCCTTGTACGATCGCCTGCCCCACCCACATCGACGTCCCGGCGTTCATCAAGAAGATCGCGACCGGCAACCTGCGCGGCTCGGCGCGCGTGATCCTGGACGCCAATCCGTTCGGGCACTCGTGCGCGCGGGCGTGCCCGGTCGAGGTCCTGTGCGAAGGCGCGTGCGTGCTCAACGAGCGCGACGAGCAGCCGATCAAGATCGCGCTGCTGCAGCGCCACGCGACCGACTACGTGTTGGAGAAGAAGCTGAAGCTGTTCGAGCCCGGAAAGCCGACCGGCAAGCGCGTCGCGATCATCGGCGCCGGGCCCGCGGGACTCGCGTGCACGCGCGACCTGCGCTGCGCGGGTCATGCCGTGACGGTGTTCGAGGCGAAACCGCAGCCGGGCGGCCTCAATACCTACGGCATCGCCGAATACAAGCTCAAAGCCGATGTCGCGCTCGCGGAAGTGCAGGACATTCTCGACCTCGGCGTCGAGCTCAAGTCCGGCGTCACCGTCGGGCGCGACATTCCGTTCGAGCAGGTGCTGGCGGAGTACGACGCCGTGTTCGTCGGCATCGGCCTCGGCGCCACGAAAGCGCTGGGCATCCCCGGTGAGGATCTGCCCGGCGTGGTGGATGCGTTGAGCTTCATCGAGCACCTGAAGACCCATCCCTATCGGGACACGAGAATCGGGAAACGGGTCGTCGTGATCGGAGCCGGCAATACGGCGATTGATGCCGTCACGCAAGCGAAGCGGCTCGGCGCCGCCGAGGCGACGATCGTCTACCGGCGCGGTGAGAGCGACATGTCGTGCTATCACTACGAGTACGAGCTCGCCAAGCGCGACGGCTGCGGCTTTCGCTTCCAGGCGGCGCCGCAACGCATCGTCGCCAACGGATCGGGCGCCGTGTCGGGCGTCGAGGTACGGACGCCGAGCGGCAGCGAAACCATTCCGTGCGACATGGTCATTGTCGCGATCGGCCAGGGCGAGCGCGGGGAGTTTGCTTGGCCGCCGGATCACCCCAGAGTCTTCACCGGCGGCGACTGCGCCAACGGTGGTGCCGAGATCGTCAATGCGGCGGCCGAGGGCGTCACGGCAGCGAAGCGGATCCATGAGATGCTGGGTGGGATCGTTCGATAGGACGACGGTAAGGGACGGTAATAAAGCGACGGCAAAGGACGGTACAGGTATGGCTGATCTGCGGACGAACTTTGCGGGCATCGAGAGTCCCAATCCCTTCTGGCTGGCCTCCGGCCCACCGACGAATACCTACGGCCAGGTCGCCAAGGCATTCGATCAGGGCTGGGGCGGCGCGGTGTGGAAGACGATCGGCGAGCCGATCATCAACGTGTTCTCACGCTACGGCTCGGTGGATCTTGGCCAGAACCGGATGATGGGGTTCAACAATATCGAGCTGATCAGCGACCGTCCCATCGTCGAGAATCTGAAGGAGATCGCCGAAGTCAAGCGCAATTACCCGAAGCATGCCGTCATCGCGTCGCTGATGGTCGAGTCGAAGCGCGAGACGTGGCATCAGATCGTGAAACAGACCGAAGACACGGGCGCGGACGGAATCGAGCTGAACTTCGGGTGCCCGCACGGGATGAGCGAGCGCGGCATGGGCAGCGCGGTCGGTCAGGTGCCCGATTACACCTGCCAGATCGTCGAGTGGGTCAAGGAAGTCGCGACGATTCCCGTCATCGTCAAGCTCACCCCGAACGTCACCGATATCACGTACATCGCCCGGGCGGCCGTGAAGGGCGGCGCGGACGCGTTGAGTCTGATCAACACGATCAACTCGATTGTCGGCGTCGATCTCACGACGTTCGAGCCGCAGCCCTCGGTCGCGGGCAAGTCGAGTCATGGCGGCTACTGCGGCCCCGCGGTGAAGCCGATTGCGCTGCACCTCGTCTCCGCGGTAGCCGGCGACCCGAGCGTGAAGATCCCGATCAGCGGCATCGGCGGCATCGCCACCTGGCACGACGCCGCCGAGTTCATCACCCTCGGCGCCGGGACGCTGCAGGTGTGCACCGCGGTCATGCACTACGGCTTCCGCATCGTCGAGGATCTGATCGATGGGCTGTCGAACTGGATGGACGAGCGGGGGTTCCGCACGCTCGACGAGATCCGCGGGCGCGCGCTGCCGCGGGTGACGAAATGGGAGGAGCTGGATCTCAACTATCACTTGCTCGCGCATATCGATCAGGACAAATGCATCAAATGCGAGCTGTGCTGGACGGCGTGTGAGGATGGAGCACACCAGGCCATTCGGCGTTTGGATCGGGAAACGGGAAACGGGAAACGGGGCCCTGTCGTCGAAATCATCGAAGAGGCATGCGTTGGGTGCAATTTGTGCGCGGCGGTGTGCCCTGTTCAGGATTGTATCACGATGCGCCAAGTTCCGAATAGGTACGCCGCCGTCAACTGGAAGCAGTACTCAGCAGGGAAAGGACAGTTGGCACCTAGATCCGAGCAGTTCCACACCGCCGCGTGGGCTTCCAGTCGCAAGTGAAGTGAAAGACGCCAAGTTGCGAAGTGGCTGCAAGCTTCAAGAGACAGTTGCAAGGAAAGGCCATCGATCGCGGGAATCTGGTCCCAGCAATTCCGCCGTTCGGCCCATCTTCCCGCATGGGTCACTACAAGAACCTGAAGGCTTGGCAACACGCTCGAGCCCTGGCAGTCATCTCGAAGCCGCTTATCGATCGGCTCCCGACGACTGAACGGAGCAATCTCGCTGATCAGTGGCGACGCGCTGCTTCGAGTGTGGTTTTGAACATTGCAGAGGGCGCCAGCCGCCGGGGCCCCAGAGAGTTCCGGAAATACCTCGATACCGCCCGCGCCTCACTGGACGAGATCGAAGCAATCATGGACTTGTCGATAGGGCTCAACTACCTGAGTCGAGAGGAGGTAGCCAAAGCGAGTGCGGTTCGAGACGAGTGCGCTCGGACGGTGTTCGGCCTCATTCGGAAGTTGGGTGTTCCTATGAACTCGTAGCTTGCACTTGCAGCCACTTCGCAACTTGGCGTCTTGGCGTCTTTCTGAGCCACTTCGCCGTCTGTGCAACTTCGCAACTTTTTCTTGTAGCGCTCCACTCCGCAACGATCGTCTACATTGCGTGTACGCCTCGTGCCGGTCTTGTAACTACCGGGTCAGAAACTAGTAGATCATCGCGACCGGTCATTGTCGACGTGTGCTCCAGGGAGAAGAGTGACTCGTTCACTTTACGTTCCCTTCCACAGGAGCCCGTCATGAAAACCGCATGGTTCATCCCCGCGCTCGCCCTCGCCGTCGCCTGTACCGACACCAACGCCCCCTCCGCCGCTTCGCCCGGCGCTCTCAACGCCAGCGTCAACAGCGGGAGCGGCGTGATCAATCGTGTGTCGGTGGGCGGCAGCGACCAGGACGTCACCCTCAATACCGACGCGAACTTCTCGCTCATCGCGATTCAGAAAGGCGACGGCTCGATTGCCGGTGAGTGGTCGGATCAGTTCGGCCAGGGCCAGGGCGGCTTGCAGGTCGATGTGAATTGCCTCGTGGTCCAGGGCAATCAGGCGTGGATCGGCGGGATCATTCGTTCGGGAAGCACCGGACAGGGCGGCGTCGATCTGAGCGGGCTGCCGGCGCTGACGCGCGTCGCCGATCTCGGCAAATCGGCCAACGATGCGCCGGATGCGATCAGCTTCACGTTCATTGGGCTGGCGGTACAGTGTACCGCTCAACCAAATCTCCCGTTGTTCCCGATGACGGGAGGCCAAGTGACGGTCAACTAACTCAAGACGCCAAGGCGCCAAGTTGTAAGTGGCTTCAAGTCGCAAGAACGAAGACGCCAGGAAGGCGGTTGCCCTTCCTGGCGTCTTTCACTTGCAGCTTGTGACCACTTGCAACTTGGCGTCTTGGCGTCTTTAGAGCCGTCCTGGTGGCGCGACAGGAGGAACCGTCACCTGCTCCGGCTCCGGCGTAAAATCCTCTCCCGGATTGATGAATCTGTCCCGCTCAAAATGGTACTGCTTGTCGTACAGCTGCCGATACCGCCCATTCGCCTCGAGCAGCTCATCATGGGTGCCGCGCTCCACGATCTGCCCGCCCTCGAGCACGAGAATCTGATCCGCGCTCCGGATCGTCGACAACCGGTGCGCGATGACGAACGTCGTCCGCCCCCGGCGCAGCGCCCGCAGTCCATCCTGAATCTTGGCCTCGCTCTCCGAGTCGAGACTCGAGGTGGCTTCATCGAGCACCAGAATCCGCGGATCGGCGAGGATCGCGCGCGCAATGGAAATGCGCTGGCGCTGGCCGCCCGAGAGCTTGACCCCGCGCTCGCCCACCACGGTGTCGTATTTCTCATCGAACTGGTCGACGAACTCGTCGGCATGCGCGATCCGCGCCACCGCCACGATCTCCGCGCGCGTCGCGTGCGGCCGCGCGAACGCGACATTCTCGGCCACCGTGCCGTCGAACAGGAAGTTGTCCTGCAACACCACGCCGAGCTGCGTGCGATAGTCGGACAGCCGCAACGAGTTCAAATCGCGGCCGTCCACGAGGACCCGCCCCGCCTCCGGTCGATTGAACGCCAGCACCAGGCTGATCAGCGTGCTCTTGCCGGAGCCGGAGGAGCCGACCAGCGCCGTCGTGGAGCCGGCGGGCGCGCGGAACGACACATCCTTCAGGACCGGAACGCCGGGCTTGTACGCGAAGGTCACGTGCTCGAAGGCGACATCGCCGCGCACCGTGTCGAGCGGCGCGCGCGTCGCATCGTCGGCATCCTCCGTCGTCATGCGGCGCAGCTCGTGAATGCGATCGAGCCCGGCAAACGCCTCGGTGATCTGCGTCCCGATCGAGGCGATGTTGATCAGCGGCAGCGCGACGAGGCCGACGAAAATGATGTACTGCGCGAGCTGGCCGAGGGTCATCGCGCCCGTCAGCACCGCGCGCCCGCCGACCAGGATCATGATGACCGAGATCGCGCCGACCACGAGCTGCGCGAACGCGCCGACCGCCGAGACGCCCGTCATCGTCGTCGCAATGTTGCGAAACAGCTTGTGCGCCCCGCGCGCGAACACGAGCTTCTCGCCGCGCTCCGAGCGATACGCCTTGACGATCCGGATTCCGCTCATCGTCTCGGAGAGACGGCCGGTGACATCGGCGTTCAGCTTGCCGCGGTCACGAAACAGCGGCCGCAGCCTGGAAAACGCATAGGCCATCCCGCCGCCGAATGCCGCCAGAACCAGGATCGAAATCGCCGTGAGCTTCCAGTTGAGCCAGAACAACACCGCCAGGGCGATCGCCGCCGTGACCAGCCCCCCCAAGAGCTGCACCAACCCCGTGCCCACCAGATTCCGGATCCCCTCCGCGTCCGTCATGATGCGCGAGATCAGAATGCCGGTCTTGGTCGAATCGAAATAACTGATCGGTAGCCGCAGCACGAATGCCTGCACCGACTTGCGCATTTCGGTGATGGCCCGCTGCGCCGCCACGCCCAGGATCTGCGAGAGGCCGAAAGAGGTGACGGACTGCACGACGGTCGCGGCCCCGACGGCGGCCGCGATGATGCCCAGCAGCTCGAAGTGCTTCCGGCCGATGACGTCGTCGATCAGATACTTGGACGACCACGGCAGCACGAGCCCGGCGAAACGGCTGATCAGCATCAGCACCAGGCCGAGTCCGAGCCGCCGCCGGTGCTGCCAAATCAGCGTCCGGGCTTCCGCCCAGGCGTTGGAGTAATTGGGTTTTGGTTTCTTGTCTGCCACGGCGAGAAGCTTAGTTGGTTCCGGAAGGCCTTACCAGCAGACCGGTCGTCGAGACGCGGACTTCGTAGGTCGAGCCCCTCGTGCCCCCCGTGCCCCCCGTACCCCGCCGCGGTGTTGCGCCGATGAACGTGGCCGAGCCGTACTCGGCATCCACGAACGGCCGCAGCACCCAGTACCGCCGCGCGAGGTCGAACGCGTCGAAGGGCTTCCGTTTGGCGAGCGAATAGACCGTCCGCTCACGGGTTTGCTCGTCGGCAAGCGCGTCGTAGCGCCCCGCTATCCGGTCCAGCTCGTACGCCGTTTCCAGACCGAGCAGCGTGCCGATGGGCCGCCACTTCAGGACGTGCGCATCCACGTAGACCTGATCCCCGGCGAGATCGAACATGTGCAAGCTCCCGTCGGACAGGGTCACTGTCGCGCGAAAGCGCTGCGGTCCCAACGGCTCGGTCTTGATGGTCGCCGCCACCGTCTCGTGGGTGAAGGCGCGGTAGCCGCGAGTCCCGATCGAGATCGCGCCGCACAGCAACCCGAGCGAGAGGGCGAGCACCCCGGCGAGCAACCAGATCGTGCCGCGCACGCGCGCGCGCCGGCGCCACGCCGACCTCGCGGCGATGAGCAGGATCACCGCGAGCAACGTGAGGATGCTCACGATGCCAGTCATTCCCTACACGTTAAACGAAGACGGCCTCTGGCGCGAATTGGGCCTGCATACCACCTTCGTGACTCCCCACCTCGGGAGACGCATGAAGCGGTCGACGGTGATCACTCTGACAGTGCTGGCGCTGATCGTCGCCCTCTTCTTCTATATGTCGACCGCGCGCGCCAACGAGGAGTGCAACGTCTGCATGGAATTCCAGGGCCGGTCCAACTGCGCGACGGCGGCCGGCAGCACACCCGCCGAAGCGACGGAAACGGCGCATCGCACCGCCTGCGGTCCGATCGTCAGCGGGATGAACGAGACGATCGCCTGTGAGAATCGCGAGCCGGTTTCAGTTCAGTGCCGGACCCGTTAGAACGCCGGTGACCGGTTTCTCTCTCCCGAGTGTCGCCGTCCGCGCGACGCTGCTGCAGACCAATGGCGGCAAGCGTGAAGGGGAGATCTTTGTGATGGAGCGGGTCCCTCAGCACGCCGGCGCCGAAACGCCGCTGGACCTGCTCAATCGTCCTGAGGCGTTTTTCCCGTTTCGTTCCACGAAAGACGGGTCGGGCGTCCTGCTGATCGCCAAAGCACGGACGGTGATGGTGAGCGTGTCGCGGACCGGTCCCGAGGACAGCGACCGGTTGTCGGCGGCGAAGCAAGCGAGTCTCGAGGTGACACTGGCGGACGGCTCGAAGTTGAGCGGCTGGGCCACGCTCGAGCTGCCGCAGCACCACTCGCGGCTGCTCGATTATCTCAACGCATCGCGCGACGCGTTCTTCGCGCTCGCGACGGCAGACCAGACGCACATCGTGAACCGCGCCCACGTGCTGTACGTGCGCCCCGAGGACTGATTCATGCCGAGCCGGCTCGACCCTTTTGTTGACGCGTTGCTGCGCGAAAGCGCCGACCAGCTCTACCTGCTGCCGGACGAGCCCGTCACGCTCGTCAAGGACGGCAAGCCGCGGAAAGTCTCCAAGCAGCCGCTCACCGATCAGCACATCTACGCGCTGATGGTCGAAGTCGCGCCGCCGGAAGCGGCCGATAAGATCGACCATCAGTCCGAAACCGAATTCGACTATGCGGTCGGCAAAGGGCTGGTCCGCGTCCGGATCGTACCGGAAGGGGGTCGGCTCACCGCGGTGATTTCGGCGGTGCGGCGCCCGTCCCAGGAAGTGGCGACGGCGGTCGAAGAGACGCCGAAGCCGGCGGAAACCACCGCCCCGCGCGCCGCCGTGGCCGTCCCCGCGCCCAAGGCGCCCCGCGCGTCCACGATCGCGGCGTCGCCAATGGTCGACGCCGTCGGCGCGGGAGGCGAATTCGCGACCAATCAGTACCAGGTCGCCGAGCAGAAACTCGGCAAGCTGCTGCGCAACCTGGTCGAGTCCAAGAGCTCGGATCTGCATCTGCGCGTGGGCGAGCCGCCCATGCTGCGGACGCACGGCGAGATCAAGCGCCTCACCGGCGCCACGCCGCTCAGCGTCAACGATCTCGAGATGCTGATCCTCTCGATCATGCCGGAGCGCAACCGCGGGGAATGGAAAGAGTCCGGCGATACCGACTTCGCCTACGAGATCACGGGCCTAGCCCGCTTCCGCGTCAACGCGGCTCGCGACCGGAAGGGGCCCGTCGCGGTGTTCCGCGTCATTCCGGCGAAGGTCGTCACGGTCGAGGAGATGGGCCTCACCGAAGAGGTGCAGCGCCTCTGCTATCTCACGAAGGGGCTCGTCCTGATCACCGGCCCGACCGGGTCCGGAAAATCGACCACGCTGTGCGCGCTGATCGATCTGGTCAACCGCACCCGGTCCGATCACATCATCACGATCGAAGATCCGATCGAGTTCGTGCACGAAAACAAAAAGTGCCTGATCACGCAGCGCCAAGTGCACGTCCACACCGAGAGCTTCAAGACCGCGCTGCGCGCGGCGCTGCGGGAAGACCCCGACATCGTGCTGGTCGGCGAAATGCGCGACCTCGAGACGATCGCGATCGCGATCGAAACGGCCGAGACCGGCCACCTCGTATTCGGGACGCTGCACACGACGACCGCGGCGTCGACGGTGGACCGCATCATCGACCAATTCCCCGCCGACCGGCAGGCGCAGGTCCGCGTGATGCTGTCGGAATCGCTGAAGGGCGTAATTTCGCAGACGCTGTGCAAGAAGATCGGCGGCGGCCGGGTCGCGGCGCGCGAGATTCTGCTCACGACGCCCGCGATTTCGAACCTCATTCGCGAAGGCAAGACGTTCCAGATCCCGTCGATCATCCAGACCAGCAAGAAGCTCGGCATGCTGACGCTGAACGACGCACTCATCGAGCTCGTCGAGAAAAAGCTGATCGAGCCCGATGAGGCCTACATGAAATCCGTCGAAAAGTCCGGTCTGACCACGAGCCTCAAAGCCAAAGGCTTCAAGGTCACGCTGACGGGCGACGCCTAACCCTTAATCGTCTTCGACGCCTCGTCCCACGTAACCGCGCTGCGGCGCGCGTAGGCTTCGTTCGCCATGTGACACGCCAGCGCGGCGTTGTGGCCGAACACGACATCCTCGACCACCGGTTTCCGCGAGCGCACCGCCTCGAAGTAGGTCCAGAGGTGCACGCGCGTGTCGTCGAAGTCGGGCGCCTGATACGTCGTGGCTTCTGAGAACACGGCGCTCTGGCCGAGCTTCGGATCGTTCTCCTTGTGCCACTGCGCTTCGTACGCCTGCCGCAGCGCGCTCGGATAGCTGCCCGTGTAATAGCTCGGCCAATCATCCTTCCCGCTCTGCGGCGTGACCGTGATCCGCGAGCCGGTCAGCTCGAGCACGCCCTTCGATCCGTGGAACCAGTACGTCTCCTGAATCTCGGTGCCGAGATTGAGCCGCATCGAGACCGGAAGATCGCCGAAGTAGTACTGCACCATGTGCACGTCGGGCATGTTGCGCCCGTCTTTCCAGCGGCGAATTCCGCCCACCGAGGTCGCCTGTTTGGGCGGCTCGTTGACGCCGAGGATGAACATCAGCCCGCTGACGAGGTGCACGAGCAGATCGCCCGCGACGCCGGTGCCGTATTCCTTGAAGCAGCGCCAGCGCGCGAACACGTTCGGGTCGAGGGGACGCTTGGGGACATCGTTCTGCCAGGTATCCCAGTCGAGCGTCTTGAGTGAGAGATCCGGCGGCGGCGGATACTCCCACGCGCCGGTCGGACTGTTTCGGCCGAGGCGGGCCTCGACCATCATCAAGTCGCCGATCGCGCCCTGCCCGATCAGCTCTTTGGCCTTGGCGCAGATCTGCGAGCTCACGCGCTGCGAGCCGACTTGGACGATGCGATTGCTCTTCTTGGCCGCATCGACCATCGCGACGCCGTCCGCCGCCGAATGCGACATCGGCTTCTCGATGTAGATGTCCTTCCCCGCGCTCACCGCCTCGACGACCATCCGCTTGTGCCAGTGATCGGGCACGGCGGCCACGATGCAATCGATCGTCTTGTCGTCGAGCAGGCGGCGGTACTCACGGGTGGTCGGCAGGTTGGCGCCGGCGATTTCCTTCGCGAGCGTGTGGCGGCCGTCATAGAGGTCGGCGGCGGCGGCGCAGGTCACGCCCGGGAGGCCAATCGAGGTGCCGAGCAGGCCGTTCCCCTGCATGCCGACACCGACCATGCCGAAGCGCAGCGTATCGCTGGCGGCAACCTTGCGGAACTTGAGGGGCTGAACGCCGGCGATCGCCGCGCTCGCAGTGGCACTGACTTCGAGAAATTCACGGCGGGTCCAGGTCGGGCTCTTCATGGGTGCTTCCCCTGGGTTTATGGTTGAGCGCCAATTATGCCTCCAGGGGTTAGTACTCCGGAAGATCTAATCCTTTCGTTCGACCGCCGTCCAAACCAAAGTTCGATTGTTGGGTACTTCAGGAAGTGGAGCTTCTGAAGGCCGCCCTACCCCGAGCCGTCGCTGGTTTGCCACAGGAGATGTCATGACGTACACGGAACGCCCAATGGGAACGGCGCGGGACGCCGGGGAGCATTACGATCCCAACGGATTCCCGCGCCAGTTGCTCTCCGCCCTCCTCGACTTCCGGGACGGCAATTTCGCGGCGCGCCTCCCCTCCGGGCTCTCGGGGCTCGACGGCAAGCTCGCCGACGCCTTCAATGACATCGCCTCCAACGCCGATCGCCGCGCGCGCGAAGTGGCGCGCGTCAGCCGCATGGTGGGCAAAGAAGGAATCCTCAAAGAGCGGCTGAATCTGCCGGACCTGATCGGCACGCAGGCCGATGAGGTCGGCCACATCAACACCCTGATCGACGACCTCGTGTGGCCCACGATCGAAGTGACGCGCGCGGTCGGCGCCGTTGCAAAAGGTGACCTCAGCCAGTCGATGGGCCTCGAGTCCAACGGACGGCCGCTCGAAGGAGAGTTCCTGCTCGCGGCCCGACTCGTCAACAACATGATCGAGCAGCTCTCCGTCTTCACCGCGGAAGTGACGCGCGTCGCCCGCGAGGTGGGAACGGAAGGCAAGCTGGGCGGCCAGGCGAAGGTGAAGGGCGTGTCGGGCGTGTGGAAAGACCTGACCGAGTCGGTGAACCAGATGGCCGGCAACCTGACGGCGCAGGTCCGCAACATCACCGACGTGACGATCGCCGTCGCGAGCGGTGACCTCTCCAAGAAGATCACCGTCGACGTGCGCGGCGAAATCCTCCAGCTCAAGGAAGCCATCAACACGATGGTGGACCAGCTGCGCTCCTTCGCCGCCGAAGTGACGCGCGTGGCCCGCGAAGTGGGCACGGACGGCAAGCTCGGCGGCCAGGCGGTCGTCCCCGGCGCCGCCGGCACGTGGAAAGACCTGACCGACTCGGTGAACGCGATGGCGTCGAACCTGACGTCACAGGTCCGCAACATCGCGGAAGTGACGACCGCGGTCGCGCGAGGCGATCTGTCGCGCAAGATCACCGTCGACGTGAAGGGCGAAATTCTCGAGCTGAAAAACACGATCAATACGATGGTCGATCAGCTCAACGCCTTCGCGTCCGAAGTGAGCCGCGTGGCGCGCGAAGTGGGAACGGAAGGAAACCTCGGCGGCCAGGCGGAAGTGCCGGGCGTCGCGGGCACGTGGAAGGCGCTCACCGACAACGTGAACTCGATGGCGTCGAACCTCACGGCGCAGGTGCGTAACATCGCCGAGGTGACCACGGCCGTCGCCCGCGGCGATCTGTCCCGCAAGATCACGGTGGACGTGCAGGGCGAAATCCTCGAGCTGAAACAGACGATCAACACGATGGTGGACCAGCTCAACGCCTTCGCGTCGGAAGTGACGCGCGTAGCGCGCGAGGTGGGAACGGAAGGCAAGCTGGGCGGCCAGGCGGAGGTGCCGGGCGTCGCGGGCACGTGGAAGGCGCTCACCGACAACGTGAACTCGATGGCGTCGAACCTGACGGGCCAGGTCCGCAACATCGCCGAAGTGGCGACGGCCGTGGCCGGTGGCGACCTGTCGCGCAAAATCACGGTGGACGTGAAGGGCGAAATCCTCGAGCTGAAGAACACGATCAATACGATGGTGGACCAGCTCAACGCGTTCGCGTCGGAAGTGAGCCGCGTGGCGCGCGAAGTCGGCACCGAAGGCAAGCTGGGCGGCCAGGCCGAGGTGCCGGGCGTCGCGGGCACCTGGAAGGCGCTCACCGACAACGTGAACTCGATGGCGTCGAACCTCACCGGCCAGGTCCGCAACATCGCCGACGTGGCCACCGCCATCGCGACGGGCGACCTGTCGCGCAAGATCACCGTCGACGTGCAGGGCGAGATCCTCGAGCTGAAGAACACGATCAACACCATGGTCGATCAGCTCAACGCCTTCGCCTCCGAAGTGACGCGCGTGGCGCGCGAAGTGGGCACCGAAGGCAAGCTGGGCGGCCAGGCCGAGGTGCCGGGCGTCGCCGGCACGTGGAAAGACCTGACCGACAACGTGAACCAGATGGCCGGCAATCTGACCGGCCAGGTGCGCAACATCGCCGACGTCGCCACAGCGATCGCGCGCGGCGACCTCTCCCGCAAGATCACCGTCGACGTGCGCGGCGAAATCCTCGAGCTCAAGCAGACGATCAACACGATGGTGGACCAGCTCAACGCGTTCGCGTCGGAAGTGACGCGCGTGGCGCGCGAGGTGGGCACCGACGGCAAGCTCGGCGGCCAGGCGCGCGTGGCCGGCGTCGCGGGCACCTGGAAAGACCTCACCGACAACGTGAACCTGATGGCGTCCAACCTGACCGACCAGGTCCGCAACATCGGCGCGGTCACCACGGCCGTCGCGCGCGGCGATTTGTCGCGCAAGATCACCGTCGACGTGAAGGGCGAAATCCTCGAGCTGAAAAACACGATCAATACGATGGTGGACCAGCTGCGCTCGTTCGCCGCCGAAGTGACGCGCGTGGCCCGCGAGGTGGGCACCGACGGCAAGCTGGGCGGCCAGGCGGTCGTGTCCGACGTCGCCGGCACGTGGAAAGACCTCACCGACTCGGTGAACGTCATGGCGGCGAACCTCACCGACCAGGTGCGCGGCATCGTGAAAGTCGTGACCGCCGTCGCCAACGGCAACCTGCGGCAAAAGCTGACGGTCGAAGCGAAAGGCGAGGTGGCGGCGCTCGCCGAAACGATCAACAGCATGACCGATACGCTCGCGACGTTCGCCGAGCAGGTGACGAACGTGGCGCGCGAGGTGGGCGTCGAAGGGCGACTGGGCGGCCAGGCCAACGTGCCCGGCGCGGCCGGCACCTGGAAGGACCTGACCGGCAACGTGAACCTGCTCGCCGCCAACCTCACCACGCAGGTGCGCGCGATCGCCGAAGTGGCGACGGCCGTCACCAAGGGCGACCTGACGCGGTCGATTCAGGTCGAGACCCGCGGCGAGGTGTCGGACCTGAAAGACAACATCAACACGATGATTCGCAACCTGCGCGCGACCACCGAGTCGAACCAGGAGCAGGACTGGCTCAAGACGAACCTGGCGAAGTTCACGCGCATGCTGCAGGGCCAGCGCGACCTCGTCACGGTAGGCAAGACGCTGCTCACCGAGCTCGTGCCGCTGGTCAAGGCACAGCAGGGGGCGATCTACCAGATGCGGACGGCCGAAGCGGGCGACGGCGCGACGCACGAGCTGCTGCCGCTCGCCACGTACGCGCGCGCCGCCAGCCGGCTGCGCCCGATCGCGCTGGGCGAAGGGCTCGTGGGCCAGTGCGCGGTCGAGCAGCAGCGCATCGTGCTGCAGGATGTGCCGAAGAACTATGTGCGGATCGGGTCGGGGCTGGGCAGCTCGCTCCCGACGAACGTCGTCGTGCTCCCGGTGCTGTTCGAAGGCGAGACCAAGGCCGTGATCGAGCTGGCGTCGCTGTATCCGTTCACGCCGGCGCACTTGAGCTTCCTCGAGCAGCTCACCCAGTCGATCGGCGTGGTGCTCAACACGATCGAGGCGACGATGCGCACGGAGAGCCTGCTGGTGCAGTCGCAGCAGCTCACCACCGAGCTGCAGACCCGCCAGTCCGAGCTGCAGAACACCAACGAAGAGCTCGCGACGAAAGCCAAGCAGCTCGCCGAGCAGAACGCCGAGGTCGAGCGCAAGAACTCCGAAGTGGAGCAGGCCCGGCGCGCGCTGGAAGAGAAAGCGGCCGAGCTCGCGCTCACGTCGAAGTACAAATCCGAGTTCCTCGCCAACATGTCGCACGAGCTGCGCACGCCGCTCAACGCGATTCTGCTGCTGGGCCAGCAGCTCGCGGACAACCCGGGCGGCCATCTCTCGTCCAAGCAGGTCGAGTTCGCGCGCAACATCCACTCGGCGGGCACCGATCTGCTCACCCTGATCACCGACATCCTCGACCTGTCCAAGATCGAATCGGGCACGGTGACGGTGGAGGTGGACGAGGTCTCCTTCACCTCGGTCAAGGAGAGCGTGCAACGCACCTTCCACCACGTCGCCGAGTCGAAGGGCGTCATTTTGCGCCTCGACCTGGCCGAAGACCTGCCGCTGACGTTCAGCTCCGACTCGAAGCGGTTGCAGCAGATTCTCAAGAACCTGCTCTCGAACGCCTTCAAGTTCACCGAGCGCGGCGAGGTCTCGATGACGGTGAAGCGCGTGTCGGAAGGCTGGGCGCCAGGACATCCGGTGCTCAGCGGCGCGCAGCCCGGCGGCGTGGTCGCGTTCGCCGTGCGCGACACGGGCATCGGCATTCCCGTCGACAAGCAGAAGCTGATTTTCGAGGCGTTCCATCAAGCCGACGCCGGCACGAGCCGCAAGTACGGCGGCACGGGCCTCGGCCTCGCGATCAGCCGCGAGCTCGCGGGGCTGCTGGGCGGCGACATTCGGCTGGTCAGCGCGCCCGGTCACGGCAGCACGTTCACGCTGTTCCTGCCGCTCGAGTACGCCGGCCCATCCCGCGCCCCGGTCCCGTCGCGCGATCCCGTCGCGAGCGGCGCCTTCGCCAATGCGCCGGTGCTCAGCGTCGCCCGCTCCGAAGAAATCGTGCCGGACGACCGCGACAGCATCGCGAAGGGCGCGGGCGAAAATGTCCTGCTGATCGTGGACGACGACCCGCACTATGCCCGCGTCCTGCTGGGCCTCGCGCGCGACAAGGGGTTCAAGGGCATCGTCGCCAACCGCGGCCAGACGGCACTGACGCTCGCCAAGGAATATCAGCCGACGGCGATCACGCTCGACCTGTTCCTGCCCGACACGCTCGGCTGGGCGGTGCTCAGCAACCTGAAACTCGATCCGGCGACGCGGCACATCCCCGTGCAGATGATCTCGGTGGTCGAAGACCGCCAGCACGGACTGTCGCAGGGGGCGTTCTCCTACCTGGTGAAGCCCGCGACCACGGACGATCTCGAGAATGCGCTCGAGCGTCTGAAGTCCTACGTCAAGCCGCACACCAAGCGGCTGCTGGTCGTGGAGGACAACGAGATCGAGCGCCAGGGGATCGTCGAGCTGCTGGCGCACGACGACATCGAGATCACCGCGGTCGGGACGGGCGGCGAAGCGCTGCACATGTTGTTCGAGTCGAGCTTCGATTGTTGCGTCGTCGATCTGAAGCTGCCCGACATGAGCGGCCTCGACCTGCTCGAGCGGGTCCAGGCCGATCAGCGCCTGCGCGACGTGCCGATGGTGGTCTTCACGGGGAAAGATCTGTCGCCCGACGAGGAGGACCGCCTCAAGTCGCTCTCGAGCAGCGTGGTGCTCAAGGACGTCCGCTCCCCGGAGCGGCTGTTCGACGAGACAGCGCTGTTCCTGCACCGCGTCATCGGCGACCTGCCCGAGTCGAAGCGTCAGATGCTCGACACGCTGTACGCCTCGACGGAGATGCTGCGCGATCACCGCGTGCTCGTCGTGGACGACGACGCGCGCAACATCTTCGCGCTCACGACCCTGCTCGAAAACGAGGGGATGTCGGTGCTGAGCGCGACCAACGGGCGCCAGGCCATCCAGCTGATCCAGCACACGCCCGGCCTCAGCGCGGTGCTAATGGACATCATGATGCCCGACATGGACGGCTACGAGACGATGCGGCAGATCCGGCTGGACCATCGCTTCCGCAGCCTGCCGATCATCGCGCTGACCGCCAAGGCCATGAAGGGTGACCGCGAGCGCTGCCTGCACGCGGGCGCCTCGGATTACATCGCGAAACCGGTGGACGCGCACCAGCTGCTGTCGCTGCTGCGCGTCTGGTTGCACCGCTGATGGTCACGGGCAAAGCGCGCCTGCCGGTGACGGCCGGACCGATTCCTCCTCAGCTGCCGGGGGGGGACGACGCCGTGCCGATTCTCTTGGTGGACGATCAGCCGGCGAATCTGGACGCGCTCGAGGCCTCGCTCGCCACGAGCGGCTGCCGCTTCGTGCTCGCCCGCTCCGCCGACGAGGCGCTGCTCGCGCTGCTCGATCAGGACTTTGCCGCGATCGTGCTCGACGTGATGATGCCGGGGATGAGCGGCTTCGAGCTCGCCACGATGATCAAGCGCCGCGAGCGGACCAAACAGGTGCCGATTCTGTTTCTCACCGCGCGGATGCTGGACAAGCAGGACGAGCTGCGCGGCTACAGCGTCGGCGCGGTCGACTATCTCACGAAGCCGCTCGAGCCCGAGATCCTGCGCGCCAAGATCGCCGTGTTCGTCGAACTGTACCGCAAGCGCCGCGCGCTCGCGCGCGT
>Ga0070680_100000815_pt1 | contig 21971 bp, 25 predicted proteins | sample KBSC73BmetaG_FD_64672 | JGI IMG/M metagenome (GOLD analysis project Ga0070680, IMG submission 64672) | Corn rhizosphere microbial communities from Kellogg Biological Station, Michigan, USA - KBS C7-3B metaG | ecosystem: Host-associated > Plants > Roots > Rhizosphere | place: USA: Michigan...
TTGCGACGGACCAGACCGGTGAGAGTCGCCTCGATCGCAACGCAAAGAAATTCTTCGTCGAGCTGCACCGGTCCGGCGACCCGAACCACCGCATCGCAGCGGCGTACTAGAATGGCGCGGTCGGGTACCGCCGCGTCCAAGCCGGCGAACGCGCGGGATGATGCCGCACGCTCGAATGGAAGCGACTCGCTCTCGCGAGAGCAGAAGCTCGAGCTTTACTACTTCATGCGGCTCACCCGCTCCCTCGAAGAGCGGCTGGTCAATCTTTATCGCCAGACAAAGGTCGTCGGGGGACTGTTCAGATCTCTCGGTCAGGAAGCCGACGCGGTGGGAAGCGCATACGCGCTGGATCGATCGAAGGGTGACATCCTTTCGCCCCTGATCAGAAATCTCGGCTCGATGCTCGTTCAGGGCGCGAAGCCGAACGAGATCATCAAGCAGTATATGGCGAAGGGCGATTCACCCACGCGCGGGCGCGAGCTCAACATCCATTACGGCGATCTCGTGCGCGGGTTCATCGGACAGATCTCCCACCTCGGCGACATGGTGCCGGTGATGGCCGGCGTCACGCTCTCGTTCAAGATGCGCAAGCAGGACAGAGTGGGTCTCGTCTACGTCGGAGATGGCGCCACATCAACGGGCGCTTTTCACGAGGGAATCAATTTCGCCGCCGTGCAGCGCTGTCCGCTGGTGGTGGTGGTCGAGAACAACGGGTACGCGTACTCCACGCCCCTCAGCAAGCAGACGGCGGCGAAGAAGCTCGTCGACAAAGCGATCGGTTACGGAATTGCTGGCGAGCAGGCAGATGGAAACGACGTGATCGCCACCTATGAAGCGACGAAGCGCGCGGTCGATCGTGCGCGCTCGGGTGGCGGAGTGACGCTCGTCGAGCTGATCACCTATCGGCGGAAGGGTCACGCCGAACACGACAATCAGTCTTACGTACCTGCGGGCGAAATCGATCGCTGGGCCTCCGAGAACGATCCGGTAGATCGGTACGTGAAGCGGCTCATCGACGAGGGCGTCAGCAAAATCGAGCTCACTGCGATCGACACGCGTGTGCAGGCGGAGATCGATACCGCGACGGACGAAGCGGACGCGTCGCCGATGCCCGATCCCACCGATTCGCTGGCGGGTGTGTACGCCGAGCCGGCGGTGGTAGAGCCACTCTGGTTCCGCGAGGGAGTCAAGTCGGCGGTGGAAGTGCACGAGCGCCCTTCGAGCTGGGGGACGCACGATGTCTGAAATCACCTATCTCGAAGCAATTCGCGAGGCGCTGTTCGAGGAGATGGAGCGCGACAAGAACGTATTCTGCCTTGGCGAGGACATCGGAGCGTACGGCGGCGCGTTCAAAGTCACTGAAGGCCTGATGGCCAAGTACGGGGAGCAGCGTGTGATCGACACCCCGATCTCCGAGACAGCTATTGTCGGAGCGGCAGCGGGGGCCGCTCACATGGGGATGCGTCCGGTGTGCGAGATGCAGTTCATCGACTTCCTTTCGAGCGCATATAGTATTCTCACGAACTACGTTGCGACGGCGAGATACCGCGCGATGCTTCCATGTCCGATGGTGGTGCGGGGGCCGAGCGGCGGCTATGTGAGGGGCGGGCCATTTCACTCGCAGAATCCGGAAGCCGCGTTTCTGCACACCCCCGGTCTGAAGATCGTGTATCCGGCGACTGCGAGCGACGCCAAAGGATTGCTCAAATCAGCAATTCGCGACGAGGACTGCGTGCTCTACTTCGAGCACAAGTATCTGTATCGCCGTATAAAGGAAGAGATGCCTGCCGGCGATCATCTCACGCCGATCGGAAAAGCGCGCGTTGCCCGCGAGGGAAGCGACATCTCGATCATCACCTACGCAGCCACCGTGTGGAAGGCGCTCGAGGCGGCTGAGCAGGTGGAGAAGGAAGACGGACTATCCGTCGAAGTGATCGACCTGAGAACGCTACTCCCGATGGACGACGCAGCGATCGTGGAGACGGTGAAAAAAACGAACAGGGTATTGGTTGTGCACGAGGATACCAGAACCGGTGGGGTAGCAGGTGAGATAACGGCGAGGATCAATGAGAAGGCGTTCGAGTGGCTGGACGCGCCGGTGCTTCGCATCACGGCCGCGGACGTTCCACTTCCGTATTCTCCGCCGCTCGAGGACTATGTGCTTCCGCAGACCTCGGATATCGTCGCGGGACTGCGGAAGCTTGCTGCCTATTGATGGCCCCGCCTGAGCTCGAGCGCGAGGGAATGATCGCGCGAAACATCGGTGTCGGATGCGTAACGATGGCGGCGGGATTTTTCAGCGGCGGAATGATCGCGGTGTTCGTCGGAAAGGTCGTCGGAAGCTTCCAGGGCTGTAGGCCGCCAGAGGGACTTCCGGCATGCAATTGGTGGGTGTATGCTGGAGTTGGCGCCGTTATCGGCGCGCTCACGCTTCCAGTGTTGGCATTGAGACGTCTGAACCAGACCCGGTCGGACGAATAAGCGAACGAAGGAGAAGCAGTGGCTCGTGTAGACATCATCATGCCGCAGATGGGCGAGTCGATCGCCGAGGGCACGCTTTCGAAGTGGCTGAAGAAAGTGGGCGACGAGGTGAAGCGCGACGAACCGATCTTCGAGATCTCGACGGACAAGGTCGACGCTGAGATTCCAGCGTCCGCCGCCGGCGTATTGGCGGAGATACTTGTCAAAGAAGGCGAGACGGTAGCGGTGCAGACCGTGGTGGCGCGGCTCGAGACGGAGAAGGGTGCGTTTGCGGGAGGCGGGAATGCGGGAGGCGGGAGGCGGGAGGCGGGAAGCGGTGATGTCGCCGCCGCCGCCGGACCGGCGATCCCCCCTGCGCCGGCATCGGCCGCCCCCCAGCGCGAAGCTACGCCCGCTACTGCTCCTGCACGTCAGCAGCCTGCGACACCTGCCATCGCCGCATCCCATTCCGGAAATGGAAACTCGTTCGAAGAGCGTGTTCGTACGAAGTCATCGCCGCTTGTGCGCAAAATCGCGGCGGAGCATGGGGTGAATATCTCCTCCCTCCAAGGCTCCGGCGTCGCGGGTCGCGTCACCAAGCGCGACATCGTCGGCTTTATCGAGTCTGGCGCGCCGGACAAAACTGCGCCTCCCGCCTCCCGCCTCCCGCTTCCCGCGGCCTGGCCCGGCGACACCGTCGAGCCGATGTCCAAGATGCGCGCGCTCATCAGCGAGCATATGGTCGCGTCGCGGCACACGTCGGCCCATGTGACGTCGTTCATCGAGATCGACTTCACGCGCGTAGCGCGGATCCGCGCCAAGAAGCGCGCGGAGTTCGAAGCCGCGACGGGCCAGAAGCTCACCTACATGCCGTTCATCATCAAAGCCGTGACGCAGGGCTTGCGCGCGTTTCCGGTGATGAATTCATCCGTCGCTGGTACGAACGTCATTTATCGGAAGCAGATCAACATCGGAGTTGCCGTCGCGCTCGAATGGGGATTGATCGTCCCGGTCATCAAGAACGCCGACGATCTCTCGCTGTCCGGAATCACGCGGGCGCTCAACGATATCGCCGCTCGGGCGCGGGCAAAGAAGCTGTCTCCCGATGAGGTGCAGGGCGGCACATTTACCATCACGAACCCGGGAGTCTTCGGCTCGCTGATGGGAACGCCGATCATCAATCAGCCACAGGTCGCGATCCTCGGCGTAGGGGCAATCGAGAAACGGCCGAAGGTTCTTCCCGGTGTCGATGGGGAGGACACCATCGCCATTCGTACCTGCGCTTATTTTTCAATCTCATTCGATCACCGCATCATCGACGGCGCTGTCGCCGATCAGTTCCTCGCCTTCGTGAAGAAAACCATCGAGACATTTCCGGAGACCGGACTCTAGGATGCCACGCACCCTTACGATCCAGCGCTCAACGGTGCCATCGAGCGAGCGCGCGAACTACACGAAGCGCCTCAAGGCGCTTCAGTCGCACTACAAGGCTGCCAACTGCCGCTTCTGGGTCTTCGAGGAATCGTCGCTGCCCGGAGCCTTCATCGAATTCACCGAGGCCGACGACGAGCAGACGCTCACCGTCGCTCACGCGAGCGCTCCGCACAAGACCATGGATCCGTCGCGCGTATACCAGGAGGTCGAGCTCTAGCATGCCCACGCGTTCGTTCGAAGTCGGTGGACAAAAATGGGAAGTGTATCCTTCCGGCTACATCACGCAGTACACGCAGGACGAATACGGTCTGATTTTCTCGCGCGGCGCGGACAAGAAACGCGAGCTGCGCGTCACTCGCTACTCGCCGCAGGGGACACGCTCGCGCGAGCAGGCGTTCGCCGAGCTGTCGGACGCGCAGCTCAAAGAGCTGTTCGATCAATCACAGCCAAGCTTCACGTCGCCTGAGGCCGGCTACGAGCGGTGAGCGCAGCGGCGGGCGGGCCGGCGTTCGTCGACCTCCATACCCACTCGACCGCCTCTGACGGCACACTACCACCCGAGCGCGTAATCGAGGCAGCGGAGAGCTGCGGCCTCGCGGCTCTCGCGCTCACGGATCACGACACCATAGACGGCGTTCGTCCGGCGCGCGAAGCGGCGGAGCGCGCCGGAATTCGCGTGATCGCCGGTGTCGAGCTGAGTGCTTATGATCAGGACCATGAAGTTCACCTGCTCGCGCTTCATCTCTCCCAGCTGGGGCCGCTCGAAAAGCGGCTGACCGATCTGCGGGTTGCGAGGCACGCGCGCGCGGGACGGATAGTCGACCGGCTCAACGAGCTGGGCGTCGCGCTGACACTGGATGAAGTTCTCCTGCAATCGAATGGCGGAGCGGTTGGGCGACCACACGTGGCGCGAGCGATGATTGCCCGTGGAGTGGTGGGTGATTTTCGCGACGCGTTCACACGCTACCTTGGCGCCAAAGGGAGCGCGTTCGTACCGAAGGACAAGCTCTCCGTTCAGGATGCGATCGCGATCGCCCACGAGGCGGGTGCAATTGCAATCTGGGCGCATCCGGGTGACGGCGGCCGGCGTGAGCGTCTCGAGCCCCTGGTCGCCGCCGGCCTCGACGGCGTCGAGGTCAGGCATCCCAGTCACTCGTCGGAAGACACGAAACGCTTGCAGGCGCTCACCGATTTCTTTGGGCTTGTGCCGAGCGGGGGCTCTGACTGGCATGGGGCGATGGACGGGCCACGGCGACTCGGGATGATGAACGTCCCGATCGACTGGCTGGAAAAGCAGGATGAGAGAGTCGCGTCGTTGACTTCGGCGAGGAACTGATGGGGAATCGCGCGTGGAGCTGAAAGGCAAAGTCGCGCTGGTCACCGGCGCGGGGACACGAGTTGGCCGCGCCATTGCGCTCGCGCTGGGCAAGGCCGGGATGCGTGTGGGCGTTCACTACGCCAGCTCCCAGAAAGGCGCCCGCGAGACCGCCGAAGAGATCATCCGCGGCGGGAGTGAGGCGCGGACGCTGCCCGGCGATTTGATGGATCCGGCGACGGGGCCGCGCCTTGTCGAGCACATCGTCAAGGTTTTTGGCACGCTCGACGTGCTGGTGAATTCCGCCGCGGTGATGCTGCGAACTCCTGTCGGAGAAGTCCTCGTCGAAGATTGGGACGCCATGTTCGCGTTGAACCTGCGGGCGCCCTTCTTTCTCTCCCAGGTCGCGGCGCGCGCGATGGGCGAGCGTGGTGGCGCGATCGTGAACATTGCCGATCTCGCCGCATTCGAGACCTGGCGCGGCTACATCCCGCATTCCATCACCAAGGCGGGGATAGTGCAGATGACGCGAGGGCTCGCCCATGCGTTGGCGCCGAAAATTCGCGTCAATGCGATCGCGCCTGGTCCTGTACTGCTTCCTGATGGCTGGACGCAGGAGCAGGCGGACAGACTCATCTCGACAACCCCGCTGGGGCGCCTCGGCGCCCCCGAGGATGTTGCCCAGGCCGTGCTGTATCTGCTCAGCGCCGATTACGTCACGGGCGAAACGATCATAGTCGACGGCGGGCGTCACATCCGCACCTGATCGCGGGAAAGAAGTACCGCGCGGGATTATATTTCATAGGTGAAATCAGAGACCACAGTTCGTGACTACGATGTCGTAATCGTCGGTGCTGGTCCGGCCGGGATGACGGCCGCGCTCTATACGGGCCGCGCCATGCTGCGCACGGCCGTGCTCGAGCGCGGATTTCCGGGCGGCGAGCTCCTCAACACCGAGTTCCTCGACGACGTGATCGGTTTTCCGAAGATCCTCGGACACGAACTGGCCGAGAAATTTGCGGCGCACGCGAAGCAGTTCGGCGCCGAATTCTTCGAGACCACCGGTGTCACGTCCGTGACCAAGATGCCGGACGGCTACTTCCACACCGAGACGGATCACGGCGAGATCTTCCGCTCACCCGCCGCGATAGTCACCGCTGGCGGGACGCCAATCAAGCTTGGGATCCCAGGTGAGCTGGAACACGCGGGGAGGGGAGTCTCGTACTGCGCGATATGCGATGCGGCTTTCTTCAAGCAGCACGTCGTGGCCGTTGTCGGCGGTGGCGACGCCGCAGTCGAAGAGGCCGACTTTCTGACGCGATACGCGAGCAAGGTTTACCTCATCCACCGGCGCCACGAGTTCCGCGCGTCGAAGATTCTGCAGCAGCACGTGTTCGAGAATCCCAAGATCGAAGTCATCTGGGACACGGTGGCTGAGAAGGTTGAAGGGGACCCCGAGAAGGGCATGACGGGGCTGAGGATTCACAACCTCGTGACGAACGAAAGAAGCCTTCTTGATGCGACGGGCTTGTTCGTCTTCATCGGATTCCGGCCGAATACAGGTGTGATCGCCGGGCACTTCGAGCACGATGTGATGGGTTACGTCGTGACGGACAACGCGATGATGACATCGATTCCCGGCCTCTTCGTGGCCGGCGATCTTCGCGCGCAGCTTACGCGACAGGTCACGACTGCATCGGGCGATGCGACGACGGCTGCTATCGCCGCCGACAAATACATCACGCGCTTCAACGAGATGAAGCGGAATGGATCGTCCGGCGCAACTGAGAACGCGGTCGAGAGCTCGCACGTAAATGCGGGCGGATACACCTAATGCGAAAACGCGGAACGGCGGCCTAGAACGGTGAACATCAAGACCTTCACCGTCGGGGCGTTTCAGGAAAACGCCTATCTGGTGGTCGACGACCGCACCAACCGTGCTGTAATCGTCGACCCGGGCAGCGAAGGAGACCGACTGGTCGACGCGATCGAGGGCTCCGCCGCGACGGTGGAGGCGATTTGGATTACGCACGGTCACGTGGATCACCTGGGCGCGATCGCATCCATCAAGCGGAAATGGGACGTTCCCGTCTACCTGCACCCGGCAGACAGACGCCTGTACGAAGCGGCGTCACGCCAGGCCGAAGTCTATGGCATCCCGTTCGAGGAGCCGCCTCCGCCTGATCGTGAATTTTCGGATGGGCAGCGGCTGAAGCTGGGCGACGTCGAGATGGAAGTCATGCACGCACCTGGACACTCTCCTGGGCACGTGGTGATCCACGGGGGAGGGATCGCGCTCGTCGGCGACTGTCTGTTCGCCGGCTCGATCGGAAGAACCGATCTCCCGTTCTCGAACCCGCCGCAGCTTGCCGCAACGCTGGAAAAGATCTCATCGCTGCCGCCCGAGACCGTCGTCTATCCGGGGCACGGAATGGACACCACGATCGCCGAGGAGCGGATGTCGAATCCATTCCTCAACGGCACCGCCCGCATCGTCGGGCGTTAACACCAGGTGACAATGAGCGAAAAGACCCGCACCGAAAAAGATCCGCTTGGAAAGCTCGACGTTCCGGCCGACGCGTTGTACGGAGTGCAGACGCTGCGCGCGGTTCAGAACTTCCCGATCAGCGGAATGCGTCCATTACCCGCCTTCATCGACGCCACGATCCAGATCAAGCGCGCCGCGGCGCTGACGCACAAGGAAACCGGACGGCTGCAAGCGAATCTCGCTGACGCGATCGTGAAAGCAGCCGACGAAGTTCTTGCCGGGAAGTACCGTGACCAGTTCGTCGTCGACGTCTATCAGGCAGGGGCGGGAACGTCGCACAACATGAATTGCAACGAGGTGCTCGCCAACCGCGCCAACGAGATCCTCGGCGGCAAGCGCGGGACCTACACGCCGGTGCATCCGAACGATCACGTCAACATGGCGCAGTCGACGAACGACGTGATTCCTACCGCGATCAGGCTCGCCTGCCTGATGGAGCTGGCAGCGTTCGAGAAAGCGTTCGAGGAGCTGGCGAAGTCGTTCGAGAAGAAGGGAAAGGAGTTCGACGACGTGCTCAAGTCCGGGCGGACGCACTTGCAGGATGCGATGCCGATAAGGCTGGGTCAGGAGCTCGATGCGTACGCGGGCTCGCTCCGCAGAGGGTTGAAGCGTGTCACCGAGGCTGCCGACTATTTGCGAGATCTTGGTATCGGCGGGAGCGCCGTAGGTACCGGAGTGAATGTCGAGCCGCGCTACCCGAAGTTGATGGTCAGGCACCTCTCCCAGGCTACAAAGCTGAAGCTGCGCGAAGGGAAGGATCGCATTCAGCTGATGCAGAGCATGGGCGACGTGGCGGGGTTGAGCGCGCAGTTAAAGGTGCTCGCTGTCGATCTCAGCAAGATTGCGAGTGATTTGCGTCTGCTGGCGAGTGGTCCCCGCACCGGCTTTGACGAGATCCGTCTGCCTGCAGTTCAGCCCGGCTCCTCCATCATGCCCGGAAAGGTCAATCCGTCCATTCCCGAGATGGTGAATCAGGTCTGCTTCCAGGTCTTCGGCAACGATGCATGTGTGAGCGCCGCCGCGGAGCACGGACAGCTGGAGCTCAACGTCATGATGCCGGTGATAGCTCACAACGTGCTCTTCTCGATGCTGATTCTCACCAACACCGCGCGCGTGCTGAACGAGAAGACGGTGAAGGGCATCGAGGCGAACGCCGACCAGTGTGAGTACTGGCTGGAACGGTCGGCCGCGCTGGCAACGGCGCTCGCTCCGCAGATCGGCTACGCGCGCGCTGCCGAGCTCAGCAAGCAATCGGTGAAGGAGAACGTGCTCATCCGCGATCTCGTCAAGCGCGAGAAGGTGTTGCCAGCCAAGGAGATCGATGACGTTCTCGACATGCGGAAGATGACCGAGATCGGAGTCCCCGGCGGCGACCACGGTCCAGCTTCGTCGGGTTGACGAAGGTGCGCCGAATCTCTATCCTGAACACATGCGGATAACGACATGGGCGGAGTACGGCGTGATTTGCGCCCTCAACCTCGCCAAGCGGACTGAGCTGGGGCCTGTAAACGGGCGTGAGATCGCCCGGCAGGAGCGACTACCCGCCGACTACGTCGAACAGATCCTTCTACGGCTTCGCCGCGCGGGAGTGATCACGAGCACGCGCGGCGCCAGAGGCGGTTACGTCCTTGCGAAGCCGGCCGGCGAGATTTCCATCCGCGATGTGATCCACGCCTCCGAGCTCGAGACCTTCGATCTCCACTGCGTGAGCCATCCTGTCGAGGAAGAACGGTGCTCGGCTTCGCACAATTGCAGCATCAGGCCGGTGTGGGTGATGCTCCAGCAGAAGATCGACGACGTCCTTCAGGGAGTGTCGTTGGCGGATCTGCTGCACGATGAGCCGACCGTGAGGGAGAAGGTCGGGCTTCCGATACTCGAGACGGTCTAGCTGTCTCGCGGTCCCGGGCGAAGCCAACGGGACTTGGTGCAGATGTGCCGAAGGGGGGACTCGAACCCCCACGAGCTTGCGCCCACTGGCTCCTGAAGCCAGCGCGTCTACCAGTTCCACCACTTCGGCCTACTCGACTCCGAAGATAGAAACTGAGTATGGTGAAGTCAACGCGATTGAATTTCTTTCATCGTCGTGTTGTTGCGTCCAACTTGAGCACGAAGTCAAATGGCAGAGGCCGTCGAAAAAGATGTGAAGGAGTCTGTCGCGCGGAACAAACGCGCGCGACACGACTACCACATCATCGACACATGGGAGGCGGGTGTCGTCCTGACCGGCAGCGAGGTAAAGTCGCTGCGGAACGGGAAGGCCAACATCGCTGATTCCTACGCGATCGTCCAGGATGGTGAGGTTTTTCTGCTCAATCTTCACATTTCGCCCTACGAACAGGCGAGCTACTTCAATCACGAGCCCACCCGGACGCGGAAGCTCCTTCTGCACAGGAAGGAGATCCGGAAGATGATCGGCGCGGTGGAGCGTCAGGGACTGACGTTGATTCCGCTCGAGATCTACTTCAGGCGCGGAAAGGCGAAGATCGCGCTCGCCCTCGGCAAGGGTAAAAAACTCTACGACAAGCGCGCCGACGAGAAGAAGCGCGACGACGAGCGCGACATGCAGCGAGCGGTGCGCACGCGATGATCCCGCTGCTGCTCTTTCTTCAGATCAGCGTGGCCTCGCCGCCGGCGGCGATCCCGACATTCGTCGTCGTTCGCGATGGCGCGAGCGTGGTTTCGCTGCCGGTGACGATCGACGGCGGGCAGGCCAGTGTGCGCGCCGATGCGCTCGCGAAGGCAATGCACGGAATCCTGATCACCTCCACCAATCTGCATTACGCGCTGTCTCTGCCGCGGATGCGATTCGACCTGATCGACGGAATTCCATTCACCAAGCTCGACTCGCTCACAATTCCCTTGACGCGCGCGCCGCAGGTGCGCGGCGGACAGCTTTACCTGCCGTTCCAGTTCGTGAGCGATGTGATCCCGAAATACGGCAGCGGATATCTCTACGATGCGGGAACGGCCGAGCTTCGCGCGACGACGGGCGTCGTCGCGACGCGCCCGCCTCCGGCGCGCGCAGAGAGCTCGACCGCGCGTCCGATCGCCACGTCATCCCAGCCCGCGCCGGTCCCCAAAGCGCCGGGACGAACGGCGTACTCGAAGCCGGTCACGCGGAAGATGGTCGTCATCGACGCGGGACACGGCGGCCCCGACAACGGCATGACGGGTCCGATCGGCAATCGGCCCTGGTTCGTCGAAAAGGATGTGACGCTGTCCGTCGCGCAGAAACTCGCGGCAGTGCTGCGCGCCCGCGGGGTCGATGTCCTCATGACGCGCACGACGGACACGCTCATCGGGCTGTATGATCGCGGCAAGATCGCCAACAGCAATCACGGCGACGTTTTCATCTCCATTCACTGTAATGCGCCCGGCTACAGCACGGCTGCCGCAGCGCGCGAACGCGGTTTTGAGACATATTTCCTCGCCGAAGCCAAGACCGAGGGCGAACGGCGCGTGCAGGACATGGAAAACGAATCGATAAAGTTCGAGACCGGAGCGAACGCGCCGAAGGGCGATCCGCTCAACTTCATCATCACCGACATGGCGCAGAACGAGCACCTGAGGGAATCGAGCGACCTTGCCCAGACGATTCAGAATGGGTTGATCGACGTCCATCCAGGCCCGAATCGCGGCGTCCAGCAGGCGAACTTTGCGGTGCTTCGCGGATCGTACATGCCGGCGGTGCTAGTTGAAATCGGATTTGGGAGCAATCAGTCGGAAGCGACTTTCCTGACCGATCAGGACAACCAACGCGCGCTGGCGAGGAACATCGCCAGCTCAGTGCTCGCCTACCTAGAGCATTACGACACGCGAGTTGGAGGAACCCGGTAGCGGTGCCCTCGTCCGCGCTGGCAGTCACCGTCGCGGGAATCGATTTCCAGAATCCAGTATTGTTGGCCGCCGGCACTGCCGCCTACGGGCGTGAGCTGTCGCGCGTGATCGATCTCGACGCTCTGGGCGGCATCGTCACCAAGGCTGTGAGCGTGGAAAAGCGCGATGGAGCTCCCGCGCCCAGGGTAGCCGAGTTCGAAGGCGGGATGATCAACGCAGTGGGCCTGGCAAATCCGGGAGTCGAAGAGGTCAGGTCAGAGCACCTTCCATGGCTGGCGCAGAACCTTCGTCGGGCAAAGGTGATCGTGAACGTCGTCGGCAGTCGCGCGGAGGATTTCGCGACGGTCGTCTCGAGACTCGATGATTCGTCGGGATTCGCCGGGTACGAGCTCAACGTCAGCTGCCCAAACGTAAAGGCGGGCGGAATGGAGTTCGGGGCCGATTCACAATCGCTGCGCGATCTCGTGACGCGCGCGCGGGCGGCGACGAAGCGGCCGATCTTCGTCAAGCTGTCTCCGACGCTCGTAGATATTGCCCAAACCGCTCACGTAGCCGTGGATGCCGGGGCCGATGGAATCTCGGTCGTGAACACGATGCCGGGCCTCGTGATCGACGTCGATTCCAGAAAGCCCGCGCTGGGGTTTGGCAGCGGCGGCGTCAGCGGTCCAGGGTTGCTGCCGGTTGGCGTTCTGGCGACGTACAAGGTTGCGAAAGCGGTAAAGGTTCCGGTCGTTGGAGTCGGCGGCATTTCCAGGGCGACCGACATTGTGCAGTACGTGATAGCGGGCGCGAGCCTCGTAGCGATCGGGACGGCGGCGATGCAGGATCCCAAGCTTGCGACTAAGCTGGTGGACGATCTCGGAAGCTGGTGCCAGAATCATGGTGTGAAAACGCTGACCGAACTGCGCGGGACTCTCCGCTGGGAGCGCTGACGTGAGCCCGCACTCGCGCCCTTCTGGAATTCGCCCAAGACCGGCCGTAAAGACCGCGTCCGCAGAACCTCGCCCGAAGCGACCGATACCGATCGTCGCGCTCGACTTCCCACGCGCGGATCTGGCGCTCGCGATGGTCGACCGACTGGGCGATACGTGTCGATTTTACAAGGTGGGGGGAGAGCTGTTCACAGCCGCCGGCCCGCAGGTGGTTCAGACGCTGCGCGCGCTAGGCAACGACGTCTTTCTCGATCTCAAGCTGCACGACATTCCCAACACGGTTCGGGGAGCAGCGCGCAGCGCAGCCGCGATAGGGGCGAGGCTACTCACGGTTCACACCTCGGGCGGAAGAGAGATGATCGAAGCCGCCGTCGAAGGCGCCGGCGAAAAGTGTGGCGTTCTCGGCGTCACCATTCTGACCTCGCTCGACGCCGCGATGCTGCGGAGCGCCTGGGGGCGGAAATCGCTGGAGGTCTACGGAGAAGTGCTTCGCTTGGCTGGTGAGTGCGCGGCCGTGGGAGCCCACGGGGTCGTCTGCAGCGGCCTGGAGGCGAAGAAGATCGGCGCGAAGTACGGGGATCAGCTCAAATTGCTCATCCCGGGGATCCGGGCGGCCGGGGGCAAAGTGGACGACCAGAAGAGGACCGTGACCGCCCACGAAGCAGCCAGCGCAGGGGCGACCTACATCGTGCTCGGTCGGCTCGTGACGGAGGCCAAGGATCCGGCGCTGGAGCTCAAGGCCGTGATGAAAAGCATCTAGCTGGAAAGCCCGTCAGCTAACCCGGTCTGCCATCACGATTTGCCCCATTGGCCCGGCTTGCTTTGGGTCGCTGGCCTATGTATTTTCAAAGGCTAACCTCGGAAAAAATTGGAGGGCTTCGGCCCTCTTTCCAACATCGTAGGGAGAAGGATCGTGAAAGTTCGCAGCAGCGTGAAGCCGATCTGTGAGCACTGCAAAGTCGTCAAAAGACAGGGCGTGACTCGCATCATCTGCAGTCGCAATCCAAAGCACAAGCAGCGGCAGGGTTAATTAATGGCGCGTATTGCTGGCGTAGATCTCCCGCGTGAGAAGAAGGTCGAGATCGGCCTGACTTACATCTTCGGAATCGGCCGCGCGCTCGCGCGACGCATTCTCGCTTCGACCGGCGTCAACTCCGAGCAGCGTGTTCGGGATCTCACCGACGCCGACACGAACAAGCTCCGTCAGGCGATCGAAAAGGACTTTCGCGTCGAGGGCGCCCTGCGCACCGAGATCGCGATGAACATCAAGCGGCTCATGGACATCGGCAGCTATCGCGGCATTCGTCATCGCCGCGGTCTCCCGGTTCGTGGCCAGCGCACGCACACCAACGCCCGTACCAAGAAGGGTCCACGCCGCGCTATCGCCGGCAAGAAGAAGGTAACGAAGTAAAACTATGGCTATTGGAAAGAAGACAAAGCGCATCATCGAGGCGGAAGGCATCGCTCACGTCTCGGCGACTTTCAACAACACGACCATCACGATCACAGATTCTCACGGGAATACGATTTCCTGGGGATCGTCGGGCAAGGCAGGCTTCAAGGGATCCAAGAAGTCGACGCCGTTCGCTGCCACGGTTGCTGGTGAGCAGGCGGGACGCGAGGCTGTCACGCTCGGCGTTCGTCGCGTGCACGTGAGAGTTCAGGGACCGGGATCGGGACGCGAGTCGGCGATCCAGGCGCTCGTCGCCGCCGGCCTTCAGGTCAAGTCGATCAAGGACGTCACGCCGATTCCGCACAACGGCTGCCGTCCTCCCAAGCGTCGGAGAGTCTAACCGATGCGTTATACGGGATCGAGCTGCAGACAGTGCCGCCGCGAAGGAACGAAGCTGTTCCTCAAGGCCACGAAGTGCTTCACCGAGAAGTGCCCGGTCGAGCGTCGTCCGACGCCTCCCGGCCAGCACGGCTCTTCGACCGCCCGCCGTCGCAAGATGTCGGAGTACTCGAAGCAGCTGCGCGAGAAGCAAAAGATCAAGCGCATCTACGGCGTGAGCGAGAAGCAGTTCCGTAACACCTTCGAGCGCGTTGCACCGCTTCCGGGAATCACGGGACACAATCTTCTGGCGGCGCTGGAGTCGCGCCTCGACAACGTCGTGTATCGCATGGGATTCGCGGGTAGCCGCAAGGCAGCGCGCCAGCTCATTCGTCACCGTCACGTCGAGATCAATCAGAAGTCGGTGGACATTCCGAGCTTCCTCGTTCAGCCGGGCCAGGAGATCCGCGTTCGCATGAAGTCCCGCGAGCAGGCGAGCATCATGACCGCCATGGATCAGGCCTCGCGCGGCGCGCCGCTCTCGTGGATCGCAGTGGATCGCGACACGTTCAGCGGAAAGATGCTCGAGAGACCGACCCGTCCGAATATTCCAATTGCTGCTCAGGAGCAATTGGTGGTGGAGCTTTACTCGAAGTAACGGGAGGCGGGAAGGCGGGAGGCGGGAGCGGGTTTCCGCAATTCGCAGTTGGTCTTCCGATCCGCAATTAGTCAGCAGTCAGCAATTAGTCAGCAGTCACCAATGCATTCAGTCCTCAGTCCGCAATCCAAAGAAGGACGAGACCCTAACTCTCGTTACGGGCTCACCGCGCGTTAGGGGCGGGGTGGCACGTTCAAGGAAAAGAAAAAAATGGCAACCGCAATTGATCTCAGGGGACTTGTCCGTCCGCAGCTAGTCGAAGCGACGAAGCGCGAAGACAATCCCAATGTCGCAGAATTCCGTCTCCAACCGCTTGAGCGCGGCTTCGGGCATACCCTCGGAAACGCCATGCGGCGTCTTCTGTTGTCCTCGCTGCGCGGCTCGGCCGTGTGGGGATTCCGCATCGACGGCGTCCTGCACGAGCACCAGACGATCCCGGGCGTGGTGGAAGACGTCCACCAGATCATCGGCAATCTGAAGGTTCTCACGCTGTCGCTCGACGAAGGGGTCGAGAACACCGTGCTCCGCATCTCCAAGAATTCGGCGGGGCCGGTCACGGCTGCCGACATCGAGGGACAGGGCGGCGTGACGATCGTCGATCGCAACCAGCACCTGTTCACGCTGCAGGGCGACCGCGACATCAACGTCGAGCTGTACGTCGGCCGCGGACGCGGCTATGTCGAGTCGGATCAGCACGTGGTCGACAAGACGCTGCCAGTCGATGTCGTTCGCATCGATTCCATCTACAATCCTGTTCGCCGCGCCAACTTCGCCGTCGCCGAGACGCGCGTTGGGCAGCGCACGGACTACGACCGGTTGACGCTGACCGTCGAGACCAACGGCACCATCACGCCTGAAGAGGCAGTGAGCTACGCCGCCGCGCTCGCGCAGACGCACTTCCAGTATTTCGCGGGTTTCGGCTCGCACGCGTCCGCGCCGCTGACGCCGGGCTCGGACATGCCCGGTGGCGACGCCCACCGTCTTGCCGACGTGCTGCGCACGCCGATCGAAGATTTCGAGCTGTCGGTTCGCTCCGTCAACTCGCTCAAGAATTCCAACATCCGCACCCTTGGTGATCTGGTCCGCCAGAGCGAGAGCCAGATCCTCCAGGTCAAGAACTTCGGCAAGAAGTCGCTGAACGAGATCGCAGATCTGCTCGAGAGAGAGAACCTCAACTTCGGCATGAAGTACGAGGAGACTCCCGACGGCGTCCGTATCACCGATCAGGGAACTCCGCCCAACCGCAACGTCGCCACAGTCGGCGCCGACGACGAAGAGGAAGGCTAAGCAAATGCGTCACCGCAAAGTTGGCAGACAGCTGCGCCGCACCAGCGAACAGAAGCTGGCGCTCATGAGGAGTCTCGCGAAGGCTCTGATCGAGCGTGGCGCCATCGAGACGACCGAAGCGAAGGCCAAAGAGCTTCGCCCGTTCGTCGAGAAGCTGATCACCAAGGCAAAGACCGGCACGCTCCACAACCGGCGTCTCGCCGGTCGTCACGTCGCGCACCGTCCGACAGCCGACAAGCTGTTCAAGGAAGTCGGACCGAGCTTCGCGACCCGGAAGGGCGGCTACACGCGAATTCTGAAGACTGGTCACCGCAAGGGCGACGGCGCCGAGATGGCGCGCATCGAGCTGATCGGGACCGAGGGTTAATCGAATGGCACAGATCAAGAGAAACCGCTGCTACGTCTGCGACAAGGGCGTTGCATACGGCAACAACGTCTCGCACGCGAACAACAAGACGCGCCGGACGTGGAAGCCGAACCTTCAGGTCGCCCGCATCGTGATCGACGACAAGATCACCAAGATCAAGGTGTGCACTCGCTGCCTCCACGCTGGAAAGATTCAGCGGGCGCCAAGAGGAAAGAGCGCTGCATAAGCTGGATTCGGGCTGTCTGCCGAATGGGGAGCCCCTTGGGCTCCCCATTTTTTTGAGCCGCGGCGGCCGTCAGGATCGCTATTTTCCTAGACGTGAAATCAACTCCTTTTTAAGTGCCCAAACGAACTGACCTCCACCGAATCCTCGTTATCGGCTCCGGCCCGATTATCATCGGGCAAGGGGCAGAGTTCGACTATTCGGGCACCCAGGCAGCCAAGGCACTCGGCGAGGAGGGGTTCGAGGTCATTCTCGTCAACTCGAACCCGGCGACGATCATGACCGACCCCGAGTTCGCGGACAGGACTTACATCGAGCCGGTCACGCCGGAGTACGTCGAGCTCGTGATCGCACGGGAGAAACCCGACGCGCTTCTTCCAACGATGGGCGGACAGACGGCGCTCAACGTCGCGATGAAGCTGGCCGAGAACGGCGTGCTCGAGAAGTACGGCGTCGAGCTCATCGGAGCAGACGCGCGCGCGATCGCGATGGCCGAGGATCGCAAGCTGTTCGGCGAGGCGATGAAGCGCATCGGGCTGGCGGTTCCGCAGGGCGGGATCGCGACGACGCTCGACGAGGCGCTCGATATCGTCGAGATCACGCAGTTCCCCGCCATCATCAGGCCCGCATTCACCCTCGGCGGCACCGGGGGCGGGATCGCGTACAACCGCCAGGAGTTCGAAGACGTCGTCCGTCGCGGGCTCGACCTCTCTCCGGTGACTCAGGTTCTCATCGAGCGAAGCGTCATCGGGTGGAAGGAGTTCGAGCTCGAGGTGATGCGCGACGGCGCGGACAACGTCGTCATCGTGTGCTCGATCGAGAACATCGACCCGATGGGCGTGCACACCGGAGATTCGATCACGGTGGCGCCGGCGATGACACTGACTGACCGCGAGTACCAGCTGATGCGCGATGCCGCCGTCGCCGTGATTCGCGAGATCGGCGTCGAGGCCGGCGGATGCAACATCCAGTTCGCGATCAACCCGCGTGACGGGGAGATGCTGGTGATCGAGATGAACCCTCGCGTGTCGCGGTCGTCGGCGCTGGCGTCGAAGGCGACCGGATTCCCAATCGCTCGAATCGGTACCAAGCTCGCGGTGGGCTACCGCCTCGACGAGATCCCGAACGACATCACGGGGACCACCCCGGCTTCGTTCGAGCCGGTCCTCGATTACGTAGTCGTGAAGTGCCCGCGATTTGCCTTCGAGAAATTCCGCGCCGCCAATCCACAGCTGACGACGCAGATGAAATCCGTCGGGGAATCGATGGCGATCGGCCGGACCTTCAAGGAAGCATTTCAGAAAGCGTTGCGCGCACTCGAGACCGGACGTCCCGGCTGGACCATAGCATCGACGCTCATCGACGATCGACTCGAGGACGATTCTCCCGAGGCGCTTCGCGGTGCGCTGAGGCGCCCGACACCTGAGAGAATCTTCCAGGTGAAACGCGCGCTCGAAGCGGGAATAGAGGCGAGCGAGATCAATGAGATCACCGGCATCGATCCGTGGTTCCTCTCGCAGATGGAAGAGATCCTCGCCGCCGAAGAGGCGTACACGGCGCTGCCGACGGTAGAGGCGGATGTTCTCTGGCGAATGAAGCGGATGGGGTTCGCCGACCGGCAGCTCGCGGATTTGCGTGGAGAAACGGAATCCGTCGCGCGCGCGCGACGCATCGGATTCGGTATCGTCCCCGCCTACAAGATGGTGGATACCTGCGCCGGCGAATTCCCTTCGGCGACCCCGTATCTCTACAGCAGCTACGACGAAGAGAGCGAAGCGCCGAGGACGGAGAAGCCATCGGTGGTGATTCTGGGGAGCGGACCGAATCGCATTGGGCAGGGGGTCGAATTCGACTACTGCTGCGTACGGGCGGCGCTCGCGCTCCGTGATCAGGGTTACGAGACGATCATGATCAACTCCAACCCGGAGACCGTCTCGACCGACTTCGACATCTCCGACAAGCTGTACTTCGAGCCGCTGACGCTCGAGCACGTTCTCGACATCGTCGAGCGCGAGCAGCCGCTCGGCGTCATCGTGCAGCTCGGCGGTCAGACTCCGCTCAAGCTGACGAAAGGGCTGGCGGACGCAGGAGTTCGAATACTCGGCACCCAGCCGGATGCGATCGACATCGCCGAGGACCGGCGCCGGTTCGACGCGATCGCGCGGAAGCTCGGGATCAGACAGCCGGAAAACGGAATCGCCACCAGCTTGCCTGAAGCGGTCGAGGCAGCGGGGCGCATCGGATATCCCGTCCTCGTCCGTCCGTCGTACGTGCTTGGGGGGCGCGCGATGGAGATCGTCTACGACGAAAGATCGCTCACTCAGTATTTCGAGCGCGCCGCGCGCGTCTCCGAGGACAAGCCGGTTCTGATCGACAGCTTCCTCGAGGACGCATTCGAGGCGGACGTCGACGCGATCTCGGACGGCGACAGGGTCGTGATCGGCGGCATCATGCAGCACATTGAAGACGCCGGAATTCACTCCGGCGATTCAGCGTGTGTGCTGCCTCCGTATCTGATCGAGGAAGAGCACATCGAGGCGATGCGCGGTTATACGGTGCAGCTGGCCAAAGCTCTCAATGTCGTTGGGCTGATCAACGTGCAGTACGCGATCAAGGACGGACTCGTTTACGTGCTCGAGGTAAATCCGCGCGGCAGCCGCACCGTGCCATTCGTATCGAAGGCGATTGGCGTCTCACTCGCTGCGATTGCCGCGCGCGTGATGCTCGGCGAGACGCTCGAGGAAGTAGGGTTCACGGAGGAAGTGGCCCCGGCCTACATCTCGGTCAAGGAAGCGGTGTTTCCGTTCAACAAGTTCCGCGAGTTCGATCCGATCCTCGGGCCAGAGATGCGCTCGACGGGCGAGGTGATGGGGATTTCGGATTCATTCGGGAGCGCGTTTGGAAAGGCGCAGCTTGCCGCGGACAACGTCCTTCCCACCGAGGGAGCGATCTTCATCACGGTGAACGACTCCGACAAACGGTCGGTCCTTCCCATCGCCAGGCGCTTCCAGGAGATGGGATTCAAGCTCTTCGCCACTGCCGGGACGGCGAAGCAGCTTCGCGGTCGCGGCATTCCCGTGACGACCGTGCTCAAGATCCACGAAGGACGTCCGAACGGAATCGACATGATGCTGAATGGCGAGGTGCAGCTCCTGATCAACACGCCGTTCGGAAAGGAGTCTCAGCGCGACGACTACACGATGAGGCAGGCCGCCATCGCGAACCGCGTGGCGTACACCACAACGCTGTCGGCGGCGAGCGCGGCATGCGACGCAATTCTGTCGCTGCGGTCGAGAGCGGCGTCGGTGATGTCACTGCAGGAGTGGCACGCCACGATTCCGAAGGAAGCGGGCGTCTAGATGGCGGAGCCTTTCATCCACGAGTCGGCGTACATCGACGAAGGCGCGCAGATCGGGGCCGACACCAAGGTCTGGCACTTCTGTCATGTGCTGGGCGGCGCCGTCATCGGCGAGCGCTGCTCACTCGGACAGAACGTCGTGGTGATGAACGGCGTGAAGATCGGCAACAACGTGAAGATCCAGAACAACGTGTCGGTCTACGAGGGGGTCGAGCTCTCTGACGACGTCTTCTGCGGACCGTCGATGGTATTCACGAACGTGCTGAATCCGCGCAGCCACGTCTCGCGCCGCAACGAATACAGAAAAACGCTGGTTGGGCGCGGAGCGACGATTGGCGCGAACGCGACGATCGTATGCGGCGTCACGCTTGGGGAGTACGCGTTCGTGGGCGCGGGAAGCGTGATCACGAAAAACGTGCCTGCCTATGCGCTCGTGGTCGGAGTGCCGGCGCGCCGGATCGGCTGGATGTGCCAGTGCGGCGAGCGACTCTCGGAGAGAGATCCGAGCAGCTGCAAGGTCTGTGGAACGAAATACAAGCTCGTGGGCGAAGAGCTGAGGAGAGTTTCATAGGTGGCCGGTGAGAAGACCTTTAGAATCGCGTTGGCCGGGTGCGGGCGCATCAGCAAGAACCACTTCGAGGCGATCGACAAGATCGAAGGGCTCGATCTCGTCGCCGTATCGGATGTCGATCCAGCTCGCGCCCAGGAGGCGGGAAGGACGTGGGGAGTCCCCTTTTTCACGTCCTACGAGAAGATGCTCGCCGAGAGCAATGCGGATGTGGTGACGATCGCGACTCCGTCCGGACTTCACCACGAGATGGGCATCGCAGCGGCGCAGGCCGGGAAACACGTCGTGATGGAGAAGCCGATGTCCATCTCGCTAACCGGCGCGGATGCCCTCGTTCACGCATGCGACAAGGCGGCGGTTCAGCTGTTCGTCGTCAAGCAGAACCGGCTGAATCCTCCCGTCCAGCTGCTGAAGCGGGCAGTGGACAACAATCGGTTTGGCCGCATTTACATGGCGAGCTGCATTGTGCACTGGGCGCGGCCGCAGGAATACTATGACCAGGCTCCGTGGCGCGGGACGTGGGAGTTCGATGGCGGCGCGTTCATGAACCAGGCGTCGCACTACGTCGACCTGATTCAGTGGGTCATGGGTCCGGTGGAGAGCGTGATGGCGAAGACTGCTACGCTCGCCCGCCGCATCGAGACCGAGGATTCCGGTGTTGCCATCCTCAAGTTCCGCTCGGGTGCGCTTGGGACCATCCAGGTGACGATGCTTGCCTATCCGCGAAATCTCGAAGGCTCACTGACCGTGCTCGGCGAAAAGGGCTCGGCCAAGATCGGCGGCACTGCGGTGAACAAGATCGAACACTGGGAGTTCGCGGAGTACGACGACGACGACAAGCTGGTAGAAGCGGCGAATACGAATCCACCGAACGTCTACGGGCTGGGCCATCAGGGCTATTACAGGAATGTCCTGCAGGTTCTGAGGGGCGAAGCCAAGCCCGACACCGATGGCCGCGCGGGCCGGAAGTCCCTGGAATTGATCCTGGGCATCTACGAGTCGGCCAAGACGGGACGCGAAGTTCCGCTCCCTCTGCGCGCCCAGGTTTGACCCTCAGTCGTGTATCTTTAACAGCCTCTTTCAGCCCCATTCCACAGCGTAGATAAATGGCCGTTCCCTTACTCGATCTGAAAGCTCAGCACCTGACCATCCGCGAATCCGTCGTCAACGCGATGATGAAGGTCGTGGAGGATCAATCTTTCATTCTTGGCGA
>Ga0070680_100000817_pt1 | contig 21951 bp, 18 predicted proteins | sample KBSC73BmetaG_FD_64672 | JGI IMG/M metagenome (GOLD analysis project Ga0070680, IMG submission 64672) | Corn rhizosphere microbial communities from Kellogg Biological Station, Michigan, USA - KBS C7-3B metaG | ecosystem: Host-associated > Plants > Roots > Rhizosphere | place: USA: Michigan...
GATGTGGAAGATATCCTGGCAGATGTGATCGGCTCCGCCCTGGGATTTATTATATCGGTGAGCGTAATCTTTTTTGGGCGTGATAGGGAAAAAGTAAAAAAGAAAAAGTAAAAAAGGGCCTTGCGGTATGCAGGACGCACAAAAATAAGCCCCTGTGGAAACAGGGGCCGTAACCAAAACTAACTGCTTATGAGAAAATTGACTGCTTTTATGAAGTCAAATAGAAAAGACTTACATGAAGAAGTTAAGGCAAAACGAATGCCAGATTAAAATAGCCGCCTGCCTTTAACTGCTGAAAGAACTTACACAAAGATACGATCTGGCGGGTAATAAGGTTTCCTCTGATTTCTTAATAACAATTCTTTAAGACGGCCCGCAAGGATTGCTCCTGGCTTATTTATAGACAAGAGGGAAAAATAAAAGTTTAACGCCCCAATGTTAAAATAATCCAAAATGAATTTACTAAAAAAAACCCATCCTTTTATCAAACGCAAAGAATTTAATTGAGCAAATCCTGGGGAATTATTGCAACATAATCAGGATTGATTCGCTATTTTCTCCGCATTTTCAGCAAATTGGAGCGCGCTGATGAATTCATTGATATTTCCGTTCAGTACGTCGGAAAGGTTATAAACGGTCAGGCCTATCCGATGATCCGTGACCCTTCCCTGGGGGAAATTGTAGGTCCGGATCTTGGCGCTGCGGTCCCCGGTGCTCACCAGGCTTTTCCGGTGACGGGCAATTTCCTCTTCCTGCTTCCTGACCTGCTCCTCGTACAGGCGGGTTCTCAGCATCTGCATGGCTTTTTCCCTATTCCCCAATTGGGTCCTTTCCGTTTGGCAAACCACTACCGTCCCGGTTGGCAAATGCGTCAGCAATACCTTGGTTTCCACTTTATTCACGTTCTGCCCGCCGGCGCCTCCGCTCCGGGCAGTCTCCATTTTTACATCACTGTCCTTCAGCTCAAAATCCACTTCCTCGGCTTCCGGCATAACCGCCACGGTGGCAGCGCTGGTGTGAACCCTTCCGCTTTGTTCTGTATCCGGAACACGCTGCACCCGGTGAACGCCACTTTCAAACTTAAGCGTTCCATAAACATCATCGCCCGTCAGCTCCACCTGAACTTCCTTATAGCCGCCCACCGTTCCCTCACTCTCATTCAGCAGCGCTGTACGCCAGCCTTTTTTTTCGGCATATTTCAGGTACATTCTCAGTAAATCACCGGCAAAAAGACTGGCTTCATCGCCTCCCGTGCCGGCACGGATTTCCAGGATGGCATTTTTTTCATCCTGCGGATCCTTGGGTATCAATAATTGCCGGATCTCTGCCTCCAGGCTGTTTTTCCGCTCTTCCAGCGTGGGTCTTTCCTGCTTGGCCAGCTCCCGGAGTTCCTCATCTTCGCCATTCAGCGCCTCCCGGTTGAAAGCCAGATCATCCAGTAGATTGCGGTATTGGTCATAGGATTTCACCACTTTCTCCAGGCTGCGGTATTCCTTGCTGGTCGCACTGAACTTCCTGTTGTCATTGACGACGGCCGGATTCGTTAACGCAACGCCGAGATCCTCAAACCTTGCCCGGATAGCTTCCAGTTTATCAATCATGTCTCCGAAAAATTTAAATTGCTGCAAAGTTAACCGAACCATGAGTTATCGGAAATTCAAAGCGGATTATTTGTTTGACGGTTATAAGCTGTTGGATAGCGAACAGGTTCTGGTTACCAGCGGGGATGGCAGGGTGGAAGAAATCCTGGATGAAAAAGAGGCCGGAGAGGGAGTGGAAAGGCTAAAAGGACTGATCTGCCCGGGATTCATTAATTGTCATTGCCACCTGGAACTTAGCCACCTGAAAGGCCTGATCCCCACAAAAACCGGGCTGGTGGATTTTGTTTTCTCTGTTGTGAGCCAGCGTAAATCCACAGCCGCCGAAATCCAGGAGGCCATCCGCCTGGCCGGATCAGAAATGCTGGAGAACGGCATCGTGGCCGCTGGTGATATCTGCAATACGGCCGATACGCTTGCCGAGAAATCCAAAAGAACCATGACCTGGTATAATTTCATCGAGCTGGCCGGCTGGCAGCCTGATCAGGCACAAAAACGTTTCTCCGCCGGTAAATTGCTATACGAACAGTTCGCAGGAATAACGGGTTCTCAAGATCATATCTCCCTGAGCCCGCACGCCCCCTACTCTGTATCTCCGGAATTGTGGGGGCTGCTGAAAACGGGCTTTCTTCAGAAAACCGTCACCATCCATAACCAGGAATCGGCTGCAGAAGATGCATTTTTTATTAACGGCGGGGGTGAACTGCTCAGAATGTACGAAATGATGAAAATAGCTGTCGATTTTAAGGCCCCCGGAAGTGCAAGCCTGCCTTATTATCTGCCTCAGCTTGAGCGTGCTGAAAACATCCTGCTCGTGCACAATACCTACAGTTCAAAAAAAGACCTGCAGCTCGCCGTGGCATTCAGTCCCGATTTGTTTTTTTGTCTTTGCCCGAATGCAAATCTTTATATTGAAAACGGGCTGCCCGACATACCGGCCATGCTGGATCTGAAAGCGAACCTGGTGATCGGCACAGATAGTTTAGCCAGTAACCAGCAGCTCAGCGTGCTGGAAGAAATAAAAACCATAAAAAAACATTTTCCGGCAATTGATACCGCCAGTCTTTTACAGTGGGCCACATCAAACGGCGCCCGGGCTCTTCAGTTGGATGATAAACTTGGCGATTTCAAAAAAGGGAAACAGCCCGGTATTGTACTGATAAATTACGAAGGGCATGATGTTCTGGGCGCTGAGAGCCGCTCCCGGCGGATCCTGTAATCTTCCGCTCCGGAGTTTTTCCTTCCCGTCCGGGAATTTTTCCCTGCAATTAATCTCGTCATTTTTCATCATCCAGAATGGTCCTCAGCACCGGCAGTGTTTTCATCATGCCGAAGCCGGGAATGTGGAGGGCAAAAAAATCCTGACAGGCTTCCATCAGTATTCTGCGTTTCTCCTTATTCAATGGAACTTCCGGAAGTTCTTCCGGCTTCATCACTTTCAAAAGCTGTGCAATATACCCGCTGAGCGGATCACCCAGAAAATGCGGATGCGCCGGCTTTTCATTTGTAAAAAATCCTTCCTGCAGATCCAGGAATTTTCTTTTGGAAGAATAATTGTCGTCGATGCGAAGTCCGAAAAATCCGGCAACATGCAGGGCAAACCAGAGCGGAAAATTTGCCTGCACTGCCGCCCCTGCTCCGTCGAGCCGGATCAATGCCTCTTCGGAAAAATGGTAGAGTTCCGGATTGCCCTCCGGTTGCTTCAGGCACTTTTGCAGCAATTCGATCATGAACAGGGCGACCGAATTCGTGATCACATCAAAAAAAACTTTCCGGTATAAATGAGCCCAGTTGTATTCTTTAACCCTTTGGAGATTCTTTAGTTCCTGATGATATACAACCAGGTCCAGTATGGCAGCGGGCTGAAAAAATCCGGTTTTTGATGAACCTTTGACGGAATTTGTTCTCACCCCGTTCACAATATAGGACTGAAGCCCGAAGAGCTCCGTAAAAATGGAAACGATAACACTGGTTTCACCATATTTCACCGTGCGCAGAACAATACCATTTGTTTTGTGAACCATAACCTGCGGGATTCCCGCGAAATTCGGTTAAAATAAGTTTCTTTGCGTGGCAAACAAGAACCGGTTTACCTAAACTCGTTTACATTATGTGGGGAAGCATTGCTGGTTTTATCCTGAAATTCCGTCTCTGGTTATTGACAGTCCTGGCCGTCGCCTGCGTTTTTGCAGCATTCGAAGCGTCCAAAGTGGAGCTGAGCTATGAATATACCCGCGCGATCCCTACGGATAATCCGAAATGGCTGGCCTATCAGAATTTCCGGCAGAAATTCGGGGATGACGGAAACCTGCTGGTAATGGGCCTGCAGACCGGAAAATTATTCAACAGGGATTTCTTCAACGATTATATCCGGCTCAATAAGGAATTGAAAAATATAAAGGGTGTGGAGCAGGTGCTCAGCATACCCGATGCCATCCTGCTGATTAAAGAGGACAGTGAAAAGCTGAAACCCCAGCCCATATTTCCCGCCCGCTTCAGCACCCAGGAGGAACTGGACAGCGCAAAAAAAACCTTTGAAAACCAGTTGTTCTACCGGTATCTTTTATATAATCCCTCCACGCATACTTATCTCGCCGCCATCCATGTAAATAAAGAAGTGATGAATTCTGCCGCGAGAACGGGCGTGGTCGGGCAGATAGTAAAACTGGGCGATGCATTCGGAAAGGCGCACCAGGTGCAGATGCATTATAGCGGATTGCCGTTGATCCGTACCAACCTGGCTACCAAAGTAGCCTCTGAAATGAAATGGTTCCTGCTGGGTTCCGTGCTGCTTTCGGCCCTGATCCTGCTGTTCTTTTTCCGGAGCTTCAGCACCATGTTATTATCGCTGCTGGTGGTGATTACCGGGGTCGTGTTCAGTCTCGCCAGCATGCATCTCTTCGGATATAAAATCTCCCTGCTCAATGCACTGATTCCCCCGCTGATTGTAGTGATTGGCATTCCCAACTGTATTTATTTCCTGAACAAGTACCATACATCCTTCCGGGAAAACGGAGAGAAGAAAAAGGCCCTGTACGAGATGATCCGCAAAATGGGAATCGTCACCCTGTTTTGCAATATCGCCGCCGCGATCGGCTTTGGGGTGTTTGCTTTTACCAAGAGCGCGGTACTGAGAGAGTTCGGTGTAATAGCCGGAATCAATATCATGCTGCTTTTTTTCATTTCCATTATCCTGCTGCCGCCGGCCCTGAGTTATCTGCCCGATCCGAAGCCGGCGCATATGCGTTATCTGACCAACCGCTGGCTGATGGGCCTGCTGGACCGGCTGGAGAAATGGACGATCCACCATAAGACTGTAATTTATTTAACCACGGCCGTGATCCTGGTTTTTTCCGTAGCAGGAATATTGCGTCTGAAATCAGAAGGATATATTCTCGACGATCTTCCTAAAACAGATCCGGTATATGCGGATCTCAAATTTTTCGAACAGAATTTTAAAGGTGTCATGCCATTGGAAATTCTGATTGATACCAGGAGAAAAAACGGGTTGCGGGCAAATATGCTGGGCACTTTCCGGAGTATTGACAGGCTTTCTGCGTTCATTGATTCCAGTCCGGTGATGGCAAAACCCCTGTCCATTGTCGAGGGATTGAAATTCGTTCGCCAGGCATATTATCATAACGACAGTTCCGATTACGGCCTCCCCAACGAATTTGATATCAGCTTTCTGGCCCCTTACCTGAATACGAAAACGGACGGGGGTCCCTCCAACAACGTGATGAAACTGGCCAACAGTTTTATCGACAGCAATAAACAAACCACCCGGATCAGCGTGAATATGGCTGATGTCGGCAGCGTACGGCTCCCCAAAATCCTTCAGTCGATCGAAAAAAGAGCTGCCGAATTATTCGACAGCAGCAAATACTCGATAGAGCTCACCGGGACCACCGTTACTTTCCTGGAAGGCAGCGCCTTCATCATTCACGGCCTGAAAGAAAGTATCTTATGGGCCTTTGTGCTGATTGCGATCTGCATGCTCTATCTGTTCCGTTCTCTCCGGATCCTGATCTGCTCGCTGCTTCCGAACCTGATTCCCCTCGTGATCACCGCGGGCGTGATGGGCTGGGCCGGCGTGGCGCTGAAGCCCTCCACGGTGTTGGTATTCAGCATTGCGCTGGGCATTGCCATTGATATTACCATCCGGTTCCTGGTGAACTACAAACAAGACCGGCTGCAGGACGAACCGGTGCAGGACGCCGTGGTCAGGACCATTCATTCCACAGGTATCAGCATCGTCTATACCTCCCTGGTATTAATAGCAGGATTTGTGATATTCTGTTTCAGCGGATTTGGCGGCACCCAGTCCCTGGGATGGCTTACATCGCTTACCCTGGTGATGGCAACTTTAACCAATTTGTTGTTTCTTCCGGCTTTGCTGATTTCGATTGGGAAGGGAAAAGTAAGAAGTAAAAGTCGGAGATCGGTTTAGCAGTAAAGCCTGATTATCGCCAAGGTCAATTCCGTCCTTTTGTCTCTGGTCGGCGGATGGCATTTGCTGAAGATGGTTATGCAGGTCAACATATCTTTTTAATTCCATCAGGGGCATCGGCGAATATGTTATGGCTGATTATTTTTATATAAGAATTATGAAAAGTATCTTAATCATTCTATTTATGGGTCTTTCTGTAAATAGTTTCGCCCAAAAAAAGAGTCGGGAGAATTCGATTTTTATTAAAAGACTCCTTATGACTTATAATAAGGTGCAAAAATTCGACCTATTGTTTGAAAAAACCGAGACCGAGAAGATAGTGGATTCAATACAGAAGTATAATCGCACTTTAACTTCTATGTTTTTAAGTTCAGGATTCTGCTTATTGAAAGATTCAGACCTAAGTAAAATCTCAAAGTTAACCGATATAAGGATTTGCAATAGTCAGGATAAAAAATTGAAAGTTGTTTCATGGTGTGTTTTCTTTTCTCAGCCGAATCCGAGTTGCTCAAGTATAGCGTTTTATAACGGCCATTTAGCAAAAAAAATATCTATTAATGAGAATAGCGATGATGATTTTGGAGATAATGTTCAGACTGATACTGTCGTTGATGTCCTGTTGAAGGGCAGGGTTTATTACGTTTTATCCGGATCTAATAAATGCGGTAATTTATGTATTCAGAACATGGCATCTATTTATTCAGTTTCAAATGGAAGTATTGTTAAGTGTTCACATTTTTTTTATGACGGCAAAGATTATTTGGATGATGTTGAATTTAATTATGTTCTGAATGATGAAATTGAAAATGAACCGTCTTTTCGAATTGAAAATGGCGAATTAATTTGTCCTGTTTTTAATGAAACGCGGATTAAACAAATTGGAAGTAAAAAATACAAAATTACACCCGATAAAATGCACTAATGACTAAATCTTTATGTTCTAAAAAAAGGCTTACTAAAATACAGGAATGTGTAATCATCAATTGCCATTGAATAAATTCGATTTTGGGTTTAACCCTGTGAAACAAAAAGATGTTTGCGCGGAATTAATTCATTAAAAAGAGTGAGATAGTTTTCTGTTCATTAACCTGTCGTTGCCGACTTGATACAACATTAATTCTAATTCAACACCTCCTTCAGCTTATCTTCCAGGTCCCTGCCGCGCAGTTCCTGGGCGATGATTTTTCCGGAGGGATCCACGAGCACGTTGAAGGGAATTCCCTGGAAACCGAAAGTTTCAACGGCCTGGCTGCCCCAGTATTTGAGGTCGCTGATATGGGTCCAGGTGAGATGATCCTGGGCTATTGCTTTTTTCCAGGAGTCCGCATCCTTGTCGAGGGAAACGCCCAGGATCGTGAAATTCTTTCCTTTGAATTCATTGTATGCCGCCACCACATTGGGATTCTCCATACGGCAGGGACCACACCAGCTTGCCCAGAAATCAATCAGCACATATTTTCCTTTAAAAGAAGAGATGGATACCTGTTTGCCATGCACATCGGGGAGCGTGAGCTCGGGAACGGATTTTCCCACCCAGGATGCGGCGGAAGCCTGGTCTTCAGATTGCTGCGCCGCGCTCTTATTTTTCTCCATATCCGCTATGAATGTATTTTGCGGAAACCTGGCCTTCAGGTCTTTCATCGACGCATCGAAATCTGCCGGCGCAAAACTCCGGGAAGCCCAGCTCAGGGCAAGAAAACCCAGCGTGCCGTTTGGCGTGGACTGAATGAATTTTTTCAGGTAGTTATTCAAATCCTCAATGGATGCATTTTTTACTGCTGTCGCAGCTAACAACAGGCTGTCGTTTGCATTCACCTGCTTGAGGCTGTCCAGCACCGTAAATGTTTGTTGGATCTCATTGTTCTTTTTCCCAACGGAATTGAGTAATTCCTGCAGCTGGCGCGATGCATCTGATTCACTGACCGTATAAAAATCATATTTCTTTGCAAGATCCGCCTGAACACGGATATTCTTTACATCATTGACCAGCGGAAGAGCCAGCACATTGTCGCCAAACACCAGTTCATAAATCCCTTCCCCTGTTCCCTTTCCTTTCAGCGCAATATTTCCTGCAGCCCCGGCCAGCTTTGCCGAATCAACAACCAAGGGCGCCTGGTCTTTTCCGTAAACGATCTCTTCCAGGTAAACCCAGGTGGGCGCTGAACCGGGAAACCCCGAACCGGCCTGAACCAGTTTATCTGCATTGGTATAGGAAAGAGTAACCTGAAATCCGTTTTTCCCCGCATTTTTGCAGGCAAAAAGCAGGCAGGCGGCAAGTACAGCCCAAACAGCAAAATATCTTTTTAACATAAGGATAAAATTGAGAGATTATTTTTCAAGTGTTTCAGTCAGCAGGCGGTTGGTCAATTTTGGATCGGCCTTCCCGCCGGAAATTTTTTTTACTTCTCCAACGAACAATCCCAAAAGCCCTTTCTTTCCTTTTTTATACTCCGCCACTTTCTCCGGCAGATTTCCCAGCGCCTGATGTACCCATTGCCGGATCTGTTCTTCATCTCCTGTCTGCAGGAGATTCAGACGCATCGCTACCTGCAGCGGATCTGTTTCTTTTCCCTGGGCAAGTTCGGGAAAGATTCTGGATGAGGCGATCGAAAAATTTATTTTCCCTTCCTCCACCAGCAGGATCAGAGAAGCCAGGCTGGCCGGTGAAACGGGGAGTTGATCAATGGAAAGTCCCTGCTCATTGAGCCAGGATTTTACCGGTCCCAGCAGCCAGTTTGCTGCTGCCTTAAAAGCACCCGTTTTTTTAACCAGCATCTCAAAATAGCCGGCAGTTTCCTTATCATCGGTAATCACTTCCGCATCGTACACGGATAAATGATATTCGCCGGTATACCGTTCAATAAGCGCTTCGGGAAGGGCCGGGATGCTTTCCTTTATCGTTTGCAGAAAATCCTCCGTTAAACGGAACGGTGGCAGGTCGGGGTCCGGAAAATAGCGGTAGTCATTTGCCTCTTCCTTTGAACGCATGGGATAGGTTGTTCCTTTCAATGCATCGAAGCGGCGGGTCTGTTGCCGGATCATTTCTCCTTTTTCGATTGCTTCCATCATGCGTTCCGCTTCATATTCAATAGCGCGTTTCACGTTCCGGATGGAATTGAGGTTCTTGACCTCCACGCGGGTGCCCAGCACCTCCTCTCCTTTTTTGCGGATGGAAATATTCGCATCACAACGCATGCTGCCTTCCTCCATATTCCCGTCACAAATTTCCAGGTAGCGGAGTATCCGGCGCAGATTGGTCAGATAGGCCGCAGCTTCCGCGCCACTGTTCAGACAGGGTTCGGTAACGATTTCTATGAGGGGAACCCCGGCCCGGTTAAAATCGAGACAGGTATAATCCGGATCCCGGTCGTGCATGCTCTTGCCCGCATCTTCTTCGAGGTGAATGCGGTTGAGGAGAATATTCTTCGGCCCGGAAGCGCTGTCAATCTTTATATAACCTCCGATACAAATGGGCGTGGTATGCTGGGTGATCTGATATCCTTTCGGAAGATCGGGGTAGAAATAATTTTTCCTCGCAAAATAATTATGTCTTTCAATTTCCGAATGGCAGGCAAATCCCATTTTGATCGCAAAAGCCACCGCCTGTTTATTCAGAACAGGCAGGGTGCCGGGATAACCCAGGGTAACCGGGCTGATATGCGTATTGGGCTCTGCGCCAAATAGGCTGCTGTCACCGCAAAAAAGTTTTGTGCCGGTCAGCAACTGTGCATGCACTTCGAGACCTACAACCGTTTCATATTTTTCAAAATCATCCATCTGATATTCGCTGTTCAACTTTTCAACAAAGCAAAAGCGCAAAGATCGTTTCTGTTCTTTGCGCTTTGCTTGAACCGGTTGATTCCGGGTACAAAGTTAAAAAAAGGCGGTAAGTTTCCCTAAAATCCCTGATCGCAATTATTTACTCAAAGCCTGTTACGGCCGGGAGGTTCCGGCTTCGTCTATCGCGGACCTGCTGGCCGACCTCCACCGCAGATCATAGTTCAGCGGTCCTGAGTTTCCGGGGGATCTTAATATTCAGCTCCTGCGATTTCCCATCCCGGAGAATCGTCACTTTCACCGTTGATTTCTCCCTGGCCTCCCGGACCTGCTGCACCAGGTCATTGGCACTGTTCACTTCATTCCCGTCATAGCGGGTGATCAGATCGCCTTTTTTCAATCCGGCTTTTTCTGCAGGGGATCCTCCCGTTACTTCCAGTATGTTAACGCCCTTCCCTGCTTCGGAATCCTGTGCCTTGATACCGATCTTTGGTGGCATGGGGCCCCATAAAGGCGATTCCAGACCTGGCATATTCGGCATATCGGGCATTCTGTATTCATATTTGTAATTATAAGCGAAAGGTTCGTTTTTTGATTTATCCAGTTCGGCAGAAACCGTTTGTTCTTTACCATCCCGTTTGAAAGTAATTTTTACCTTGTCTCCGGGCTTATACTGATGAATGGTTTTCGAAAGATCCTCCGGGCTTTCAATTTTCTCCTCGTTCACTTTTGTGATGATATCCCCTTTCTTTAATCCGGCTTTTTCAGCGGGACTGGATTTTGTTACTTCCAGGATCGTTGCCCCGCCTGTTTCTGTTTTCCGGGAAGCAACACCAAGAAATGCAGTATTGGAATTAAATTGCCCGTCCTGCATCTTCCATTGTAGTCCCCTCAGGTTATTCTGCAAATCCTGATTGAACCTTTGCTGATCCCAGGAGTTGCCGCGGAAAGGAGAGGAATAGATACGAAAAGCCATATCGTCCGGATTCACGTCCCTTTTTTCAATTTCCAGGTTCTCATCTTCAAATTTCCCGAGGGGCTTTCCGTTCACGTAGAAATCGCCGTTGCGGATTTCAATGGTTACTTTACTATCCTTATCGCCCTTCTGGCGGATAATGATTTCCGATTGCTGATTGTCGCTGTCCGGGCTTGTTACCACGGGCGGCGGTGGCGGCGGATCGGGTTTTGCATCCTGGGAAATCCCCCGCAGGCCAAACGCCAGACAGATCGCCCCAATGCCGGCTATCTTGTACATGTGCTGTTTCATCTTTAATAATTTTAAAAATTAAACTACGTTAAGTTTCGTATTTCAAATATAGGAAATATTATTAAATACGAAAATATTCGGAGTGTTATATCCGGAAGGGGTTTAACAGATCTTTAAAACAAGAAGAGCCGCCGGAAAAGTTATAGCAGGTTTTTAATATTTTCAACAATATTCCGGAGTTGCGTGGAATCCTGGCCGCCGGCGGTAGCCAGCGATTTTTGTCCGCCCCCGCCGCCTTTGATCAGCGGAGCCACCTGTTCTTTTATAATTTTAACCGCATCCAGGTTTTTCGAATGCTGCAGCGTGTCTCCCACCGCCACCGCCACGCTGACTTTCCCTTCGGCAGCTGAAGCAATCACCAGCAACAGATCCGGGATTTCCTGGCGCAGGTCTATGGCCAGTTTTCTCAAACCGTCCGCTGAAACCGCATCCAGCACGGCGCCGATAAAGGAAATTCCCTGGTTTTTAATGATCTGCTTAAGCAGTTCTGTTTTTATCTGGCGGAGCTGTAATGCGTCCAGGGATTCAATCCTTTTGCGCATCTGTACACTCTCAGCGGAAAGATCCTGAATGGTTTTCTGCAGGTCTTTTGGATTCTTCAGTTGTTCTCTCACGGAACGGAGAACGGAGAACTCTTCCGCAATATAATGTTCCGCTGCAATGCCCGACAGCGCTTCAATGCGGCGGACACCGGCAGCAACCGCAGATTCCGATACAATTTTAAGAAAACCGAGCTCGCCGGTACGGGCTACATGGGTGCCCCCACATAGTTCTATGGAGAATGCCGGATCAATGACCACGACCCTGACCATTTCTCCGTATTTCTCACCAAACAACGCCATGGCGCCGGTTTCCAGTGCTTCCGCTCTCGGCATTTCGCGGATGATGACCGGAATATCTTCGCGGATTTTTTCATTCACCATCTCCTCGATGGAAACTAATTCTTCTGCGCTCAGTTTTGCAAAATGCGAGAAGTCGAACCGGAGATGTTCCGCATTCACCAGCGAACCTTTCTGCGCGACATGCTTTCCCAATACCCTGCGCAAAGCCGCATGCAGCAGGTGGGTGGCGGTATGGTGAATCGCCGTGTTTTTTCTTTTCACGGCATTTACTGCAGCATGCACGGTCCCTTCCACCCGGGCAGGTAATTTTTCGGTGAAATGTACAATGAGGCCGTTTTCTTTTTTTGTATCAAGCACGGCAATGCTTTCACCGGCAAAATCCAAAGTGCCGGTATCGCCAACCTGGCCGCCACTTTCAGCATAAAATGCCGTTTTATTCAGAATGAACTGATAGGCTTCCTTCCCTTTGATTTTTACTTTCCGGTAGCGTGCCACATCCGTATCGGTTTCGAGGCGGGTATACCCTTCGAAAACCGAGTTGCCATTATCGTGCACAGGAATCCAGTCCCCGGTATCCACCTGGCCGGCAGAACGGGACCTGTTTTTCTGTTCCAGCAATTCCGTTTCGAAGCCTTTTATATCTACCGTCCAGCCCGCTTCCCGCGCCATGAGGGAAGTGAGATCAATGGGAAATCCATAAGTGTCATTCAGCCTGAATGCGAATGATCCGGAGATCTGTTTATCTTTTTGTCCCCTTTCAATATATTCATTAAATATTTTCAGCCCCTTGTCCAGGGTTCTCAAAAACGCTTCTTCTTCTTCCTGAATAACACGGGCCACAAAAGCTTCCTGCCGCTGCAATTCCGGGAATACGCCGGCAAACTGATCCGCAATCCCTTTCACCAGCTGAAACAACAGCGGTTCCTGCTGACCGAGCCAGGAATAATAATAGCGTACAGCCCGCCGCAGAATTCTCCGGATCACATAACCCGCTCCGGTATTGGATGGCAGCTGGCCGTCTGCGATGGTAAAACAGATGGCCCGGATATGATCCGCAATCACGCGAAAAGCAATATCCGTTTTATCCTGACCGGTTCCCCTGTATTTTTTACCGGTAATGCCGGCAATAGCCTTGATGCTGCCGGCGAAAATATCCGTATCGTAATTGCTTTGTTTATTTTGCAGCACCCGCACGAGTCTTTCAAATCCCATCCCCGTATCCACATGTTTTAAAGGCAGGGGTTCCAGCAGGCCGGACCTGTTCCTGTTAAACTGAATAAAAACAATATTCCATATTTCAATTACCTGGGGATGGTCGTTGTTTACCAGTTCCCTTCCGTCCCGCTTTTTTCTTTCTTCCTCCGTCCGGCAATCCACATGGATCTCCGTGCAGGGTCCGCAGGGCCCCGTATCGCCCATCTCCCAGAAATTATCTTTCTTGCTTCCGGTGAGGATTCGGTTTTCCGCCACCCATTTCTTCCATTCATCCCGGGTTTCCTCATCTGCAGGCAGGTTTTCAGTTTTATCTCCGCCAAATATGGTAATATAGATGCGGTCCACAGGTATCCCGTAAATTTTTGTGAGCAGTTCCCAGCTCCAGGCCACGGCTTCCTTTTTAAAATAATCGCCGAAACTCCAGTTGCCCAGCATTTCAAACATGGTGTGGTGATAGCTGTCCACCCCCACTTCTTCCAGGTCATTGTGCTTTCCGCTTACGCGGAGGCATTTCTGGGTATCGGCCACCCGCGGATCAGGGGATATTTTATTCCCGAGAAAAAAATCCTTGAACTGATTCATCCCGGCATTGGTAAACAGCAGGGTTGGATCATGCTGTACCACAATCGGGGCAGAAGGAACGATAACATGGTCTTTGGACCTGAAAAACTCAAGGAATTTGTCCCGTATTTCAGCGCTTCCGGTCATAATTTATCAGACTATCTTTGGTTGGAGGATTATAAAAGGATAATAATTTGTACAATTGCGTTATTAATCAGGCGCTGCAAAGGTACAGCAATCATTTTCGTAAACTGACTGCTCGTACTCCGGGACTGCATGAAAAAGATCAAATATTACTATAATACCAATACCCTCCGGTACGAAAAACTAGAGACCCCGCTTCGCGTAACCCTCCTGCGCATACTGGGTTTTCTGTCGGCTTCCATTGTTACTGCCCTGATCCTGGTTTCTCTTGCCTACCGTTATTTTCCATCGGCGAATGAAAAAAAGCTGATGCAGGTCAACGATGCCCTGAAAGACAATTATTATGTGCTGAATGCCCAGGTAAAAAAGATGCAGGATCAGATCGGAGCCCTTGAAAAACGGGACAATGAGGTGTACCGGGCTATTTTTGAAGCCAATCCCATTCCGGACAGTGCGAGGGCAAAAAATCTGGCCAAAGAGCAGGAAATCCAGCTCGTACAGGGAATGGATCAGGAGAATCTGGCGACTTCCATTGTGTCTTCCTTAAACACCCTCGAATCGAGGATCGGCACACAGTCCAAGTCCTACGACGATATCAATGGGTTCATTAAGAATAAAGAACAGCTGCTTGCCTGCACGCCTGCTATCCAGCCTGTAAGCAATAAAGATCTGAAGCGCATCGCGTCGGGATTCGGCTACCGGGTAGACCCGGTTTACAAAACCACCAAGTTTCATGCAGGGCTTGATTTCGCCGCTCCGCTGGGCACCCCCATTTATGCCACGGCAAACGGCACGGTGGAGACAGCCGGCAATACCGGAAATGGCTACGGAAACAATGTGGTCATTCACAATGGATATGGATATTCCACCTTATTCGGCCACATGTTCCGGATTAAAGTACATGCCGGGGAGAAAGTAAAAAGGGGCGAAGTCATCGGCTGGGTAGGGAGCACCGGTAAGAGTACCGGACCACATTGTCACTACGAAGTGCATCGCAATGGCGAGCCGGTCGATCCCGTGTATTATTTCTATAACGATATTACCCCGGAACAGTATGACCGGCTGCTCAAACTGGCTTCCGCCAGTAACCAGAGCTTCGATTAGATTTTTCAGAAACTTTAGATTGTTTCGGAATAGTTTTTGTTATTTTTGGTGCAGGCATGGATACCTTTTCCCAGATCACAATGAATTTCGTAGAAGAAGCTCCGCTTCAGCAGGAAATTCCGGCTGCCAGCCGGCAGGATATGCCTGTAAATGTGGGGATCAGGTTAAAAAAACTGAAATATCCGGAAAACATGGTCCCGGAACCGGTCCCGGCCGAAGTTTCCGAAATCCTGCCTGAAACAGTTGCAAATACAGACAACAAACCAGCCGCTCAGCATCTGAAGGCCAAATCCGGCCGTGGCAGAAAATCCATCCGCCAGATATCGGAGGAGGCGGATCTTATCCGGATACCGGAAGATGAACAGCTTTTCAGCAAACAATATTATACCATGGGGGAAGTGTCGGAAATGTTCCGGGTCAACCAATCCCTGCTGCGTTTCTGGGAAGCCGAATTCAGCATTCTTCAGCCTAAAAAAAATAAAAAGGGCGACCGGTATTTCCGGCCAGTCGATATCAAGAATCTTCACTTAATTTACCACCTGCTCCGCCAGCGCAAATACACCATCGAAGGAGCAAAGGATTTCCTCCGGAAAAGCAAAAAGGCCGAAGAGAAATTTGAGTCCATCAAAAAACTGGAACAGGTGAAGGAGTTTTTGCTGGAGATGAAGGCGAGCCTGAGGTAATGTGGAAATGTGCTAATGTGCTAATGTGGAAATGAATGTGGAAATGTGCTAATGTGCTAATGACTGAAGTTTAAATTGCCTTCGTTCCGGGCCTGCCCCTCATTACCACATCAGCACATTTCCACATTACCACATTACCACATTTCCACATTTCCACATTTCCACATTTCCACATTACCACATTACCACATTACCTCATCAGTTTCACCGAAACACTCGTTCCTGAAATCGCAATCTTCAGATTCTCCAACAGTTTTAAAATTTCCAGATTTACTTTTTGTTTGATTTCGTTAAACTCAGCGGCTTCAATGGGCGGGGTAAAATAATCGATAGTAAACTGGAATGCGGTTCCGGAGATATCATTCAGGAAAACAGCCGGACTTTCAACATGGGCTTTGCTGAGTATTTTTTTGCAACCCTCCACCAGCTGCAGAATCGCATCCGGGGAAGTGGATGAATCCAGTTGCAGGCGGATCTCCCCTTTCCGCTGGGTGCGCAGGGTTTGATTGTCCACGATGCTGTCCACCATCTGTTTATTGGGAACGGTTACATACGTTTTCTGATTTGTACGGATCCGCGTGCTCCGGAGCCCGATCTTTTCCACGGTTCCGGTAATATTGTTCACGATCAGCACATCTCCGGTCTGAAAAGGTTTGTCGAAAAAAATGATAAAAGAAGCAATGAGGTTTTCTATACTTTCCTTGGTAGCCAGCGCGAGCGCCACACCGGCAATACCCAGACCGGCCCATATTTTGCTCACTTCGAATCCGAAGGCAATGCTTAAGATCATCAGCATGCCAATGATCACCAGGATCACTTTTAAAAAATCACGGAAGAAAACCAGCATCTGATGATCTTTCTGTCCGCCGGCAAGATGTGCTCTTCTCTTCAACAGCAGGGCGATGAAATCAATGATGCGCAGGAGCAACCAGATGAACATCGCAATGAGAATGGTCTTGGCTACCGAATGGATGATATTCTTAAAAGAAACCTCATAAATTTCGAATTCCCAATACTTCGGAAATTTCAGCTTTTCAAAAGCGGCAATGATAATAAAGGATATCAGAAAAGTCTCTACCGGGGCGAGCAGCAGCTTAACAAAAGAAGTTTTGTCCAGCCTGGAATCCATGCTGCTGGCCACCCGGAATAATTGCCCGGCGATAAAGCGGGACAATACCCGTTTAAAAACAATACCGACAACAATGGCCAGCGCTACAAAAAAATAGCTTCTGACCGGGTTATCAAATACAAGCTGGTTCCAGAACTCATTCATATATTATCCGTTCTTATAAACATGGATGCCGTCTGCCTTCAGTACATATACTTTATCCGGCCTCACAATAATTTTAATCGCGGGCAGGCAGTGAGCCGGGATTTCCTGCCTGCTTTCTTCCCCCGTTTTCTCATCGTATCTTAAAAAATAATCGCCCGCCCTTCCCAGGAGTGTATTATCCGTCACAAATAAATTCTGCCAGTTCCGGAGGGGAATGAATTTTTGAAATCCACCGTAGTGATCAAATATAAAAACACCCTTCAGGGAATCGTATAAATAAACCAGCCCTCCCTGATCCGTTAACCGGTCCGGATCCGGGACCGAATCGGTCATCTGCCGGATATCCGTCGATTCATTGATCATACTCCCATCATCCGCTATTTTTTTCAGCTTTCCCTCCAGCTCATCATAAACCCACACATTGTTATCGTAGGACAATCCGATACTTTTTACCTGGAATAAATTGAATTTCCGCAAATCGATGCTGTTGATATTGTTCAGGAAACGATCGAGCATGACGATGGTGCCGAATTCCTGAAAGAATAAGAGTATTTTCAATGGATTCGTGACATCCATATAGGAGATCCTTCCATACCGGCGAACATCATTGAATACGGCAAGCGAATCCCCTTCCGCGCTCAGTTTGATCAGCCGGTTATCGGCGCTCAGCAGATACCTGTTTCCCAGGTTATCCACCTCAAAATCAGTAAAGCTGCCGGGTGTAAAACGGCCCTTCACCCCACTGCTGTCCAATTGTGCCCGCGCAGTAATCGCCGTCCAGCCCAGGATAATATATAAGAGAAATTTTTTCACCGGCGGATGATCTTATCGTTTAAGGAAGGATCGTAGGACTGGAGTGTGAGTTCGGCCCCATCGAATGCGGCATAGGTAAAATAATTGATCCAGTCGCCAAGATTAATATACCGGCTTCCATTGGGAAACCGAAAATCGATCGGCAGATGCCGGTGCCCGAAAATAAAATAATCAAAATATTCCCGTTCCAGTTCATGCTTACAAAACCCGACCAGCCATTCGTCCGATTCACCTAAAAACTGATCGTCGGCCTGACCCGTTGCCACCCGGCTTTTCCGGCTGAAATAATTGGCGATGCCGACGCCCGCAACCGGAGGAAGGATCCCGAACAACCACTGGCAATATTTATTCCGGAAAATCTTCTTGAGGAATTTATATCCCTTGTCGCCGGGGCCCAGGCCGTCGCCGTGTCCGATCAGGAATTTTTTTCCGTTCCGGATAAAGGTTTTCGGTTCATAATAAACGGGAATATTCAGTTCCTTTTCAAAATAATTTTTCATCCACATATCGTGATTGCCCACAAAAAACCGGATCGGAATTCCGGAATCGGTCATTTCTGCCAGCTTTCCCAGTATCCGCACATATCCTTTCGGTACAACGGTTCTGTATTCATACCAGAAGTCAAACAGGTCTCCTACAATAAAAATTTCCGCTGTCTGCCCGCGGATGGATTCCAGAAACTGAATAATGTATCTTTCTCTTTGGAGACTGGTGAGCCGGTCGGGAGTTCCCAGATGGAAGTCTGATAAAAAATAAATCCTTTTCCCGTCCGCGATTTGCATGGGCAAATATAAATTACTCTGCATCGATCAGGAAAACATAAACATCTTTCGGGCCATGAACCCCCACCACCAGGGTTTTTTCAATATCGGCCGTGCGGCTGGGACCGGTTGCCAGGGCTATGAGAGAAGGCAGCCCCCTTTTATATTTGTCCTGCAGGAATTCCAGTCCTTCCCGGATATCATAAACCAGCTGGCTGGTCCGGGCGAGGCAGATATGTACCGGCGCATACACGCTCACGGTTCTGCCGCTTTCCTGTCCGGAACTGAGCACAATACTGCCCGTTCTTGCAATAAGGAGTTCACAGGAAGTAACAGCCGCATCCGCGTCGGAAAGTCCTTCGGAACTGATTAATCCTTTCAACGGGCCGTCCAGGATTTTCAGCAAAGCGGTTTCGCGGCAAAAAATCTTTGTCCAGGCATATTTACCGATCAGGAGTTTCAGCTGTTGCAGCATTTCGGTCTGGTCTGCGCAGTAAATAAATTTTCCCTGCACCCTGGCGAACTGTTCCGCAAACTCGACTTCTTTTTCCTGTTTTGAAGGGTGAAAAACGGAACTGTTTCCTTCACTTTGCGGAAAAGGGATCGGCGTCGGCTCGGACAACGCCTGCCTGATCTTTTTCAAAATATTTTCCTTTGCCGGAGAAACTTTCATATGCTAAATCAGATCGGTTCCTCTGCTTTCGGGGGAATTGCAACGGGAGGTGCCGGCAATCCGTTATCCGCCAGTTTCAATTCCGGAACATCGTCCACGAGATCGTGTTCTGAAACATCGAGTGCCCGTTTTTCCTCATAAGGCCTTTTACCGATCAGGGCTTCCACATCGCTCTGGAAAAGAACTTCTTTTTCCAGCAGTGCTTCAGCCAGCTTATGGAGTTCCGGCGCTTTCCGGGTTAGGAGTTCCTTGGTAGCTATATAAGCTTTATCGATCAGCTGGCGGACTTCTTCATCAATCAGTCTGGATGTTTCTTCCGAATAAGGCTTGGTGAATTGATTTTCCTGCGCGGGATCATAGAAGCTCACATTCCCGATCTTCTCATTCATTCCGTAAACCGTTACCATGGAATAGGCGATCCGGGTTACCTGTTGCAGGTCGTTTTGCGCGCCGGTGGAGATCTTATTAAAATTCAGGGATTCGCTCGCCCTTCCGCCCAGGGTCATACAGATCTGATCGAATAACTGATCCGTGTTATAGAGATATTGTTCTTTGGGTGTATACTGTGCGTAGCCCAGTGCCGCCACGCCGCGCGGAACAATGGTCACTTTCAGCAGGGGATAAGCGTGTTCGAGGAACCAGCCGCAAATAGCATGACCTGCTTCGTGATAAGCGATGATCCGTTTTTCTTCGGGCGAAATGATCTTGTTCTTTTTTTCCAGTCCTCCGATCACCCGGTCCACCGCATCCTGGAAATCTTCCATTTCCACACTGTCTTTTCCTTTTCTTGCCGCTATCAGCGCTGCTTCATTGCACACATTGGCGATATCCGCACCGGCAAAGCCAGGTGTTTGTTCCGCGAGTTTATAAATATCGAGTTTGGAAGAAATTTTAATAGGTTTAAGATGCACTTTGAAAATGGCTTCCCTTCCTTTCAGATCAGGTTTATCGATGGAGATCTGGCGGTCGAACCGTCCCGGACGAAGCAGGGCCGAATCGAGTACATCCGGACGGTTGGTTGCCGCCAGGATAATAATACCGCTGTCGCCTCCGAAACCATCCATTTCCACCAGCAGCTGATTCAGGGTACTTTCGCGTTCATCATTACTCATGATAGCATTCTTACCCCGCGCCCTTCCGATGGCGTCAATTTCATCGATGAAAATAATACAGGGTGCTTTTTCCCTGGCCTGCTTGAACAGGTCGCGCACACGGCTTGCGCCCACTCCCACAAAAAGTTCTACGAAATCAGAACCGCTCATCGAGAAGAACGGAACCTGTGCTTCGCCGGCCATAGCTTTTGCCAGCAGGGTTTTACCGGTGCCCGGAGGGCCAACGAGCAAAGCGCCCTTGGGAATTTTGCCGCCCAGGGCAGTATATTTTTTCGGATTCTTCAGGAAGTCCACGATTTCCATCACTTCCACCTTGGCTTCATCCAGCCCGGCCACATCATTAAATGTGATATTCACTTTGGTGCCCTTGTCAAATAAGGTTGCTTTTGATTTTCCGATGTTAAAGATTCCGCCGGGGCCTCCGCTGCCGCCCTGGCCACCCATCTTGCGCATCAGCATCACCCAGATAAGCAGTATGATCAGGATCGGAAGCGCAATTTGGAGCAGGCCCGGAATCCAGTCGCCTTCCTGCACCGGCGACATGGGCACTTCCAGCGCGGGATTCTTTTCGAAAATATCGCTCATCCTTTTTTCGAAATCGTCGATCTTGGTGACCTGGAACTCAAACTGAGGTCCTTCGGTTTTAACCACCTGGTAGCTCTTACCAAGTTTATCTTTGTAATAAGGTTTATCGAGACTGTCTTTTTTAATATAGACCCTTACCAGGTTCTTATTGGTAACCAGCACCAGCCGGGCAACATCTCCCTTATCCAGCATATTGTTCCTGAATTCCATTTCGGAATCCAGTTTGCGGGCGTCAGCAGAAAAAGCAGCACCGAAGAAATTATAGCCGAAAAGGATCAGGGCAATGATACCCCAGACCCAGTATATGCTGAATTTAGGACCTTTCCTGGGGTTATTATCGTCTCCACCGGGTCTGGGCCTGAACTTTGGGAATCCGGGCCTTTCATTTTGTTTCATATTATTTTGTGGCATGTGATGGTAGTCCTTGGTCTTAGTATTAATGTTTGGGAAATAAAAAAGTTCGGAAAATCCGTTTAAAACATAGATCTATATTGATTATCCTTCGTGTTCTTCCATAGCGGCATCGCTCCACATTTCCTCCAGTTTGTAGAACCGGCGGGTTTCAGGCAGCATGATATGGACAACCACATTAATATAATCAATGATTACCCATTGTAAAGCCTGTTTTCCTTCGTGCTTATAGGGAAGTTCTCCGCATTTGTTTTTTACCTCAGTTTCAACGAAATCCGCTATGGCTCTCACTTGTGTTGTACTGCCTGCTTCACAGACGATAAAGAAATCTGCAACAGCTTCATGAATTTTCCGGAGATCAAGAGATATTATTTTTTCGCCTTTTTTTTCCTGTATGGCCTGGATAATGGTTTTTAAGATTCTGGCGTTCTTCGTTAACCGGTTTACACTTTTTGCCTTCCGGCTAACCAACATTGACAATTGTTCCAATAATCAGATTATTTTAATGATAAATAGTGTTAGGCGAGCTTCAACCAACCATAGGAATGCTAAATTCGCACCGCCCAAAAATAGTAATCTTTTGCCAGATCCCGCTATGGATAAACAAGCCGTGACAACATTTGACAATCAGTTGATTGAGCTGGATTCAGTGGACAGCACCAACAACTATGCCATGGGGCAG
>Ga0070680_100000819_pt1 | contig 21946 bp, 11 predicted proteins | sample KBSC73BmetaG_FD_64672 | JGI IMG/M metagenome (GOLD analysis project Ga0070680, IMG submission 64672) | Corn rhizosphere microbial communities from Kellogg Biological Station, Michigan, USA - KBS C7-3B metaG | ecosystem: Host-associated > Plants > Roots > Rhizosphere | place: USA: Michigan...
AAAGCATTCCGCAATAAGAAAAAGGAAGTCAGAAAGTACCTGAAAAGACACCGCATTAAGTTCAAGACAGATCCTGAAAAGGCCATTCTCCAGTCTGCAGAATACTATGACCAACTAAGGAGTTAACATGCAAAAACTCAGAAAGTACCTGTCGTTCCTCTCTGTTTTTCTTTTTTTTTCCTGCCGGATAAACGGACAGGTAAATAAGAAAATAAGCGGGGATTTCCAGGGAATAACATTTGCTCAGTTCGTTAAATCCGTTGAATCCGTCACGGATTACCGGTTTTTCTACATTGCCGATCAGGTAGACAGCATAACGGTTAATATCTCCGTAAAGGATCAGCCTCTATCCGTTGTTCTTGATCGGATTTTTCAGCATTCGGACCTGCATTATGCTATAGATGACGAACTGGAAGTATTTGTTATTAAGAAGTTCAGCATTCAAACCAAACTCCCCGCAGATTTTTTTAACAGCAAAAATGTAAAGGCGGACACAGCCAAAATTCCCGGATTTGAAGAGGACGATTATGCGGAAGAAAAGCCAGTCCTAAAGCTCAAATCGTCGGCAGAGCTCAGATTATACACGATTGGGCCTAAAACAAACAGTTATAAAAAAGGAAAAGGAACGGTTGCAGGATACGTGCGCGACCTGAAATCGGGTGAGGCGATTATTGGCGCCACTGTTTCCCTGGATGATCCTCCCATCGGGGTTTCAACAGATAACTACGGCTATTATTCGTTTACCCTCCCGCTGGGTCCCCATACCTTGCTGATTTCCAGTATTGGCATGAAAGATACCCGGCGCCGGATCGAGTTGTACGCAGACGGTAAACTGAATATAGATATGGAAGAATTCATCGCCGGCATGAAAGCCGTTGTTGTTGTATCAGAAAAGAATTCTAATACCGGCAGACTCAATATGGGTACTGAAAGATTGAATATCAAAACCATCAAGCAGATTCCGGTCGTATTCGGGGAGGCCGACGTATTAAGAGCAGTACTCGCCTTACCGGGTGTTACTTCCGTTGGGGAAGCCAGTACGGGTTTTAATGTACGTGGAGGTTCTGCAGACCAAAATCTCGTGCTCTTTAACGATGCCAGCATTTATAATTCTTCTCATTTCTTCGGACTTTTTTCTGCCTTTAATCCTGATGTAATAAAAGGAGTGGAATTATATAAAAGCAGCATACCGGAAAAATTCGGGGGCCGTTTGTCATCGGTTCTGGACATCACCACACGGGACGGAAATAAGAAAAAAATATCCGGGGCCGGCGGCATCGGTCCGCTGACCACACGCCTGTCCCTGGAAGGACCGGTTTTTAATGAAAACACTACCTTTCTGATTGCCGGTCGCGCCACTTATTCGGACTGGCTTCTTAAGCTCATTCCCAACGACAGCTATAAAAACAGCAGTGCCGGTTTCTATGATCTTAACCTGCACGTAAGTCATGAAATGAATGCCAAAAACAACTTTTTTATAACAGGGTATTTTAGTAATGACCAGTTCCGCTTAAACAGTGACACTCTTTACCGGTACCAGAATAAAAATATCAACCTGAAATGGAAACATATTTTCAACAATAAGTTAAACGGTGTTATTACCGTCGGATATGACGGCTACGACTATTCCATTGCAAGCAGTCAGAATCCTGTGAATGCATATAAGTTTGCATTCCAAATCGGTCAGACTAATTTCAGATCTGATTTTACACTCACGGCGAATACCAAACACAGCATTAATTTCGGGCTTAGTTCCGAATTGTACAAGATCCAGCCCGGGACCTTTGACCCTTATAGCAAACAATCCCTGGTGGTTCCGGATCACATACAAGGGGAGCAGGCCCTGGAATCTGCCTTTTACCTCGGCGATCATATGGTAGTCAGTCCCAGGCTTTCAGTCAGCGCCGGAATCCGGTACTCGATATTCAATTACCTGGGACCGCACGACGTATACCATTATCTGCCGGATTTACCGCTTAACGAAACAAATATCACGGATACCACTTCTTACCATTCTGCAAAATTCATAAAAACCTATCAGGGTCCTGAATTCCGGATTTCCGCCAGGTACAGTCTGTCGGATGCGGCCTCTGTTAAAATCAGTTACAATACACTCCGGCAATATATCCATCTGCTTTCCAATACTACAGCTATTTCTCCAACCGACATCTGGAAGCTGAGTGATCCAAACATTCAACCACAATTTGGAGACCAGATATCCGTCGGCTTCTACAAGAACCTGAAGAGTAATACCATTGAAACATCCATTGAATTCTATTATAAACACATTGAACACTATCTGGATTATAAAAGCGGCGCAACCCTGCTTCTCAATCACCATATCGAAACCGATGTCCTGAATACGCGGGGAAAAGCATACGGCGCCGAATTAATGATTAAAAAACCTTCTGGCAAACTGAACGGTTGGTTAAGCTATACCTATTCCCGGACGCTCCTGCAACAGGATGACAAACTCGCAGGTGAAACCATTAATGACGGAAAATATTATCCGGCTAATTTCGACAGGCCGCATAATGTGAACTTCATCGGCAATTTTCAGATCAATCACCGTTTTAGCATCTCTTTAAATGTTAATTACAGCACGGGAAGGCCGATAACGCTGCCGACGGCTCTTTATGATCTGGGAGGCGCAGAAAGGGTTTATTATTCCCAGCGAAACGAATACCGTATTCCGGATTATTTCCGGACCGACCTGTCCATGAACATTGAAGGGAACCATAAAATAAAGAAATTTAAACACAGCTCCTGGACGATTGGTGTTTACAATCTTACCGCAAGAAAAAATCCTTATTCCATTTTTTTTGTTGAGGAAAACGGCCTTGTAAAAGGTTATAAGCTATCGATTTTCGGTTCGGCGATCCCATCCATAACCTATAATTTCAGATTTTGATGATGAAATTAACCTGGTTTGCCTTTTTAATAGCTGTACTGGTACTTGGCCCATCCGGTTGCAAACAGGTTTATACGCCTCCTGTGGTTAATTCGAATTCCGGATACCTCGTGGTGGATGGCGTTCTGTTCAATGGAAACGATTCGTCAATTGTCAAACTGTCCAGGACCAGAAGCCTTGCCGACTCTTCTCAACCTGCACCTGAATCCGGAGCGGCCGTATCGGTGGTAAGCTCATCAGGTATGGAATATCCGCTGACGGATATTGGTAACGGCAGCTATGGAGCAGCTCAGTTAAATCTCGATGGGAGCCTCCAATACCAATTGAAGATCATGTCTGTGGATGGCAACGAATATCTTTCTGACCTGACAGACATTCGGGTGACCCCACCGATCGACAGCGTCTACTGGAGACAGGATTCTTTGGGAGTGGCCGTTTATCTGACCACGCATGACCCGACTAATAATGCCCGGTATTACCGGTGGATAGTTGACGAAACCTGGCAATACCATACGGCATTTGTATCGCTTTTGGATTATGTGAACGGGGAGGTCGTATTCCGCGACGCAAATAACCGGGTCTATGATTGTTACAGAACCGCCACCTTGCCGGAAATTAATGTAGCTACTTCCAATAAACTATCCAATGATCTTATTTACCAGAAACAGGTAATCCGCGTCCCGACAGCTTCTGAAAAATTAAGCTTCGAATACAGCGCCATGATAAAACAGTACACTTTAACCAAGGACGCCTTCAATTACTGGAATAACCTGGCAACAAATACGCAGAACACGGGATCACTGTTCGACAGGCAGCCATTTACCCAACAGGGCAATATTCATTGCGTAAATAAACCGGGAATTCCTGTAATTGGCTATATCAGCTTTTCTACCCTTCAGAAACAACGGATTTTTATCAGTAAGAATGATGTTTTCAGCTGGAACTATTACCCCTACTACGCAGAATGTGAAATCTCATCTCTTCCGCCGCCCAACGATCCTTCTCTCCTTTTCCCGGCAACGGGGCCTCCATTTTTTTTCACCCTCATCGGCACCAACAATGGAACTTATCTTTTTACCGATATACGCTGCGGGGATTGTCGAAACCACGGGGGCACAACTACAAAACCGTCCTTCTGGCCCTAAATATTTAACTGTCATGGAGAATTATTTAAAAAGAGGATATTTTCAGAAAAATAAAATAATTTTTACGTGCATCCTGTTGTTTGCACGAGTGTTTGTCTGCGCCCAGGAAAATAATTTGAATAGCATTCTATCCTCCTTTAATCAATACACCCAAAAAAACTTATACGAAAAGCTTTATCTGCACTCGGATAAATCTCTTTACCTGGCCGGAGAAATCATTTGGTTTAAACTATATGTGGTTGAGGGAACCTCCCACAAACCTTCCTCTGTCAGCAAAGTTGCCTATGTAGAAGTCATAAACAGCGATCTTAAACAGGTATTACAAGGTAAGATTTCCCTGGCCGGCGGTTTCGGAAATGGCTCGTTCCTGGTTCCGGCTTCCCTGCCCTCGGGGAATTATAAAATACGGGCCTATACGAATTGGATGAAAAATTTCAGCGCAGATTATTTTTTTGAGGAAAATATAAGCGTTATAAACAGCTTTACAAAATTGGGTGAACGATTACCACCAAAATCACCTGCTTACGATATGCAGTTTTTTCCGGAAGGCGGAAACCTGGTGAATGATCTGCCTGCCAGAGTGGGTTTCAAAGTGGTGGATCAAAACGGAAAGGGAGTGGATGCGTCCGGAATTATCGTAGACCAGGATAAAAAGACGGTTGCCAGTTTCGAAAGCCTGAATTTTGGAATGGGAAACTTTTCCTTTGTCCCTTCGGCAAACAACCATTACACAGCCTTCATAAAAGTCAACGGCAACAACGTAACCGTCGCTGATCTGCCCGTTGTTTACCGGGAAGGTTATGTATTAAAAGTAGAAGAAGAGAATAATGATGAAGTAATCGCCACTATTTATTCCAACAGCAGGTCAACACATCAATTTGTCTATTTGCTGATCCATACCCGGGAAATGCTAAAGCTTGCAGATGTGCTTTCCCTGAACAATGGCAAGGCGGTTGTCCGTATACCTAAATCCAAACTGGGCGACGGCATATCCTGTTTCACTCTTTTTGACGCAGAAAAAAAACCCGTGTGTGAGCGTTTGTATTTCAAGCAGCCGGCCGCTTTATCCGTTATTGCCCAACCTGATCTGGATGAATATGGCACCAGGAAAAGAATCATCCTGGATATCAGGCTTAATGGATCAGGATCCGATACCGGAACAGCAGACCTTTCTCTTTCCGTATTCAAACTGGACAGTTTACAACATGCTCCGATGCGGGATATCCGCAGCTATATATGGATGGGATCCGATATCAGCGGCAACATCGAATCTCCGGAATATTATTTTACAGATTCTGGTGAAACCATCAGGAAAGCAACTGACAATTTAATGCTTACCCAGGGCTGGAGAAGATTCAAATGGGAAGACGTATTGCAAAACAAAGCTCCCGGCTTTGAATTTATTCCGGAGTATGCCGGTCAACTCATCACAGGAGAAATTACGGATAAGAAATCGGGGATGCCTGTTGAAAATATAACTGTATATGCGGCCGTTCCCGGCGACAAATATGAACTGGGCACTTCCATAAGTAATAAAAAAGGAAAGATACTATTTGACTTAAGAAATTTCTACGGATCCAATGTGCTCATCGTACAAACGGATCCTTCCCGGGACAGCACATACGCGATCGACGTTTCCAATCCCTTTAGTGAAAAGTACGCAGACCGTCCCTTCCCGGAATTTGAACTTCCCGAACGTTATCAAAGTGATATTCTTTCGCATAGTATAGGCACCCAGGTTCAGGGAACTTTCGGAATTGGAAATTTGTATAAATTCAAGCCTTTTGTTAATGCAGACAGCACATCATTCTTTGGAGTCCCGGATAAAAAATTCTTTCTGGATGATTACATACGGTTTAATTCCATGGAGGAAGTGATGCGGGAGTATATAGCAGGGCTGACGGTAAAACGACGCGGGCGAAAATACCATTTCCGGGTAATGAATGAGCCGCTGCGTATATTTTTTGAGGATGACCCCCTGATGCTTTTAGACGGGGTTCCCGTTTTTGACGGCGATCAGATTATGGCTATAGATCCCCTCAAAATAAAAAAAATAGAAGTCGTGACGCGGAAATATTTCCAGGGCTCCCTGGTGGCAACCGGAATTATCAGCCTGACTTCTTACCACAATGATCTGGAAGGATTTCAATTGGATCCGCATAGCCTGATCCTGGAATATGAAGGGCTTCAGTTAAAACGGGAATTTTATTCTCCCAACTACGACAAACCCAGTGACGCTGAAAGCCGGGTCCCGGATTTCAGGAATGTTCTGCTCTGGAATCCGGATATCCGGCTGTCTGAAAAGGGAAATACACAAGTCAGCTTTTACACATCTGACCGCAAGGGGAAATATATCGGCATAATCCAGGGAATTACCACGGATGGGAAACCGGTAAGCGGATATTTTTATACGGATGTAAAATAGACGGATTAAATATATTCACCTGCATTTATTTCCCTGTGTTTTTTAAGAAAAGAAACGGAGGTCCCTGTTTCCAGTTTACTGCAGACCTGATGAATCCCGGCGCAACAGAGAAATTACCCAGAACGATATCCGGTTTCCCGTCTCCATCCAGATCGCCCGCATCCATCGTCAGCCACCTTCCCTTCTGCGTTTCAGACATGCTGTGCGGCGCGTAATTGAACTGACCGGTGTTTTCGAGGTAAACAAACCCTTCTTCCGGTTGTCGTGCGTAGTCCGCGAAGAAGGATATAGCTGCAATATCCAGGTCCCCGTCATTGTCAAAGTCGCGGGCAATCGCTTTATAACAACCATTAATAGGGAAAAAATATCTTTGCGTAAAATGCCAATGCCCGTCATTTAAAAAGATGTAGAGTCCGTGATAGGGTTTCAGGACGGTTGAAAAGTCTGCATTATCCCCGCAGGTATACAGGATATCCGGAAATCCGTCATGATTAAAATCGTCCATCTCAAAGTAGGAAGATCCGTAAGCGGGAGGAAAGCGGAGAACCTCCGTGTTGTCGAATTCCCCGTGACCCCTGTTTTTAAAAAGGAAAATACCCTCTTCGCCCTGGGCAAACAATACAACCAGGTCCGGCAACCCGTCGTGGTTATAGTCCGTCAGGTATGCTTTTATTGCACCCGGCACATCACGTAACACTTTGCGGGAGTATTTGTTATTGCCCATATTTTCATACCAGCTCAATGATCCGGTCAGGTACCCGAATTCACAAACCAGATAATCAGTTTTCCCATCCATGTTCAAATCCGCTGCCATTACCTGGACGGGTCGCTGGAGCGTATCGATTAGAAATGATGAATCGGGTTGCATTTTGTTTGCGCTTGATTTGATGACCCGTTCTAGCCGCCCGAATTTACCGTTGGTCGGATTCAATATGCCAACGTTACAAAGAATCATCTGATGACTGCTGAAATCAATATCCAGCACCGGACCGCTGCTGTGAACGGAATCAATCCGGTTAAGATGCCGGTCAAAGCGTGTTACATTTTCCGTGAAAATATCACTTTGCAGAAGAGTATGGGGGAACGAGACCGTATCTATATGGATAAAACAGGTGGTCGGGTTCGGATGCTGAACTGGCGGGGCGGAGGCTGTAAATAACTTAAGATCATTTTTTATCGGAAGCTGTCTTTTCTGCGGAGGCAGGTTATCCGGTGCTTTCGCCTGGTAATAATTCAGGATATCCTGCCACTGATCCGGGTTTATCAATGGCTTGGATGGATAATAAGATCTTGGAACATAACGATCATACCGCAGGGAAGGGTATCTTTTGCCCTTAAATGCGAAAATACCTAAGCGCGGGCCCATATTGGGCAGTACACCTGTTTCCCAGGATTTCACATCCAGCAATGACGGGTCTGGAAATGCATGACAGGACTGGCAATATTTCTTAGCGAGTGTTTCTCCGGCATGGATGCTCCGGCTATTTTGATTACAGGAAGCGGTCAGGATGACTGCGAAAACAGGAACAAACCTGATCATCCAATTTAAAGCTTTAATCTCATTCATTTTTTGGACTCCGCAACCGGAGGTTAGGATACGGACTGTTTTAAAGATTCAGCTTGCGTATTCCTCCCGTGCTATTAATAATTTCGACACTTTTTACGCCATCGCTTAACAGCAGGAATCTTCCGGACTGGGAAAGATAAGAAGACCCGTAATAGCATTCCTGCACACTTTTTTTTCCACTTTTATACAAAATATTCGCCCGAACATCCAACGGACCGAGGTCAATCACTTTTCTTTGTTTCCTCAGCTTGAACAGTTTCAGCTTCCCGCGATTCTGACTTGCGGCAAGCAGGTAGTGGCCGCCGGCACTTTTTAGTTTCGTCAGGGCTTTCCCGTTTCCCGGGATAAAAATACCGCTCTGTAAAATGGACCGGGCCCCAAAATTACCGGCTCCGTCGCCCTTCAGATATAAGCCGTTGAATGCGTCATATCTCCCCACAGAGACCTCTGTCCCAAAGTCATTTCCATTCAGGACGACATCCTGATTGCCATCACCATCGAAATCATCAACCACCATTCCATTTATTTCAGATAACTGCGCTTCCGCCGGCAAAGCAACCAGCGTGAATTTTCCACCACCTTCATTCCGCAATAAGGCCGACTGAAAGTCATTGGCTTCCAGGGTGAGCGCCCCTTTTCGTTCATCCGCCGTCAGCACCTGACTCATAGTAGCTGTGGCGAAGGATTTATAATCGGGAAATTTTTTTCGCATGGCATTGACCTGCCTCAGCAGATCATCCCGGCCCTGCGCCGGAAATTCCTTTTTATTGCCTTCCCGGTCAGGAAGATAGAGAGAAGGAATCATGTCGTAGATCCCGTTCTTATCAAAATCCTTTCCATACACGCGGACCGGAAATTCGGCGCTCCCGCGGAAAAAGGAATTCCTGCCCAGATTTCCCACTATGTAATCCATATCTCCATCATTGTCGAAATCCCCGGCAGCGATGCTGTTCCACCATCCCAGAGAATCGCCGATCCCCGAATCCCGGCTGACATTCTGAAATACACCCTTGTTGTTTTTCAAAATTGTAATGGGCATCCATTCTCCGGCAAGGATCAGATCCGGCCAGCCATCATTATTGAAATCCGTCCAGACCGCATCGCAAACCATTCCTGCCCCGATCAAATCCCGTGCAACAAGGGAAGTAACGTCCGTAAAATGTATTTTGCCATTTTTGGAATCATTCCGGTAAATAAAGCTGGATACCGGTTTGGGGTAATTCCCCGGATCAACCCTGCCCGAAATAAACAGATCGAGGTCCCCATCCCGGTCGAAATCCGCAGCCCGGACACAAAATTTACTGGTGAAATTCCGGGGAAGTGCTCCGGAATCCAGTGTATAATTGCCTTTCCCATCATTCACATACAGGCGATCCTGGTAAGCCGGAGCGTTGGATTCATTTTCGTAACCACCGCTGGCAATAAACAGGTCAGGATCGCCATCTCCATCCGCATCAAACAATAGAAGTCCAAGGTCATGTGATTTTTTGTTTACGGTATCTTTTCCTTCGAGAGCCTTTTGAAGGAATTTTCCATCAGTCTGCTGAAGAAAAATCTGCGCGCTATGGAAAGGAGACCCTCCAACGACCATATCATCCAGTCCGTTTCCATCAATATCCCCAACGGCAACGGCGGGTCCGGATTCGGAAAATTTATGGGGAAGTAATTTTTGAATATTGAAATCGATGAAATCTCTTTCTGAATGCTGGTAATGAATATTTGCTGAATCCGAGATTTCCTTAAATAAGGCGCCCGATGCCAACGGGCTTTTATCATAAGAATAGCTCATTTTAGCATCCCGGATATTTACGTGCAAAACCTGGTCGCATTTCACGTTACGAAGCAGCTGCATTTTCTTACCAGGCCATTTAATCAAAATGGAATCTATGGTATTTACTTTCCCCAGCCCGAAATGCGCCATATCCTGGACGCTGGACAGATAGCCACGATAAGGCGTATTTTCATATACCTGCTCCTTGCCGTGATCATAGTGCAGTTCCACCCAGGTTCCGAATCCATTCCGGTTGAGGGTATCACCGGTAAAATATATCTGCAGAAAATGATTCTCCGCTTTGCTGTTTTCCCTGCTGGTATTTCTGAATATGCCCGCATCATCATTGATGTTGTTGATGATCATGTCCAGGTCCCCATCGTTATCCAGGTCGGCGTACGCCGCCCCGTTTGAAAAAGTCGGCTGGATCATGCCCCAGTCCCGCGAAACATCCGTAAAAGTCAGGTTTCCGTTATTGTGATATATATAATTATGCAATTTCACTTCCGGGATCTGTTTCAGCAAATCCGACTTGGAAACCAGCGTGGAAGCATGGTTACGGAAAGTGACAAAATCATGATCCGTGACATCTTTGGGAAACCCATTGCTGACAAAAAGATCTCTGAAACCATCGTTATCAAAATCGGCTAACAGCGGTGTCCAGCTCCAGTCGGTTTCTGCAATTCCAGCGTAAAATGCGATATCGCTGAAAATCACATTGCCGATGGAATCCTCTCCATTTATCCGCGGGCCGCGGTTCAACTGCAGTGTATTCCTGACATACTGATAGTTGTATCCGAAAAGGTCGCTATTCTGGTATGTCTGATAGCTGTCACTGTTCAGCATCATCTTTTTCCTGTAGTTATCCTCGGGGTTCATGTCCAGCGTCATGACATCTTCCAGACCGTCGTTATTGATATCGTTGATGTCTACCCCCATGGCGTTGGACGATGTATGCTTGAAATAATCCGACAAATGATCCGTGAATGTACCATCATGATTATTAATTAACAGAAGGTCATTTGGAAGATAGTCATTGGTAACATAGATATCCTTCCATCCATCTTTATTTATATCACAGATAGCCACGCTGTGCCCGTATCCTTCGATCCCGACACCTGCCTGTTTTGACACATCTTTAAAAACAGGATGTTTCAGCGAATCGCTCCAGTCATTCCGGTAAAGCCTGCCACTGCTCGGAAATGAACCATCCCGGGCGATTTTATGGAAAACATTCGGTATAGAAGAATTTACAATTTCATTTACTACCAGGTACATATCCAGATCCCCGTCATTATCATAATCAAAAAATGCTGCCGAAGTGGAATAGGAGGTATCGGCCAGGCCGTATTCGGCGGCCATCTCTTTAAAATGCGGAATCCCGTCTCTATCGGTGCCCTGGTTTATATAAAGCAGGTTCTTCCTTCTCCGCGGGTCTTTCAATATCGTGGTGGAAACATAAATATCCGGCCACCCGTCATTGTTTATGTCAACAACGGAAACACCGCGGCTCCATTCCCCGTTTCCCTCCACACCCGCCACTTTGCTGATATCACTAAAGCTGAAATTCCCTTTATTGATGTATAGTTTATTCGGAACCAAATTGCCTGTAAAATAAATATCGGGTAATCCGTCCCGGTTGAAGTCGCCAATACCCACCCCTCCCCCGTTATAAATATTGGAAATATCCAGCACGTTTAAGGAATCCGATTCAACAATCCGGTTATTAAAATGAATACCGGAATGCTCCGGAGAAACAGGTTCAAAAAGCGGTTTATTTCTATTGCAGGAAAAACCAAAAAGCAGGAAAAGAACGTAAAAGATGATTCGAAATCCGGCATTATAATTCATTGGGCATACATTTCCCGATTAAGATAATTTAAAATCCTGCGCCTGAAAAAAAAATTGATCGTTGAATAAAAAAGCAAAGAGGCAGGGTTCAGCTACCCCGCCTCTTTAACAATTCAATAATTCGCTCAGTACCCGGGATTCTGGGTTAGGGTTGGTTTTCCGGCAACCGTACTGGCATCTATTTCTGCCTGTGGAATGGCAAAGTATTCGGACTGGCCCTTTTTAAAAGTGGCCCCTGCCATCAATGTATATCCGGAGCCGACCTCATGGCTGACGTAAGCTGCAAGTTCTGTATCTGCCGTCCCATAACGAACAAGATCAAAAAAGCGCTGTCCTTCCATAGCCAGTTCAAGCCTCCTTTCAAAACGAACCAGCTTGCGGGAAACGTCCTGGCCCTGTGCTGTGAAATACCCTGCAGCATAGGGCTTGATGAAATAATGAGCAGGCGATCCCGGAACAAAACCTGCCGGATTTGCCGCTCTGTTTCTTACCATGTTCACGTATGTTTCTGCGTTGTCAAGACTCCCCACTTCCACTTCGGCTTCGGCAGCCCAGAGGAGAACATCTGCAAACCGGATCAGGTTAACGTTCAATGCTGTATAACCCGCTGTCCAGGATGATTTATCCGTCAAAATACCAACCTGTGATTTATAGGGCGCATTCTTAACTGGCGAATAGGGACCTCCGCTGGCCTGATTACGAACAAAAACAAATCCTGGGTTAACACCCCAGTCCAGGAAGGGAATTCCTCTCCTGCCAACGGTCCAGTCCAGCCTGGGATCCAAAGCAATCGCATTGTCCGGGGTGAAAGGATCAGAAGATTTAAGTCCCTGATCATTTTTCAGATCGACATCATTATATGTATCCGGCAGGGGGTATCCGGTAACAGGATCTGTTTTAAAGGCATTGGCCAGACTAAAGGAAGGCTGGTAGAACCCGCAGCAGGAAACAGGAGCAGATGGATCATATGAGAAATTCAACACATCGCCGGCGTTTGCATTGGCCGCAGTAGAGCCATCATTGACAGAATTCTGCACGGCAAAAACGGTTTCGCTGTTATTCTTGGTGGCGGCATTGAAATTATCGTTGAATTTATCCACCAGCTTGTATTTGACCCCGGCAGCATTCGTTCCGTTGTTAATCAGATCGTTGAGTAGCGGTAATGCATCACCATATTTATGCTCAAACATGAAGGCCTTGGCCAGGTAAGCTTCGGCTGCGTATTTATTTGCGCGGCCCACTTCGCTCTGGGTGCCTGGCAGGTTAGCAAATGCATATTGGAAATCTGCTTCAATAAAAGGCCACGCATCCGAAGTGTTTTCCACTCTCCAGTTATCGAGTGTATAGGTAACAGATTCGTCAATGATTGGAATATTATTAAAAATCTTTTTCAATTCAAACATATAATGTCCGCGAAGGAATCTTGCTTCTGCTGAAAACTCAACTGTATCCACCGGATCGATATCCGTTGCCAGCCGCATAACCCTTAATACTTCGTTGGAACGCTGAACACCGTCATAACAGGTCTGCCACTTTGCTTCATTGTAGCTGTTTGTAGATGATTCACTCCAGGTCATCAGCGCTACAATATCCGGTTGATCTCCCGGATCGGAACCCTTATGGGCATCATCGGAGCAAACTCCACCCCATACCCAGTTGCTGGCAGCAGCATCCCAGGATCCCCCGGCTCCTCCCTGGCCATCCAATAAAGAATAAGCGCCGATCAATAACCCCGTTACGCCAGCTTTTGTGGCTACCGTTGACGGCGTATAACTTCCAATAGGATCCTTTTGCAGAAAGCTCCGGTTGCAAGCGTACAGTAATGCAACAGATGCGATCAGAATAGGAATATATATTTTAAGATTCGTTCTTTTCATATACTTTGATTTAACAGATATTCAAATTAAACAGGTTAGAAAGAAAGGTTTACGCCCACTGTATAAGTACGCTGATTGTTTGGATATTGTCCAAAATCAATACCATACGCAGCGGAAGAACCTCCGATTTCGGGATCCAGACCGGTATATTTGGTGATCTGAAACAGGTTGGAAGCCTGCGCAAATAATCTGAATTTATCGATCCCCAGATTCTTCAAAGGAGAAGCAGGCATCGTGTACCCAAAGATCAGTGATCTGCATTTGAAGAATGACCCGCTTTCCTTATAAAAGGAATTTGGAACCGTATTTGTGCTGAATGTGGAAGCATTCTCCAGGATCGGCGCTTTGGGGTTCAGGTTAGAAGGCGTCCAGGAATCATACAGCAGATTCTTGCTTTTATTTCCCTGAAAGGAGGCCCACATATCCAGCCAGTAGCGGGTATAGTTTATAACATCATTGCCGTAGCTTCCATAAAAAATAATTGTGGCATCAAAATTCTTATAGGTCGCGTCAATGTTGAGGCCGTAAGTGAATTTCGGATTTGGATTACCGAAGAAAGTTCTGTCCTGGTCATCAATTTTCCCGTCTTTGTTGATATCGGCATATTTAAATCTTCCGGGTGCTGCGTCCTGCTGAACCGGAGATTTGGTTACATCAGCCGCATCCTTGAAGTAGCCAATGACATCATACCCGTAAAAAGCACCGATTGCCTGGCCAACCTTATTCCGTACAAAATTCCCGATTCGGGTATTGCCAGCTTCAAAGTATCCGCCGGCTCCGGGAATACCTACTACCTGACTCTTATAGGTAGTTAAGACCAGGCCCACATTAAATTTGAAGTTGCTGTTGACGACTTCATGGTAAGTGGCGGAAAAGTCAACCCCGTTGTTTTTCACATCTCCGATATTAACAGTTGGCAATTGTGAACCTCCTGTACTGCTTGGGAAGGCGCCTGATGTAGCTCCGGCCACATCCTGGAAAAGAAGGCCCTTGATGCTTTTCTGGAAATATTCAACGCTCACGTCCAGTTTGTTATTGACGACGACGGCATCCAGACCTATATTGGTAATTCTGTCTTCTTCCCATCCGGTTGTCGGACTGCCATATTGCTGCGCATAGAATCCCAATAAGGTGCTGTTGCTTGTTCCGGCAATATCATAATAAGAACTTCCTGGACTTGCCTGATAAAGCGTGAATTGATTTTTAGGGGGCGTATTGGCATACGATCCCAGCTTACCCCAGCTTGCCCTCAGCTTTAAGAAGTTCACCCAGGTTACTGCATTCATAAAATTTTCCTGGGAAATGACCCAGCCGCCGGACACGGACGGGAAATAGCCGTATGTATTATCGGTACCAAACACCGATGCACCATCCCGGCGCAAAGTTGCCGATAACAGATATCGGTCGTTATAGGCATAGTCAACACGGCCAAAATACGAACTTAATGATCCTGCGCCAACGCCACTTCCGTTCGTCTGGCCTTTCGGATCCCCGTTACTCAGCGTTTGCAATAAGGGGTTATCATTGAAATAATTTATGCGGAATCCGTTCACGGACCGGGAATAAACATCGATCGCTTCCGTTCCGATCAACGCTTTCACACTGTGTTTCCCAAAATTATTATTGTAGGAAAGGGTGTTTGTCCAGACCCAGTTACTATAGTAACCTCCGCCTTCACTCAAACTGTTGGATCCGTTGTTTTCTGCATTTTCGTAGGTATGATACCCATAATTCCAATAGTAATTGTTATCGATGGTACCTCCGATACTTGTCTTCACAACAAAATTTTTCAGGAAACTCACTTCACCCCAGGCATTGCCGAAAATCTGCCATTCATTTCCGCGCGACTGTTTTGTTCTTATCTGATTGGCAACCGGGTTTGGTGAATTACCTAATTCCGGTCCGTTGGAACCGGCAAAATTTCCCTTGATATCGTATACCGGAATGATTGGCTGTTCGCGGTAATCGTAGTTAACCTGGTTTTCTCCAAAATAAGAAATCTGCGGATTATTCTTATACCACACGTAAGCATTCTCACCAACTCTTACATGATTATTGATATTAAAAGTGGTGTTTATTTTTGCTGTATACCTTTTCAGATAGGTTTCAATCAGCGTACCCTGCTGGTTGAAATAACCCAGGGAAAAATAATACGTCGATTTTTCACTTCCACCGCTCAGACCAATGGTATGGCTTTGGATAGGGGCCGGACGGAACAGTTCATGAAACCAGTCAGTCCCCTGTTTATTTGCGCGGGTAATCTGATAAATATTCCCTTTGCTATAATCGGTATTGTACAAGTCCGGATTCACGGAAGCATCTCCCTCATGGGCGCCTCCCGGCGTAATGTAATCCGGAAGTACCGGTGTTGCACCATTGCCATATTGCTGGGAAGAAGGATAGCCATTGGCTGCAACCTGCCCGGATGTGATATCCGCCTGCCAAAGTGCATTGGCAAGTTCCTGCGAATTCAGCAAATGAAATGGATTACCTGGCAGAGGACGCTGTGTTCCATAATAACCATCGTAATTAATTGTGGATTTACCGGCCTTTCCTCTTTTCGTGGTAATAACGATAACGCCATTGGATCCGCGTACCCCATAAATAGCGGCAGCACCGGCATCTTTCAGTACCTGGAGGGATTCGATGTCATTCGAATTCAAATCATGCAGACCTCCCGGCACACCATCAACAATGTACAGGGGATCGGTATTCCCAAATGATGTTACACCCCGGACAAACACATTGGTCGGTCCTCCCGGCGCACCCGAAGTGATGATCGTTACACCAGCTGCCTGCCCCTGAAGCATTTGTTCGGGTGTGCCCGATACAATTGCCTTCATGTCTTTTACACTTACCACGGTGACCGCACCGGTAATGTCTTTTTTTCGTTGGGATGTATATCCTGTCACCACCACATCATTTAACGAGGTGGTAGTAATGGCCAGGTGCACATCTCCGATACTGGAACCGTTAACCGGAACGGTCAGGGGTTCATACCCCACTATCGTAATTACCAGTTCTTTTACCTTTTGCTGTGTGGTACTAAGACTAAAAGTACCGTCCGACGCTGTAAGCGTGGCAATTTTACTTCCCCGCACCTGCACCGTAGCGCCTTCAACAGGTCTATTGTCGACACTGTTTAAAACACGACCGGTAATTGTTGTCTGTGCAGAAAGACCAAAGCTGAGGAGAAGTAGGAACGCGGTTATTAGACCCGCATGGAGTTTAATTTTGGTTGGCATAAGCAATGTCGTTCTTTGGTTTAAGTTTAATATGACAAGCGAATGTAACCATTCTAATATCATGAACTAATATTTTTTTAACTTTTCTTTATAGGATTTTGATGCGTATTTATTACACATTAATTTGATATGTTCAATTTCCGCATTAATTTATTTTATTTGCGCCAATGACAAAACACAAGCGACATCCCCTGAAGGCATTACTGTTTATCTTTATTCTCTCCGGATGCATAAGAAAACCAGCTCAGCGAGATGTGTCTGCCCGGCTCAAATCCACCATGAATTTATTTCTTAATTCTCCTGAAAGAACCGATACGGCCAACGCAAAGTTTACTGTGCTGAGTGTAACCTTTTATGAAGAGAAATCCGCTTATGAATGCGAATTCAAAGTGCATCTGAAAAATATTTCCACAGATACCATTGGTACCATGGGGGCGGTCATTTCAAAGGATTTCAGTCAGGTAAAAAGGAAATACTGATCACTTGAGAAAAATCATCCTGTTTTTTGTGGGCGGCCTGCGGGAATTCCCCTTCTTCTGATTTCACCCTTATCTTCTGTATGCGCCGAGATGGGCATATTGCTTAAAAGAACCAGCTTATAAGCAATGTTTTACCTGCATAATCGTTATCAGCAAGGATTTCTAATCTGATTGCAGATACCGCAGGGATGCTTTCAATGCCGAATTCGCATCTCCCCGCTATTTTCAAAATCCATTCATATGAAATTGAAAAATTTACTCTTTGCCAGTTTCCTGTTAACGAGCCTTTGCAGTTGCAACCGCTATTATTATAAACCCAATGGTATCAATACACCCCTGTTTACCGGGGGAGGCCAGGCACATCTGAACCTGGACGGCAGTTTTGGTAACCCAAAAAATGGCAAAACCACGGAGGGGAATACGTATTTTTTTGATGTGCAGGGATCGGTTTCTCCAATAAATCATCTGGCTTTGATAGCCAATTACAGTACATATAAATACCGGGCGCTGAATCCGGATGATGCCAGCGGACATGTGGATGCATCTGCGCATCTGCTGGAAGGAGGGATCGGCGGATATTATGCGAGCCAGGGCAGAAAAGTGCAGCTGGTTACAGATCTGTTTGCGGGTTACGGCGGCGGCCCGGTGCGGTCCGACATTAACATGGACGCCAGAAGATTTTTTATTCAGCCGGGAATCGGCATGCATTCTCCCTGGGTAGATGCCGCTTTTAACCTACGCTTCAGCATATTGAACTTTTCCAATTTTAACGCGAATGGGCGGAGTGATGACTACCTGATCTCGCAGAAACTGATCGACAGCCGGGGCAGGAGAATTGACCAAACTACCTATACTTTTGCCGAACCCGGAATCACCATCCGGGCCGGTTATAAATTTGCCAAAGTGCAGTTTCAGATGGTGCTGGCCAACGAAATCAGCCAGGTGGCCTGGAACTACAATGCGGCCCGGTTTACCGCAGGTATTTATTTTAGTCTCGAGGAAGCGTGGAAAAATTGACAGTTGACAATGGACAATTGACAATGTGTCGAATACTGAAAATTCTACAATTACGGACTGCCTTTCATTTTTATGCTCAATCCATTGTCAACTGTCCATTGTCAACTGTCCATTGTCAACTGTCCATTGTCAACTGTCCATTGTCAACTGTCCATTGTCAACTGTCCATTGTCAACTGTCCATTGTCAACTGTCAATTATCCATTATCCATTATTTTTTCATCTTAACCCGCTGCACCACCAGATCACCAATACTTTTTCCCATCACATTGCTGAGGTCGGTGCAATATTTATAATGTATCCCTCCATAAAACCGCGAGACCTTGGTTTCATTGGCCGCATCCCGGAAGGATTTAAAAGACCGGTTCGGAATGCCGAATTCAATTTCGGTTGAATCGGTATAAGGAAAATCGTCGCCGTACACACTGGTCAGCACTTCTGCAGCAGCAGCGGAAATGGTGCAATGACCGCAGGTATATTCCGGAAAGGGCGGAGTTTGTAAATGCGGCTTCCAGTTCGGATCGATATATTTATTGATAGCCGTTTCGGGACGCAGGGTATTATATACAAATTTGAAATTCCAGCACTGAATAAATGCGTCAAATACGCCGATGGCGGTTTTTGCAAATCCGCAGACCGTTTTATTAAAATCCGCTCCTGATTTTTTAGAGGCAATTCCGGCAACGCTCATCCAGTGACCGCCTGGAGAAAATTTCTTGGTGCCAAACATCAGATGACCGGATACGTTTAATTTAAAAGGATTGTCGTCCCAGAAGTCGGCAATATGTGCCTGTTCCGGCGTAAGACTGTCCACCACATTCTGAATCTTTTTCACCTCCAGGTAATAAGGGCTCTTCTTATCGGTCATATCAAATTTATAGGGCGGCGGCGGCATGAACTCGCCGGGACTGTCAAGCACCATGGTCCGGATAGAACTCCAGTGGGGCTCCATGGCCGGCGCATAGGCCGGAGGCGTAGGCACCCAGCGGCCAGGTGAATCATTTACAGAATACTCCGGCGCACCCCGGGTTTGCGCATAGTTATCGTGTTTGCTCCAGTCCAGGATTGCAGAAGAAACGGTGTCGGCATATTCTATTGTGTTGGCCATAACCTCTTCCGGCATTCCGTGATCCGTAGCCAGTTTCTTCAGACTATCCACGTAATACTTCATACTGCCTTCGGGAAAAGTTACCGATTCCCCCAGTTTGCAGAAGGCCAGCAAAGCCCCCAGCTCATAATTTATTTTTTTACCTGTTACCGGTTTGGGAACAGATTTCAGCCCGTGCAACTGCCCCGCGAGCGAACTGTATTCCCCCGGGTAACCTCCCGCGATCACTTCATATCCGGCAACGGAAGCATACAGATAATTCCGGGAAGCCACAATGGGCCCGAAATTATTTCCCATTACCACGGTATTCAGTTCATGTACCGCGTTACAGTAGAGATTGGGATCCTTAAAAACTTTTTCGTAGTCCTTTTTTGTATTACATGCGGAAAATCCGGTGACGAGGCAAAGGAAGAATAAAAACTGCTTCATTTTACTATTTGATTTTTAATCGCGGTGAACATGCTAGTTCTTGTCAGGCATAAAAAAACACGGCAAGAAAAGGTATTTTTTTCTCATTACCCGAACAAATTTTCTGTCGGATCCGGTATCAATAGTAAAAAAGCGAAATATAAGAAAGCCGAAGATAGATAATAAATGTTTATTCCGGGTATTCCCAATGCTCCGGGAACCGGAATTAACAGGTGTTTAAATAAGGGAAAAATCACAACCGGATAACCAAAATCATTTACTTTATGAAGAAAGATCATGATTGTTTATCCTGTTCGCTGTAATTTTGCGGGGTGCTGAAATATCCCGTTACGATATTGCTCATATTCATGACCGGTCTCCAAACCTTTAGCAGGCTATGGGTTCTCCTGGACTTCGAGTTGAATAAAAACTATATCGCCGCAACCCTTTGCGTTAACCGGGAAAAGCCCGGATCCTGTTGCAGGGGTAAATGTTATCTGAAAAAACAACTGCACAACGACCAGGATCAGCAGCAACCGGTTAACACCGGACAAAAAGACGATATTCCGTTTTATCAGGAACCGGCTGACTGGAGTTTTTCTCCGCCCGTTGCCGCGGGAAAAATCATGCACCCTTATCTCTGCGGTAAATCCCAGGAATATTTTTTCTCCGTTTTTGAGCCCCCGCAGGTTTAATATCTCTACCGTCAGTTTTTATTGTTCACCCGGGTAAACCCCGGATCTGTTTTGCATTTCAACTGTTGGGTTCGCCACGCGTACCAATCGAATGCGCAGCGTTGTTGCAGCACGAGGATCGAAACCAGATCAATGTTAATAGCCCGGTCCATGTCACCAGCATGCGAAAGTTTCCATTATTGCCAATGGATAATAAGCTGCTGGATTCAAACGAAATCCGAAAAGGACGCATTTCCCGGGTTTCTGATCGTCCAAAATTTCTGAGCACATGAAAAAATTTTTATACCTCTTAATCTTATTATTCCCCATACAATTCGTCCTGGCACAGCAAACCATCAAAGGAAAAATCGTGGACGGCGAAACCGGAGAGCCCTTGGCGGGCGCGAGTATCAGCAGCAGCCACAATGCGGTTTCCGCCATTTCAGGAGATGACGGCGAATTTCAGATTCATTCATCCGGAACAATGGATTCCCTGCTGGTTTCCTATATAGGTTACCGGACACGTCATCTGGACGTAAACTCGGGAACGGGTTATCTGCAGATTGACCTGAAGCCCGGAATTGCCAGTCTCAGTAATATAATCGTAACCGGATATGAAAACAACCGCCGGTTGCTGGAAACTGCCGGATCCATTGCCATGATCACGTCCAAAGAGATCCACCGGGGAAACGATCAGAGTATCCAGCCGGCATTGAACAGCATACCCGGAGTAAAAATGGAATCAGCGGCTCCGGGAAATTTCAGGATATCGCTGCGGGGAAGCGCTTTGCGCGATCCTTATGGCGTAAGGAATTTAAAACTCTACTGGAATGATATCCCGCTTACCTCTCCGGATAATTCCGCCTCCCATACGCTGGATTTTGATCCTGCGCAAATCGGAAGCATTGAAATTATTAAAGGCCCGTCGGGAAGTATTTATGGCGCCGGAAACGGTGGTGTTATTATCTTTAAAAGCCTGAGACCCGAATATCACGAAAATGATTTTTCCGTCGCGGCAACGGCGGGTTCCTTCGGACTCTACCGCGCGCAGATGAACTACAAAATCAGCACGGACAATTTTGCCTTAACCGCCGGTTACACGCATCAGCGGTACGATGGTTACCGCGAAAATGAATGGAACAATAAAGATGCGGTAAATATCAACACGCGCTTTTATGTAAGTCCGGCGAGAACGGTTTCCCTGCTGCTCGAACATTCGGAAGGGAATTTTGGTATTGCGGGAAGTGTTGACAGCAGCCAGGCGCAGCAAGCGCCCCGGAAAGCAGTTCCGTATTGTCTGGATAACAGAACCGGTGTTCAGAAATACAGTTATACAATGGCAGGACTATCCCAGCAGTACCGGTTCAGCGACCGGTTAAGCAATACTACAGCTCTTTACAGCAGTTCACAGATCCTGAGCCACCCTTATGGCCAGAGTATTTACTACAATGGTTATCTAAAGGAAAATT
>Ga0070680_100000822_pt1 | contig 21901 bp, 16 predicted proteins | sample KBSC73BmetaG_FD_64672 | JGI IMG/M metagenome (GOLD analysis project Ga0070680, IMG submission 64672) | Corn rhizosphere microbial communities from Kellogg Biological Station, Michigan, USA - KBS C7-3B metaG | ecosystem: Host-associated > Plants > Roots > Rhizosphere | place: USA: Michigan...
CAGGCCGTAGTGGAAGCCGATTATGGCGATATCGGAAAGACCTTCGCGAACTCGCACGGCACTTATACCCTGGTGGCGGGAGTGCGATTTCCGATCTTCGCCGGCAATCGCGCGCGGGCCGATATCGCTGCCGCCGAAGCAGTGCTGACCAACAAGAGAAACGCAGTGGAAGACTTGCGCGGCCGCATCGATTACGAAGTACGATCGGCCCTGCTTGATCTGCAATCCGCGGCCGATCAGGTGGCGGTGGCGCGCAGCAACGTCGACCTGGCGACGCAAACCCTCAATCAGGCGCGAGACCGTTTCAGCGCGGGCGTCACGGACAATATCGAAGTTGTTCAGGCGCAGCAGTTGCTGGCCGCAGCGAACGACAATTTCATATCGAGCCTCAATGCGCACAACGCCGCCAAGATCGCTTTGGCCACCGCGGTGGGCGCGGCGGAAGAAGATGTTCCGCGCTATCTGAACCTGAAATAGATCGCGCACCGGGGTGTCGGTAGCGTAGCGGCCGCGGTGGATCCGCTATACTCCGCAAAAATGGTCTCCGCGATCAAAATCCGGCTCGGCGTGATGATGTTCGTGACGTACACGGTCTGGGGCGCCTGGTACGTCACCATCAGCACCTATCTCACAAATACCCTTCATTTCACCGGAACGCAGGCCGGCGCAGTCTTTGGCACGGTTTCGATCGCGTCCATGATCTCTCCCTTCTTCGTGGGCCTGGTGGCGGACCGCTACTTTTCTACGGAGCGAGTGATGGCCGCGCTTTATGCGCTCGGCGCCGTGCTCATGTATCTGATGACTCGCGCCCGCACGTTCCCGGAAGTCTACTGCCTGATGCTGGCGTTTTGCCTTTGTTACTTCCCCACGGTTTCGCTTACCAACAGCCTTGGTTTTCAGCTCGTGAAGGATCCCGGGCGCGAGTTCCCTGTGATCCGCCTGATGGGCACGTTCGGATGGATCTTCATTAATAACGTGATCGGGTTTCTGCGACTTGAGACCTCATCCGGCCAGTTTCTGGTATCGATGTACGCGGGCATCGCGATGGTAATCATCAGCCTCACTCTGATTCCGCACACGCCGCCGAAAGCGCAGGCTTCCGAATTCAATCTGCGCACGGCGCTCGGCCTCGATGCTCTGGTCATGCTGAAGCAACGGGCATTCCTCATTTTCGCGATCGCCTCGGTTCTCGCGTGCATCCCGATCACCTTTTATTACTCGTTCGCGAACGACTACCTGAACGATGTAGGGGTGCAGAACGCCGCGAGCAAGATGACGCTCGGCCAGGTCTCCGAAGTGGTCATGATGCTGCTGATGCCCTTCATCTTCCGGTTCATGACCGTGCGGGCAATCGTGATTTTCGGCCTCGTCTGCTGGACCGCGCGGTATCTGTTGCTGGCCTTCGGCAATCCGGGACCGGGAATGTGGATGTTCTACATCGCGATCATTTTGCACGGCGCCTCCTATGACTTTTTCTTCCTGACCGGCCAGTTGTATACGGATCAGGAAGCGCCGCCGCACCTTCGCAACACTGCCCAGGGATTTATCCTGTTCGCCACCTTCGGCGTGGGCATGCTGCTCGGATCACTGCTCTCCGGCGGCGCTCTCGATGCCTTCTCCCGTACTCAGGCAGGAGTGGCAACGCATAACTGGTATGCGTTCTGGCTGAGCACGGCTGCGATGACACTCGTGATCCTGCTTATCGTGACGTTCGCTTTCCGCACGCGGGCGAAGATTCGACCCAAAGCGGAACCGGCGGAAGTGGCGATCGTCTGATTTATTTCCGGCTGACGCTCGCCGTCGCCACGCCGTTGAGGCTGCTCTTCAGCAGTAGCGTGGTCACAGGTGAAACGGTTTCCTGGAACGTGTACTTCTCACCGCCGCCGCTCGGCCCGTTATCGGTCATGATTCCGAGCGATTGTCCGGTTGCCGCATTGTAGAGCGTGAGGACGGCGCCCGGAGTGTTGCCGAAAGCATCCACTCTGAGTTGCAGACTTTTGAGCGTCAGTTCCGCCCTGCCGATGGAAACCGTATCCACGGTCTTCGGAATTGTGACCGTGGCGCTAACGCTCGCGCCATTGAACAGCGCGTTGAATGTGACCGGCGTATCGGCGCCAACCGGCTTGTAGGTTGTCGTGAAACTCGCAAACCGGTAGTCTCCAGGCGCGCTCAATGCGGGTATGGTGAAACTTGCAGGTACAGACGCAACCGCGGGGTTGCTGCTGGTGAGAAGAATAGTTGCGGGTGAAACGTTCGTCCTGCTCATATTGACGAGCAGCCGGATGCTGTTCGGCGACAGGAACTCGGCGCTGATTCCGGTGACCGAGAGCGGCGTGGCGGGTTCGGCGGTGAACGGAACCGACTGAGTCACTCCGTTTAAGGAGGCCGATAGCGTCACGGGCGTGGGGACGTCGACATTGGAAGGACCGATCAGAAACGGCCCGGAATAGTAATAACCCTGCGCGACCGTGACGGTGGACGGAACCGGAAGAGCGGCGGGGTTACTGCTCGAAAGAGCGACCGCCGCTCCACCATGCTGCGCGAAGTTGGAGAGAGCGATCCCAGCGAGGCCTGAAACGTCAACCGTGAAGCCGTTTTGCGCGAGGCTGACAGCTACGGGCGTAACCGGGGTATCAGCGGGTACAAGCGAGAACGTGACGGTCAAAGAGTCGAGAGTTCCTCCGGGAGAAAAACTCCAATGGCCTTTGATCAGCCCAAATTCATTCGCCATTGTGTAGCCCGCAAGATTGCCGCCCGGCAACAGGATCCCACCGGCGCCTGAGAAGGATGCGGATCCATCGGCTGACGGCATGTTGGCGCCACGTAGCAGAGTGCTCGATCCCTGGTCAATCTGATCGAAGACGAGCAGATCGTAAACGTTTGGCGCGGGCTCCGACGTATAGAGGCCATTCACGGCGCTGTTATTGCCGGTGATCGCTGTCCCCGGTCCGAACTTCTGATCCACGGAATGCAGACGAAGATTGGGATCGTTGACAGTGATGCTGTAGCTGATGAAGCGAATGAGGTCGGCGCCAGTGGCGGGGCTTACCACGAGCGGATTCGGCGATCCCGTCGCGGGGTCGATCGCGGTAAACACCAGCGAAACGGTTCCATCGGCATTCGCGATGGCTGAAACGCCGATATCGCCGAACTCATCGACCGGCGCCAGTGGGGCTGGCAGAATCCTGGGTTTTTGAAAGCCGCCAAAAGTAACTGCTCCGGCGGACACGGATCCGTGATTCGCGACCAGTGTGTCGAGCGGTGTAATTGCCTGCGCGAATGCCGCCGGCGCCATTGCTGCGGCCGCAAGGGCAACAACGGTTATGAGTTTTCCCGGAATTCCTGTGAGCGAGAGGTCGATGCCATCTCGTGTTGGTGACATGACGCGATTCTGGCTGCGTTTGCGCCAGCGAGTCGCAAATGTGTTGTACAGAAGTTGTAAAAACGAGATTCGAAATGTAAGCCAGGCCGAATCCGACACCGCCGGGCAGATTGGCCGGAGCGCCATTCTCAATTTTGCAAGTAAGTCCGGAACACGGCATTTGCCCGCCATCCAACTGCGTTCAGGAGCCGAGAACCAGCAATGTAACCTGGCCGGAACAGAGCGATGCCGTCGATAATCAAGTGACAGCGCACGGCGCCGCGAACACGTACAGGGGAGTACGGCTTTTGCTGTTCGTGATTCCGCAGGAGGCTGCGGCGAAAATACCGTCGACTTCAAACTGATCTACATCGGCCTCGATGCCCCAGTTACTAACAGGACCCCGGCCACACTGGTGGCCTGCGTGCATCGCCGAGTTGGGTTTAATTGTGCTCAACAGCCGCGTATTGCACAGCTCGTGCCTGGCTTTGCTTTCGAGCCTCTGGTTACACATGCCTCTCTGCGGCCAAACCGGACGGGCAGTGGTCTCCGGACCACCCACGCTCACCTTTCAGGAACTAATCACGGCGGCAGACCTGGACCCTGTCCCGGCAGCGCTCCAGGGAAAGATGGACACGCTGTTCAACACACCGTTCATCAGTAACTCAGCAGGATCGAGCGGCGCAACAGTGAACGAGCCCGGTTTCCACATCGCCGAGTGGAACATATACCGTACTCCCCAGGACACCGACGCGGAACTGGCGCTCATGAACGCTCCTGGGTTTGCTGAAAAGGCGGGTAATAATCCTGAATTCCGCGCGAAGAAGCTGACTGCGTTGAAAGAGCAACTCAGCGTTCTGCGCCAGGCCGATATTGTGGTTCTCAACGAGATCGACGATGGAGTGGACCGCGAACACTATCACGATGTGCCGCGGAATCTGGCGGAGGCGCTTCACATGAACTATGCGTTCGCGGTGGAGTTTCTCGAGCTCAATCGTATTTATATGGGCCTGAAAAACATGGATGAGCCCGACAAGGTTCATGCCGGCCGGGCGAACAACTTCGGTCTTGACCCCGACCGGTATCTTGGCCTCGAGGGAACTGCCCTGCTGTCGCGTTTCCCGATCCGATCGGCGCGCATCATCCACCTGCCCGACGCCTATGACTGGTACCACGACGAAATTCGCGCGCTGTCGGATCTCGAGAAGGCGCGGCGCTGGACCGCGGAACGCATTTTCAACGAGCGTATCCGCCGGCAGGTGAGACGCGGTGGCCGGCTGGCGCTCATTGTCGAACTGAGTGTTCCGGGCGCGCCGGGCGGGTCCGTAACAATCGTGTGTCCCCACCTCGAAGATTACTGTTCGTCGAGAGGACGGCGACGCCAGATCGATTTTCTGCTGACTCAGATTCGCGATCTCGAGGGCGCGGTCGTGATCGCCGGTGATTTGAACACCCTGGGTCATAACGGTCGCCCGCTCACGATCAACAGCATTTTTCGTCGCTGGTTGTTGAACGGCCGTTTCTGGCTTCGCCAGGTTACGTACTTCCTGCTGCCGGTTCCGGGTGTTGGTGAAATTTTTCAGGCGGCCAACTACTTCAAGAATTTACATGATCCAACTGCATTCAGCTTGCCTGTCTTCATGAGCAATCCCGAGCGGCATCTGTTCACCGACACGCGATCGTTTCGGTTCGAGGATGGCGGCCAGCTCGATTTCTCCGGAGACCCCGCCCGCAGCTACAGACATCACGGCCGGACGCTGGCAGACAGCAGCGAGCGCCAGTGGAAAGGCTTCACTCCGACGTTCTCCTTTGAGAAAACGTATGGCGGGCTCGTTGGCAGATTCAAGCTGGACTGGATGTTCGTAAAACGCGCGAGCGATCGGCCCGCCGAAAGCCTGATTCCTTCATTCGGACGCACATTGAATCTGGTAAACGGCGCGGTTGCTCCCCGCATTTCGCCTCACTCACCGACTGAACTCGAGATTCGCTTCGATTCGGCTGGCGTAGTGTCCAGGAATTAGCTGGACAATTCCAAGTGCTCGGGCACGCGACTTCAGTCGCGTCTCTTTGGGAACATTTGAACTACTGACGGCATGTAGAGGGAATCCGGTCAAAGCCGGGCTGTGTAAATCCCCGGGGACTGGGAATGGTCGAGTGCTCACCAGAGACGCGACTGAAGTCGCGTTCCCGAGCCACATCAGATTGTCCAGTTATTTCAAGGACTCGACATTAATTCCCCGCCGGGGCGAAGTCCGAGACCTTGAACATCGTTGTGACCGAAGCGGCTGCTATACTTCGTCAGGCGCTGACAAATTGCAGCGACTATTAATTTTCGCTGCCCTCCGGGGCCGCATGTAAGTCCGGGACCTGATCGATTTCGACAGGTACCATGGCGATGCTGAATGACATTTTTCCTTTCAAAAAACTGCCGGTATCAGCTCGCCCGTTCGGGAATGAGGTGAACGTGAGCAGCAAAGAATTTCTTCATCAAAAAACTGAAGGCCGCAGGCTTTCCATGGTGACGTGTTACGACTACACGTTTGCCCGTCTGCTCGCGAAGAGCCCAATTGACGGCATTCTCGTTGGCGACAGCGCCGCGATGGCCATGCATGGGCATCCCTCGACGATTTGCGCCACAACGGAGCTGATGCGGCTGCACACCGAGGCGGTCTCACGCGGCGCGCCCGGCAAGTTCATCGTGGCGGACATGCCGTTTCTGTCTTATCGGAAAGGGCAGGCGGCGGCGCTCGAAATCGCATCGATTCTGCTGGTCGCGGGCGCGCAGGCCGTTAAGCTCGAGGGCGTGGACGGCCATGAGGATGTGATCGAACGCCTGGTCGAGAGCGGGATACCGGTGATGGGCCATCTCGGGCTTCAGCCCCAATCCGTTCACGCTTACGGAGGATTTCGCGTGCAGGGCCGAAGCGACGAGTCAGCGCAGAATATCGCCCGGCAGGCCGCCGCGCTCGAGAAGCTTGGCGCGTTTGCAATCGTGCTCGAGTGCGTGCCTGCCAACCTCGCCCGGGAAATCAGCGGTAACGTTTGTATCCCGACCATCGGCATTGGCGCCGGCGCGGGCTGCGACGGGCAGATCCTGGTGCTTCAGGATCTGCTCGGGATCAACACGGATTTTCGTCCGAAGTTCGCCCGCCCCTTTGTCGATGGCGCGCGCTGCGTTCTCGATGCGCTCGCGAATTTCGATGATGCCGTGAAAGCAGGAACGTTCCCGTCCGCCGAGGAGAGTTACTCCTGATGAACGTTTTGAACACACTGGCTGACTGGCGGACGCGGCGGGCATCTCTTAAAGGGCGCACGATCGGCTTCGTCCCGACCATGGGAGCGCTTCATCGCGGGCACGGTTCGCTGGTGGAGCGATGCCGCGCGGAGAACGAGATCGTGGTGGTCAGCATCTTTCTCAATCCATCGCAGTTTAACGACGCCACAGACCTCGATCGCTACCCGCGCACGCTCGATCGGGACCTTGCAATGCTGGATAGCCTGGGGGCAGACGAGGTTATCGTCCCCGGCGCCCGGGAGATGTATCCACACGGCTACGGTTACCGCATGGAGCCCCCCACGGCCGACCTGGTGCTGGAAGGAGCGCACCGGCCGGGTTTCCTGCAGGGCGTCCTGACAGTCGTGTTGAAACTCCTGAATCTGGTGCGTGCGGATCGCGCCTATTTCGGAGAGAAGGACTTTCAGCAGCTGAAAGTGGTTACCGCGATGACGGAAGAGTTCTTCCTTCCGACACAGATCGTCCCCTGCCCAACGGTACGGGAGGAATCGGGACTGGCAATGAGTTCCCGGAATGCGCTGCTCTCGCCCGAGGGGCGCAACAAGGCTGCGCACCTGTTCCGGGCCCTGACTACCGCAGCCACGTGCAGGGAAGCGAGGGCCGCGCTCGAAGCGCAGGGCTTCGGGGTGGAATATGTCGAAGAATGCTGGGGCAGGCGCCTGGCGGCAGCCCATCTCGAGGGAGTACGGCTTATCGATAACGTACTGGTCGACAATGCGCCGGCAGAGGGTCCGCGCTGATTATGCTGCTAGCGCTGGATGTGGGCAACAGCCAGATCTTCTGCGGCGTATACGCAGGCGAAAAGCTGAAGACTACTTTTCGCCGGACGTCCAGCGTGCGGGCCTCCTCCGACGAATTCGGCACGTTCTTTCGCGTTACGCTCCGGGAAAACGGCGTAGATCCCGGGGAGATCGATATGGCCGGTATTTGCTCGGTGGTTCCGGACGCCGTGCGCTCGCTTCGAAACTGCTTCCGGAAGTATTTCGGGTTCGAGCCGTTTCTACTGCGACCCGGCGCGAAAACCGGGCTGAAGATCCGCTATCGCAATCCATTGGATGTGGGCGCAGACAAGATCGCGAACGCCATCGGCGCGCTTGATCGTTTTCCCGGACACAACCTGCTGATCGTCGATTTCGGCACGGCCACAACGCTGTGCGCCGTGAGTAAAGACAAGGAATATCTGGGCGGCATCATCGCGCCGGGAATCCATATATCCATGGCAGCGCTCGAGTCAAAGACGGCCAGGTTGCCGGCAGTGGAAATCGTCCGCCCCGCGGCTGTGCTGGGGCGCTCCGTGGTCGAGAGTATTCAATCGGGCTTGTACTACGGAACGCTGGCCACCGTGAGGTTTCTCGCCGCGTCTGTTACGGAAGAACACTTTGCCGGCGAGCGGCCTTTCATCGTGGGTACCGGCGGAATCGGGCGGCTCTTCGAGGATGAGGATCTGTTCGATAAATTCGTGCCCGAGCTGCCGCTGCTGGGGCTGCGCCGGGCGATCGAGCTTTCACAATCGGACGCGAAGCGGTCGGCGGATATCCGGCAGGGCTGACGCGACTGGCCTACTCGTGCCGGAGCGCCTGCATCGGATCAATCCGCGACGCGCGCCACGCAGGAGCATAGCCTGCCGCAAGCGCGCAGACGATAAGTATGGCGGCGGAAAGCCCGAATGAAAACGGATCAGCCGGACGCACGCCGAACAGGAATGAAGCTACGAATCGTGAGGTCTCGATCGCGACCCCGAAGCCCACTATGAGGCCGATGACGCACAGCGCGAGCACTTCGCGGAGCACCATCCAGACTACGCGCCGCCGCTCTGCTCCGAGGGCCACGCGAATGCCGATTTCGTTCGTGCGGCGCGCAACCGCGTACGCCATCGTTCCGTACAGCCCCACGGTCGCAATCAGCAGGGCCAGAACACCAAAGCACGTACACAGATCCGCGAAAACGCGCTCGGGCGCGATGGTCGAATCGATGCGGCGCGTCTGAGTGGTGAGGTCCGCAACGGGCAACCGAGGATCGGCCTCGTGCACCAGCCGGCGGATGGTGTTCGAAAGGGCTAACGGGTCGCCTGCCGTGCGAACTTCATAAAACATGCCGCCTATGAACCATCCGTGCGGCGGCTGCGACGAAGGGACGTACGTCACAGGCGGAATGTCGCCCTTCAAAGAGGAGTAACGGCTGTTTTTCGCCACCCCGACGATTTGAACCTCTGTCGGCGTCGGCCTGCCGTCAAAAGCGAAGTGCCGGCCCAGAGGGTTAACACCAGGGAAGAATTTTTTCGCGAAGACTTCGTTCACTACAACGCAGCGCAGGGAACCGGCTGTATCCTGGCGGCCGATCGTGCGACCGAGTAGAATTGGTATTCCCATGGTCTCGAAAAACGACGGACCGACGAGCGCCAACTTCGTCGAGGGATGCCGACCCTGCTCAACGGGCACACCGGGCACAGTGAAGCTGTTCGAGTTATTCCATCCGCCCACAAGTGGCATATCCGACATGGTGGCGCCGCGCACTCCCGGGATCGCCTGAAAGCGGCGGCGCATGCTTTCGTAGAATTGTGCGCTCCGAGCCTGCTCGTACCCGGCCTGTCCAGCATTCAGGCTGAAGAGCAGCAGATTTTCCGTATTGAATCCGATCGCAACCGAATGCAGCCTGACCAGGGTTCTGACGAACAGGCCGGCGGCGATGACGAGCAGCAGAGAGACCGCAATCTGTCCTGCGACGAGTACCTGGGTGAGTCCGAAGCGACGCACTCGCGCTGTGACGGCGCCGGATTCCTTGAGCGCGGGCGTCACGTCTACATTCGTCGCCTGTATCGCTGGGACCAGGCCGAAAAGTATGCCGGTCACGACGGAAATAACCGTGGCGAAGAAGAGAATACGGCCGTCGATTGCGGCGCGCAACGTGAAATCCTGAACGCCGTTCGCGAGGAGCCAGGTGAGAAAGCGGATTCCGGCTTCGGCGACGAACAGTCCGATGATTCCGCCGACAACCGATATCAGCATGCTCTCGGCAAGAAGCTGGCGAACGACGCGCCACTTTCCGGCCCCAAGGCTGAGCCGAACCGCGATTTCCCGCCGACGCGCGGTGGCGCGCGAGAGCAGCAGGTTGGCGAGGTTCGCGCAGGCGATTGCAAGAATCAGCCCACTCATCGTCATCAGGATGAACAGCGGTTTGGAGTACTGGCGGCGAAGCGAGTCGATGCCCGAACCGCCTTCTTCCAGCCAAAGCGCGGGCAGGTTCGAGCGCTCCTTGTCATTCGCTGCCGTCGAGGCGACGAACTGATGAAACCGGCCGGCCAGAGGAATCTCCGCATGGCGGAGCGTGACGCCGGGGCGCAGGCGGCCCATCATTTCCAGCCAATAAAAGTTCCGGGCGCCAAACCAGTCTCTGTTTCTCGCCTCGGGGTTAAGCCACGGAACAGCATGCAGCGGCACATAAACATCGGGGGAACTACGTGGGTTCACGCCATAGAATTCAGCGTCCGTAATGCCCGCGATGGTGAAGACATTTCGGTTCACCAGAATCGTCTGCCCGATCGCCTGGGGTGATCTGTTGAATGCCCGCTGCCAGAAGCGATAGCTGATTACAGCCACGGCCGGGGCTCCGGCCTGGTCATCGTCATTGCTGATGAATCGGCCTGCCGCGGGTGGAGCGCCAATGGAACTGAAGTAATTGCCGGAGACGAACTCGCCCTCGCTGAGATACGCCTGGTTCCGGGCCACAACGTTCAGACGCCCGGCATCTGCGAACGCGAATAATGCGGAGAAAGCATCGTTGCGGTCACGAAGCAGATCCCATGTCGGGTAAGGAAATGTTCCGCTGACGGATAGCCCGCCGGGATCTTTGTAGCCATCCCCATGCTGCCCGTGAGCCACTTCGGGCCAGCCTTTGGAACGCCAGTTCAGCACCACCAGATTTTCCGGATGTGGAATCGGCAGGCCGCGAACCATGATGGCATCGATGAAACTGTAGATCGCGGTGTTGGCGCCGATGCCAAGGGCGAGAGAGACGAGTGCGGTCAGCGCGAAAACCGGCGATTTCCGCAGCACGCGCGAAGCATACGCGACATCCCGCGCCAGATCGTCGATCCAGTTCGTCCGCCGCATATCACGACACTGCTCCGCGGTGAGTGCTACCGGCCCGAAATCGCGACGGGCCGCCGCTGTGGCTTCGGATTCCGTCAGGCCTTCAGCCCGGTACGCTTTCACCAGTTGCTCGATATGCAGGTCGATTTCGCGTTTGAGTTCGGCTTCGGCGCGCGACCGGTGGAACAGCGAGCGGAAACGATGCGCGAAGATACGGAAGAATCGCATCAGGATCTCCCTGTCAGGCGTTCTGAATGAGGAGCTGAACGGCTGACGACAACCGGCCCCAGCTCTCGAGTTCACGCTGCAGTTGCTTTCGGCCTTCCCGCGTTAACGAGTAAACCTTTGCGGGGCGCCCGAGGTCTGAATCCTTCCATTCCGCTTCGATCCAGCCTTGCTGTTCGAGCCGGTGGAGAGCCGGGTAAAGCGAGCCCTGGCCCACCGCGAGCACGTCGCCAGAGAGCATCTGGATTCGCTTCGCGATTCCCCATCCATGCAGCGGCTCGCGCGCGATGGTTTTCAGGATCAGCAGGTCGAGCGTGCCTTGCAGCAGATCGGAAGGCTTGGGCATGTAGATACCTCGATAGTCGACAATATACCTCGACTATCGACAATATGCAATCCTGCGCGTTGACAGGTAGACTGGCTTCGCGGAACCCCATGGCTTTTCGGAATCATCAAAGAATTATGGCCGGCTCGCCTCCGCGTTTCTCCGTTCTTGATCTCGCCCCCGTATGCGAGGGCGGAAGCATTGCGGAAAGCTATCGGAATACGGTCGATCTGGCGCGGCACGCCGAGACCTGGGGCTACACGCGTTTCTGGCTCGCGGAGCATCACAATATGCCGGGAATCGCGAGCGCGGCGACGTCTATTCTCATCGGCCACGTTGCAGCCGGGACCTCGGCGATTCGCGTAGGCTCGGGAGGCATCATGCTGCCGAATCACGCTCCGCTCGTGATTGCCGAGCAGTTCGGCACTCTCGAAAGCCTCTATCCTGGGCGGATTGACCTCGGCGTGGGGCGAGCCCCGGGTTCGGACGGAGCGGCCGCACGCGCCTTGCGATACAGGACGAGCGATGAAGAGTTTCCGTCGCAGCTCGGGGAGTTGCTGGCTTTTCTCGCCCCGGCGGGGCCGGGCCAGCCCCTGGTTGCATACCCCGGCGCCGGCTCGAACGTACCCGTCTGGCTGCTCGGTTCGAGCACTTACAGCGCGCAGCTTGCGGCAGCGCTCGGCCTGCCGTTCGCATTCGCCAGCCATTTCGCTCCCGCGCTTTTATTCGAAGCGCTGAATATCTACCGTTCCGAGTTCAAGGCTTCGAAGTTCCTCCAGAGGCCTTACGCCATGGCTGGCGTTCCGCTGGTTGCTGCTGAATCGGACGCGGAAGCGCGAAAACTCTCGACCTCATTACTGCAGCGGCATTTGCGGCTGATTCGCCGCGGCCCGATTTTCGTTCCACCACCGGTGGAGACCATGGACGGACTCTGGAGCGAGGCCGAGCGATTCGCCGTGGAATCCAGGCTGAGCGTTGCTGTAATCGGTGGTCCCGATACTGTGCGCCAGAAGCTCGCCCGCATCCTGGACGAGACCAGGGTGGACGAGCTGATCTTTACTTCGGATATATATGACCACGGGCTGCGGCTGCGATCCTTCGAGATTGCTGCCGGCGCGATGAAGTCGATTGCCGGGGTCGGGCCAGCGCCGCGGGACCCGGTGTTTGCCGGCTAATGCTGGCTGGCTGAATAGAGATAGATGATGTGGGGCCGCCCCTCCACCATCAGCTTGTCCACTTTGACCGGCTTCCATCCGCGGATCTCGAAATCGTGCGACACCACGCGCGCAGTCGGGCGCAGTTCCTTCTCGAGTTCCGGCCGCAACCGCTCGTTCGAGCTGGTCAGCAGATAAAGAGTCACCACATCGGCGGGCGCAAGGTCGTAGTGCAGGGCGTTGCCATGAATGATCCGCACCTGGTCGGCAAGCCCCAGCGAGGCCACGCGGGCCAGTGTCTTTTCGTAAACGTCTCTGCGAATTTCGATCCCGACGGCACGCGCCTTGAACTTCTGCGCCGCCGTAATCACGATCCGGCCGTCTCCGCAGCCCAGGTCATAGACAGTCTCGCCCGGTTTCGTCTGCGCCAGCGCCAGCATGCGCTCCACTACCGTCTGTGGTGTGGGGAAGTCGGGAGCCAGCGTATCGGGATCGGTGAAATGCTGGGCAACGGCGGGCGTCATCCCGGCCAGCATCAGCGCCACCGGAAATGCAGTAATCACCCCACCGAAGCGGTATCTCATTGGTCTATTGTGTGGACGTGGGAGTCGTGCTCGCGAGTTTCAATTTTACGATATGTCCCATAATGTCAGACCACGAAGTCCACAGATCACGGGGACGGCTGATCGTATATTCGTAGCCTCGCAGTCGTTTCACTACATTCCCGATCGAATCCCGCCATGGGTTCTGTTGCGGCGTCAGAACGTAGTTCATATAGAACACAGGGCAATTCACGCCGGAAAGCTCCTTCAGGTTGTCTATCGGCGCATGGTCATCCAGCATGACCTTGGGCCCGGCGAAGATCACGGCGTCGGCGTGGTTGTTCCCGAGTTCCTTTTCCACCAGAGAAGTGAGGAAGTCCGCCGCCGAATGCGGCTTCGCAAGTTTGCTGTAATCCACAATCCCCAGCTTCAGGGAAGAAAGCGCCTTGCCCAGTTCCGGAAAGTCGATCTGGTCCATATCGTCCCGCCGGTAGACCACGCGCTGCTCGTTCATATTAAATGCCACAATCGAAAACTTGCAGATGCGGGGCTCGCGGGAAATATTACGCAGGATCGAAACCAGGGCGCTGGTATCGATTGGCTGCATCGCCGCCGCGCCCGTCTCCTGCGGAGCGAAGTTGATCAGAATCTTCACCTTCAGCGGATCGTTCTCGATGCGCGCCACGGGCGGCTCTTCCTTGAAAAATTCCTTATCGGAGGCTTCGATCGCATTCGCGGCGATCGGCAGTTTCATGGACTGGTCCTTGCCGGAAAGCGATGCCGTAATATCCCAGTTCGATGAGCAGACGCGCTCGAGGCGATCCCGCATCATCCAGTCGACGTGGTACGTTCCTTCACCCAGATCGAAACCGCCCTCGAGATACGCGTCGCCTTTCGCGTCCGCGTCGATGTTCGGCACGTTGTACTTCTGGGAGAAATAAACCGGTGAGTCCTTTGCCGGCGTGGTCACCCGGAAAATGATGGTGAGAAGATTTCCCTCCCCCGCAAGCTCATGCAGAGGAACGGTAATTTCATAACCGGAGTGAAACCGGAGGTCGAAGCCGAGCATCGGTTTAACCGATGTAACCGTGCACGGCAAATCCTTTCGGGTTTCTTCCAGATCGAGCACTGCCGAGTCGGAGCTGAGGAGCTGTACCGAGCCCCTCGCCGCCAGCCCCTGCATGACGTTCTGGGCAACCAGCACCTGAGTGCTGCAGACAATCGTAGAAATTATAAAGCCACTATACAGCGCTACCCGAGACACTTATCCACCCGCCGGCTTCGCGGCAGCACCTGTTCTTCCAATTTCGGAATAACTGGCCGCCACAGGTTCCGATCGGTTCATATGTTACACCCAAACAATTAAAGAGGCATCAGTTCCACTCGCGCCCGGTACTACAAAAAACGGAATCAGCGGGAGTTGTCGCGACGGCGCGGCAGCGCTTCGGACTTCCACACCCTGCGGTCTGCCGCACCGGGAAAATCTTACGTCCGCCACCGCGCCCTGTTGCCGCTCGCTGCGTCGATTCTGCTCTCTGCTACGATGCAGCTTCAGCACGTGTTGTTTCCCGATCACATTTCACGGCGTTCGCTGCTGTCTCTGCTTGTGGTCGCAGGCTGTGGACGCAAGCGGGCCAATCGCTACCCCGGTTGGATGTTCGTCTCGAGCGCTACGGAACGCGGCATTGCGGTCGCCGATCTTTCAAACTTCCGCCGGATGGAGACCATTGGCCTCCATGCGACCCCTTGCGCCCTCATACCGATAAACACGCCGCGTAACGGCACAGGCGTAGCGGCCATTTGTCGCGACCCGGCGCTGGCGGTTCGCGTCGATCCGGCGCAGATGTCGATCGTGTCGCGGCTGCGCTTACCCGCGACGCCGCTCTCGGCCGTCTCCGCCGCCAACGGGACTCAGATCGCAATTCTGGCAACGGATCCGGACTGCCTCATCGTCACGGACGGTGGTGTCGCGCGGATTCTGGCACGGATTCCGCTCCCCGGACGCGGTGAGGCGATCGACGTCTGGCATGATCAGGCCGCTGTTTCCGTACCCGCAACGCAATGCGTCGTGCGGATCTCTCTTGCGGGTCGCCGCGCTATCGGAAAGACCGAAACCGGCGGAAAGGCCGAAACCGGCGCGTTCGGTTCACCTTTGCGCTTCCGCTCCGACGGCAAAGCCCTGCTTGCAGGCGATTCCGCCCGGCGGCAGATCGTGGCGGTCGACTGGGATACTGGCCGGCTTCTGGCTCGCCTGCCGGTCGGCATTCAGCCGAAACACTTTTGTTTTGATGATCAGGGCGGCCAGATGTTCGTCAGCGGTCCCGGCGGCGATTTCGTCGTTATCGTTGCTCCTTATCAATATGAGGTGTACGAGACGATTCCCGCCGGCCGCAGACCCGGCCCCATGGCAGTCTCAATTCCGCAAAATCTTCTGCTGGTCGCGAATCCTGAAAGCGGAGACCTGACGCTGCTCGATATCTACACCCGGCAGCTCGCCGCCTCCGTACACGTGGGCGATACCCCCGGCGAGGTGCTGGTTACTCCGGATGGCGAATATGCGCTGGTTGTGAGCCAGGATTCGGGGGCGGTCTCGGTCATCCGGCTCAAGACGGTCCTCAACCGCGGCGAAAACGCCCTGACGGCGCGCGGCATAAAGCCGCTGTTCACCGTATTCCCGATGGCCGCCCGGCCGGGAGCAGCCCTCATCGTCCCCGCCGTCTGATTCGGCGCTTAGCGGTTGGACTTCGTCTGCTTGCTCGACTTCTTGTTTGACCCGTTGCCCAGGTGCGAGGCGGGCTCCCTGCGGACAATTTCATGCGACCGGTGACTGTCGGCCCATACCGGACGCGACATCTCGTCCTGGCCTGAACCCTTGTACTCGGCTCGCTTCATCATCTTTTGTGAAACCGGCTGCGCGCCCCGATCATCGAGTAACACAGGTTTCGGGCGCGTGTGGAACCAGGGCAGGCCCCATTCCACCGCAGGCGCTACGCCGGGAATTGTTCCCGCGAGGATCAGAATCGGCGCAAGGCGTATCATGCTCTCGAATCTCCCTTTGGCAGACTCGCGTCTGCAGCTTGACCGCCACAACGGGCGGAGATCGTAGCTTCTTCCTGTCTCTTCTTATGAAACGCGCGGGCGCAGGATGCAAGCCCCCTCAACGGGCTACTGTGTCGTTTCCGCACATGCGTTGACCGCTATTCGCCATCGCTTCACACTGGTGGGCGCGTAAGCCTCTCTTTTTCAGTTGCTTGCCGGATGGCGCACGACATGCACCTCCCACGCAGCCGCAACTGCGGCGACCGAGGATAGTTTGCGATTGTTCGCCATTACCCGAGCCGGATTGCTCGCGATAACGGTCTGCGTTTGCGCCCTCTGGGCATGCATCGGAATGGAAAAAGTCACCGTGGCCCGAACCAACGTCGAGATCACCCGGACGTTTTTACAGCTTCAGAAGTTGCGTCGGTCTGCTGAGATCCCTGTCGAAAGTCCGGTTACGCCCCGGTTCCTGCATCACCACCAAACCAACCTTAGTTAGGGTTGCAATAGCCTCATTGAAGGATTTTTATCGGACGTTACCTTGCGGCCTGGTGAACCGCCATACTGGTGTTAATGACGAGATCAGCAGTCCTTTTCGGCCTTGCTCTGGCGGCAGGCCCCATGGCCCTGTATGCGCAGGAGCCGACGCAGCCCAAATCACCCTACGTCAGCGTGATTGGCTCAGTGGAAAACGTCGATGCGGCTGCCCACACCATCAGCGTCAAAACAGCTAAAGGCGAGGAAAAGATCAGGTTCGACGACCGGACGCAATTCATGCAGTTGCCTCCGGGCGAAACCGATGCCAAAAAGGCCACACCAATCAAAGCTACGGACGTGGGCCAGGGCGATCACATGCTGGCCCGCGTTCGCGCTTCCGATCCAACCGGACTTCCAGCTGTCCGCTGCTTTATCAACAAGCAGGCGGAAATCGCGCAGCGGAACCAGCGAACCCTCGAGGAATGGCAGACCCAGAGCGTCTCGGGCATAGTCGAATCGGTGGACCCGGCCGCAAAGACGATCACCATGCGGGTGCGCGGGATGGGTCCCGCAGCCCAGCCTCACGACGTCAGGGTGGATGCCAGCGGCAAAGTCACCTTTGAGCGCTACAGCCCCGATACGGGGAAATACGAGCCCGGTGATTTCAGCTCGATCGCCGCCGGCAATATCCTGCGCGTGCTCGGTGAAAAGAACGAAGGCGTCACCGAAGTAAAGGCCGAAGCGATCCAGAGCGGCGCGTTCCGAACGATTCCGGCTCTGGTGAAATCCGTCAATGGCGACATTATCTCGGCGACCGACCCGCAAACCAAAAAGCCCATCACCATCGCGCTGAAGCCGTTCACTACCATGAAACGCCTGGATGACAATACGGCCACGATGCTGGCGCGCCGGCTGAACCCCACTTTCCAACAGGGAGGCCGGGGTGGCCGCGGCGCGGGCGGCGGTGGACAGGGCGGCGGTAATCAGGCCGCGCCGGAAGGTGGCGCTCGCCCGAGCGGCGGAGGAGCCGGACCAGGAATGATGGGAGCTATGCAGGGCGCCGGGCGCGGTGGGTTTGGTGGCGCCGGACGTGGCGCGGCGCGAGTGGATCCAACGAAACTGCTCGACCAGCAGCCGACCATTACCGCGGCGGATCTGAAGCCGAATGAACCGCTGATCATCACCGGCATCAACGGCTCGGACCCTTCCCGGATTACGGCGATCACGCTGATCGCAGGCGTGGATCCCATTTTGCGCGCGGCGCCCAATCGCGGACCAGACCCGCTGGGCGGAAGTTGGAATTTCGGCGATATCGGCGGCGGCATGCAGTAAGCGCTGCCTTGAAGACCAAGATCACATTTCAAACAAAGGATGGCAACGTTGAAGTTGAGGGACTTCTGCTGCCTTTTGGCGGCTTTTCTGTGCTCGTTTTCTGCAGCGGCTTTCGCGCAAAGCACAGGTTCGATTAGAGGACAACTGACGGACGCGACCGGCGCCGCAATTCCCGGCGCAAGCGTCACCATAACGGCCGGCGCCACTTCCAGGGCCGCCAGCACAGGAGCCGATGGCTCCTTCACCGTGAACGGCCTCGCCCCTGGAAATTACACGGTAACGGCATCCGCGTTCGGCTTCGATCCGCTGCAAAAACCCGCGCGGGTGAGCGCGGGCAAAGTCGTCAGCCTCACGTTTCCCATGCAGCTCGCCGCCTCGAAACAGGAGGTGACCGTTCAGGAGCAGACTGCCGGCGCGGTCGGCGTGGAAGCTTCTCAAAATGTGAGCCAGCTGACTCTTTCCCAGGCGGATCTCGACGCTCTTCCCGATGACCCCGACGATCTGCAGGCCGATCTTGAAGCCCTTGCCGGACCCGCCGCAGGGCCCGACGGCCCCCAGTTATTCATTGACGGCTTTACCGGTGGGCGCATGCCGCCGAAGGATTCCATCCGCGAAATCCGCATCAACCAGAATCCCTTCTCGGCCGAGTTCGACCGGGTGGGCTTCGGGCGGATCGAAATCCTCACCAAACCGGGCAGCGATAAATATCACGGGATGGCGTTATTCGCAGACAGTGATGCCGCGCTGAACTCGCGCAACCCGTACGTCACCAACAAACCGGATTTCTTCTCGCGCCAGGTGGACGCCAATTTCGGCGGACCGCTCAACAAGCGCTCTTCGTTCTTCCTGGATTTCGAGCGCCGCAATATCCAGGACAACGCAATCGTTAACACGACGCTGCTCGACGACAGTTTGAATCCATATAGCTATCAGCAGTCGTTTCTCGTGCCCAACACCCGGACCGAGTTCGGGCCGCGCATCGATTACCAGTTGAACGACAGCAATACGCTCTCCCTTCGTTATTACTATTTCCGCTCGGCCGAGCAGAACGCGGGCGTCGGCGGGCAGCAGTTCCTGAACCTTCCCTCACAGGGCTATTCATACCGGAACGATGAAAACAGCGCCGTGCTTACGGAAACAGCCATCATCAATTCCAAAGTCGTCAACGAAGTTCGCGCGCGCTACATGAAGGCCGTCACGAAGGATTTCGCCAACACAACGGGCTCCGCCGTCAACGTGCTCAGCGAATTCAACGGCGGCGCGGCCCAGATCGGCCGCACGGTGGACGCCGAAACACACTGGGAAATCCAGAATTTCACCAGCTGGACGGCCGGTTCGCACGCCTTCAAAGCGGGATTCAAAGTTCGCGAGGCGCAGGAGGGACTTATCTCTCCCCAGAACTTTGGCGGCACCTACACCTTCTCCGGGCGGCTTGCGCCCATGCTTGGCCCTGACAACACGCCGATCGGAAATCCCGCCGATTGCCTGAACCAGCCGCAGGGCGCGCTCGCTCCCGGTAATTGCACATCCATCAACTCGCTCGAGCAGTACCGGAGAACCCTTCTGTTCCAAAGCGCCGGCCTGCCCGCGTCCACCATCCAGTTGCTGGGCGGCATGCCTTCGCAGTTCAGCATCGTGGCCGGCAATCCGAACGCGCATTTGAGCATGACCGACGTCGGTCTCTATTTTCAGGACGACTGGCGCGTGAAGCCGAACCTGACCGTTAATCTGGGGCTGCGTTACGAGAACCAGACAAACATCCACGATTGGAGCAATGTAGCGCCACGCGTGGGATTCGCGTGGTCGCCCGGCAAGAAGAACAAAATGGTGATCCGTGGCGGCTGGGGAATCTTCTACAGCCGAGTCCGGGATAATCTGCTGCTCAACGCGCTCAAGCTGAATGGATCCAATCAGCTTCAGTACACGATTCCGAATCCGTTGTTTTTCCAGGACACGCCGCCGCCGCTCAGTGTTCTCGGCGCGGCGTCGAACCCCACGATTCAGCAACTCTCGCGCGATATTCAGGCGCCGTACCTGATGCAAACCGCTTTCGGCGTCGAACGGCAACTGCCGGGCAATACCACCGTGGCCCTGAACTACGCCAACTCGCATGCAGTTCACCAGTTGCTCAATACTAATATCAACGCGCCGCTGCCCGGGACGTATACCGGCGTGCCCGGTTCGGCGGTCTACCCGTACGGTGTACCGAATAACGTTTACGCCTATCAGTCGGTGGGCATGCTGAACCAGAATCAGTTGATCGTGAATGTCAACAGCCGGCTCAATTCCGCGTTCTCGATCTTCTCTTATTACACGCTGAATTACGCGAACAGCACGAGCGACGGGTCGAGCACCTTCCCGGCAAATTCGTACGATATCGCCGCGGATTATGGCCGTTCCGCCATGGACATACGGCACCGATTCGCTTTGGGCGGCTCGATCATCACGAAGTTCAATCTGCGGTTCAGTCCGTTCATCACGGCGCGCTCCGGAATTCCGTTCAATATCACCACGGGACAGGACGTGAACGGCGATTCAATCTTCAATGACCGGCCGGCGTTCGCGCCCAACGCCGACTGCAGCGACACCAACGATTACGCCTGCACCCCATACGGTCGTTTCCTGCTGCATCCGGGACCGAACAGCCAGTTCATTCCGCGCAACTACGCGACAGGGCCATCCTACTTCGCGATTAACCTTCGGTTGAGCCGGACCTGGGGATTCGGGCCGGAGACCGGCGGAGGAACATCCAACCGCGGCGGTGGCGGTCCGGTGGGTGGCGGCTTCGGCGGTACCCGCGCCATGCATGGCCACGGTTTTCACGGCTTCGGCGACACCTCGACCGGCAGGAAGTACAACCTCACGCTCTGGATCGACGCCCGGAACCTGACCAACTCTGTGAACCCGGCCGTGCCGATCGGAATTATCGAGTCTTCGCGGTTCGGGCAGTCGAACGGACTCGCGGGCGGGTACGGACCCTCGGGCGGCACAGCCAACAACCGGCGCGTCACTATGGGCGTGCGCTTTAGTTTCTAAGCCGGAGTACAGCGAAACGAAGTGGTGGATCGCGCCGGAACAGGAAGTCAACTCCGGCGCGCGCCACATCCGCAGTTCAGGATGAGAGCGAGAGTTTCTGCATGCCGGGTTCAATCGCGTCTTTATCGCCAGGCCGTATAATTCCGGCGCTCTGCGGGACAAAAACCCGCGGCTGATTCCCTGACCTACTTCGGAATTTTCCTGGTTTTCGCGTCTTCGGAATACTGCTTCTGCGGAGGATTGAGCTTGATGCTGATCGTCTGCGTCGGCTGGTCGAGCTGGTAAACGTCCCCGAAGGTCTGGAAATTTTCCGCGATCACCTGCACGGTGATCTCTCCCTGCGGGATCGAAGGAATGCTTACGTTCCCTTCCTGATTGGTCTTGGTCTCCCAGGAGGTCAGGACCTTTTTCATGTTGACGCCGCGCCCATGGCGGAATCGGACCACCACGCTCGCGCGGTCGACCGGCTTGCCGCTGGCCGCGGAATTCACCTGAACCGTCAGTTTCGTCGAATCAGCCGCGCCCGCCGGCACGCTGAACAGCAACAGCCAAACAGCCAGGACTGCAATCCCTTCCCCCGCAAAAGGGTGTTTCACGCCACGCATGGTTTCATTATGCGATATCAGGCAGCAGAAACTTTCTGCTTGAACCGGCCGCTGCGGCGATCGCTTCGGCCGCGATGTATCCACTGCGAACCGCGCCTTCCATAGTGGCGGGCCAGCCCGTGCCGGTCCAGTCCCCCGCGAGGAAAAAATTCGCAAACGGAGTGCTCGTCGGCGGCCGGAAAGCTTCCAGACCCGGTTTGGCCGAGAACAGCGCGCGAACTTCCTTCACCACGTGCGCGCGTTCGAGTTTCGCCTGTTTGACGACAGGGAAAAACTCCGCGAGTTCACGGACCGAGAGCTCGATGACATCCGCGCGCGGCATCTCGACCAGGCTGCGCGACGCGCTCACCACCAGCTGGACATAGCGGCCGCGATCCTTGTTGTACATCCACTGGATCGTGCGATCGAGCAGAGACGCATGC
>Ga0070680_100000825_pt1 | contig 21883 bp, 21 predicted proteins | sample KBSC73BmetaG_FD_64672 | JGI IMG/M metagenome (GOLD analysis project Ga0070680, IMG submission 64672) | Corn rhizosphere microbial communities from Kellogg Biological Station, Michigan, USA - KBS C7-3B metaG | ecosystem: Host-associated > Plants > Roots > Rhizosphere | place: USA: Michigan...
GTCCTCCGGAGCGCGCAGCCTGCGCCAGCCCGGCCCGACGACGAGGGCGCCGGCCGCCGGCGCCGATGAGCGCAGCCGGTCGAGCGCGTCGGCGTCGTCCAGACCCACCCGGCTGTCGGCGAACCAGCCGGGCACCGGCAGCCGGCAGGCCATCGCGACCAGCCCGCCACCCTCGGCCGGGCACACCGCGACCCCGGCCGACGACAGGCCACTGAAGAGCTTGGCGACCAGCAGGCCCGGCAGGTCGGGCGCGTCGGCGGCGACCACCGCGGCCTCGTCGGCTCCCAGCCGGCCCAGGTCGGCGAGGACGCCGATCTCGACGGGCACACCGGCGGCTGTCCTCGGCACGGCCACCACAGGGGTCGAAGGCCACCCGGCCTTGGCCGACGACTCCACCAGCGACGGCGGCGCCGCGATCGCGGCCTCGACCTGCGCCAGCCGGTCGAGCAGCTCGAAGACGTCCTCGAGCATCGCCTCGGTGTAGCGCGCCGGATCCACGCCGGGCGGAGTGATCGACGGGTCGTCGGGTCGGGCCAGCACTGCCGCCATCCGCACGGTCATGCGTCGGACAGGTCGAGCCCCGCGGCCGCCGCGACGCCCTCCAGGTAGCCGCGCGCCCGCTCCAGCTGCGGGTAGCCGCGCAGCAGCGCCCAGAAGGCGGGTCCGTGTCCCGGCTCGAGCAGGTGCGCGAGCTCGTGCAGCAGGACATAGTCGACGACCCAGGCGGGCATGTCCTGCAACCGCTGCGAGAGCCGGATCGTGCGGTCGCCCGGGGTGCAGGATCCCCAGCGCGACTGCTGGTTGCCGACCCAGCGCACGCTCGCCGGCTCCGCCCTCCCACCGAGATAGGCCCGCGACAGCCGCCCCGCTCGGGCGAGCAGCTCGGCGTCGCCGGGTCGCCGGCGGGTCTCGCGCTGCGCGAGCCGCTCGACCATCAGCGCGACCCACCGGTCCTCCTCGGCGCGCGACATCCGCGCCGGCAGCAGGACCACGACACGCTCACCTCTGCGGTAGGCCGACACGGTCTTTCGGCGTCGCGCGCTGCGGACGATCTCGACCTCCGGCACACCGGCGCGGTCGGCCGTCGGAGGGGTGGGAGCAAGGGGCACGATCGGCACGCTAGGTCGGCGCCGCACGGGCGTCCAGCGTCGCCACGCAGCTTGGGGAAAGCCGCCGAGCGGCCGGGCGGGCGCGCGGTGCGGGAGCGAGCGAATCCGCAGGCCGACTAGTTTTCTTCCCCAGCCGGTGCACGACGTTCGCGCAGGTCAGAGCCCTAGGCAACCCGTTGTTCACAGGGTTGCCCACAGCGTTCTCCCGAGGCTGTCCACAGCGACATCCCGTCCCCTCCACACCCCGTCCCCAGGCCTGTCCACAGGGGCTCGAGGTCCGACGTTGACGGTCCCCGGACGGGCTCCTAGCGTCGTCGTCGACGGAGCCCCCGGAGTCCGGAAGTCCGCTCGCAAGGGGAAGGCGAGCGGCCGACCGGGTTTCGGGGGCTTCGTGATGCGCGGCCCGCTCAGGCGCGGCATGCGGCATCACACGCGTATTCACGGGTAGGGTGGCGCCCGGACCTGGCCAGTACCGGTGCCAGGCACCGGCGTAACCCACGAGGAGGGCACGCGATGGCTGACACCTATGAGGGCTACTGCGTGAAGTGCAAGGAGAAGCGGCAGTTCGAGGGGGAGGTCCGCGTCAGCGACTCAGGTCGTCGGATGGCGCAGGGCACCTGCCCGGTCTGCGGCACCAAGATGAACCGCATTCTCGGCAAGGCCTGACACAGCACTCCACTCGTTCGCGACGGGGCGGCACCTTCGGGGTGTCGCCCCGCGCTGCGTCTCCGGGCGGTGAGACACCTCCGGGGCTGTGGACGGCGGCAGCGGCCCACGCCGGAAGGCTGGCAGTCTCGCAAGCGCGGCACCTACGGCCGCCCTTGCCGCCAGCCTCCGGAGGTCCGATGCGACCGGTGCTCAAGCCTGCCCTGCGACGACTGTGGCGTGATGCCACCACCGTGCAGCTCGGGCTCGATCCCGACCGCGCGGTCGTCCTGGGTGGCTGCGACCGCTCGGTAGCCGCACTGCTCGAGGCGCTCGACGGCACTCGCGACCGCGTCCAGCTGCTGCTCGAAGCGGCCCGGCGGGGCATCGACCCGGCGCTGGTCGACGAGCTGCTGCTCGCGCTCTCCCGGGCCGGAGCCCTCGACGACGCGGCGCGCCCGCTGGGCGAGCTCGCCCTCCTCCAGCCGGTCGAGCGCGACCGGCTGGAGCCCGACCGTGTCGGGCTGTCACTGCGCTCGGGGCAGCCGGGCGCAGCGGTCGATGTCCTGACCCGGCGCCGCCGCAGCCACCTCGCCGTCATCGGCACCGGGCGCGTGGGTGCGCCGCTTGCCGCGCACCTCGCCACCGCGGGCGTCGGTGCCCTCACGCTGGTCGACCCGCGACCCACTCGGCCCGCCGACCTGGCGGCAGGGGGGCTCCCACCGACCGCCATCGGGCGGCCGCGCGCGATCGCCGCAGGCGACGCGATCCGCGAGTCCAGCCCCGCCACGCGGGTCGGCGACAGCGCGACGGTGCCGGCCTCCTGCGACCTCGTCGTGGTCACGGTCCCCGACCGGGAGCTCACCGACCTGCTGGTGCGCGACCGGCTGCCACACCTGTTCGTCGGGGTCCGCGGCGCGACGGCGGTCGTCGGGCCGCTCGTCCTGCCGGCCGTGACGTCCTGTGCGCGCTGCCACGACCTGATCCGGGCCGACCGCGACCCGGCCTGGCCGCGGCTCGCCGCACAGCTGCAGGCCCAGCCGGCCGACGGCGGCGAGGCCGCGGTGGCCGGGATCGCGGCGGCGATCGGGGCCGCCGCCGCCCTCGAGGCGCTCGCCACGCTCCAAGCACCCGACGCACCCGACGCTGCGGGCCGGCTCACCGACGCCACGCTCGAGCTCTCGCCGCCCGACTGGCGGCTGCGCAGGCGATCCTGGCGGCCCCATCCGGACTGCCCATGCGGCGCCGGAGGCGCGGCCGACGAGGAGCTCGCGGGCGCCGCGTCGTACGCCATTTTCCGTAGCCGGGCGGATATCGGCGACCCCGGCAGGCCATGATGAAGACGTGAGCGAACTCCCGCGCAAGGCCATCACCCGCAGCGCCAAGCTCGCCAGCCTGCCGCTCGGGGTGGCTGGGCGCGCGACCGTCGGGCTCGGCAAGCGCATCGGCGGCCGGCCCGCGGAGGTGGTCGCGAGCGAGCTGCAGGCCCGCACCGCCGAGCAGATCTTCCGGGTGCTCGGCGAGCTCAAGGGCGGCGCCATGAAGTTCGGGCAGGCGATGTCCGTGCTCGAGGCCGCGCTGCCGGAGGAGGTCGCCGGGCCCTACCGCGCCGCGCTCACCAAGCTCCAGGAGGCCGCCCCGCCGCTGCCGCCCGCCGCCGTGCACCGCGTGCTGGTCCAGCAGCTCGGCGAGGACTGGCGCGAGCTGTTCATGGAGTTCGACGACACCCCGGCCGCGGCCGCGTCGATCGGTCAGGTGCATCAGGCGGTCTGGCACGACGGGCGCGACGTCGCCGTCAAGGTGCAGTACCCCGGCGCCGGCAAGGCGCTGATGAGCGACCTCGACCAGCTCGCGCGGATGGCCCGGCTGTTCTCCATGATCTCCCCCGGGCTCGACATCAAGCCGCTGATCCGCGAGGTCAAGGCCCGTGTCGCCGAGGAGCTCGACTACGACCTGGAGGCCAGCGCGCAGTCGGCCTACGCCGCGGCCTACGACGGCGACCCCGACATCTTCGTGCCCGCCGTCGTCCACCACGCCGACCAGGTGCTGGTCACCGAGTGGATCAACGGCACGCCGCTTTCCAAGATCATCGCCAACGGCACGCAGGAGGAGCGCGACCGGGCCGGCCTGCTCTACGTGCGGTTCCTGTTCTCCGGGCCGGAGCGGTGCGGGCTCCTGCACGCCGACCCGCACCCCGGCAACTTCCGGATGCTGCACGACGGCCGGTTCGGCGTCATGGACTTCGGCGCCGTCAACCGGCTGCCCGACGGCATCCCCGAGCCGATCGGCCGGCTGATCCGGCTGGCGCTGTCCGGTGACGCGCAGGCGGTCTACGACGGGTTCGTCGAGGAGGGCTTCGTGCGGCCCGGCGTCGACATCGACCCGCAGGGCGTCTACGACTACCTGGAGCCGATGCTCGAGCCGGTCCGCGCCGCCAACTTCCAGTTCAGCCGGGCCTGGCTGCGCAAGGAGGGCGCACGCATCGCCGACCCGCGCTCGCCGGCGGCACAGCTCGGCCGCAAGCTCAACCTGCCGCCGACCTACATGCTCATCCACCGCGTGACGATCGGCGGCATCGGCATCCTCTGCCAGCTGGGCGCGCAGGGACCGTTCCGCGCCGAGATGGAGCGCTGGCTGCCTGGCTTCACCGACAAGCCGACCCGCAAGCGCAAGCCGAAGGTCCAGCCACCCGCGAACCTGCCGACCCCCGACGAGACCGCCGTCGTCGAGCCCGACGTCGCGCCACCGAAGCCCAAGCGCACCCGGCGCACACCGAAGGCCTGACCCGGCGCGCCTACCACCACTCGCTGTCGAGGCGCGCCTCGATGCTGCGCAGGTGCTCGCGGGTGCACGTGTCGCAGATCCACTGGCGACGGCCGCGCTCGGTCTGCACGGTCCAGGTCGGCGGCGGCTCGTCCTCGCGGCGGCCGCAGATCGCGCACACGGCGTCGCTCACGACGTGACCACCGCCGGTCGCGTGCGCAGCGGCAGCAGCAGCAGGTACGCCGCGATGGCGACGGCGAGCGTCGCGACGAGCGCGGTCCGGTAGCCGCCCAGGTGGTCGATCAGGTAACCGGCGGCCGGCGGGCCGACCAGGGCGCCGATGCCGGCGCTGGTGTAGAGCGCGCCGAGGGTGCCGCCGAGTCCACGGGTGCCGAAGAGCGTCGCGGCCACCGACGGCGACAGCGCGATGAAGCCGCCGTAGCCGACACCCAGGACGATCGCGAAGACGACCAGCAGGCCGTAGCTGGTGACCACCAGCCAGATCGCGTAGCTGCACGCCATCGCCGCGACGCAGCCCCGGTAGGTGCGCACGTGCCCCCACCGGTCGGCCAGCGCCCCGAGTCCGAGGCGGCCCACCACGCTGGCCGCGCCGATGAACCCGACCAGCGCGGCCGCGGCCACCTTGCCGGCGCCGTGGTCGCGGGCGAACGGCGGCAGGTAGACGAACGGCACGAACAGCGCCAGCGAACCGAAGAACCCGGAGATGTAGAGCCAGCGGAAGTTCGCCGACCGGATCGTCTCGCGCAGCGGCACCGACTCGACCTCCGTCGCGTGCAGCGGCGGGCGGCTCGTCAGCAGGGCGCACACGACGAGGACGGCCGCACCGGCCAGGCCGAGCGCGACCTCCGTCGTACGCCATCCGAAGGAATCGATGAGCGCCGCGGCCAGGGGCGCGCCGACCAGCGTGCCGACGCCGATGCCGGCGACCGCGATGCCGACGGCGGTGCTGCGGCGGCGGTCGAACCAGTTGCCGACGACCGCGACCATCGGCACGTAGCCGCAGGCCACCCCGACGCCGACGCCGACGCCGTAGGTGATGTAGACGAGCCACAGGTGGTGGACGGCCGCCGTCACCACCATGCCGGCGCCCATTGCGACCGCGCCGACGAGCAGCACCGGCCGTGGTCCGAACCGGTCGACCGCGGCACCCGAGAGCGCGCCGAACTCGAAGTAGAGGAATGCCGTGATGCCGAACACCGCCGACGTCGCGCTGTGCCCGCTGCCGAAGTCCTGCTGCATCGGGGTCAGGAACGCCCCGAAGCTGTAAGCCACGCCGAAGACCGTGAACATCGAGGCGAACGCCGTGGCGACCGCGGTCCAGGCCCGCGGGCCCTCCAGCCGCACCTCCCACCTCTCCGCCCCGACCATGGGTTGCACCGTAGCCGTCACGCGGCCGCGAGCGAGCCGGCGTGGGATGACCGGCTCAGGCGAGGCAGCGCAGCGGCCGGCCGCCGTTGTAGGTGATCATGTCGCCGAACGCCGCCGCGATGTCGATCGGTGAGCCGAGCGGCTCGCCCTCCAGCTCGGCGTAGGCGCGGTGCAGGTTGCCGACGATGCGCTCGCGGTCGTGCAGCTCGGCGTAGGGCCCGAGGTCGACCTCGCGGGCGGCGTCGAGCGGCGACAGGCCCGCGGCGTGCGCCTCCCCGGCCAGGTCGAGGACGAACTGCACGTAGGCCTCGACCAGGTCGATCGTCGAGGCGCCGCACACGGGGCCATGGCCCGGGACGATGGCGGCGGTGTCGTAGTCGCGCAGCCGCTGCAGAGCCACCAGCGCCCCGCGGACCGATCCCATGAGCAGGAACGGCGTGCCGCCGTCGAACAGCAGGTCACCGGCGAACAGCACCCGCTCCGCCGGCAGCCACGCGACCACGTCGCCGGTGGTGTGCGCGGGCGTGCCGATGTAGTGCAGCTGGATCTCCCGGTCGCCGGCGAACACGGTCAGCCGGTCGTCGAAGACGACCGACGGCGCGGTGATGCGCAGGTCGCCCCAGTCGACCGGCCCGAAGACCGGCTCCAGCCCGCCGATGTGCTGGGCGAGCACGCCGGTGCGGCAGTTGCGGTGGCCGACGATCGTCGCGTCGGCGAACAGGCAGTTGCCGTTGGTGTGGTCGCCGTGGTGGTGGGTGTTGACCAGCGTCGTGACCGGTTGCGACGTCACCCCGGCGATGGCGCCGAGCAGGGCGCGGGTGCGCCTCTCGGTCGACGTCGCGTCGATCGACGTCACCGCGTCGGTCCCGACGACGAAACCCGCGTTGTTGATCCACCAGCTGCCGTCGGGCTGCAGGTAGGCGTAGACGCCGTCGGCGACCTCGACGGTCTCCGGCGGCGGCAACGCGTCTCCCTCCGTCACCGGCCACACGCTAGCCACCAGGGCCCTATGGAGAAACGTCCGCGCATGGTGTGATCGGGCCAGCCGCATCGAGGAGGACGTCATGGCGTACGTCGAAGGCCGGACAGTGCACGACGCCGACTCGCACATCTTCGAGCCGCAGGGCTACGCCGAGCACTACGCCGACCCGGGCATCCGCGACCGGCTGCGCGAGGCGCTGCACTCCGACCGCGGCGACCCGCTGACCGAGAAGGCGCTGGTGAAGCAGCGCGACCCGGAGTGGCGGCAGCACGACGCCGAGGAGATCCTGCTGCGCAAGAACCACGTCGCGCTCGGCGCGATCCTGCGCGAGGACCGGCCGGCGGCGCTGGACCACCTCGGGTTCGCCAGCCAGCTGGTGTTCACGACGACCTACCTGGGGCCGCTGCGGTCGTTCGCGGTCGGCGAGGATGCCGACCTGGCCTACGGTCTGGCCACCGGCCACAACCGCGGGATCGTCGACTTCTGCACGGTCGACCCGCGGCTGCTGCCCGTCTGCTTCGTGCCGTTCACCGACATCGAGCGGGCGGCCGACTGCGCCGCCGACGCGATCGCGATGGGCGCGGCCGCGCTGATGATCGCCTCCGACCCGCCCCGGCACCACTCCCCCAGCCACATCGGCTTCGACCGGGTGTGGGCGCAGGCCGAGGAGGCCGGCGTACCGATCCTGTTCCACGTCGGCGGCGAGAAGCCGATGAGCCCGGTCTACAAGTCCAACGGCCTGCCGCCGGTGCCCGACTTCCACGGCGGCGACACGAACTTCACGTCGGTGTCCTACCTGGCGATCCCCTACGCACCGATGCAGACGCTCGGCACGCTGATCTTCGACGGCGTCCTCGACCGGTTCCCGCGGCTGAAGTGGGGGCTGATCGAGCTCGGGGCGAGCTGGGTGCCGGGCTGGATGCACTCGATGGACTCGGCGGCCGAGGCGTTCCGCCGCAACGAGGAGCGCCTGCAGAACCTCAGCCTGAAGCCATCGGAGGTCGTGCAACGACAGGTGCGCGCGACGCCTTACCCGCACGAGCCGGCCGGGTGGATCGTCGAGCAGTGCGGCCCGCAGGTCGCGATGTTCTCCTCCGACTACCCGCACGTCGAGGGTGGACGCAACCCGATGAAGCGGTTCGAGGCGAGCCTCGCCGGCCGCAGCGCCGAGGAGAAGCAGGCGTTCTTCTGCGACAACTTCGCCGACCTCATGGGGCCTGCGCTCGACCGGGTGCCACAGCCGGTCGGCTGATCCCCGGCGCACCGACTCAGGCGTGCACGGTGACCGGCGTGCCCAGCGGCAGCGCAGACGCCAACTCGGTCGCCACCTGGTTGGAAACTCGCACGCAGCCGTGCGACACCGACTGACCGAGCAGCTGCGGCTGGTCGGTGCCGTGGATGCCGATCTCGGCGTCACCGCCGTCGAACGACGTCAGCGTCGGTGAGTAGCCGGACAGCCCGAGCGCGAACGGCCCGTAGGGCCCGTCGGGGTGAGCGGTACGCACAACGTCGGTGACGTAGAGCAGGCCGGTCGGTGTCGGGTCGGCGGACGTGCCGGTCGCGGTGATGGCGGTGAGCACGGCCTGCGCCCCCCGGTAGACCGTGAGCTGGTGCTGCGACAGGGCGACGTCGACACGAAAGTCGGTGCGGGTCAGCGACACCTGCGACATCGGCACCCATCCGTTGCTGCCCAGCGGCCGGATCGGCAGCAGCACGTGCAGCCAGCCGTGCTGCGCGCCGAGCACCAGCACGACCCGCTCGGAGCCGTAGGCCGTGCGCGGGCTCAACGTGATCGCGGGCCGCGCGGCTCCCGGCGCCCCGTAGATCGGCATCCCGCCGCTGCGGGGCGTCGCGATGTACGACGTGGTCGTGGCCGGGGCCACCGGGCCGGCGGCGACCGTCGTGATCGTCGACGTGGCACACCCACCAGTGGCGGCGGCGCACGCCGCCGCCACCAGCACGGCCAGGACCCGGCGAGGTAGCCGCACGCCGCCTACGCCTAGCCGGCGAAGTTCGGGTCCCCCGACACCGGGGTCGCGGGGGTTGCCGCAGGTGCGCTGTCGACCGACGTCTGGTCCGCCGTCGTCGTGGTCGCATCGCTGCTCGACGACGAGCCCCCGGTGGAGCTGTCGTCGGCCGACGGCGTGGACGAGGTGCAGCCGAGCTGGCTGCCCAACGTGCCGGCGACGTCGGCGGGCGGCGCCTGACCGGCGGTGCTGCTCGCGGTGCTCTGGACCGTGGTCACCGTGTCGACGGCGGTCCCGGCGACGGGTGCGGGCAGACCGCTGTCGGTGGTGCAGGTGCTCGCCGCGACGGCGTTCGGCGCCGCCGCACCTGCCGGCGCGGCAGGGGTCTGCGCGGCAGGAGCGCCGTCAGCAGGTGCGGCGGCCGCCGCGTCGTCGGCCGGCTGCTGCCGGTCGTGCCACGACTGGTGCCACGACGAGTCGCCGTGACCGCCCCAGGACAGCGCGGGTGCGGCGCCCAGCCCCGCGGTGACCGCGACGACTGCTGCGGCCGCACTCACGGCTCGGCGTAGGCCACGGGAGCCGGTGCTCATGCTGCCTCCTCGGAGCGGCGCCGCCCACGGACACCGACTCACCTCCTCTACGGACGAGCACCTCCCAACCCCCCGAGACTGATCCGCCGCAAAGGCCCACAATGCGGGCGGGAGGCGACCGTGACCGCTGTCGACGAGCGCAACAGCGACCGCACCTGGGCGGCGCTGCTGACCGAGCGCGACGCCGCCGTGCGGGTCGCCGCGGCGCGCTGCAGGCAGCCCGACGACGCCGAGGACTGCGCGCACGACGCGCTGGTCCGCGCCGCGACGTTCCCGACGCTCGACCTCGACCGTGCGGGCCGGCTGCTGATGACAACGACGGCCCGCGTCACCGTCGACCTGCACCGGCGCGAGCAGGCTCGACTGCGGGCCGAGCTCGCAGCGGCCGCCCGGATGTTCGCGCAGGCCGGCTCGCCGGAGGACGACGTGTGCGACCGCGCGGAGGCCGGCTGGCTCGCGCGGCAGGTCGACGACCTCCCGTCGACCGAGCGCAGCGTGCTGCTCGCACGAGCAGCCGGGGAGACCACCCGGCAGACCGCCCAACGTCTCGGCCTGGCGGAAAAGACGGTGGAGAACGCGCTCGGCCGGGCGCGCTCGAAACTGACCCGACGCTGGCGGGAAACCCTGTCCGGCGTGCTGCTGCCGGTCGCCCTGGCGCGCAAGGCGTTCGGCGCGCACGCCGCAGTCAGCAGCACCGCGATGGCGCTGGCAGCCGCGACCGGGATGACCGTCGTCATCGTCGGTCAGGCGGCCGCGCCGACTTCCGCGGCACCGGTGCAGTCCCGACCGCTTACCACCGCGTCAATGCCTGCCGCGTCGAACCCGGGGTCTACCGCCGCCGCGGCAGTCCCGAGCCCGCCGGCCAAAGGCCCCGCCGCGCCACTCGTCGCGCCGACCGACGTCCCGACCGACGCGACCGCTACGAGCATGAACGGGTCCAACTGGTGGTGGCGTCCGTCCGACCGCGAAGACCACCAGCCCCAGCCCCCCGCGAGCAACGGCGACCTTAGGAACGTGCTGCCGACCCCGCCCACGCAACGGCATCACGGGCAGACGGACTGCCGCGGCTGGCTGCTCTGCCCGGGTGGCGACGCGGGCGGTTCGGCGTACCGCTGACGCGCGACACGTTCAGGAACACTTCAGGAAGCCGCGACACTGTCGTCGCGTGCGCAGGTGGCTCATCACGGGCGCGCTCGCGATCCTGCTCATCGCCGGGGGTGTCGTCTGGTCGGTGCAGGGGGGCAGCGCCTCGACGACGAAGTACCTCACCGCCATGGTTGCTCGCGGCACCGTCGCGCAGACCGTGGCGGCGGTCGGCACCGTGCAGCCGGCGACGACGCTGTCGCTGGACTTCTCCGGCGCGAGCCTGTCCTCGGGATCGGGGAGCGGCGGTAGCGGCAGCGGCGCGTCGGGGCGAAACGTCAGCAGCGGCGCCACCACGGTCACCTCGGTGACGGCTACCGCCGGTGAGCAGGTCTCCGCCGGCGTGACGCTGGCACGGCTCGACGACAGCGCGGCGCAGGCGCAGCTGGCCAGCGCCCAGGCACAGCTGGCAGCCGCGCAGGCCCGTGTCGCAGCCGAGCCGGCCGGCACGAGCGGCGCGACCGCGGACGCCGACGCCGCCTCGGTCGCGCAGGCCGAGCAGCAGGTGCAGTCCGCCCGGTCCGCCGTCGACGCGACCGTGCTCAAGGCCCCGGTCGACGGCACGATCACCGCCGTCAACCTGACCGCCGGGCTGCCGCCGACGTCGCCGGCCATCACGATGAGCTCGGGCGCTCTCGGCGTGGTCGCGGCCGTCTCCGAGGACGACATCGTCGACCTGCAGCCCGGGCAGAAGGCGACGGTCACGTTCCCCGCGCTGGCGACGTCGACGACCGGGACCGTGGGCGCACTGCCGAGCGCGGCGACCACGTCGACGACCGGGTCCGGGTCGGGCGCGGTGACGTTCCCGGTCACGGTGAACCTGCCGCAGCCGCCGGCACACCTGCTCCCCGGCATGAGCGCGCAGATCAGCATCGTCATCAGCGAGCGCGACAACGTGCTCGAGGTGCCGACGTCGGCGATCCAGGGCAGCACCGACGCGCCGACCGTGCAGGTCATGGCCGACGGGCGGCCCGACAGCCGGCCGGTCGAGATCGGGTTGTCGACCAACGGGATGACCGAGGTGATCTCGGGTCTGGCCGCCGGGGACGTGGTCGTCACCGGCGTGGTCAACCCGACGAGCACGACGACGGTCACGCCGGGCAGCGGCATCGGCGGCGGTCTCGGCGGAACGGGCGGCGGCTTCCGCGCGCGGCTGGGCGGGACGGGCGGTGGGGGCTTCGGAGGCTTCCGCGGCGGGGGCGGCGGGGGCACCGGCGGCGCGGGTGGTGCCGGCGGCACCGGTGGCTGACCCGGTGGCTGACCGGGTGACCGGTCCGGAGCAGGCCCGCGTGCTGCTCGACATCCGCGACGTGACCCGGGTCTACCGGCTGGGCGCCAACGAGGTCTGGGCACTGCGCGGGGTGACTTTCGCCGTGGGCGTCGGGGAGAACGTCGCAATCATGGGCCCTTCCGGCTCCGGCAAGTCGACGCTGCTGCACATCCTCGGCCTGCTCGACCGACCGTCGGGGGGCTCCTACTCATTCCTCGGCGTACCGACGTCGACGCTGTCCGACGACAACCAGGCACGGCTGCGCAACCGGGCGATCGGGTTCGTCTTCCAGAGCTTCAACCTGGTGGCGGGTGAGTCGGCGCTCGACAACGTCGCCGCTCCTCTGGTCTACGCCGGCGTCAAGCGGCGGGAGCGACTCGAGCGCGCGGCGGCGGCGCTGCAGCGCGTCGGCCTCGGCGACCGAATGCGGCACGACCCGTCGCAGCTTTCGGGCGGCCAGCGCCAGCGGGTGGCGATCGCGCGCGCACTCGTCACCGATCCCCCGCTGCTGCTCGCGGACGAGCCCACCGGCAACCTCGACTCGTCGGCCAGCCGCGAGATCCTCCACGTGCTGCACGAGCTGCACGCCCGCGGGCTGACCGTCATCACGATCACGCACGACGCCGACATCGCCGCGCAGGCGCAGCGGGTGCTGCACATCGCGGACGGGCGAGTCGTCGCCGAGGACCTCGCCGGGGCACTGCGGTGAGCTATCTGGAGGCGTTGCGGCTGGCGCTGCGCCGGCTGCGCAGCAACCGGCTCCGCACGGCACTCACCGCCCTCGGCGTCATCATCGGCGTCGGGGCGCTGGTCGCCCTGCTCGCCGTCGGGCAGGGCACGAAGCAGCAGCTGACGAGCCGCATCGCGAGCCTCGGCACGAACCTGCTGAACGTCTCGGCCGGTGCGTCGTTCAGCGGAGGGGTTCGCGGCGCCGCCGGCTCGGCATCGACATTGACGGTGGACGACGCCGATGCGCTCGCCAGGCTGCCCGGGGTCGCCGCGGTCGCGCCCGAGATGCAGGTGGGCGACGTGCTGGTCGTCGACGGTCGCAGCAACACGACGACCTCGATGACCGGCACCACGGCGGCCGAGGCGAAGGTGCGCAACTACGCCGTGCAGGCCGGCACGTTCCTGACCGCCATCGACGTCACGAAGGGACTGCGCGTCGCGGTCCTCGGGCCGTCGACCGTCACCACGCTCGGCAGCACACCTGACGAGATCGTCGGCTCGACGATCGACATCGACGGCATCCCGTTCCGCGTCATCGGCGTGACCCAGCCCAAGGGCGGTGGCAACGGCTTCACCGACCCGGACGACTTCATCTTCACGCCGGTGACCGCGGTGCAGTCGCGGTTCACCGGTGCCGCCTCGTTGCGCGCGATCGGCGTCTCCGTCACCGACCCGAGCCGGCTGAGCTACGTCTCCAGCGCCATCACGGCAGCGCTGCGCACGCGGCACCAGCTCGCCCCCAGCGCGAGCGACGACTTCACGCTGGCCAGCCAGGACCAGCTGCTCGCAGTCGCCGACGCGCAGTCGTCGACGCTGCAGCACTTCCTCATCGGCATAGCGGTCATCGCCATGGTCATCGGCGGCATCGGCATCGCCAACACGATGCTGGTGTCCGTCCGCGAACGGGTCCGCGAGATCGGTACCCGCAAGGCCATCGGGGCCAGGCGCCGCGACATCGGCCGGCAGTTCCTCGCCGAGGCCGTCATCGTCAGCCTCGGCGGCGCCCTGGTCGGTGTCGTCGTCGGCGTCGTCGCGACCGGGCCGGTCGGCCACGCCGTCAACGTCACCGCCACGCCGTCGCTCGACGGCATCGGGTTGGCATTCGTCTCCGCGCTGGTCGTCGGCGTCGTCGCGGGCTACTGGCCCGCCCGGCAGGCGGCCCGGCTGGATCCCGTCGAAGCCCTTCGTTACGAGTAGCCAGGAGTTCCGCCATGACCATGCCACCCGACTCCGGCGCGCCGGCCGCAGCCGCAGGTCCGCAGCTGCCCGACCTGTCCGACCTCATCGCCAATCCCGGCAAGCCACCGCGCGACCCCGCCGGTTCCGCGCGCTCGAAGCTGTACGCCGGAGGCGCGGTCGCCGGACTCGTGCTCCTGGGCGCCGGCTTCGCGCTCGGTCACGTGACCGCGAGCGGCGGCCCGGCCACGCTGGCCGCCGCGGTGCAGGACGCCCAGGCCGGCAAGCTGCCGTGCGGGACGCCGAGCACGACGTCGACCCAGGCCACGACGGCCGCGGGCCCCGGCGGCTTGCGCGGAGGCGGCGCGTCGTTCATCGTCGCCCGCCTCTGCCAGGCGGGCCAGAACGGCGGCGGCTTCGGCTCCGGCTCCGGCGCCGCAGGGGGCACCGGCGGCACTGCGGTGGGCGGGGGCGGCGGCTTCGCCGGTCGGGCCGGCGGGCTCGGCCGACTGTTCGGACCGGGCGCGGTCAACGGCACGATCACGTCGCTGACGTCGACGAGCATGACGCTGCAGACCCGGGGTGGCAGCGTCACCGTGGCCCTGCCGGCATCGGCCACGGTCACCAAGACGACCGCCGGCTCGCTCAAGGACCTGGGCTCCGGCATGGACGTCATCGTCAGCACCAGCCAGGACAGCAGCGGCAACCGCACCGCCACGTCGATCTTCCTGCTGCCGCCGGCAGCAGGCGGCCAGAACGGCTGACCAATGACGGCGGCGGCGAGCAGGCGTGTCACGGCGGCTCAGGCCGGGGTGCTGCTCGTCGCCGCACTGGTCGCGGCGCTGATCGCGAGCGCCCGCGGCAGCAGTGCCGCCACCCCGGTGCGTTACGAGACCGTCGCCGTAACGACCGGCGCAGTGACCGATCGGATCTCGGCGACCGGAAGCGTCGCGGCGCAGGCGACCGTCGACCTGGCCTTCGGCACGACGGGCCAGCGGGTGACCGCGGTCGACGTGCATCCCGGTCAGACCGTCGCGAAGGGCCAGCTGCTGGCCACCGTCGACGACACGGCCGCGACGCTGCAGGTCGCCACCGCGCAGGCAGAGCTGACCCTGGCGACCGCTCAGGCGTCGACGACGTCGGCCGCTGGCACGGGCACCGCGCCGGCCGACGCCACCGCCGGCGGATCAGCAGGCGGTTCCGCACCGTCCGGATCGCCGCCCGCCGGGTCCGCGCCGAGGACGTCCTGTACGACGACCACCACGAACGTCGAGCCGGCACCGGCGACCGGCCGCACCGGCACGTCGGCAGGCAGCACCAGCGGGCAGCCGGTCGCGAGCCACTCGCCGCGACCGACGCCCGGCCCCACGGAGTCGACGACGCCTACGCCGACGACCGCGCCGACGGGGCCGACGGCCACGAGCGGGCCGTCGACCGGTTCAAGTCCGTCCGCGCCATCGCGGCACCCGACGGACGGCGTCACCACGACCAAGACCTGCACAACCACGAGCGGCGGCCGGTCCACCCAGACGTCCGGCAGCTCGACCTCCGCCGCCCGTAGCACCGGGTCGAGCGGCGGAACGGGGGGCGGTGGCGGCGGCGCGACCTCGATCAACGACGCGCAGGAGCAGCTGACAGCGGCGCAAGCGACACTGGCCGGCACCAAGCTGCTCGCGCCGCAACCGGGCGTCATCACCGCGGTCGACCTCGTCGTCGGCGCGCTCCCGGGCACGCCGGCCGTGGAGCTGCGCACCACGGGGCTCGCCGTGCAGGTGCTCGTGCAGGAGCAGGACGCGCCGTACGTGCAAGCCGGGCAGAACGTGCAGCTGACGTTCAGCGCTCTCGGCCTGTCGGGCAGCGGGACCGTCGTCGCCCCTCCGCTGGAGCCGCAGACCGGCTCCGGGCTCACCAGTTCAGTAGTGAGCTACCCGGTGACGGTGACGATCGTCGACCCGCCCCCGGCGCTGCTGCCGGGCATGTCGGTCTCGGCCACGTGGACGGCTGCGACCCGCGACCAGGTGCTCACCGTCCCGACGAGCGCGATCCAAAGCGGTGACGCGGGCTACGTCGTACGCGTGCTCGACAACGGCAGTCCCGTCACCCGTTCCGTCACGGTCGGGCTGTCGGACTCCTCGCTGACGGAGGTGACCGGTGGGCTGTCTCCGGGGGACCAAGTGGTGACCGGCGTACGCGCGTGAATCCACGGTTTTCGCGCGCATCCTCGGTTTACTGAAGGGCGTGCGGGGCGGGGACGAAGCGACGACATCGGTCGAGAGCAGGCCGTCGTGGCGCCGGATCAGCCGGGGTGAGAACCGGCTGCCGGTCATGCTCGCAGTGCTGGCCGCGGTCGCCCTGCAGATCCTGCTGCCGGACAAGCTCGCGCTGAAGCCGCACTACCTGCTGCCCGCGCTCGAGCTCGCCCTGCTGGCGTTGCTCACCTCGCTGAACCCGGTCTACCTCGACCGGCGCCACCCCCTCGCCCGGCACGCGAGCATCGGCCTCACGGCGCTCGTCACGCTGGCGAACATGATCTCGGCAGCGCTGCTGATCGAGCAGATCCTCAACGGCCGGGTGGGTGGGGACGCGAAGGGGCTGCTCGGCAGCGGCGCCGCGATCTACCTCACCAACGTCATCGCTTTTGCCTTGTGGTATTGGGAAATAGACCAGGGCGGCCCGTTCGAGCGCGCGGCCGGCGGCCACGACGCACCGGACTTCCTGTTCCCGCAGATGGCCACCGCGGAGCTCGCCGAGGCCGACTGGAAGCCGATGTTCACCGACTACCTCTACGTGAGCTACACGAACGTCGTGGCCTTCAGCCCGACCGACACGATGCCGCTGACCCGCACCGCGAAGCTGCTGATGCTCGCCCAGTCGGCCGTGGCGGTCTGCGTCGTCGCGCTGGTCGTCGCGCGCGCGGTCAACGTCCTGCACTGAGGCTGGTGCTTCACCCTCGACGCGATCGGGGGTCTTCGGCGTGTCCGCCGGCGTCGCCAGCCGAAGCCCGTGAGGTGTCGCCTGGACCGGCGTGGGCGCCCGCCCCGGCTCGCCGTCTGCCGCGAACCCGGTTAGGAAGCGCGCTGGAGGAAGTCGCCGACGACGGCATTCCAGCGCTCGGGTTGCTCGAAGTACGGCGAATGGCCCGCGTCGGCGATGACCTCCACCCGCGCGCCGGGCACCTTTGCCGACGTCCGTTCGATCCAGTCCGGGGGGAAGATGTCGTCGTCCGCGCCGACGACGAACAGCACCGGGCAGCCGATCGCCGCGACCTGCTCGTCGGTGAAGAGCACCTCGCTCAGTCCCAGCGTCGCGCTGGCCGGCGGCTGCTCGTCCGCGGCCAGGCCGGACCGGCCGATCTGCTGGTAGAGAAACGCGCGGTCCGGATGCTGCTCGGCGAACCGATCACTCAGCGCCGGGTGGTATCCGACGACCGGCTGCGGCCGGCGCGGCAGCCCGACGCGCTCGAGCCACTCGCGCACGGAGATGCCGGCCAGGCTGTCCGCGATGACCAGACTGCGCACTCTTTCCGGGGCAGCCAGTGTGGCCCCCATGGCGGCCCAGCCACCCATCGACTGGCCGACCACATGCGCCCGTGGCGCCCCGACCGCGTCGAGGATGCGGACGAGGTCGCGTGCCGCCGACCGGGGGTTCGCATCGTCGTTCCTGTTCGTGGACGCGCCGAACCCGCGCTGGTCCCACGTCACGACGCGGTAGGTGCGGGCGAAGTGCGGCACCTGCTGGAACCACACCGTGCGGTTGCCGCCCGCTCCGTGGCCCAGCACCAGGACGTCGGCGTCAGGCGGTCCGGAAACCTCGTAGTAGATGGACTCGCCGTCGCTGTCGCAGCTACCGATCGACCAGGGAATGTCGCTGGGCATGAGGGCTTCCTATCGCAAAGTACCGTGGTCCGGGACGCGACGAGTGGATCGCCCAGCGGCGCGGTCCGCGTTCGGGAGGCTGACGGGTACGCCGACGGCATGACAGCCATCCCCGCCACGCAGCGAGCACGCCTTCCGCCCGTCTGCGCCAGGATTCCTGGCATGGACAGCGCAGCAGCGCCACTACGGGTCCTGATCGCCGAGGACGCCTACATCGCCCGCGAGGGCACCCGGCGCCTCCTCGAGGAGCAGGCCGGGGTGGAGGTCGTCGGTGTGGCCGGGAACTACGAGGAGGTGCTCGCGGCAGCACGGCAGCTGCACCCAGACGCCGTGCTGATGGACGTGAAGATGCCGCCGACGTACTCGATGGAGGGCATCGAGGCCGCTCACGTGATCAAGCGTGAGCGACCGGAGACCGGGATTGTGGTGCTGTCCCAGCACGACGACGAGGAATACGTGTGGGCACTGCTGAAGAACGGCGTCGACGGTTACGGCTACCTGCACAAGGTGCGAGTCGGCGACGCCGACCAGCTGCTCCGCGCGCTCCGCGAGGTCGCGGCCGGCGGTTCAGCGCTGGACCCGAGGATCGTAGAGACGCTCCTGCAGCGACGGGCACGCAAACCCGGGTCCCGGCTCGCGACGCTCACGCCGAGCGAGCTGCAGGTCCTCGAGCTGATGGCGGCGGGGCGGTCCAACCAGGCGATCGCCGACGAGCTCTACCTGTCGGTCGGCGCGGTGGAGAAGCGCATCGCGACGGTGTTCGGGAAGCTGGGCGTCGGCCCCGAGCCGGAGCTGAACCGGCGGGTCGCCGCGGTGCTGATCTACCTGCGGGAGTCGGCCGGCACCGGCTGAGCCGGCCGCCGCGGATCCGACCCGAGCGGGATCGCCGCGCTCACCCGCGTGCCCTGCCCCACCGTGCTGTGCACGGCGAGCGTGCCGCCGACGGCCGCCATCCGGTCGCGCATGTTCTGCAGGCCGCTGCCGCCGCCGCCACGTGCGGCGAAGCCCGGGCCCGCGTCGACGACCTCCAGCGACACGGTCTCGCCCTCGGCGTGCAGCCACACCGCGATCGACGCGCCGTCGGCGTGCTTGTAGGCGTTCGTGAGTCCCTCGAGCGCGACAAAGTACAGCGCGGCCTCGGCCTCCCGGTCCAGCCGCCGGCCGAGCAGCGCGTCCTCGACCTCGATGCGGACAGTGACCGGCATTCGCGCGGCCTGCGTCCGCAGCGCCGCCGCCAGCCCCTGATCGCTCAACACGCTCGGGTAGATGCCGCGGCCTAGCTCCTGCAGGGCGAACACCGCGTCCTCGGCCTCCGCCGCCAGAGCCGCGAGCTGCGGCGCGTCTTCACCGGCCGCCCGGTGCAGCCGGGCCACCAGCGCGACCAGTTGCTGCTGGACACCGTCGTGCAGGTTGCGCTCGATGCGACGGCGTTCCTCGTCTTGCGCGCTGACCAGCCGCTGCCGGGAGCGCGCCAGCTCCACCGCCTGCTCCTCGATCTGGGCGAGCCGCTCGCGCAGCTGCGCCTCCAGGCGCAGGTTGCGCAGCCGCATCGCGCACTCCCGACCGAGCATCTCCAGCAACTCGAAGTCCCCGGCGCGCAGCCGGTCACCACGACGCCCGCCACAGGCCAGCAGCCCCACGAGATCCTCACCCGCAACGAGCGGAACGACCGCCTCCGGTGGGGCCGGCCACAGCGGGTCGAGCTCACGCATCGGCGGCCCATCGAGGACGGCGGTGTGCGCGTCGTGCAGCGTCGCAACCGTCGGGTCGGAGAGGGCGACTGCCTCCGTCGGTGTGGCGCCGCTGAGGCCGAGAGGACGCAACGTCGTAGCCACTGGTGAGGTCGCGAGCAGCCACAACCCGGCCCACTCCACCTGCAGGCCGCGGCGAATTCCCTCGCAGACAAGAGGGCCGAGCCGGTCGAGGTCGGCGGCGCGCAGCGTCTCCCACACGCCGGACAGCAGCACGTAGGGCCGCGTCCGGTGCCGATAGACCAGCCGCTCGGCGGTCGCCTCCAGTCGCCGGCGAGCGGGGTAGAACACGACCGTCACGAGCAGCGCGATCGCGACCGCAGTCGCGGCGTCACGGCCACCCACGAGCAGCCCCGCCGCCAGCGCCGGGACCAGCAGCAGCGCGGACAAGGCGGCCCACAGCACGGCGTACACGAGCGTGCGCGAAACGACGAGGTCGATGTCCCACAGCCGGTAGCGCAGCATCGCGACGGTCGCGCCGATCATCGGCAGCGGCTGGGTAGCGATGCTGAACGCGAGGCCGAGATTGCCGAACGCGCTGCCCCGGGTCACCAGCGTGGCGCCGACGATCTGCATGACGATCGTGGTCGCTGACGCGTAGAGCAGCCACCGGACCTGCTCGCGCAGCACGGCGTCCCCGCGCCGGAAGCGCTGCACCAGGTCGCCGAGCGCGACCAGTGGCAGCAGCAGCACCAGATCGGAGGCGCTGGCAGCCCCCGGCCACGCACCCGCGAACGGGCCGCCCGCCCCAGGCGGCACCGCCGTCCCCTTGTAGAAGTCGAACACCCGGTCCGCCGGCCCGACCAGCCACACGACGGCGCTGACCGCGACGCAGAACGCGAGCGACGCGACGAAGACCGCGCGCCACCGCCGGCTGCCGATGCGCCCCTCCGGGAACCACAGGATGAACAGCACCCACGCCGCGACGAGCACGCGGGAGAACGCCACGACCGCGAACGCAGCCTGCGCCGCGAGGTGCGGGATCGGGTGCGCGGCGCCGTAGTCGAGTGCGCTCGCGGCCAGACTGCCCAGGCCGAAACCGAGGCCGGTGACCGTCAGCAGCGGGCCGATGCGCTGCGCCGGCCGGTGCAGCCGGATCAGGCCGCCGAGTGCACCGACCGACATCGCCAGCACGACCGGCCCGAGGCTGCGCGCGCGGATCCCGCCGGCCAGCAGCTGCAGGGCGAGCGCCGCCGCCAGCAACGTGGCGACGGCCAGCACGGGTGCAGCAAGGCGCGCACGCCGCCCGACCCGCAACATCGGCTGATCGTCAGCGGCGCCCGCTCGCTGGTCAATGCGGATGGCCCCCACTGCTGCGGAGGCTAACCCGAACCGAGCCGGAGGCTACCCGGCTTGGCCGGATTGCCTCGCGCCACGACCCTGGCACCGGCTCTCACCGCAACCGCACTGACCGACAAGGAGACCTCATGTCCAAACCCGCCCGCGCCGGGGCCGTCGCTCTCGTGGCCGGACCTGTCCTCGGCCTCGTCTCGATGCTCGTGCTGCCCACCCTGTCCGACGGCGGCAGCGACCTGGTCAAGGCACTGACGGCGCAGCACGGCGCGATGGTCACCGGCCTCACCCTGCAAACGCTGTCGATCCCGATCATGATCGCCGGACTGGTCTGGCTGGCGATCACCCTTGTTCCGCACTCCCCCCGGCTGGCCGTGGCCGGCGGCATCGCCGGCGTAGCCGGCGGGCTGGTGATCCTGTTCGAGGACGGCGTGGCCGACAGCGCCCCCTCCATCGTGAGCTCGCTCGACCCGAACCACGCGACGGCGGCGCTCGACCGGATCAGTTCCAGCGCCGCCGCTTCCGTGGACCCGCTCGCCCTGCTCTTCGACCTCGGCGTCGCGCTGCTCGCGTTCGCTGCCGTCCGCGGTGGCGCGCCCCGCTGGATCGCGCCGACCCTCACGGTGTGCGCGTTCGCGCAAGGCGTCGGCTTCGGGTCGGGCGCGCGGCCGCTCGTCGCCGTCGCCTTCGCCGCCATGGCCGTGCTGCTCGGGCTGGTCGTGCGGTCGCTGCGCTCGTCCGACGTCTGGCACGCCTCGCCGCAGTCGGTCGCCGTCGCCTGACATGCACCGACTCGCCAGCGCCGTCCTGCGGCACCCGAGGCTCGTCGTCCTCGGCTGGCTGCTGCTGGCACTCGGCGGCGCGGCCACCGCCTCGCACACGATCGGCCGGTTCACCGACACCTACGCCATGCCGGCTCAGCCCAGCTACGAGGCCGACCAGCACGTCTTACGGCTCTTCGGCAACGGTGGCCAGCAGGAGCCGATCGTCCCGGTCGTGACCGCGCCGGCGGGGAAGACCCTCGCCGACCCCCAGCAGCTGGCGCTCGCGGCGGGCATTCTGGCCGCCGCGAGCCGCCAGGCCGGCGTACGCGTCGTCGACTACGCGAACACCCACGACCGCACGTTCCTCACCCGTGACCGGCGCAGCACCTTCGCGCTCGTCTTCACCCCCCGCAACAGCAAGCAGAACGGCCAGTCCA
>Ga0070680_100000829_pt1 | contig 21853 bp, 18 predicted proteins | sample KBSC73BmetaG_FD_64672 | JGI IMG/M metagenome (GOLD analysis project Ga0070680, IMG submission 64672) | Corn rhizosphere microbial communities from Kellogg Biological Station, Michigan, USA - KBS C7-3B metaG | ecosystem: Host-associated > Plants > Roots > Rhizosphere | place: USA: Michigan...
AAGTTCAGTTGATGCCGCGTCTATGCGGGCGGCAAGCCCAGGACCACCGGACGGCAACCACGTTCAGATTCTTTCACTACAGATGACAGTTTCTAAGCTCTATCAGCACATATTCTTACAGCGGGGCTTCGCCGGGGACGCCGTCAAGACGAAAAATGATGGTGTAGCGGCGCCGCACCACTACTGTCGCGACAGGTCGGCGTTGAGGCGCGCAGCGTAATCGTAAAGAGTGGCGAATTCTGCCCCACGCAGTCGCCGCTTCCCTCGCGAGAACTAACCGGCGGAGCCAACCGCGCGAGCCAGAGATACAGAAACTCGCGCAAGACGGGCTGACGAAAACATTTAGAGCTCGATGCTCGCCCCGCAGGTCGCCGCCGGCACTTCGCTCAGTACCCGCTCAGCCCACGATTCACGAGCATCGGCCCGATCTGCGGATCGTGCCCCGTGAAATCGCGGTACATCATCGCGAGGTCCTCGGTGTTCCCACGCGAAAGCACCATCGAGCGAAACCGATCCCCGTTGGCGCGCGTCAGGCCGCCGTGCGCATCGAACCAGGCCGCCGCATCGTCGGCGAGCATCTCGGTCCAGAGATACGCGTAGTAGCCCGCGGCGTAGCCGTTCGCCCAGATGTGGAGGAAGTAGCTCGACCGATAGCGCGGCGGCACCTCCCGGAGCGCGACGTGTCCTTCTTCGAGCGCATGGCGCTCGAACGCGTCGACGTCCTGCTTCGGCGCGCTCGCGGAGAGCGTGTGCCACGACATGTCCAGCTTCGCGGCGGCGACGAGCTCCGTCATGTCGTAGCCGGCGTTGAACTGTCGCGCCTTGAGAATCTTCTCAAGCAATGGTTGGGGAATCGGCGCGCCGGTCTTGTAATTCACCGCATAGTGCCGCAGCACCGTCGGGTTGAAGGCCCAGTGTTCATTGAACTGTGATGGAAACTCGACGAAATCGCGCGCGACGTTGGTGCCCGACAGCGTCGGATACTCCTCGTTGGCGAACAGCCCGTGCAGCGCGTGCCCGAATTCGTGGAACATGGTGACCGCGTCATCGGGGCTGAGCAGGGCAGGCTGTCCGGGCGAGGGCTTCGCGAAGTTGGCGACGTTGTACACCACCGGCAGCGTGCCGAGCAGCTTGGACTGCTGCACGAAATTGTCCATCCATGCGCCGCCCGACTTGTTGTCGCGCGTGAAGTAGTCGCAGTAGAAGAGGCCCATCGGCTTCCCCGTCTTGTCGAACACCTCGAACACGCGTACGTCGGGATGATACACGGGAATGTCGTGCCGCTCCTTGAACGTGAGTCCGTAGAGCTGATTGGCCGCGAAGAAGACGCCGTCTTTCAGCACGCGATCCAGCTCGAAGTACGGCTTCACCTCGGACTCGTTCAGATCGTACTTCGCCTTCCGCACCTGCTCGGCGTAGAAGTTCCAATCCCACGGCTCGAGCTTGAACCCGCCGTGCTGTGCGTCGATCACGGCCTGAATGTCCGCGGCCTCCTTGCGTGCACGAGCAGTGGCCGGCGTAGCGAGCGTGCCGAGGAGCCGCGTGACGGCGCCGGGCGTTTTCGCCATCTGATCCTGAAGCTTCCACGCAGCGAAGCTCGAGAACCCGAGCAGCTTCGCCTGTTCAGCGCGGAGCTGCGCGATGCGCGCGATGATGTCACGCGTATCGTCGGCGTTGCCGCGCTCGGCGCGCGTCCACGAGGCGTCGAACAACTGTGACGCGTATCGCGGCTGATCAGAGACTGAAGCGCGGGTTGCTGAGTCGTATTCTGGAGCGGGATGACCCACGCGTTCGAGAGCCCGCGATCCTTCGCTGCCTTGGCCGCCGCGCTGACCTCGGCCGGCGAGAGTCCGGCGAGCGCGGACTGGTTGTGTACGACGAGCGCGCCGTCCTTTGCCGCGGCGAGCAGCCGGTTGGTGAACTGCGCAGAGAGCGTGGCCACTTCCGCGTTGAGCGTCTTGAGCCGCGCCTTGTCGGCCGCTGAGAGCTTCGCACCTGCGAGAATGAACTCCTGATGGTAACAGTCGAGCAGCCGCGCCGACTCCGGATCGAGCTTCAGCTGCGCGCGCTCGTCGTAGAGCGTCTGGATACGCTTGAACAACTTGTCATCGAGATAGATCGCGTCGTGCGTCGCCGAGAGCTTGGGCGCTGCCTCTTCCTGCACTTTCTGCAGAGTCGGGTTGGTGTTCGCGCTCGTGAGGGCGTTGAAGTCCATGTTCACGCGCGCGAGGAGCTGTCCGCTTCGCTCGAGAGCGACGAGCGTATTCTCGAATGTTGGCGCAGCGGGATTATCGGCGATGCGTTGGACTTCGGCGAGCTCCTGCTTCATCCCCTCATCGAGCGCCGGCGCGTAGTCGGTGTCGCGGATCTTGTCGAACGGAGGCGCCTGGTACGGGAGCGTGCTTCGCGTCAGCAACGGGTTCTCGCGCTGCACCGACGCCCCAGACCTGCGTGGAAGCGGTTGCTGTTGGCGAGGCGGTGCGAGCGGAAAGACCCGCGTCGAGAAAATGATGAGTGCGCTACCAGCGGTGCCGGACAATCCGAGCGAACGCGAGAAGGAATTCATGAGAAGATCAGTATGAGGCCTCCGGCAAGCTCGTGGACCGTTCCCATGCTGGCAAGTCCGAACGTCGAACGGTCGACGCGTGCGGCGTGACCCAACGGTTGCGCCGGAAAGTTGCATTCTCATGCGACGCTTTCCGTACACGCTCATCCTCGCTTCGATCGCATGCTCGAGAGCGCGCGTCTCGAGCTCGCCGGCCCCTGGGCTGTCGACCGTCATCGCGATGGAGCGAATCACCGGCGGCTCGGTGACTGGCTATGTCATGATGACGACGGGCCGAGCACTGAGTGAGGCAGCGCTGTCGCTCGACAACCGCGTCGGTACGCACAGCGACAGCGCGGGACGGTTCCGCTTCGAGGGCGTTTCTCCCGGGACGCACACGATGCGCGTGCTCCACGTCGGATTCGACCGAGCGATACAGGCCTTCACACTCGACGCAGGATCGGGCGCGGCGTTCGTCGTTCGACTCGCGGCCACGCCGATGCAGTTGATGGAGGTGTGCACGACGGAGGCGGATCCATCCATCGACCTGCACGTTCCCGACGTGCCGGGAACTACGATCGAGGTCGCGCACGGCGGATCGGTCGAACGATTCAGGCTCGATTCGATGTATGACGATCCGAGATGGAAGGGCATGCGAACCGCCGCTGCATTCTACGAGCAACCAGGTCGCTTCGAGGTAACGGCGGAGGCGCCGGGATATCGCACGTGGCACACCACCGTCTCGGTGCTGCGCGGCCGATGCCACGTCATCACTCGCGTCGTGACGGTGGAGCTCATTCCAGAACTGTGATCGCCGCCTGCGAGCGGGTCGGCGTCGAGCTACTCCGGAAGACGTTGGCCGGTCGTCTCGATCGCGAAGGGCACGATCAGAATTCCGATCGCGAATGCAATCGCCGTGAGCGCCACCGGCGTCCCGAGTGTTCCCATCCTGAGCACCAGCCCAGCCAGTACGAAGTTCACGCCCGCGCCGACGAAGCGGCCGACGGACGTCGTGAATGCGAACGCGGTCGCCCGAACGCGTGTGTCGTACTGCTCGGGCAACCACAGGCTGAACACGGCGAAGTTGCCGCCGGCGAATCCCATGAAGAAGAGAATCGTGATGAAGGTCGCGAGCCCGTCCTCCATGTAGAACGCCCAACCGAACGCCAGCGGGATCGTGATCATCATGCCGATGAAATAGAAGACCACCGTCAGCTTCCGACCCCAGCGCTCGGCGAACACCGGCAGGCAGATGCAGCCGAGGATGGTGCCGATCGAAAGGACGCCGGTGCCGACGGAGACCATCTTCGCGGCGCCGGCGGCGTCCATGCCGGCTTTCTTGGCGAGCGTCACGATCGCCGTCGGCTCGTAGACCGCACCGGCCCAGAGGCCGATGATCGCCACGGTGAGCAGCGTGGCGTTGACGATCGTGCTGCGGCGATACGTTGGACTGAAGATCTCCCTGAGTGGGTGCGCGCGCCGTGCGTCCGCGGCGTGCGAACGCCAACGTTCCGGTTCCTTCACCCGCGAGAACGTGAGCAGTGACACGATCACCGGGATGAATCCGCAGAGGAACATCGCGCGCCAGCCGTAGTGCGCACCCACCGTGTAATTGAGCGCCGCGGCAACGAAGAAGCCGAAGTAATAGCCGGTTTGCAGATAGCCCGCGCCCATCTTCCGACGATCTTCCGGCCACGCTTCGGCGACGTAAGTCCCCGCCATCGACCACTCGCCGCCGACACCGACGCCCGCGAGAAATCGAAAGATGCCGAGTTGCCAGACGTTCGTCGCGAAGGCGGCAAGTCCGGTGAAGACCGCGTACATGAGGATCGTTGACGCGAGCGCGCGCGTGCGTCCGAACTTGTCGGCGATCGGACCCCAGATGAACGACGAGCCCCATCCCGCGAGAAAGACCGCGAACAGGATCGAGCCGACGAACGCGACATTCTTCGCGGAGGCATCCATTCCCGAGCGCGGGAGCAGCTCCGCGAGAGCCGGTGCGAGAACGAGCGCGTAGATGACGGAATCCATTCCATCGAGCAGCCAGCCAGCCCACGCGGCCCAGAACCCGGCGATCTGATGGCGATCGAGCTTCGTTCTTACCGCGCCGGCAGGAGATGCTTCTGGACCTTGCCCAGTGCCGTTCGCGGAAGCGAGTCGATCCGGATGAAGGCTCGAGGAATCTTGAACGACGCGAGTTGTGTCCGGCATGTTCGCTCGAGCTCCGTGATGTCGAGTGAGTCGTCGGCGCAGATGTAGGCGATCGGCACCTCGCCGCGCACGTCGTCCTTCGTGCCCACTACCGCTGCCTCCCGCACTCGCGGATCCTCGAGCAGCAGCTCCTCGATCTCTCGCGGATAGACGTTGAACCCGCCGCTGATGATCAGATCTCCGCGCCGGCCGCGCAGTGTGTAATAGCCGTCGGACGCGCGCGTCGCGAGATCTCCCGTGCGAAACCAGCCGTCGTGAAATGCCGCGGCGGTTCCGTCGGGACGTTTCCAGTAGCCGCTGAAGAGATGCGGCGAGCGAATCTCCACCTCGCCAACGCGTTCGTCGTCGATCACCACACCGTCGTCGCCAACGATGCGCACGGACACGCCCGGCAATGCGAATCCGACCGATCCCGCGCGCCGTTCGCCGTCGTATGGATTGCCGAGGATCATGAGTGCTTCACTCATCCCGTAGCGTTCGAGGATGGTGTGTCCGTAGCGCGCACGAAATGCGTCGTGCACGTGCGCGGGGAGCGGCGCCGATCCGGAAACGAACAGCCGCGCCGCGCGGCCGATCTGTTGCGCGTCACTGTCCGACACGCACGATTCATCGAGCAAGCGGACGTACACCGTGGGCACGCCGAAAACGAGCGTGGGCTCGAAGGACTTCATCACGGCCGGCGTCGTGCGCTGATCGAAACGCTCGAGCAGGCGCATCCGGCAGCCGCTGATGAGCCAGCAGTGCAGACCGTTGCCGAGTCCGTGGACGTGAAACAGCGGAAGCATCGCGAGGTAGCGATCGGCCTCGGTGACGCGCCAGACGGTCGTGAGGGTGATGCTGTTGGTCGCGAGATTGTTGTGCGTGAGCACCGCGCCCTTCGCGACGCCCGTCGTGCCCGACGTGTAGATGATGAGCGCGGGATCATCGCCATCCAGCACGGCGTGCGGCCGTTCGCTGCTTCGGTTGGCCGCGCTCGCGACGACGTCATCGAGCGACCACAGCGTCGCGTGTTCGGGATAGACAGCCGTTGCGTCGCGCTCGACGATCACGGCCACCGGCTCCGAGTCGGCGATGATGTGCCTGAGCTCACGCTCGCGATAGAGAATGTTGATCGGCACGAGCACGACGCCGAGTCGCGTGCAGGCGAGAAAGATGTCGATGAACGCGATGCTGTTCGGGAGATGCACGCACAGCCGGTCGCCGTTCCGAACGCCGCGCGCCGTGAGGTCGTTTGCCATCCGATTCGCGCGGGCGTCGATCTCGGCGAACGTCAGTTCGACGAGTGCGCCGCTCGAATCGGTGTACTCGAGCCCGACGCGATCGCCGCGCGCGCAAAAGGAATGATCGAAGAGCTGCGTGAGATGCATGGCCGGCGAAATTGACGGCGAGACGATGCCCCATGCAACTTGCCTCGGAATCCGGCCCACAGGAGATGCTCGTGACTCAGGCTCGTTCGTGGCTCCGCAGCGTAGCGCGGTGCGGCGCAGGGATGGTGCTCGTATTCGGTGCGATGGCGAAGCACGCAAGCGCGCAGGCGCGCAACGTCGATTGGCCCGTCTACGGCGGCAATACCGATCACACGCACTATTCCACGCTCGACCAGATCACGCCGCAGAACGTCGGCAAGCTCCAGGTCGCGTGGACGTACGACACACACGACGAGTTCAAGGGATCGGAGATGCAGGCCAATCCGATCGTGATCGACGGCGTGCTGTACGCGACGTCGCCCAAGCTGCGCGTGTTCGCGCTCGATGCGGCAACGGGCAGGGAGCTCTGGAGCTTCGATCCGAACGGCGGACGGCCGGCGCCGCAGCGCTTTCGACATCGCGGCGTCGTCGTCACCGGCGATCGTGTCCTCTTCACGTACCGGTACAAGCTGTACGCGCTCGATAGAAAGACCGGCAGGCCGATCCCGACGTTCGGCGACAGCGGATGGGTCGATCTGCGCGCGGGGCTCGGCCGTCCCACCGAGACACAATCCGTGAGCGCGAGCACACCCGGCGTGGTGTTTCAGAATTTACTCATCATCGGCAGCACGGTGGCCGAGGCGCTGCCGTCGTCGCCGGGCGACATTCGCGCGTACGACATCGCGACCGGTGCGCTACGCTGGAACTTTCACACCATTCCGCATCCGGGCGAGGTCGGCTACGAGACCTGGCCGCCGGACGCATGGAAGGTCGCGGGCGGCGCCAACGCGTGGGCCGGCGTCACGATCGACCCCGAGCTCGGCATCGTGTTCGCGGCGACCGGATCGGCCGCGTCCGATTTCTACGGCGCGAATCGCGCCGGCGACGACCTCTTCGCCAACACGCTCCTCGCGCTCGACGCACGCACCGGCAAGCGGATCTGGCATTTCCAGGGACTGCACCACGATCTCTGGGATCGCGATTTCCCCGCCGCGCCGGCGCTCGTCACCGTCATGCGCGACGGACGGCGCGTCGACGCCGTGGCGCAGATCACGAAGACGGGACACACCTACGTGTTCGAGCGTGCGACGGGCAAGCCGCTCTTCCCGATCGAGAATCGCAAGACGCCGGCGGCAACGCTTGACGGCGAACGTTCGTCCGAGACGCAGCCGTTCCCCGTGCTCCCGCCGCCGGTCACTCGTCAACGGCTCACCGAGGGGATGCTCACGAATCGCACGCCGGAGGCGCACGCCGCCGTGCTCGAGACGTTCCGGAAGTACCGCACGGACGATCCCTTCGATACGCCGAGCCTCGAGGGGCGGATCCTCTTTCCCGGCGTGGACGGTGGCGGCGAGTGGGGTGGCCCGGCATTCGATCCGGCGACGGGGCTTCTATATGTGAACGCTAATGAAATGCCGTGGCTGCTCAGAATGGTGCCGCGGAACGACAAGTCGCTCTACGGCGCGAACTGCGCCAGTTGCCACGGCGAGAATCTGAAAGGCTCGGCGACGATGCCGTCGCTCGTCGACATCGGCTCGCGGCGCACGCGTGAGCAGCTCGCGCAGACGATTCGCCAGGGTACCGGCCGCATGCCGGGCTTTGCCGGAACGCTCGACAACACGGCGGTGAACGACCTCGTGACCTTCTTGCTCACAGGCAAGGACGTCGCCGCGACCGCAACCTCGAATCCGAATGATCTCAAGTATCGGAGCACCGGGCTCGACATCTTCCTGGATCCCGATGGATACCCGGCGATCACGCCGCCGTGGGGCACGCTCAACGCGATCGATCTCAACAAGGGCGACATCCGCTGGTCGATCCCGTTCGGCGAATATCCGAAGCTTGCCGCGCAAGGAATCACCAACACCGGCACCGACAACTACGGTGGCGCCATCGTCACGGCGAACGGGCTGTTGATCATCGGTGCGACGACGTACGACGCGAAGTTTCACATCTACGACAAGCTGACGGGCAAGCTGCTCTGGGAGGCGGACCTTCCGGCGTCCGGCAATGCGACGCCGTCGACATACCTGGTCGGCGGTCGACAGTACATCGTGATCGCGTGCGGCGGAGGAAAGAACGGTGCGCTGTCCGGGGGCACCTATGTGGCGTTCGCGCTACCAGCGGGCAACGACAGATGAACGTCGATCGCGATGTGCGCACCCTGAGATTTCTTGCCGCTGTGCTGCTCGTGATACCCCTGGGTGGATGTCGCGATCTGTCGCAGCGCCTCTGGCGACAGCCTCGAATCGCGCTGCGAGCGGTTCGCCTCAGTGGCGTCGGGCTGGACGGCGGCACGCTTCACGTCTCGCTGCTCGTGCACAATTCAAATTTCTATTCACTGAACACCGCGGGAATGCGATACTCGCTGCTCGTGCGCGACTCGGTTCCCATCGCGGAGGGAAGCGACTCCACGCATCGCCATGTGCCGGCGCACGATTCGGTGGTCGTCGAGCTGCCGCTACACGTCACCTGGCGAGGCCTGTCGTCTGCCGGGCAAGACATCGTGAGCAACGGGCTCGTGTCCTATCGACTCATCGGCGACATCACGCTCGATACGCCGATCGGCAAACACGACGTCCCGATCAGTCAGGCCGGCCGCTTCGCGCCGATTCGTTGAACTTTTCTCGTTGGAGATCACATGAGAATTCGCTCATTCGCTGCGGCCGTCCTCATCGGCACATCGTCGCTTGCGTCGGCGCAGCGCGTCCAGGTGACGCTCGCTCCATCGGTGTCCAACGGCGAGCGCACGGGGCGAGTGTTCGTCTTCTTCGCGCGCGGCAAGGAGCGCGAGCCGCGTCTCGCGGCTGGCTCGTACGGTGGCAGCGTACCCTTCTTCGGCGCGGACGTGTCGCGATGGCGGCCCGGCACTCCGACCGTGATCGACGCAACGACGCTCGGCTTTCCGTACGAGAGTCTCGCCGCGCTTCCCGCCGGTGACTACTACGTGCAGGCGATGCTCGAACCGTACACGCGCTTCGCCCGCGCCGACGGCCACGTGATCTGGGTCCACAACGACCAGTGGGAAGGCCAGCGATTCAACAACTCGCCGGGAAATCTCGTGAGCGCCGTCGAGCGCGTGCACTGGGATCCGAAGTCTCACACGTCGGTATCGCTCACGCTCACGAAGGCACTTCCGCCCGTCACCGTACCCACGGACACGCGATGGGTGAAGCACATCAAGATCAAGAGCGAGCTGCTCTCGAAGTTCTGGGGCCAGCCGATGTACATCGGTGCGACGGTGCTCGTACCGAAGGGCTTCGACGAGGAGACGACGCGACGGTATCCGGCGATCTACATTCAGGGCCACTTCGGCCTCGGCGCGCCATTCGGATTCACTGAACAGCAAGGGAGTGAAACAGCCGCGCAACGAACAGCGCGCCTCGAGCGCAGCGCACGCGAGCCGGGATGGGAGTTCGCGCGTGCGTGGATGAGCGACAGCATGCCGCGCATGGTGGCGATCACGTGGCAGCATCCAACGCCCTACTACGATGACTCGTACGCGGTCAACTCCGTGAACAACGGACCCTATCAGGATGCGCTGCTCACCGAGCTCGTCCCGCTACTGGAGAAGCAGTTCCGGTTGATTCCCGAGGCGAATGCTCGTTTCCTCACGGGCGGTTCGACCGGCGGATGGGAATGCGCTGCGCTGCAGATTCAACGCCCGGATTTCTTCGGCGGCGCGTGGTGCATGTATCCCGATCCCGTCGACTTCCATCGCAATCAGCTCGTCGACATCTACGGCGACACGAACGCATTCGTACCGAACGGCGCCGAAGCGCCGGTGCCCGAGCGGTTCATGTCGCGCACACCTGAGGGCCAGCCGCTGCTCACGCAGCGTCTCATGAGTCAGCTCGAAGCCGTGCTGGGCAGCCGCGCGCGCAGCGGACAACAGTTCGACGCGTGGGACGCGGCGTACGGTCCAATGGACGCCGACGGTTACCCGAGGCGCCTGTGGGATCGTCGCACCGGCACGATCGACAAGAGTGTCGCCGCCTGGTGGCGCGACAAGGGCTACGACCTCACCGAGAACATCGTGCGAAACTGGAGCCGCATCGGCGGCTCGCTCGCGGGCAAGATGCACGTCTACGTCGGCGACATGGACAACTATTACCTGAATCTCGCCGTGTATCGGATGGAAGCGGCGGCCGCACAGCTCACGAACCCACGCGCGAACTTTATCTTCGACTACGGGCGGCCGATGAAGGGCCACGGCTGGCAGCCGATGAGCGACGCCGAGTTGGTGCGAATGATGGACGCGTTCCGCCGAACGCACGCCGTCCGCCCATGAGTAGTCGCGAATCGATCACGGAATGATTGATCCGCGTTTCGACCGCCTGCATCGTGTCTCGCCACGGCGCCTCGACCGATCAGGTCACGTCGATCTTCCGAAATCGCGCCATGAGAATCTGATAGACTCCGTAGATGGCGAACCCGATGGCGGTGATCGCGACGGCGTACCACCCGTATCGCCACGCACCGAGCGCGGCGATGGCCTTGCCGATTCCGGCAGCTTTCGACGGATCGAAGTCCACGGCCGAACGCACCAGCAGGACACCGATCATCCCGATGACGACGGCGCGGATCGCCATCCCCGTTCGACCAAGCCAAACAGTCAAATCACGCGCCAACGTCGGGCCACGATCGTTTCGGAGGACGTCGCGAATCTTCCACCGCACGCTACGATAGACCTCGTAGACGGCGTACATCGCGATGCCGACACCGACGGCGAACACCGCCCAGCGGCCGAGCGGAACCTTCATCACTGAAGCCGTCCACCCGGCCGCGCCGCCTCTGGTCGAGGGAGACGGATGCGCCGCGCCGATGGAACCTGCCGCGTAGTAGAACGCCTGGGCCCCGAGCCCCGCATGCGTCAAACCGCTGATGAGAAAACCTGCCCGTTTCAGCAGACCGATCGGGCTGGCGCCTTCGTGCTCGGGATCGGTGAAGGCGGCGAGGCCGCGCCACGCACCGTAGCCGAGCATGCCGAGCCCGATCGCGATGAGAGCGACCGTCCCGAAAAGACTCTTCAGCTCGAGCCATTGCATGGCGTGCTTGGGATTCGCGTTCTCTCCGCCCGACCAGCCGAGCAGCGCGCGCGTGGCGATGGCCGCGATCAGCACGTAGACCACACCGATCGCGGCGTAGCCCAGCCGCGCAGTCTCGCGCAGCCAGCTCGCGGCTCTCGTCGAATCGCCATCGTCGTGCGCCATGCTCGCGGTCATCTGTCAGCACTCGTGCCAGCAACTGACGTCGTCGGCGAAATGCGACGGATGCGGGCCGCGACCGAGTCGCTACGAGTTCTCGGCGGTGGATAGACCCGCGGCGAGACCGCGATCGGTCCACCGTTGCGCAATGCGAATGGCAGTTTCCGCTTCGGCGCCGCTCGCATCTCGTGCGAGCCACGCCGCGTGTTCGATCAAGCCCGCCGCGGCCGTCACACGCGCGATGGCGAATGCCAATCGCCGCGCGCTCGCCTCGCGCTGCGTCGGTTCCTGCACAGCCGCGACGTGACGCGTGATGCAATCGGCCGCCTCGCGCGTGCTCCGAGCCGCGACGACCAGCGATTCCGGCAGCTCGACGTCGATACGAGCCCGGACATCGTCGAGCCACGGCGCGAGCGCGTTCGTCCGCTCGATGGCGCGCCACGTGTCGAGGCTCAACACGTTCGTCGTACCTTCCCAGATCGGAAGCACCTGTGCATCTCTCAGCAGCCGAGGCAGCCCCGTATCCTCGATGTAGCCTGCTCCGCCGAAGGCCTCGAGCGCTTCGCTCGCGACCGTCACCGCTTGCTTGCCGCTATAGAGCTTCGCGACCGGCGTGAGTAGCCGGAGCAGCGCTTGTTCGCTGCTGGATGCCTTCCCGCATTCTTCCTTGCCCATCAACTCGACGGCTCGGAACGTCAGCAGGAACGACGCACGAAAGCGCACGTCCAGCTCCGCGAGCGTGGCCGCATGGAGCGGCTGCTCGATGAGTGTTTTGCCAAACGCGATCCGGCGCGTCGCGTAGTCACTCGCGAGCGCGATCGCGCGACGCATGCCGGAGATTGCCGCAACGGCATTGTAGACCCGCGTCACGTTGAAGAGCGCGGCAATCTTGCGGACTCCATCGCCCGCGCCGCCGACGAGAATCGCGGGCGTCCCATCCAGAGTGAGCTCGGCGGTGGGAAGCGCGCGTGTTCCGAGCTTGTCCTTCAGTCGGTTCACACGAATGCCCTGCAACGCTCCGTTTGCGTCGCGAAGCTGAATCAAGAAAACACTCAACCCGCGACTTCCCGCCGGCGCGCCGTCGATGCGGGCGAGCGCCATCGCCATCTGCGAGGTGGTCGCGGACGTGAACCACTTCGTGCCGTACAGGCTGTACTTGCCTGTCGCATCGTCACGGCGAGCGATCGTCGACGTATTCGACACGTCGGAACCGCCCGTGCGCTCCGTCATCCACTGCCCAGACGTCCAGAACTGGTCGGGATCGCGTGTGGTCAGATGTTCGAAGGCCGAGCGCGCGGCGTCGCCGTCGCCGTGAACCTCCAGGAAGCGCGCGGCGCCGTCGCCCATCGCAAGCGGACAACTGTACGTGGCCGACGACGCATGAAAGAGATACAGCTTGGCCATCTGATGCACACGCGACCACGCTCCGTGCCGCCGCTCGTACCCGATGGCGACGAGGCCTTCCGCAGCGGAGATGCGGTCGAGCGCACGCCATGCGTCCGACACGACGATGTCGTCGATCCGCCGGCCCCACGGGTCGTAGGACACATGCGTCGGCGGATTGGCTTCCGCCACGTTGCCCAGCTCGAGAATATCGGTTGCGGCGCGCTCGCCGAATCGACGAAGGTCCGGCTCGATGTCGTCGCGAACATCACTCGGCAGACGCCAGCGAAGGTACGAGCGCAGCAGCTCGTCGCTCTCGTACTGATTGGCGAGACGCGGCCCGTCCTGAAAGAACTCGATCGACACATGAACCTCGGCAGCCTGGCGCGCGAGACAAGATAGCACCCGCCAACGCCACCATCGAATGTTCTCCGTGGACTTTCTTGCGGCCCGCTGCTTGACTCATGACATGACCGAACCGAATCGAGCGGCCGGCTCCCCAGTGCTCGGCGAGATCGAGCGCGACGACGTCTCACGTCGCGTGCTGGAGCATGTCGAGCGGCACATGGAAGGCGACGCCGCGCACGATCTCTCCCACCTGCTGCGGGTGGCGGAGTGGACCGTTCGGATCGCTGGTGTTCAGGTGCCGAGGCGATTGTGCATCACCGCGGCGCTGTTGCATGACGTGGTCAACCTTCCGAAGAATCATCCCGATCGTGCGATCGCGAGTGAACGCTCCGCCGACGTCGCGCGCTCGGTGTTGAGCGATCTTGGAATGCCGAGCGCCGACGTGGAGCTCGTGGCTGAAGCGATCAGAGATCACAGCTTCACGCGCGGCGTCGTGCCGGAATCGCTGTTCGGCAAAGCGCTTCAGGATGCCGATCGGCTCGAGGCGCTCGGCGTCATCGGCACCTTTCGCTGCATCGCGACGGGCGTGCGCTTTGACGCACAGTTCTTCGATCCCGTCGATCCGTGGGCAGTGAATCGCGCGCTCGACGACAAGCGGTTCTCGGTCGATCACTTCTTCACGAAGCTGTTGCTGCTTCCGGCCACCTTTCACACCGCGATGGGTCGCACCGAAGCCGAGCGGCGCGCGGCATTCATGCGTCGCCTGCTGCTGGAGTTGGGCACGGAGCTCGATCGACCGTTCGCGATGGTGGACGGCACGTGAGCGAGCTCGTGGACGCGAGCACGCGCGACGTCATCGACGGATATACCGCGCGCGCATCGCAGTACGCTCAGCGTGCCGACGAGGCCGCGAGGTTGGACCGGCGCATCGCGGTCGCGCGGCTCGCCGCGTTCGCGGTGGCGGCGCTGACGATCATCGGCGTCGTCGAAGGGCAGATCAGCCAAGCGATCGGCGATCCACTCGCGATCGTGGTGCTGCTCGTCTTCGCGGGACTGCTCGGGTGGCACAATCGTGTGAAGGATCGCGTCCGCACGTGGCGCGCGCTCGAACGACGATGTCGCGACGGCGTGAATCGCGTCCGGCGAACGTGGGATGCGCTTCCGCTGCCGCCGCATCCGTCCGTCCCGCCGGATCACGCATTCGCGAGCGACCTGCACCTCATCGGGTCGCACTCGCTGGCTCGGCTTCTGGCGCCGGCGAGCGGAGCGGCCGGGATCGACGTCTTGCGGAGCTGGCTTCTCGCCGAGGTGCCGCCGGACGTGGAGACGATCACCACGCGGCAGCGCGCCGTCCGCGAGCTCGCGCCGCGCGCGGAATGGCGCGATCTGCTCACCGTGCTCGCAGGTCGTCTCGCCGCGACGCGCGAATCCGCGGCCGAGTTCGTTGTGTGGGCCGAGTCGAGCGCGCCGACGCCCGTGTCGCGCGCGGTCGTCTGGATTGGACGCGTGCTCACCGGAGCGACCATTCTGTCGATCGCTGCCGAAGTCGCGCATGTCGTCTCGCTGCGCGTGCCCGCGGCGGCGATTGGCGCGAATGTCGTGTTCGGCCTTTTCCTATCGCGAAGGCTCGCGCGCGCGCTCGAGTCCGTGGCGGGGCACGATGCAGGACTGCGCGGGCTGGGTGAGCTGCTGCATCACGTTGCCGACGCAGGGTTCGAAACGCCGGAGCTCACGTCGCTCGCCACGCAGCTCGGCGGCCGCGAATCGGCGCGTGCGTTCGCACGCTTCGACCGGCTCGCGACGATGGCCGAGGTGCGCCTGTCGCCGATGGGGCACATCGCGGTGCAGGCGCTGGTGCTCTGGGATGTGCACCTCGTCGATGCGCTCGATGCCTGGCGACGCCGCCATGGATCTCGCGTGCGGTCCTGGCTCCGGGCGCTCGGCGAAGTGGAAGCGCTCAGCGCGCTGGCGACGCTCGCCCACGACAATCCCGCGTGGGCATTTCCCGAGGTCGTCGCGAGCGCGTCCGCGTCGTTGGACGCAGAGAATCTCGCACATCCACTGCTCCCCGAGGAAGGTCGCGTGGGTAACGACGTGCACGTCGGACCGCCGGGAGAGATTCTGTTCATCACCGGCTCGAACATGGCGGGCAAGTCGACGCTGCTGCGCGCGATCGGGCTGAACATCGTGCTCGCGCAGGCCGGGGCCCCGGTGTGTGCCGGGCGGATGACGCTCGTCCGCGCTAGGCTGCGCACGAGCATCGACGTGGCCGATGCACTCGAGCGCGGGCTGTCGCTGTACATGTCGGAGCTGTTGCGGATTCGCGCGATCGTCGAGGCGGCGCGCGAAGAGAGCGACTGCCGGCTCTTCTTTCTCGCGGACGAGATGCTGCGCGGCACCAATGCGGTCGACCGGCATTCGGCGATCGTGACGATCATGGCGAGTCTGATCGATGCGGGTGCCGTCGGTGCCGTCGCGACGCACGATTCAACGTTGGCGATGGACGAGCGGCTGCGGTCGCATCTTCAGCTCGTGCACTTCGTCGAGCAGTTTCGCGACGGAAATGCGGAGCGCGCGTCGTCCATGTGGTTCGACTACCGACTCAGGCCGGGGCTCTCGACCAGTCGCAATGCGCTCAAACTGCTGGAGCTCGTGGGGCTCGGCGGTTCGATGGATCGGGCGTGAGCGTGTTGCGGCTGGCGGCGGGGCGATTCTAATATGCCGGTGCCCTTCCACGCGTTCGACTCACGGAGCTGACGGCCATGCGATTCACGCACCTTCTCCTGACCTGTGCGATCGGGCTGGCCCCGGTGCTGGGAGCGCCTCGCGTCGCGGTCGCACAATCGGCCGATCGCGACGCGGTGCTCGCGGTCGTGCAGCAGGTGTTCGACGCGATGCGAACCCGGGATACGTCGCTGCTCTCGCGTGCGTTCGATTCCACGGGGCGCCTGGTCAACGTCTCGGCGCGCACTGGCACGCCCGCGGTGTCACTCACGCTGCCGTCGGCATTCGGGACCGCGATCGCGCGTGCCAAGCCGGGCGACGTCTGGAACGAGCGGATCTACGATCCGGAGGTGCGCATCGACAAGGATGTGGCGCAGGTCTGGGCGTACTACACTTTTCACGTGAACTCGACGTTCAGCCACTGCGGCGTTGACGCATTCATGCTTGTGAAGGTCGGTACAGCATGGAAGATCACCCAGCTCGCCGACTCCCGGCGAACGGATGGGTGCACCCATACGGGCGGATGAGCGTCTGTACGGGCTTGGTTCGGGAGCGACCGCTGGTGGCCGCGCGGCGCTCCGCGACGCTATAGTTAGGGCACTCCGACCCTTTTCCACCGAGGATTACGATGCGTAGCGTACATGTCTCCACGCTTGCCGTTGCTGCTCTCGCACTGGCATCGCAGGTCGCTGCCGCGCAGGGCGGCATGGATGAAACCACCCGGAAGGTCGAGGGGGGTGGCATCAAGGTGCCCGGTTGGATGGGCAAAGCGGATGGCTCCGGGAAGGTCGAAGAGGCGAAGCTCACGAAGGAGGGCAACGTCTTCCATGTCATGACCGGACCCGCGGTCACGTACTGGAATCCCGCCAACAAGGCGAGCGGCGACTACACGGTGAAGGCGACGTTCACGGAAGCGAAGTACATGAACCTGAACGATCACCCGCATCCCTACGGCATCGTGATTGGCGGGAACGACCTGGGTACCGACACCCAGAGCCTGCTGTACTGCGAGGCCTACGGAAACGGGACGTTCATCGTGCGCGGCTTCGGCCCGGCCCCGTTTGGCGTGCAGCGTCGTCCCGAAGCGAACGAAGCGATCCACAAGGCCGCCGGAAAAGACCAGCCTGTGACGCAGGACATCGCGATGTCGGTGAAGGGCGACAAAGTTACGTGCTCGATCAACGGCACGGTCGTCGGCACCTACGACAAGAGCGCGCTCGTCGGTCCTGGCAAGCTCAAGTCAACGGATGGTGTCTACGGCTTCCGCTTCGCGCACAACACGGAAGGCACCGTCACGGGGCTGACCATGACGAAGCCGTAGCGGCGAGTGCCGGGACGCTTCGCGCCGTCGTCTTTCGGCGGCGCGGCGTCGCGGTTCGGGTCTTCGCGGTCGCACGTGCCGAGGCCGCGAGGAGCTCCGGCATGGTGGCGAGACGAGTGTGGATGATCCAGTTCATTGGCAGCGTGCGGTCCAGGTACCGCCGAAGCGTCGGCACCGAGACTCGGAGATGCGCGGCCAACGTCGCCTCATCGAGAACCGTAATCAGACTCAACAGCGCGGAATGCGCGCTCGAAGCACGTGGGCGTCTGAACGGCGTACGGGGTGAAACGACGACAATATCGTCGTAATACGAGCAAAGCATCGACACAGGGAGCTGCAAGTACTGGTGGGGCGTTGGCGGGAGCCAGGGCGTACTCACACCAGCAATGAGCATTCCACTATCCTGAGGCTGCCGTTGGTACGACGGCGGGCAGATTGGTTCAACTCGATATCTATTCCCGCGCCTACGCGGAGCTGAAACGCATCGCGCACTCTCACCTGCGCGGCGGCGGTACGCCAACGGTCTCCACCACGGAGCTCGTGCACGAGGCGTATCTCAAGCTCGGTGGTCACGACGGCGACGCATGGGACAGCAAAGCCCATTTCTTCGGTGCGGCATCGCGCGCGATGCGGCAGGTGCTCGTCGACTTCGCTCGTCGTCGTCGCGCCGTCAAGCGCGGCGGCGAGGTCACACACGTCTCGCTGAGCGATGGCCACGCGCGACTCGAGCTGGAGCTCGACGAGATTCTCGCACTGGATGATGCGCTCGAACGGCTGAGCGCGGTCGATGAGCGCCTTCGCGAGATCGTCGAGTTGCGATTCTTCGGTGGATTCTCCGAACAGGAGATCGCCGACATGCTCGGCGTTACGACGCGCACGGTCGAACGCAATTGGATCAAAGCCCGCCTATTCCTCTTGCGTGAGCTCGATCCGAAAAATCCGGTAGCCCGGATCTGATCCCCTACCGACCCAGTCTCTCGTCCAACGTGGCGGTTGGCGATGTGAGCCCGACGATCAGGCCCCATCCCTGCAGGGTTCGTAGTTGACCTGAAGGAGAGTGGAATGGCCGACCGAGTGAACCATCCGATCAGTTCGACCGACGAGTCCCACGAGCGCGATCTCAACCGTCATCGGGCAGCCGAGCAGCGTGACGTCAAGACCGAGGAGCTCGGGCGCCTGCACGCGCGCGGCATCAACATCGACAGCCACGCACCAGCCGAGGCCGTCGTCGAAGTCGTCGAGGCGGTGGAGCTGTTCGAGCGCACGGTCGAAGCTCGCGGCGGCGATCTGATGGTCGACACGCCGCCGGTTCGCGAGCCCGACAATCCTGATTTCGTGCTGCCGCGTCTTCAGGAAGACGAATCGCTCGCCGAGTTCGCGCGGCGCATTCGAGCGGCCGCCGCGCGGATCGCCCCGCGGGCCGACTAGGCTCCGCGCAAGCCGGACGCCGGCGCGAGCGCCGCAACCACCTCGTCCGTCGAGCGCACGCGGCTGACCCGCGGCAGGATCTTCTCGACCGAGAACGCATGCATGTCCGCCGACATGCTCGTGCACGCGTCCTGGGCGACGACGACCGAGTACCCGTACTGCCACGCCTCGCGCGCCGTCGACTCGACGCCGAAGTTGGTCGCGATGCCGCCAAGGACGATGGTGTCGATTCCCCGGCGTCTCAGTTGGAGATCGAGCTCGGTGCCGTGGAACGCGCCCCATTGGCGCTTGGTGATCACCACGTCCGAGCGCAGCGCACCGATCTCGGGCACGAGCTCGGCCCAGTCGGGCGGCGTTCCGCCCGCCGGCGCAGGCATCGTGGCGTCGACCGCTTGCGCGAGCCGATCCGCCCCGTTCGCGGCGAACGCGACGTGAACCAACACGATGAGCGCGCCGGCCGCCTCGCACTGCTTGCCGATGCGAGCGCAATTGTCCACGACCTGTCTGGTGCTGTGTGGCGCCGTCTCGCGGGCGATGATCCCCTTCTGGAGATCGATGATCACGAGTGCGGTGGCGCGCGGGTCGAGTGTGAGCGTCATGGCAGAAAGTCTAAACGCGCATGCCAGAAGAATGACCGCGCGCGTTCGGCCGCGTCTTATTGTCGATGCGCAGCCAGCCGAATCCTGCACCGCCGGACACCCGCGCCAGGCTCAGCCTGGTGCTGCTGCTGTATTTCCTGGGCATCATCATCACCATCACGCTCGCTCCGTTTCGCTTCGTGATGCCGGAGCGGATACGCGTCCTGTACTCGGGCGAGTGGTTCGACGTCGTCGCGAACGTCTTGCTCTTCCTGCCGCTCGGGTTTCTCTATCCGCTCACCCGTACCGACGCGCCGGAGACATCGCCACTGCGAGTCCTCGCCTTCGGCGCGCTGTTGAGTGGCGCGATCGAGCTCACGCAGCTCTTCGAGCCGGATCGGTTCACATCCACGATGGATGTCGCGACGAACGCTATCGGTGCGGCGTTGGGCGCGGTGCTCGCGCGGTCGGTGACGCGGCGCATCCGGGTCAATGCTCGGTTCGTAGGCCGGCTGTCGCTCGAGATCCCGCTGGTCGGTCTGATCTACGTGCTCATCCCGCTGCTGCTCGTCGCAAGCTTTCTGGCGAAGGGCGATTACCTGCGAATGCTCGCGCTCCTACCGTTGGGTCTCATGGGTGCGCGGCTCTTCTCGTCGGTCCAGCGACATCACTTCGGACCGAACGGATTGGCGGGGAGCACCGCGATGATTCTCGCTGCCAGCGGTTGGATGATCCTCGGCAGCTTTCCCGTGGCCCTTCGCTATCCCTTGGGCGGTGTCGCGCTCGTGGGGGCGGTTGCCCTCGTGACATGGTACGAGACGTCGCGCCAGCCCGCCTCGCCGCCCGACCGGCGATTCGAGTCGGAAGCCCTCGGGAGCGCCGCGCCGTATCTCGTCACGTACCTGCTCATGGTGATCCTGCTGCCATTGAGCGCCGGCGTGGGTCCATGGCATTTCGAGATGGCGCTCACCGGCCCGCGCAACGACGTCGACGCACAGATGCTTCAACTGCTCGAACCCGTGGCGACGTCCACCGTGCTTGGCTGGATCCTCGCCGAAGCGAGAGGACGCCGCGAGCTGCCGTTCTCACGAATTGCCGGGCGCGTGGCCATGGAATGCGCATGTCTGGCGCTCGTGATCGAGGCGAGCCGCGGCATGCAACGCGGCGTCGGCGCGAGCGGCGTGCAGTTCATGCTCATCGTACTCGCAGGCGTGTTCGGCGCCGGGATGTATCACAATCAGCGCGCACACGTCCGTTGGATTCTCGCGCATCGGCCGGAAGACCATTCCGCTCGCGACGCGATGACCGGATCAGCGCGACTTCAGCCCGCCGCGGCCGACAACTCGCCGATTCGCTTGCCCTGAGACATCGCGCCGGTCGCGCTCTGGTGGCCGTTGAGCTCCGAGTGGCCGATCGCGATCTGGCCAAACCCTTTCGCGACGATCTCGCGCGGCGCCGGCCCGCCATTGCCGTAGTACCAGCCAGGCGGCTGCACGAGTCGCGCGTGTCCCCAGCGATTCAGAATGATGCCGGCCACGTCGCGACGAGCATTGAAGCCCGACGACGCAAACTGACGATGCAACTGGGCTAGCACCGTGCGCTCGTACGCGGCATACGACGTCGCGAGCAGCTTGTTGCGATGCATCGAACCCTGCTCGGCCGCCGTCTTGCCGGGCGAATACAGGCCGACGTAGAAGGTGAGCACCGTCGGCTTGTCGGGATCCATCGGCGCGTGATAGCCGGGCGTCGTCATCTGCCGGCGCAGATTGGCCACGAATCCAATCCCATGGTCGTCGAACCAGCGCGCGGCGGTGATTCCAAGTTTGTACATGAAGCGCCAGTTCGTGAGCGCAACGTTCACGATCAACGCCGGCGCGTAGACGAACGTGCCATACGCGTTCGTGATCTCGCTCGGCAAATCGGCGACGACGTGCTTCGTCACCCAGCCTCCGCTCGCCATCGCGACTCGGCGCGCGCGGACCGTGAAGAGCTTTCCATCCTTGGCGTACGTCACCGCGACCATCGAGCTCGGCGACGACTCGTGCGCGACGCGAACAGCCGTCGCACCCACACGAATCCGAGCGGCCTGCTTCGGCCGGTCGAGCGCCGTCCAGTTCACCTTGGCGGTGAGCACGCCGGCGAAAGACGGGTCACCCGCGATGGCATCCGGAACCAGCTTCTTCACGAGATGCCGTGCGTAGGTGACGTTGCCGCCGGGGAACGACAGGCCGAGGCCACTGTTGCGTCCACGAACGCGCGACACACCAGGCATGCCGATCTGCTGTGCAGCGTGCGCGCTCACGGCGTCGGGGCTCGCGCCGTTGATGAGACCGATGACGGGCTCGATCACCTTGGTCACTTCTGGCCGATAGCCGAGCACGCGCTCGAGGTAGTCCTTGTACGACATCGTGTCGAGATAGCGGCCGAACTGATCGCCGCTCATCCCTTTCGCGTCGGGATTCGTGGTGCGCCACTTGAGCAGATCGCGCTTCACGTCGTCGCTCAGCGCGACGTCGGCGAGATCCTTCTGCCAGATGTTCGTACGCCACGTAGGCGTTTGCGTCGCGCCGATCGCGGACTGCTTGTCGAAGAAATAGCCGATGTCGACGCCGAACTCGCCGACACCTTCCATCGGCTGATAGTTGTCCTGCGCCGCCCGTAGCGGCGGCTTTGCGGATTCCCATTCGGACCACGTGAATTCG
>Ga0070680_100000830_pt1 | contig 21843 bp, 19 predicted proteins | sample KBSC73BmetaG_FD_64672 | JGI IMG/M metagenome (GOLD analysis project Ga0070680, IMG submission 64672) | Corn rhizosphere microbial communities from Kellogg Biological Station, Michigan, USA - KBS C7-3B metaG | ecosystem: Host-associated > Plants > Roots > Rhizosphere | place: USA: Michigan...
GCGAGCCAGCCGAGGATGTAGATGCCGTACTTGAGATTCGTCGAATCGGCGTGGACGTTCGTCCCGAACTTCTGGCCGAGGGCGCCGCGCCAGTGTTTGGGATAGACCTGCATGAGTCCCACGGCGCCGACCCGCGAGCGGGCGGACGACTTGAGCGTGTTGTTCTCGGTCAGCATCACGCCGAGCACCAGGGCGGGCGGTACCTTGCGCGCGTATGCCTCGCGGACGGCTACGTCGGCCAGCGAGCGGGCACGGCTCTGCGAGACGCGGCCGGTGCGGAGCAGATCCATCACGAACAGCTCGCGGTCGCGGAAGAACTGCGGCGTCTTGAGCGCGAGCTCGGTGGGTCCGTGCAGCCAGGGGGCGCGCATGGCCACGGAGTCAGCATACGTGTGCGCCAGCAGCTGCGAAGCCACCGGTACATGCTCCACGTAGAACGGGCGGGTCAGCGTCACGGCAGCCACGAGGGCCGCCGCCGCACCGATCGCCACTACGAGCTGAGTCCGAGCCGAGCGCTTTGACAAATCGCGAATCTCCTGGAGGGACAAACGGGGATTCCCGGGGCTGAAGAGTGCCCCGGCAGCTTCGATATAAAGACTAGTATCGGGTGCGAGAGGCTACAGTTCCAGCACCCTGAAGCACCGAACTCGTCCAATTACTGGCAAGTCAACAACTTACGCTCATCAGCCTAGCCTGAAACCGGGCTTGACGCAACCCATTCGGGCGGATTCGGCCGTTCTTCGGGTGACTGACGGACGGGCATCCTTCTTGTCATCAGCCGGACCCAGAGCGCCTGTCGCGCACTATCTACCCATATTTCCAACATGGCACGACTGGCACGACGCGAGCGGCCGATTCAACCGGCTGTCTGGTACACCGCAATCTTCATATTGCTCGTCGTCATTGCCGTTCTCATTCAATTCGCCGTACACGCCGTTCGAACGGACCCGCGGAACAGCCGCGCCATCGCCGAGCGCGAGCTGCGGGTCAACAGCCTCGAGCCGGATGAGAAGGTGTACCGCATCGTCTCGGTGTTCCGTCGTCCGGCGATCGATTTCTTTCGGGCGACCCGCGGCGTGCTCGCGCTCACCAACAAGCGGCTGATCTACGTCGGCCTGGAACCGCGCGATCTGCTGGCCGGAGCCGATCTGCCACCAACTTTCGAGGAGCGGGACTTTCCGATCGACACATCGGTTCACGTCTCCTCCGGGCGGACATTCTTCCTGCTCGCCAAAGCCGTCGTGATTCGCACGCCTGACGAAACGCTGAAGCTCGGCGTGCCGTCAGGCGTTTGGCCGCAGGCCAACCTGCTGGTCGTCGCCATGACCACGCGCTACGACAAGGCCGTCGCGCTGAGCGCTCAACAGCGAAAGTTCATCCAGAAGACCGAAGCCGAGCGGAAGGCTGCCGAGGCCGCACGGCACAAAGCGAAGTACTACACGGTCGAACGCGGCGACGCGCTCGGCAGCATCGCGACGATCTGGAACACCACCCCGGCCCAGCTTCGATCGTGGAATCACCTCCCGGACAACAGAATTCGCGTGGGGCAGGTGTTGATGGTCAGGCCGGCGATGTGATTGAGAGAGGGCACAGGATAGAGGATGGAGCATAGGCTCTATCCACTATCCTTCATCCTCTCTCCTCTATCTGCTCGCCACTCTTCCCCGACACTCCCCGAAACCGATCCGCGCTCGGCCCGGCCGTTCGCAGTAGGCGCGCATGATCACTTCGTCGCCATCGTCGAGAAAGGTGCGCGACTCGCCCGTCGGAAGTGTGAGAGGCTCGGTGCCGCGCCACGTTCGCTCGAGCAGGCAGCCGCGCGATTCCCGGGCCGGACCAGACACCGTTCCGCTCGCGAGCAGATCGCCCGGTCGCAAATTGCAGCCATTGCTGGTGTGGTGCGCGACCAGCTGGGCAATCGTCCAATACATCTCGCGAAAGCTCCCGCGGCTCACGCGAATCGCCGGCGTGCCGTTCGCTCGCATCTTCGCCGACGACAGCAGCACATCGAGCGTGATGTCGATACCCCCGCGTCGGGCATCGTCAGCCGAGGCGAGATACGGCAGCGGCGCGGGATCGCCTGGCGGGCGCGCGAACGCGGGCACTCGGTACGGCTCGAGTGCATCGAGCGTGACGACCCACGGCGACACGGTCGTCGCGAAATTCTTGGCGAGGAACGGCCCGAGCGGCTGATACTCCCAGGTCTGAATGTCGCGCGCCGACCAATCGTTCACGAGGCACAGGCCGAACACGTTCTGCTCAGCCTGGGCGATCGGTATTGGCTGGCCGAGTGCGTTGCCGTGTGCGATCAAGACTCCCACCTCGAGCTCGTAATCCAGACGCCGGCTAGGTCCGACGTGCGGCGATTCGTCCGCTGCGTCGCGTGTCTGGCCCGCGGGCCGGCGCACCGGCGTACCACTCACCACGATCGACGACGCGCGGCCGTGGTACCCGATCGGCACCCACTTGTAGTTCGGCAGCAGCGGATTGTCGGGCCGAAACATGCTGCCGACGTTCGTAGCGTGGGCAATCGACGCGTAAAAGTCGGTGTAATCGCCGATCGTCGCAGGCAGCAGCATTTCCGCGGCCGACATCGGCGTGAGGATGTCGGTCGCGATCGATGGATTGGCGCCCGGCGCGGTGGAGTCGCTGCGCAGGAAGGCGCTCACGGACTGGCGGAGTGCCCGCGCGCTGTCGCGTCCACTGGCCATCAGCTCGTTGAGTCGGCCGGAGCGACAGAGGCCCGCCGCCGCCGTTCCGTCTCGATCGAGCAGTCCCGCGTCGGCGCATGCGACGACGTCGACGATCTGGTCTCCGATCGCGATGCCGACGCGCGGCGCAACGGCGGCGGAATGACGTGAATGGGTCCGTCGAAAAACGCCGAACGGCAGATTCTGGATCGGGAAATCGGACGCGGGATCGTTTGCCGCACCGACCCACGACCGGACTCCTGGGTCGTGCGTGTTATCGAGCGTGCCTGGCATGCGTGAAATCAATCACTCCCAGCGCGATCTGTCGAACGCTCACGCAGGTGACAGCAGCGCGAGCTCGCGCAGCCCCTCGAGCGGCTCGGTGAAGGAACACGATCCGAACGCCGCGGCGAAGTCGTCGCGCAATCGCTCGACGACGTCCGCATCGAGGCGCGTGTCTTCCCAGCGAAGCGCTTCGTCGGACGACGAGAGCGCGGCCACGCGCCGTTCACCGAGCATCCGCCTGGCATCGGCATCGCTCGCGCCCTGCAGCATTGCGGCGGCCGTGAGCAACACGTTCAGAAAGCCGAACATCGGCCCGACTTCGGATGTCGGCTGATACGTAAGCCGATACTCGCCGGTGAGCGGATGGTGCAAGCCCGCGGTGCACTTGAAGCGCACGCCGCGATCGATGCACGCACGCATGAACTGCACAACCTGCTCGGCGCTCGGAAACGCGGCGCGCGTGACGCCGCCCGTACGCAACTTGACGTGGACGCCGGTACGTCCCGCAGCGCCAATGAGTGGTTCCGAATCCGGTTGCGGCGGCAATTCGGCGAAGATCGCCAGGTCCGCACCAGCGAGTTCGCGCGCCTCGCGCATTGCCGTTTCCGTCGCGAGCCGGCCTTCGACCGTGTCGATGAGCACGTGGCCACGTGCGCGCCGGTTGAACGCCGAGATTGCGCGCAAGTCCTCGCGCACGTCCTGGCCGAGCAGCGCGCTCAGGCGCCACGGCGGTTGCGAGGAGTCGCCAAGATGCTCGTGCGCCGCGCGGAACTCATCCAGCCGCGACACCGGAACGACGAAGCGCCCAAGCATCCACGCGTCGTCACTCGCGCGGTATGCCGCGTAGTTGCGCACGGCGGCGGGCATGTCGAGCGCCGCGGGCGGGAACAAGCCGGCGTAATCCACGATCGCCGCGAGCAACGCCCGCAGCGCCTTCATCGCGCGAGCTTCTTCCGGGTCTTCACGATCGTCCCGCGGCAATTCGGCGATCCGCACCGACAGGCATAGAAGCGCAGATCCTCGAGCGTGTAGTCAGGATCGTCCTCGTACTGATAGTCGTACACGAGCTCCGTACCGGACGCGATCGGCTTCAGCGCCTCGATCCAGATGTGGCCGCGCTCGATCACCGCCTCGCAATTCGGGTCGCACGAATGATTGATGAACCGCGATTCGTTGCCGCCGTACGCCGCGTCGACACACGTGCGGCTGTTGAGCACGAAGAGCACCGTGTGGTGTCGCTTCATTTTCGTATCGTCGTAGCGCCGGTCGGCCTCGGCGTTGCCGATCTTCTCGCCGACGTATTCGATGATCCGCGTGCCTTTCGGAATGTACGTTCGAGCGAACCCGCCCAGGCCGTGAATCGCCGAGCCGCGCAATTCCATCCACTCGTTGACGGGGCCGGGCCGGCCCGGCGGCGAACGGCGCGGGCGCTTTGGTGTGCTCGTGCGCGCGGTTTTGGCCGCGCGGCGCTTTGCCGACGCGGATTTCTTCTTCATTCGTGAGGTCTTGGCTGCCATCGATGCATCAACTGGGCTGAAACGCGTTCGGGAAATCGGAGGCGTAAGCTACTCAGACCCGCTCCCGAAATGCACGCGGGCGCATCGGTCGCTCCGATGCGCCCGCCGCACGTCGCCCGCTCCGATGGTCAGAAGTCGAGACGGAGTCCCGCGCTGAATGCGAAGTTGTTCGCGGTGTTGCCGTCGATGCCCAGGGTCGTCGCGTCCTGGAAATTGAACTTGCCGATGTAATCCTTTGCCATCACGCGGAGCGCGACGCCCCGTGTGAGCGCGAAATCGGCGCCCGCGCCAACATTGCCGGCGAGGTTCGTTGCCTGAGTCTGCAGAACCGATTCGTCGATCGTGTAGCGCATCTCGCCGATGCCCGCCTGCACGAACGGCGAGAGCGCAAGACCGCTGCCGCGGGCGTGGTTGAAGTCGTACTCGAGCCCCGCGTCGTACATCAGCATCGAGCTGCTGCCAACCGACACGCCGCCGAAGAACGGCAAGCCGACCTCCATGCTCGACGACGTGTACCCGATGTTGCCGAAGAGCGAGAGGTTCGGTGCGATTGAAAGCCCAACCTGCGTACCGTACAGCACCCCGGGCTTGCTCGTGAGGCTGGTGCCGAGCGGACCGTTGAGGTAGTTGCCGAAGACCATGTAGCCGGCGTACGGGGCGATATGGAGTACCGTGCCGCTCACCGGTGCCTGTGCCGCGATCGGCATCGCGGCCACCGAACCGGCGACGGATGCCGCGATGAGAACCTGATGAAGCCTGCGCATATGGTGAGCTCGGGAGAGGTGAGTGACAAAGAAGCCACCTGCCCCGAAGGCATTCCGAGGGCCAGACGTCAACACGCGTGTAGGTGTGATCCAAGTTGTTGAAGCTACGCGTGTTGACCGCATGGCGGCCCCGACCGCGCGCGGTGCGATCGTCCAGAATGGCGGACGCTCGTACGTCCACTTGGGGCGGCGCTGGCCGGGCGGCGATCAGATGTAGCCCATCGCCTGCAGCGCTTCGTACCTCCGAAGCGGCGAAGAAGGATAGTCCGTTCCGCCGCCATCGACGCGAAAGGATCGTCCGGGGAAGCGCACCTGGTGCGCGATTGCCATGACCGCGTCCCACGCGGTCGGAATCGTGTAGCCGAACGCGTTGGCGATGAGTACGTCGTCATAGTAGCCGGCCGTGAGCAGCCGCCCGTCGTCCTTGTACACGTCGTACAAGTACAGATCGCGAGCGATCGATTCCGGAAACTGGATCACCTTGCCGGGCACGCGCGGGTCCATGTACATGGTGCAGGAGGCACCGAAGCCGGGCGCCACGTTCGGACGAAAGCTGCCGTCGAGGAGCGAGGCGAAGGTGTCGCCGAGAGGGTCGCGGTTGAGGTTCCAGAACAGGTTCGGGTGCGCGTTGTAGCCGAAGCGCTCACACTTCTCGAAGAACCACACGCCGTCGCGCGCCGCGATGAAGTTGGCATCGCCGAATCCGGTGTATCCGGCGGCAGCGTACGCCGGAAACAGACGGCCGATGGTCTCCCGAACGGCACGGCTCTCCAGCGGAAGGGCGAACGCAAAATCGAAGGCGCAACCGGCGAGGCTGCCGAGATCGGCCGTCAGCTTCATCTTCGATTCGAGCGTCATGAAGGCGAACCGCGGTTGGCCGCGGACGAACCAGGCTTCGATGTTCGCCTCGATGCCGTCCTTGCGCTCCTGGAGCACGAACGGCGAGTCGCTGCGCAGCGAGCGGAGATGCTGGCGCAGCTCCAGATTCGCGTCGGCCGCCGTCTCCGACTGCGGCAGCCACGTATCGTGCGATTCGCCGCGGTCCGGCTTGAAGACGTACGCCGTCTCAGGATGCTCGTTCAGAAACGCTAATGCCTGCCCCGCGTCATCGAAGGCGTGCGACGGCGGCGGCACGAGGCCGTAACGGTTGACGAACGACAGGCACGCCTCGCGATTGTGCTCCATGGTGTCGGCGTACCGGCCGCCGCCGAAGACCTGAAAGCCTTCGCGCCGCAGCAGCTCGTTCTCCTCGACGCTGTGATTCTCGTCCCAGATCCAGATCGCGTCGTGATAGCGCTGTCGGTCGTGTATCACATCGCGCAACGGACGTTTCGTCACGAGGCCGTTGCCGACGAGATCGTAGCAGCCGGCGCTCCGCCGGTCATCGATGCCGCGTACGCCGACGATCACCTCGTGGCCTTCGTCGATCAACCGAAGCGCGAATCCAAGTCCCGCGAAGTAGCTCGTGGCAATGATGAAGCGCATGCGCGTGGCGGCGGAAGAATCGCCGCCACAATAAAGCAGGGGCCGTGCCGATCAGTCGGACGCGGAACGCGCGGCGCGCTCGCGCACCCGCCAGCCAAACTGCGCGAGGGACACGCGAGCACCGGCGTCGACGACGACTCCTTCCCGCGCGAGGCGCAGCCGCTGCGTGACGCCGGACGGTGACGCCGCACGCTCCAGACTCAGCTCGCCCTTGGCGTTCACGACGCGGTGCCACGGCACCGCGCTACCGTCGCGCAACGCCGCCAGCGCGTAGCCGACCTGCCGTGCGTGTCCCGGCAGACCGGCGAGCCGGGCGACCGCACCGTACGTGCTCACGCGGCCTCGCGGAATTCGGCGCACGACCGCGTAGAATCTCTCATATAACGACGTCGACGCCGCGGGCATTGGTCAGACGGAGACGACGCAGACGACGATCATCGCGGACGCGAAGCGAGGTGCTCCTCGATCAATGCCTGCACCGCCGCCAGCTCGTCGCCCACCACCTCGAGGCGCGGCGGCCGCACGCGCGCACTTCCCTGGCCCACCGCCGCCTGCACGAGCTTGATCAGCTGCACGAACTTCGGCACCGTGTCGAGGCGGAGCAGCGGGAGAAACCACTCGTACAGCGTGCGCGCTTCGTCCAGCCGGCCGTTCCACGCTGCGTCGAACAGGCGGACCGATTCATCGGGCAACGCGTTCACGAGTCCCGCCACCCAGCCGCTGGCGCCGACCGGCACCGACTCGACGATCGCGTCGTCCATGCCCACGAAGATGACGAGCCGCTCATCGTGCAGCTCGCGAATTGCCGTAACGCGCCGCACGTCCCCGCTCGACTCCTTCACGGCGTGCAGGTTCTCGTGCGCGACCAGCTCCCGGAGCTGCGCGGCGGAGACGTCGGTGCCGTAGGCGATTGGATTGTTGTAGAGCATGCAGGAGAGCGGCGTCGCGCCGATCACGGCGTCGAAGTGCGCCTTCGTTTCACGCCAGTCGCCGCGATACACGTACGGCGGCAGCACCATCAATCCATCGCAACCCGCGCCCTGGGCCCGTCGCGCCAGCGCCACACACTCTGCCGTGCTCAGCCCGGCGATGCCCGCCACCACCGGAACGCGGCCATCGAGCGCGCGGACGATCGTTTCGAGAATGCTGATCTTCTCGTCGAAAGCCAGTGTGGCGGACTCGCCGAGCGACCCGAGCGCCACGATCCCACGGCACCCGTGTTCCACCAGCCATTGCACGTGAGCCGCGAGCCGATCGTGATCCACCGCGAGATCGGCGAGAAAGGGCGTGGTGATGGCGGGAAACACACCGGCCCAGTCGTGCTGATGCATCAAGGAATCCTCATTCTGGAAGGAGCGTTGCGACCCGCGCGGGGCGAAGCGGCGGTCGAACCGTATCGGGAGGCCAGGACCTCACGCATTCTAACGCGGCCCCGCAGATGCGTCCCTGGCATGCGCCCATGCCGGCGCGAGTGTACAGCTTTGCCTGGCGCGTCGTCCACGAGGGATCGAGCTGTCCGAGGCGAACGTCCTCGCACCGGCACACGATCGTGGACTCGTCGGCGAGCGATCGAAGCTCGGGGCGCAGCGCGAAGGCAGCATCGAGCTCGCGGGCCGCGCGCCGCACGCGATTCCGCCGGCGAACATCCGCAGGCGCGGGCGAGTGACCGGCCGCCGCTCGACCGGCGATCGCGCCTTCCACGAGCGCGAGGTCCACACCGCCGATGCCAGTCGGCTCACCGGCGCAATACACGCTCGCACTCGACGTGGCTTGCTGTCCGTCGACGCGGACGAAGCCATCGAGCAGCTCGCAGCCAAGGAGCCGCGCCACCTCCACGTTCGGCACGAGTCCGAATGCCGCGCAGAGTACGTCGCACGCGAGCCGCCGGCGCCCCCCATCCGCGTCGACCACCTCGACCGAAGTGAGTCGTTCGTCCCCGTCCGCGGCGGCGATCCACGTGCCGAACACGTACGGCGTGCGCATGAATGCGGCGCGGAGACGCGCTGCCTGCAACGCCGTGAACGGCCGCCGCCACAGCGCAGCGGCAAACCGCATCACTCGACCAGCAGGCGCCTGCTCGGCGACGAGCACCACCCGCGCGCCGGCGTGTGACAGCGACGCGGCAACCGGAAGCAGCAACGGACCGGACCCGGCGATCACGACCCGCTTGCCGCGAACCGTCATTCCGCTCTTGAGCAACGCCTGCGCGCCCCCGATGCCGAAGACGTTGGGCAGCGTCCAGCCCGGAAACGGCAGGAAACGCTCGCGTGCACCGGTCGCGAGCACGATCGCCCGAGCATTCATGAGCACACGCTCATGCTCACGCTCGATCAAGGCGTGAAAGCCGTCACCGCGGCGTTCCACGTCGACGACACCGGCGCGCGACTCGACCGCTGCTCCGCTGTCGCGCAATCGCCGGAGCCAACGTCGAGCAGCGCGCGGCGGTGGCGTGTGCGAGGAGGACCGCCAGATCTGCCCGCCCGGCGCCGCAGCTTCGTCGACGACGACTACCCGCGCGCCGCATTCGGCGGCGTTCGCGGCCGCGGCGATGCCGGCTGGTCCCGCACCGACGACGAGGACGTCGCACGCATGCGTGGCCGTCATTCGCCGGCGCCCGTGTCGATGCGCATCCCCGGCTCGACCGTCCGCATGCAGGCCCGCTGGTGCGGCACGTCGTCGATCGTCACCCGACACTCGTAGCAGACGCCCATGCCGCAGAGCGGCGCCCGAACCGATCCGCCGAGCGAAACACGGAATGCAGTCACGCCGGCGTCGAGCAGCGCGCTGGCGACGCTCGTTCCACGCGTCGTGACGACGGTCGATCCGTCGACCACGATCTCGATGCGCTCGGTCATTGCACCGGCGCAGCGGCGAGTGCACGCATCGGGGTAAACGGTGCGTCGTCGACCGCGGGAGTGCGGCCGGCAATGCGGTCGGCGATGATCTGTGCCGTGGCGAGCGACGTCGTAATGCCAAGCCCTTCATGGCCGGCGGCGATCCACAGGCCGGGCGTCGGTTCCCACCGGCCGATCAGAGGAAGCTTGTCTGGTGTGGCCGGTCGAAAGCCCGTCCACGCGCGGATCACCGAGAGTGCGCCAAGCCCGGGCATCAAGTCCGTCGCGCGCGCCAGCATGCGGCGCAGCACGTCGCGATTGAGCTCCGCGTTCCAGCCGGCCAGCTCGCGCGACGACCCGATGAGCACCTGGCCGGTGGGCCGCGGCTGCACGTTGAACGCCACCGACTGGCCGCTCATGGAATGTGCGCTGGTGAGATAGCCCAGCTCGACGAGCTGATGCCGACAGAAACCGGGATACCGATCGGTGATCGCGAGATGCCCCTTGCGCGGAATGATCGGCAGCTCGGGTGTGAGTGCAGCGGCGCCGACGCTGGCGGCGTTCACGACGACGTCAGCGCGCAGCGTTCCGCTGTCGGTACGCACGCCATTGGCTTCGATCGCCGTCACGGCGGCGCCCTCGCGCAGCACCGCGCCCTGTTCACGCGCGAGCGCGAGCAATCGCAGTGTCGCGCCGGGCGGGTAGATCACCTCGTCGCCTGGCACGAGCAGCGCGCCGGCGAGGCCGGGGCGCAAGTTCGGTTCAGCGTCCACCAGCTCGGCGGCGTCGAGCAGCTCCGCCTGCACGCGCGCCGACCCGTACGTCTCGCGTTTGCTGCGCAACGCGGCAATCTGCGCATCGTCTTCGGCGATCCACAGCGTGCCGCAGGGATCGCGCTCGCTGCGTGCGTCCAGCTCGGGAGCCAGCTCGCGCCAGCGTTCGACGCCGTACGCCGTCAGTGCGAGCTGCGCGGGCGAATCGTCCATGACGACGATGTGCCCCATGCCGACCGAAGTGGTGCCTGCCGACGCGTACGCGCGATCGAGCACGGTCACACGCCAGCCATCGCGCGCGAGCGCGAGCGCGCACGCCGCGCCGACGATGCCGGCGCCGACGACGAGCGCGTCGCCGTGCGTTGCGGTCACGACTGGCCGATGCCGAACCGAAACGGGTCGGCCGGATCGAAGAGGAGCGTGGACTCGCCGGTAATGAAGGCCGTGCCGCGAATGTGCGGCACCAGCGCGCCGCCCGCGCCTTCGGTCAACCAGCCGGTGAAGCGGCTGCCGGTGATGCTCTCCTGGCGCCACTCCTGGCCGAATCGCAGCTGGCCGCGCGCATGCCGCACGGCCATGACGGCCGACGTGCCGGTGCCGCAAGGCGAGCGGTCGTACTCGCCGCCCGAGCACAGCACGAAGTTGCGCGCGTCGGCATCGGCACGATGCGGTGGGCCGGAGAGCTCGATGTGGTCGATGGGAATGGCCGCCGTAGCCGGATTCACCCGCACGGCCTCCTGAATGGCCTGGGTGATCCCCATCAGCGAGCGGACGTTCGAGATCTCCAATGGCTCGTCCGTATGTGCGATGTAGAACCAGTTGCCGCCGTACGCCACGTCGCCCTGCACCGGTCCGACCGCGGGCACCTCGAGGCGCACGTCCAACGCATGGCAGCGCGCGGGGACGTTCTCGATCGTCACGGACCCGTCCTCGCCGAGCTCGGCCGACACGGTGCCGGCGGGCGTGTCGAAGCGCGCCGCACCGGCCGAAAGCCGGCCGAGGTGCGCGAGCGTGCGCACGACGCCGATCAACCCGTGGCCGCACATGCCGAGGTACGTCTCGTTGTTGAAGAACACGATGCCGGCGAGCGAATCCGCGTGCACCGGCGGCGTGAGCAGCGCGCCGACGATCGCGGCGTGGCCGCGCGGCTCGCACACCACGGCGCGGCGAAGCGCGTCCGCATCGCGGCGGAGCGACTCGCGCCTGGCTTCCATGGTATCGCCGCCGGGCTGTGGCCAGCCGTCGACGATCACGCGCGTCGGCTCACCCTCCGTGTGCGAATCGACGACGCGCATGGACGAAGGCATCATGGGTTGAGCTGCACCGTCTTGATCTCGGTGTAGAACTGCTGCGCCGCGGGCCCCTGCTCGCGCGTGCCCGAGCTCGAGCTCTTCATGCCGCCGAACGGCGCGTGCGGATCGACGCCGGTGGTGTCGCCGTTCACGCGCACCATCCCGGCCTCGATGCGGTCGACGTAGCGAAGCGCGCTCGCGAGGTCGCGCGTGAAGAGCGAGGCGCTGAGCCCGTACGGCGTCGCATTGGCGATGGCGATCGCTTCGTCGAGATCGCCGGCCGTGAAGGACGCGAGCACGGGCCCGAACAACTCGCGCTGCGCGAGCGCCGAATCGGCTGCCGCACCGCGCACAATGGTCGGCGGCACGAAGTACCCGCGGGCGAATTCGCTCGAGCCGGGCACTTCGCCGGTGTAGATGCACTCGGCATCCATCTCGCCGAGCACCCGACGAATCGCGTCCTGTGAGTGTTTGCTGATGACAGGGCCAATGGCCGCCGCGGGATCCGTCACGGGGCCGAGCGGCAACGCCGCGACGCGCGCCCTCAGCTCGGCCAGAAACGGAGCTTCCACTTCGCGCGCCACGACGACGCGGCTCGTGGCCGTGCATTTCTGGCCGGCGTATCGCATGGCGCCGGCGGCGGTGAGGCCGGCGGCGAGCCCGAGGTCGGCGTCGGGCAGCACGATCGCGACGTTCTTGCCGCCCATCTCGGTCTGGTAGCGGATGTTCCGCTTTGCCGCCGCCGCGGCGACCAGAGCGCCGACGGCGCCCGAACCCGTGAAGCTCACGGCCCGCACGTCCGGCGCCTGCACGAGCGACATGCCGACGTCCGCGCCCGCGCCGAGCAGCACGTTGAACACGCCGCGCGGCAGCCCGGCAGCGGCTGCCGTTTCCGCGAGCGCGAGGGCACAGCGCGACGAAGCTTCCGCCGGCTTGAGCACCACGGTATTACCGAACGCTAATGCCGGCGCGGCCTTCCACAGCGGAATAGCGACGGGAAAGTTCCACGGCGTGATGAGCGCGACCACGCCGAGCGGCTGGTGAATGCTGTATTGCAGCGCGCCCGCCGCCTGGGCCGGGATCAGGTCGCCAATCGGCCGGACCGCATCGCCGGCGTAATAGCGGAGAATCGTCACACACCGGGCGACTTCGCCTCGTGCTTCGCCGATCGGTTTGCCCACCTCGCGAACGAGCAGTTGGGCCAGCTCCTCGCGCCGCTCACCGATCGCCGACGCCCAGTTGTACAGATGCTCCGACCGCGCGGGACCGCTGAGCGCGCGCCACGCCGAATACGCTCCGGCCGCCGCTGCGACCGCTGCCCGCACGTCCTCACTCGTTCCCGCTGGGACGGACGCGAGAACGTCCTCGGCATCGGACGGATTGATGTCGGGTATCCATCGCTCCGTCTCGCTCGAGCGCCAGTCGCCGCCAATGAAATGACGAAGCTGCGCCGGCGCACTCATGGGGCGCACCGCGCTGGCGGGAGAACGGTCGCCGAACATCTGGGTGCCGAAGCGCGTATCAAGGGATGGCCGTCCGTCGTCAAGGTGTACGATCTACTGGTGTCGCCAGGCGTGTCCGCGGCGTAGACTATCCCGCAGATCCAACGGCGGCAAGCGCTTGGTCCGTGATCCGTAGTCCGTGGATGACGAAGCACGTCGACGGATTTCGGACACGGCGCTCCTCCACTCTCTCTTTCTCTCGTCATGTCGCTCACCCCAGCCATCGTACGCGACGCGCTGTTCGTGGCGCTCGGGATCTTCACAATCGGATTTCTCATCGTGGTGCTCTCGGCGGTGCGCCGCCGCGCCGCCGCGGGCGAGAATGTGAAGACGCCGTTCAACATCTCGTTGACGAGCTTCGTCGCGAACTTCTTCGACACGCTCGGGGTGGGATCGTTCGCCACGACGACGTCTGCGTTCCGCTACTGGCGGATGGTGCCGGACGAGCGAATCCCGGGCACACTCAACATCGGGTACGCGCTGCCGACGATCGCCGAAGCATTCATCTACACGGGCATCGTGCCGGTCGACCCGAAAACGCTCATCCTGATGATCGGCGCCGCGATTCTCGGCGCCTGGCTCGGTGCGGGCGTCGTGTCCGGCTGGTCTCGGCGCAAGGTGCAGATCGGCATGGGCGTCACCCTGCTCGGCTTCGCGGTACTGCTCGTCGCATCGCAACTGAAGGTCACGCCAGTCGGCGGTACGGCGCTCAAGCTCACCGGCACGATGTTGTACGTCGGTTTGATCGGCAATTTCGCGCTCGGCGCAATCATGACGATCGGCATCGGGCTCTATGCGCCGTGCTTGATCCTCGTCAGCATGCTCGGTATGAATCCAACGGCCGCGTTCCCGATCATGATGGGCTCGTGCGCGTTTCTGATGCCGTTGGCGAGCGTGCGGTTCGTGCGCAGCGGGAGCTTCGAGCCGAAAGCGCTGGTCGGTATGATGTTCGCCGGCATCCCCGGCGTGCTGATCGCGGCGTTCATCGTGAAGAAGCTTCCGCTGACCGCGCTGCAATGGCTCGTCGTGGCGGTGGTGACCTACACCGCGATCAACCTGCTGCGCGCCGCGCGCCGGAGTCAGCAGATCGCTGCCGCGGCGACCTCCGCCGAAACGCAGCCGGCTGCTCCCTGACCGGTCAGGGCAGACAGAACGTCTTGAGCTGTTCGTCGACGTACGGCCGCAATTTGGCGACGTAGTCGAGATACGTTTTCGCTTCCGTCGGCGCCACCGAGCCTCCGCTCACGAGATTGATCTGTGCCTCGGTGAGCGTCGAGTCGGCAAGACGTGAGAGGTCACAGCTCTTGGTCGCGGGGGCTTCCGTCGCAGCCGACTGACTCACCGACAGCGCCGAGGCGCCGAGCAGAAATTTCGCTTCGGGCGACGGCGTGATGCGATCGGCCAGCGTCAGAAACTTCATCGCCTGCTCAAAGTCGGCGCGCTGGTGCGAGGCGCCCGCCGCCTTGAACAGCGAGTTGCCGCGAGCGAGCGCGAATTCGCCGGCCGTCACGGAATCGGCGGGCGTCTTTGCGGCGCGCGTGATCGCCTGATACGCACTGTCCAGCTCACCCAGCTGCAACTCGAGCTGTGCCAGCTGCAGGTATCCGTGCGGCAGGTTGGGATTCGCGGCGAGGGCTCGACGCGTTTCCGCGAGCGCCGCTTCAGCATTGCCTGACGTCTTGGCGGTCTGCGCGGCGAGCACGTGAAGCTCGGCATTGTCCGGGAACGCCTGCAGGCCGCGATCGAGCGCCACGGCATTCTCGGCCCGCAACAGCTCGAGATACGTGACGTATAGCGGCGCGTCCTTTGGAAAGCGAGCGACGCCCTCGCTCGCGGTGCCGAGCGCGCGCGTGGCCTGGCTGTCGGCCCGATAGGCCATCGCGAGCCGGCGAAAGAAGTCCGGATCGGCCTGCGCGGCCGCATCCCGCGCGAGCATTTTCTCACCCGCCGCGATCGCGCCCTTCCAGTCGTCGTTCGCCAGGTGGACGAGCCACTGCAGCTTCAGCAGCGGAAGATTGTCGTCGTGCTGCGCGACCGCGCGATCGATGAGCGGCTGCGCGAGCGACGTATTGCCTTCGGCGGCCAACGCATCCACGACCTGCGACTCCAGATCGGCGCTGGCGGAATCGGTGGAAAGGAGCCGCACCCAGACGGGGGCCGCCGCGGCGGCATTGTGTTTCGAGTCGTACGCTTCGGCAAGATCCTCGAGCCCGATCGGATTCGTCGGCGACGCGGCCAGCAGCGCACGCGCGACGGCAATGATGGTGTCGGGCTGCGCGGCCTGTTTGGCCAGGCTGTTCAGCAGACAGACGCGCGCCGCGACCGCGCGCGGAAACGCCGCAATGGCCATTGCGGCGGCCGCGGCCGCTTTCGCCGCCTGGTTGGCGCGCAGCAGGTTCTCGCACTCGCGCAATGGTACTACCTGGCGCCGCGCAGCGATTGCCTCGCGCGCAACGATCTCGGCGGCATCATTGACCGACGCCGCGTCGCCGGCGAGCGGCTGCCAGAGACGCAGATCGCGAATGAAGTCGAGGCGTGCATCGATGTGCACGCGACCGCCGGTCCGCGTTACGGTCCCGGTGATCCGTTCATCAGCGCGGAACTTCTTTTCGAGCTCGCGCAGCTCGCCTTCGGTGAGAACGGCGTCCTCGTCGAAGCCGGAGAGCTGCAACCATTCCTCGACGTCGCCGTGGGAGACGACGCGCAATTCATGGCCGGGGAACGCGTCCGCGACTCGCCCGCGGACGATGTCACTGGCTTTCACGGCCAGACCGCGATCGGCCCCGCGGAACGAGGGGACGACCATGATCTGGGTTGTGAAGCTCTGTTGCGCAGCGGCGGGAGCCGCGAGGATCAGCGACAGGAGAATGGTCGAGCGAAACGACATCGCCTCGAGCTATTCGGTGAGGGCGCGCCGCAGCGAAGGCCGTCGGCGGCGAGGGTGAACGCAACCTATTGAGTGCTACACCCCGGCGCGACCGACGATCGTGTGTCGTTTACCGCATCCTTACACTGAGGTCCCCCAGCGAAGCTACTGGACGACCACCGTGCCCGACATCACCGCCGCGCCGTGAATGCTGCAGTGGTAGTTAAACGTGCCGGCCGCGGCAAACGTTCGAGTAAAGGTGCCGGAGTTCTTCGAGCCCGACGTCGCACCATCGTCAAACAAGACGTTGTGGGACTCGCAGGTCGAGTACCCATAGCCGTCGGCGCCACACGTGTTCCACGTCCAGGTCACGGTGGTATTCACCGGAACCGTAATGTTCGTCGGCGTGAAGGCGTCATTGGTGATCAGGACTTCGTTCGTACTCGCCGGCGGGGTATTCACTGGCGGCGGGGGCGGTGGCGGGGGCGGTGGAGGCTGGGTGCTCAAGCCACTGCTGCCGCCGCAGCCGACGAGCGCTGACGCAAGCAGCGAGATCGTGATGAGGTGCGCGTATCGCATGATGTCCCTTCCGGAATACCGGGATAGTCGAGTCGTGACGGATGCATCGAACGGCAGTGATGCCGTGCGAATCTCCGCTCCGGCTGACATATCCGTTGGCGCCAGGGGCGGTTCCGGAAGGGTCAGTTGGTGTCGTCGCCGGGAAGCCAGAACGTGAACGTCGATCCACCACCCGGCGCCTCGTCGAGCGTGACGTCGCCGCCAAGCAGACGCGCGATACGCCGGCTCACGGCCAACCCCAGCCCGGTGCCTGACGTTGAGCCCTCCGTGGCTGGCACTCGGAAAAACTCGTCGAAGATTCGGTCGCGTAGATTCTGCGGCACCCCGGGCCCAGTATCGCGAACGGCGATGCCGCGACGGTGCGCGGGCTCCGCGGCGCCGTCCCCGTCGACGATTCCCACACGCACCGTGCCGCCTGGCGGCGTGTACTTGATCGCGTTCGACAGCAGGTTCTCGGCGACCTGGCGAGCCCGAAGCGGATCGGTCAGCACCGGCGCGGGTTGGGGCGGATCGTCCTTCGAGAGCGCGATCTTCTTTTCATCGGCCGCAAGCTGATAGTCGGCGACGAGATCGCGAAGTATCTCCGAGAGATCCGTCGGCACGCGCGACACGTGCAGCTCGCCCGCGTCGGCGCGGGCCAGCTCGAGCAGCTCGGCAATTGTTTCCTGTGCGATCCGGACGAGTCGTTGCACCCGGCCGAGCATTTCCCGCTGCTGCGGATTCAGCGGCCCGGCGATCTCGTCCTCGAGCAATGCGGCGTAGCCGCTCGCGGCGCCAAGCGGATTCTTGACGTCATGCGTCACGCCGTGAATCAGCGTCGTGCGCCGCTCGATCGATCGCTGCAATGCGTTTCGTTCGTCCTCCGCCTGCCGGGCGATGAGCATCATGCGGCGGCCCATCGAGAACACGACCCACAGCGCGATGAGGGCGACGGGCGCGAGCACGATGGCCGAGATCTCGTCCATCATCTCGAGATTGCGCACCTGATCCCGCGTGGTCACCGAGATCTGGTTCAGGTAGCGATCGAGCTCCTCTGCGGCCGCGAGCACGTTGCGGCCACCTTGCACCTCCTCCGCGGTTGGCCTGGTAATACCCTGTTTGCGCCGGTCGGTAGCCCGGAGTCGCCAGCTCGCCTCGGCGTTTCGCAGCTTGTACAGGCCCTCCACTGCATTTCCCCCGAGCCGGCCGGCGAGCGAATCGAGCGCCGTCTCGTCATCGCGCTCGTCGACTGAGGCCGCCGCGGCCAGGCTGTCCGGAGCGATGATCGAATCTTGCGGCGCGCTGATCGTCAGCAACTCGGTCGCGAACGCCGCCTCGAGATCGTTCACGCGCACTCGCGCATCGTCGACGACGTCGGTGCGATTCTGCCGCAACCGTTGCACACGATAGCCGACCAGCAGCGGCATGCAGAGCAGCAACACGAGCACGACGAGCACGAACCCGGTGGGAATCCACCAGCGACGAGCCAGCATGGGCGCCTGGCGGTGCGAAGCGTTCGTTTCTCGACTCGACATGGAACCGTTTGTTCGCATGAAAGACCGCACCGGGACATTCTACCGCACACCTCACAGCCGGTTCCAGATCAACCCGGTGCGTGGTAGCTTGGGCGGTCGTGACTGCCTCGCTCGCGCTCCTGCTCGCGGTTGCTGCCGGCTACCTGGCGGCTCACGTCGCCTTCGACTGGCTCGCCCGCCGGTATCTGATCGTCTCCGGGGCCGAATACCTCGTGCTGGGTATCCTACTCGGTCCGCAAGTGTCCGGCCTGCTCAGCGAGACCGTCATTTCGAATCTCGCTCCGGTCGTGACCCTCGCGCTCGGCTGGACCGGCATGATCGTCGGCGCGCAACTGGAGTTGCGGGAATTGATCATGCGGCCGGCGCGGGAGTTCCGGATCGCGTTCGCCGAGTCGAGCATGACGTTCCTCGTCGTCGCCGCACTCGAGTTCGTCGCGCTGCGCTCTCCGTTGTCCGATACGAGTGCCGGCGCGCTGATCGCGGCGGTGGCGACCGGCGCAATGGCCGTCGCCTCGAGCGGGGTCGGCATCGCCCTCGTCGCAGACGTCGTCGGCGCCAGCGCCCGCGTGCTCGATCAGTTGCGGATGTCGGCGCGCATCGACGTCGTCGTGGCGATCGTGATCTTCGGGCTCATGCTGTGCGTGCATCATGCGCCAGCACCGACGAGCCGCCCACTCACGACCACCGAGTGGGCGGTGGTGTGCGCTGCGCTCGGTGTCGTCGGCGGCACCTTGTTCCACATCTTTCTCGGCGACACGCCGGACCGCGACCGGCTGTTCGTGGCGCTCGTCGGCGGGATCGTGACGGTGACGGGAGCCGCGGCCTATCTGCGATTGTCGCCGCTGCTCGCGGCGTTGTTCTTCGGCGTGGTTCTCGTGAACACCACCGCGCGCCCCGCGGCATTGCTCGAGACGCTCACGCGAGTGGAGCGCCCATTCTATTTCGTACTGCTCATATTCGGCGGCGCCACGTGGGTGCCGAGCCACCGCTCGCTGATTGCACCCGTGCTGCTTTTTCTCCTCGCGCGCGCGGCCAGCAAGATCGGCGGCAGTCGGCTGGCGGCCCGCATGAACGGAGCGCTCGGCGAGCTCGGGGAGCACTGGGGTCGAGGGCTGCTCGGCCAGGGACGCATCGCGATCGCCATTGGACTGAGCTACGTCTATCAGGAGGACCTGCCGTATCAGAATCTCGTCTTTACGATCGCGATCGCCTCGATGCTCGTGACCGAGTTCCTGTCGGCGCGCATTGCCCGCGCGGCCGTCACCGCGCACCTCGATCACGGCGAGGCCTGACCAGTGCGACGCGTCTTCGTCCTCGCCCTGCTGTTCGGCGGCATGCAGCTCATCCGCCCGCTCGGCTCGCCCGGCTACGGCTCGGAGTCGCTGCTCGCGTTCGGCTTTTTGATTCTCGCCGCATATGCCGCGGGTGAGCTGGCGAGCGACGCGCACATTCCGAAGCTCGTCGGCTATGTGGCGGCCGGAATCGCATTCGGCCCGTACGCCCTGAAGACCGTCACCGCGGAGGCGGTGGCCGACCTGTCGCCCGTCAGCTCACTGGCCATTGCGCTGATCGCGTTTCTCGCCGGCGCCGAGCTGCGTTGGTCGGAAGTGCGAGCGCGCGGCCTGGCGATCATCCGCATCCTCGGCGCCGAGCTGCTGTTGGCGCTGGTTGCGATCGCGACGTTCCTGGTGCTGCTGCGGAACCATGTGAGTTTCCTCAAGGGCAATCCGTTCGCCGAAGTGCTGGCGTTCAGCCTCGTCTTCGCGAGCATCGCGATCGCGCATTCGCCGGCAGTGACGATGGCGCTATTGAGTGAAACGCGAGCCAACGGGCCCGTGTCGCGAACGTCGCTCGGCGTCGTCCTGATCAGCGACGTCGTCATCGTCCTGCTGCTCACGGCGACGCTCGCCGTCGCGCGCGCGCTCGTGCCCCCGGCCGGCGCGGACATGCCGGCGTTGACGATTTTCGCCGTGGCCTGGGAGGTGATCGGTGCCGCGATCGTCGGCGTAGTGCTCGGCGCATTGACGTCGCTCTATCTGCGATTCATTCGGCGCGAGCTGTTCCTGTTCGCCATGCTGGTCGCGTTCTTCGGCTCGGAGATCGCGGGGCTGTTGCGCGTCGAGCCGCTGCTGGCGCTGATCGTCGCCGGCTTCGTGACCGAGAATTTTTCGCGACCCGAGCACGCGGCGGCGATGCGCGAGGCGATGGAGCGCGCCGCGGCGCCGGTGTTCGTGGTGTTCTTCGCGTTGGCCGGCGCCGCGATCGCGCTGCCGGATCTCGCCAGCTTGTGGTTCATGGTGCTGCCGCTGGCGGTGGTGCGCTCCGGCGCCATGTGGGCCGGTTGTCGGATCGGCATCCGGTGGAGCGGCCTCGCGCCGGAGGAGCACGGCGTTCTGCGGGAGCATCTGTGGGCCGGACTCATCCCGCAGGCCGGCGTGGCGATCGGACTCGCGACGGTCGTTGCGCGGACGTACCCGAGTCGCGGCGGCCAGATCCAGGCGCTGTTTCTCGCCCTCGTGGCCGTGAACCAGCTCGTGGGGCCGATCCTGTATCGGCGCGCCCTGGTGAACAGTGGCGAGGTGCCGGGCCCCGCAGCGACGCCGGCACCGCTGCCGACTCCCGATTCCGCCTGATACTGGCGAGACTCGGCGCGGCGTGCTTTAGTATTCGCTGAAGCATTCCCGGCGCCGATGTATTCGACCTGTCTGTTCTGCCACGCGCCGCTGGGCGCGAACGAGTCCATCGAGCACTTCACCGTTGGCCGCCGCCTGGCCTTCGACGCGGCGAAAGGGCGACTCTGGGTCGTCTGCGGACAGTGCGAGCGGTGGAATCTCACGCCGCTCGAGGAGCGCTGGGAAGCCATCGAGGAATGCGAGCGGCAGTTTCGAGGCACGAAGCTTCGGGTTTCCACCGATCAGGTTGGAATGGCGCGGTTGCGCGACGGAACCACGCTCGTGCGCATCGGCGCGCCGCAGCGACCGGAGATGGCGGCGTGGCGGTATGGCGATCAGTTCGGGCGACGACGGCGGCGGTACGCGGTGACCACGGCAAGTGTGGCCGTGGCAGCAGCCGGTGTGATGGCCGTCGGTCCGCTCGTCGGGCTCGCTGGTGGCGCGCTTATCAATCTCTACAACGTCGGCTCGATCATTCACAACGCGAGAACGGCGGTGCGGCTGAAGTTCGACGATCGGCCCGTGGTGCGCCTAACGCCGTTCGCGCTCGAGTGGGTGGAATTGCGGCCGAACGTCGAGTACGGCTACGAGATCACCGTCCCGCTCGCCCGAACGTGGAGGGAGCGCCGCCATCGCGAATGGTGGCGGCGTGTTCACGGTGAGGTGCTCACGATGACGGGCGACGAAGCGGTGCGCGCCGCGCGCGTCTTGTTGCCCGCAATCAACGTGAGCGGCGGACGCGCCGCGACGGTTCGCATGGCGCTCGATCTGCTCGAGCAGGCGCCGAGGACGAGCGAGATCTTCACGCGCTTCGCGCGCGCGGAACCGCGACGGCAACGTCTCTCGTGGTCTCCGCGTACGGGACGATTGCTCACGCGCGATGAAGGCGGCAATCTCGCGCGGCTGCCCGCCGCGCAGCGACTCGCGCTCGAAATGGCGCTGCACGAAGACGACGAGCGTCGCGCGCTCGAGGGCGAGCTGGTCGAGCTCGAGGCCCGCTGGAAGGAAGCCGAGGAGATCGCCGCGATCAGCGATGATCTCCTCGTGGCGCCCGCCATCCTCGACCGAAT
>Ga0070680_100000831_pt1 | contig 21834 bp, 19 predicted proteins | sample KBSC73BmetaG_FD_64672 | JGI IMG/M metagenome (GOLD analysis project Ga0070680, IMG submission 64672) | Corn rhizosphere microbial communities from Kellogg Biological Station, Michigan, USA - KBS C7-3B metaG | ecosystem: Host-associated > Plants > Roots > Rhizosphere | place: USA: Michigan...
CCCTGGCACCAAGCGATGGATGTCGTACGCGACGCCGACGTGATCGCGGGTTGCTTGGATACCTACTCCGGACGCTCACAACTTGAAGCGTTCGCCCGGCGTTATCTCATTCCTTACCTCGATGTTGGCATGGACGTACACCCAGTTGGTGATCACTATGTCATTAGCGGACAAGTTGCGCTCTCCATGCCAGGGGATGTCTGTTTGCAATGCATGGGCATCATTACGCCAGACGACGTGGCGAAGGAAGCATATGGAGCAGCCGGCGGCCGACCGCAAGTAGTTTGGCCCAATGGGCTACTCGCCTCGGCAGCTGTCGGAATGTTAATTGAGCTTGTGACTCCATGGTTTCGCTCTGAAAGTTTATCGCTACTCAGGCGTTACGATGGTAATCGACAGACATTAGAACCCGACGGTTGGATGAGTTCTAATCTTAGACGGGAGTGTAAACATTATCCAGTAACTGAAGTAGGTGACCCTCACCCATTCTGGATCTCGTCAAAGAATAAAACAGTTTCCTAAAAACACCTCGTCGTTGCTGGCACCTTCTACCCTTCGTGACAACGAGACAAAATCTATAGTCGGTCATTTAGTTTTGAACACTGCGCACTAACTTCGTTAACGCGTCAGAGGCCTGAATGCCTGCGGCCCGAGTGCTTGTCGCACTTGCTTGCTTCACTGCTTTCATATGCACAGACAGTGATAGAATCAGGAACGATTTACCCGATTGTTTTCTAAAAATTGGTGAACAATGGATTCGTAATTATTGCGATTCTACCGCTAATTACGGAGGGCTCTATATGATTCGGATTCTGCTCCCCGCACTCGTCACGGGCTTTTGCACTTACTTGCCGCGATCATAGGAAAATCGGATCTGCTGTTTATTTTGCGTCGGAGAAAACGTCAAATTAGTGGAACTTGGACCGGCCGAGGCAGTGAGGAAGTGCTTAGAACTACATCAACACGCTTAACATATGAAGCCGACATTTCAAATCCGTCAGATTGGAAGCAGGATCACCGGCCATGTGCACGCTCTTTCTAGTAATGGGCAGCACTATCTCTCGACGTTAAAGGGTCAAATGGAAGATGATCATTTCGTGACACTGATTATTCGATCCTCGCGACCTCAGGACTTTAATTTCGCAGTCGTTGTGCTTTGAACTAGAGGCAAAGGGGAAACAACTAAACGGTTATGCGTTGGCTAATGGTCTTTCGGTCCATGGAATAGCATTATCGGAAATCACTTTGAATAAAGATCCGGTTTGAACAGAAGCAATAATGACGAATTATGAAATCATAATTGTTGGCGCCGGTCCTTCAGGTTGCTCCGCGGCGCTTATGCTAGGCATGCTTGATAAAAACCTTGCCAACCAAACTTTGTTGGTTGACAAGGCCGTCTTTCCTCGACCCAAACTGTGTGCTGGAGGGATCACTCTTGATGCTAGGGCACTTCTCAGACAACTTGGCGTTCGCATTGAAGTACCTTCAATCCCTATTCACATATCTAAGTTCTTATTACCCAATGGTGTCTTGACGTTTCAACAGACAGGTCAATTCGAGATCGTTGGTCGCAAGGAATTCGATCATGATCTATTTCAGTCCGCAAGCGAGCGAGGGATTCAAACGCAGGACGCCGAAGCTGTGCAAATGTTAACCCCTACTAGCGACGGTGTAATTGTTTCAACTTCAAAAAACGAATATCGAGCTAAGATCGTGATTGGAGCAGACGGAGCAAACAGTAGTGTGCGAAAGCTATTGCCTGGTTCAACGGCACGACTCTTAATGATGGGACTAGAGATATTCGTGCCAGAAGGCTTGATCTCGGGGTATGGCGAACTAAAGAACACAGCTATATTTGACTTCAGCAAAGCCGGCCCTGCAAGACCCGGATACTTTTGGATTTTTCCCACGCTCGATCTTGCTTCACACCGCATGAGTCTAGGGTTAATGCAAGCACCATTCGAAAACCAAGAATTCAGCTCACTAAGCAGAGTGTTTGCTGATTGGCTTAGTGACTACGGTATAGATTTGCGGCTTTTCGATGTACAAGGTCATCCCGCGATTCGCTACGATCGTAAAGCCTCCTCCAGCGGACACAGAGTGCTTCTCGTTGGTGACGCATTGGGAATCGATCCATTGTTTGGCGAAGGAATTACGTCAGCGCTCGCAACTGGAGTGATTGCAGCGCAATCAGCGGTCGAAGCGATTCGAAAAAAAGAATTCTCATTTTCGGATTACAAAAGGCGAATTCAGCGGAGTTATTTTGGTACGCTGATGCGTCGCAGATGCATTGTTGCACGCAAACTGTATAGGCACCCCGGCCATCGTAAGTTCCGACCCTATGATGCTTTACTGAATTGGGTTGCCCCGACAGATGCGGAAGAAGGAACTTCAATAGATTGGACGCCCGACAGTGAGGCCGCAATTTCTCCACAGATTCAGCATGCTCTCTAGTAGAGTGACGATCCTTAACGTTCAAATGCGTTTGCTAGGCATGGTTTTTTCGCGGTGAGTGTGATATTTACAGTAGCCGATTTGGAACACTCTTAACGAACTACTCTTCGATAGTGCCGCCCACTATTAAATACATTGCATTAGCCCTTACATACTTCATGCTAGGTTCTGGTGTGAAGTACGTCGATGCAGCATACGACGATGGTACGTTTAGTAAGAGACTCGCGTGGTGTCTAGCCATTTTGCTAGGTTTGGTTACCGGAATGGTCATGATCTTGGATCAGCCAACACTTATTATCTTCCTTTCGTTAATCGTAGGAGTAGCGATCACAGGCAAATTGGATATCGGCCCTTTTCGAGTTCTAGTGATCGTCGCAGTTCTGCTACCTGCGTTTTATTACGGGTTCGCTCCACCCCTCACCAATTATGACTGGAAACTTGTATTGCTGCTTTCATTAGGGGCGGCAATTGATGAGGTCGGCAATGATTTGGCTGACGCAAACTTGCTACGGCGTAAACTCCGAATGTTCTTCCTTTACCGTGGCTACCTCAAAGTACTTATCGGAGTCATCGCTATCTTTCATTATCTACAAGTTCCGTACGTGATTGCATTTATGTCATTCGATATTGGTTATCTGCTACTTACTCGCATTTCTGATCGACGGATTGCCAAGGTTCATTTCCACTCAACTGCAGTGGCACGATAAGCCCGGTCCTGGTCTATGGCACAGACTCTCTTCACGTTGCTAATTATAGGCGTTGTCCTCGCCTATTCTATTTGGCAAGGCCTGAAAAGCGAAAATTCATCTGCCGACTTACAGGGCTTCTTTCTTATGAATAAGAGCTTGCACGCGAAATTATTGGGCACTTCGTTTGTTGCAAGCAATATCTCAGTCGCAACGGTTGTGCTGGCGCTGGGCGTTGTGGGCTACAACTTTGGGTTTTGGGGTGCCGTATGGATCACGATATGTTGGATTTTAGGCATTTTCCTCTTCGCATATTTAATCGGAAGAGAACCTATACACGGCTATTTATCAGTGGGACATACCCTACATGAATTCATTGGAGAACAATACGACGAACCGGGACGACTCCCGATTGTACGCCTTGCCGCTTCAGCCCTTACGATATTTGTTTTTTGGGCAACGATCGGCATTGAATTCTTTGCTGCAGTTATTGTCTTCATGAAGTTAGGCGGAGGACTGTCGCCCATGTTGATGGCTCTCCTGATTGCTTTGGCTATTATCATATACACCATGATAGGCGGATACCGAGCCGCCACTGTATCAGACTGGCCGAGACTCGCCCTCGTAACTACCGGATTTGTAATCTTGGTCGCCATTGCTATTTGGATTCAGCACAAATCAACGGTTGCAGCGGAACCCCTGTTCAGTATTAGTGCTGTTGCTAGAGTGCCGCCGGAATGGGCAATCGCCGGAATATTTACCTTGGTGCCAGTCCAACTGTCCGGAATGGATATGTGGCAGCGTTGTGTTGCTGCAAACGGAGACGTTCCCGCCATTCGTCGAGGCTTGCTGTTTGCCGTGCCTTTGAATCTGTTGTGGCTTGTGCCGGCTTACGTGGGCGCACTTGCCAAGACTTTGAACTTTCAACCAACAAACGTGAACCATGTGGTTCTCGAGGTTCTGGAGAGAATCGAACCATTCATCGGTTCCTGGTGGGGCTGGGCTGTCCGACCGTTGCTATATGCGTCTTTAGTCGCGACTATGGCCTCAGTAATCGATACGCTTTTAATGAGTTTAATTTTCACGTTTATGTATGACATGTATGGATGTTTTAAGAAGATTGACTTTTCGAAATTAACTAAACCTGAAGAAGCTAAGATGGTTATTCGCGCGAAATATTGGACCGGTCTGCTCGGTTTGAGTTCGCTGTGTGTCGTCTTTGCAGGCTTAATCAAAGCGACGATTTATGATCTCATCGTCACATCCTTTGCTTTGCAAATAATCCTTTTCTCTCCAGTCTTGTTAGCCGTGTTCGCACGAAACCGGAACCTTCGGAAACGTCGGCTTGCTTTTGCGGGTTTATGCGCAGGTTTCCTCGCTGCGGTGGCTGCAATAGTTAGATTTCTTGTCACTCAGGATCAACGTTTTCTAAACGGTGCACCCATTGCTGCGATTATAGTTACTTTTGTCATCTATTTGATTCTTGTCCTCTCGTCCCCAAAACGGCAGGTAAATGTCACAGGTGCAAACAACGCTGCCCGAACCTAATCCTCAAACAAAAGCGAGCTTCACTGTATTCGTGAATCTTTTCTTGAGTTTGATCATTAAGAAGCTGTTGGATACGGCCCTTATTAGCTATAACACCCAGAAGCTTCGGGGAATGAACATTATCTTTCTACTTTGCTTAGTCGTAATCCTTATCCAAAGCTTTTCGCTGTTTCTCAAGGTGAGCATAAGTCCAACTTACGGTGACCTACTCGATGTCAGCATCCGACGCAGATTTCGTGTTCCGACTCTATTTGGCGCAATGATCTTCGTTTTCATCCTTCTGTATCTCTTGGCCGATTTCTTTTCTGGCAGCGCTATGACCTTCGTAATTGGGTCTGTAATTCTCGCGTTCTCTTGGCTGATCTTCGATTTTATTTGTAAAGCGACAATCGAGGATTATTACCGTGCGAAAAATAAACCCAATGACGTCAAAGACGATCTTTTGTACGAGGCTGTAGGGTTGTGGATGATTTGCGATCTGTTTCTAGTTGTTTGGTGTGCCCTAGTAATCGCATCACTTCATCTGGCGAAGATCACTGAAAGAGATGCAGCAATCGCTATGTTGGCAGCCTTTTCTTTTCTGTCATACCTAGTGTTGCGAAGTGTGAAAAGAACAGTCCCTAATACGTCTCAAGGGTCTAACTCACCAAACCAACCGTCTGACAATAATCAATGAATACAGTTTCTAATGAACAGTGCATAGTCGCATGAAATCCAAAAAAGGGCTTGGAGCGTCTGCCCATCAGTGGGTTTAAGAATAACGAGAACACAGCGGGTACATGGAAAAAGCTCTCGGCTCAAGCCGATCAAAGCTCCCACGAGATCATGGATGAGCTACTTTCTCGCCAGCGATCATTGAAGCACCCTAAACTGCTCTTACTCGGTGTGGCGGCGCACGGTCCGAGTAAAAAACAAAGAGTGTTATAGGCCGTATGTGCGATGGTCTACGGTAGGCACGCCTGCAGCTGACAAGATGTCGTAAAGATCGCGAATATTCTCCTTTTCCTGATCTCTCAACCCCCACTTGCCGACCCAAGGTAATAGATCACCGGGCATCACCACGTGGGCCACATCCGTTAAGTATGTAAACCTAAACCAGAAATTGCCTGCAAGGTTGCCTTCAAAAGGAGATACCTGATAAGAAAAATTGAGTGGGTGATTTGTCTTAGAGTTTACGAACTGCTGAATGGACGCATCATCAAAATGATTGATTACACCGATGACATTGCATCGGCCTCCCTTCACTTCTTCTACACCAATTAATATGTACGCATCACTTCGGCGCGCCAACCATTCGCAAAGGCGAGGATGTCTTTAAGAAGCTCACCCTTTTGTTCGTCACTCGCCCGCTCAAAACGGTATTGCTCACGCTTGAAATCCAGTGTTGTTCCCTCTTCCTCATTCAGCAATTCTTCCATTAATGTTGAGTTCATGCTATTCACACGATAATTGAGAACGGTCGAAAGTTTCAGCAGCGCCCCTTGCCGGTTCACCTTGCGAATACATCGCTCAGATGCCAGGGGAAAAAGATAATTCTTCAAATGAAGCCTATACAAGTAAGTGACTCACATTTGCCAACCGAAAATCCTGCCGTTAAGTTCGATGCATGAGTTCAGTTGGCTTCGTACCTTCCCAGCAGAAAGAGATCGAACAACTCCGTGAAGCGTGGAAATCACTTAACGCGCTTCTAAAGAACATCACGAACGCTGAAGCCTGTTTGCAGAATCATGATCTAAAACTCGCTGCGGATCACCTGAAAGTTGCGAAGTGGAATGTTGGAGAGGTGAAGAAGGCGATCAAAGCCATCGGCCAATCCAAGACTCAACGATTTAGTTGAACTATGAAAAAACGAACTACAGGTTGGATATGAAATAGGTGCATTTTATGGAATTGAACGGCGACCGACAAATAGTACAGACAAGCACAGGTGGAGATAAACCACAGCCCCAAAACAATGAGACTAACAACCAAGCGATGATGGTTTACACGCAACGTCGTTGGCCTTTTTTCATGACTGCTGGGGCGATTGCTGGCCTCGCTGCTGGTGGCGGCTTTCTCATTTGGCAGCTAAGTGCCGCGTTTAACGATCCATCCACTTGGGCCACTTTTGTAATAGGCAGCGCATTGAATCTGGGTGTTTTGCTGGCAGTAGTAGCTCAAGCCTGCATTTATTGGGGACAGCGCAATCTCATGGCTCAACAATGGCGAGCGATGGTGGATAGCAAGAAGCAAACTGACACCGTCATCGAAGAGATGAGAGTTCAAAGCGCGGGTCTCCAAGAAACTCTACAAAGGGAAAGAGCGAAAACTGATCCGCGTTTGAGAGTGGTGCGAATTAGGATAGACAATTTTGACGTGGGTAGGACTCCGATATTTATCATCACTATTTCCAATGACGGATTGATTAATGCCAACAACGTCGAACTCCATATTGGTATTAGTATGGGGAATAATCGAGAGTTTAATTGGATTAGCCCGCAAGTTGTGACCGTGCCAGCCCGATCTCACGAATCATATCCCGTTCGAATTGGCATCCTGCCTGACGAGCAACTCATACACAATCTTACGGATGGAATTACACCTATTGAGGTCAAAGTACGACTTAAGTATTGGCCGCATTCTCCCATTATGCCAACGGAGTTTTGTTATAGGTATTTCCCATGGCCACGAGGTTCCGAAAGGCCCGATGATATTCCGCAATTCTTTGGCTGTGACTTCAGGGCCAATACCAATCACATAGTGCATGTTCAAGGCATAGAGCTAAAACTGACAGGCCATGCGCCGGAGATGATCCATAACAAGAGTCCAGCCCTAGACGGCAATCATATTGCCCCAGGCGACACAGCTAATATCGTTGTAGAAGAAGGCGCGCCTGGAAGAGAAGACGTCCGCGTACAAAAGAGCGAAGAAGCAGACGATGCAGCCGAAGATACAAATTAGGTTTTCGGGTGCCGTGCCCCTAATAACTCTCTAAGAAACTCTTGAGAATCTTTTGATTTGACAGCAAGGAAGATTTGAATAGAATGCGCAGCAACACGGCGAAGCCATGGCGGGGTGAGGACGTTATGGCATTGAGGCTAAATGTCTCGCGCCAACCTTGAGAGCCTGGCTACCAAAGCCGGGCTTTCGGTTTTACAGGTGCCATATATGGATGAATGGAATGAAACAAGACTACGGTCTTATATCGATGACCGCGTCGAAGAGAGTTTAACTCTCGATTACAAAGCGGCTGAGTCGTTAGGGTCAAGCGACGGCAAAAAGAAAGAAATAACTAAAGACGTTTCAGCAATGGCAAATTCTGCCGGTGGCCTAATCATTTATGGCATACGTGAATATAAAGATCCGACCAAAGAGCATCTAGCTGAATTACTCGACCCGGTTGACCGAACTCAATTTTCAAAGGAATGGTTAGAACAGATAATAAATAACATTCGACCCAAGATAGAAAACCTAATCATTCATTCGGTTACGTTATCTGGAAACAACAATGTCGCGTACGTTATAGAAATCCCACAAAGCACAACTGCTCATCAAGCGACTGACCATCGATATTACAAACGGTTCAACTTCTTGTCTCAACCTATGGAAGACTATGAGATTCGAGACATTATGAATCGTGCTAGAAGGCCAGATATGTCAGTCGAATTTGATTATAAGCGGCAGCATATTGAAAGTAGTGAACACCATTACCTACTAAAAATTAAACTGAAGAATTTGAGTGAACAGGTAATAAACAACTATCAGTTGCAGTTCACCTTCCCAACTTACAATAATAATGTAAACAACATCGTCGCTTATCTGGATAACGCCACGGTTCGACCAACGTCGAAGAACGAATTGCTTTTTACCTACGATTCAAAAACCGTTTGTTTTCCAAATCAGGTAATCGACCTTGGGCAAGAAATGGCAATCACCTACAGAATCGATAGTCAAATCTATGCAGATTCTCTTATCGGTTACGGGCGAGGTCCGACTATTAAATGGACCCTCTATGCTGACAATATGACTCCGAAAAGAGGAACGAAGGCATTTGAGGAACTGCAATGTTTCTAGGAGACTATGAAGAATCGTCCAACACTCGACAAAGATACTCTGCGGATAACTTAGATAGTTGGCTTAATTAAGCGACGAAATATTTTTCACAAATCGTCTGTATTGACCAGCATCGTTTCGACGTTGTAGTTAAAGGCTTGTTCCTGCGCTTCAATTAAACTAAGAGGTTCGGACCAAACTATTTCTGAATCTTGATCATCAAATTATGACCTGCCACTTATCATTTATTCGTTTGAGAATCGCTTTCAGCATGGGATAGATAAGCGGAAAGAAATTTTCATTTGTAGTCAAGGTTTTCCAAATCATAGTCATCGTCATCATCAATTTCGTCGCAAGCAAATGATTTCCATAAGTCGCGCCATTCTTTTGTGGGGAGCCGTCCATTATTGTGGTCCTTGATTAGAGCCAGGGTGTGACAAATTTCGGATTGAGCGATTTCCTTTTCTTTATCTAGTTCAAACGGAGAAGTAGGACCACTAAATGCCTTTAAATATCGTTTATATGAACGCTTGAGCCGTTTACCGGCAGCAATCCCAATTCCTCGTGGTAATGCTTGAGCAATATTAATATCGCGCGGGTCCATTCTACTTTCAACTTTTCGAATATCCCCAGCTTCGACTATTAGGAATTTATCTCGTTCGGTTAGTTCTCTTCTTTCGCGTCGGATTGCGACATACGCATTAACCATACTTGCGAATGCGCCTAGTGTCTTTACAAGGTCCATTGCCAGGTTTGCATCCATTTTGAAGACTCCTTAGAGAGGATGTGGATTAACTGAGGTTGACGCTTTATATCAGAGTGCTAGAGTGTACGCAAAGGGTGTGCACTTTTTCACGTTGCGTGCGATACTTATGGTTGACACTTTCAATCACTAAGAAATAAACTGCGCCCGCTTTTCCGGTCTTGCTCCTCGCCCACGCTCTTGGGCCTCTAACCTCCAGGAGGTTCCGATGAAAACTTAGCCCGAGACGTCTTACGGCCGAAATGTGTAACGTTATCCGCTGTAGGCTGAATATTCTTCGACGGTAGTGATCATCTTCGCGGAGACCACTGCGGCGTTCAACTGCCAGGTCCATCCGGTCGACTTGATGTTTGCACCAACACAATGCTTGCGGCCTGTAGTGCGACGAATGAAGGGCTTGTGGACAGCCTTCAATAAATGGATCGCCGCTCAATAAGGCAAGCACTCTACAACAGAAGCAGAAGACTTGACGTTAAGGTTAAGTATCCATGAGCGATGCACCGAAAGACTCACAGCGGCGAAAACCACTGATCAGGGAAAGCACGAAAAAGATTTTAATGCGGGCTTTAGTGAGATCCATACCTTTATTGCCGGGACCTGATCTCTTAGATTTGGTCATCGATCTACGACAGTCGAGAACCGCCATTGATGAAAAGATTACGAAGGCTGTTAGCGCTTTAAGAGATGCTTCCCAGCTTGTAGCTGAATTGGAGAAAAGTCTAAAGGAAAGAACCGAGAAGCTCAATGTGCTTCGTCAAGAGGTTGAACGATACTCTAAGCTAGCAGAAGTAGAAGAGGGAAAGGCCAAGGCCATCGTGCAGCAACTAGAACTTTCGATCAATAAAAATAAGGGTGTCGAGCGGCTGATAAGCTTACTACTGAATCTCATTGCGGGGGTCGTAGTTTTCGTTCTTGGCTTAATACTGAGTCCCTTGATAACGCCTTATATTAAGGCGTGGTTGGGGTTTTAGGATACGGGGGCTTGCCTCCGGCGCCACCCACGCCACAGTAAAAAGAAAAAGGCGGCTCTAACGTTCCAGGTCTTGAGCCATCATGCGTAGGTCCAGAAGCTATTTCCTGATTGTTGCTGCGCTGCTCGTCAGCGGTTGCAGAACAAATGATAATGGCCATCTATCCTCAGCGAATGTCGAAAAGCCAAAGAATGTACCGTCACCGGAGCCTACTAAAGTAGCGAAGTCAGACTCCACGCCTTCAATCAGAATTGAAACACTTGATGATTTTGAGAAGAGTGGGTTTTATGTGGACTATAAAATGCGTAAGGAAGATGGATGGAAGCTTAATAACGGTTCATACAATAACAGCTATGAAACATCAGCCCTTTCCGACACCTCAGTTGAAGTACAGACGATCGAAAACAAGGTCGTTGGATTTGGTATGGTGTTTTATGAGAGAAACGGCTTAGAAGAAGCAGACTTAAACTTTGTTTACAAGCTTCTTGAATCTATTGATACACGCGCAACGCTTGAATCGAAGACTAGAGAATACATAAAGGTGAATGCCGAGAAACACGTCTTCCAAATTAGACAGGCAGATCCAACTACATTCGGTAAATTCAAAGTCTATGCTGGAAAGGTAGGACACGAGCAGATAATCTCCATCGAGGTAAGGTAGCGAGCTTCGGAAGCATTTTTACCAGAGAGCCGCAGCGACAGTTGAAGGCCCTTCGCCGCTGACCCGCTTCGTGCTGTTAACAACGAGTGAACTTGACAAAACATGAGCTTGGCCGCTTGTCCAGACTGTGGCAATGATTGCTCTCTCCTAGCGCAAGTGTGTCCAAGGTGCGGTAGACCCTTTCAGCCAGGGGAGCTTGAGCGCATTCTTAGAAGTGAAGAATCAGCAATATCACCTGAACCGAAAGCGAATGCTCAAGAGGCTCTTCAAAATGTTCCGGCGAATAACAGTTCTGCCGCGATTGGTTGTCTCGTTATTGCCGTACTCTTTATCCTATTAGCAATAGTCTGCATGTCTGCAGGGTCAAACAAGAGAGCTGATTGCGAACAAGAAAGACTAGAAGAAAACCAGCGACGATATGCTCAAGCCCAACGCGATCCAAACTACAATCCTCAGTATGTAGGTCCATGTCAATGATCGTTAAGAGATTCAGGGAGATCGGCGGTCGCAACATGCTTCTAGGTAAGGTTTGACAAACGATCTCGATGGATTAGGACCCCTTCTTCCTGAAACAACTTCCTTGCGGATTAACTGAGCGGGCAATAGCAGCTGCCATGGCAATACCCTTTGCTCCAACCAAAAAGGATGGCGTCCCTGTCTCGGTGCGGTTAGATCTTGTCTATAACTTCAACTTGTATTAGAGAACCCTATAACGTTCTTCTCAAATGGCACGGTGGACGCCTGAAACTTCAGCCCTACGAATCAAGGCTCAAACGATTTTTATTAGCGCTCGAACTTCATGGCCCTATTCTGTGGACGGAACTCATAAAACGTGAGCATCCACCATCAAAAAAAGCGCTTCCTCCCATAGCGACAATTAGAGCCTGCGTCAATCGTTATCTGGTGCCAGAGTTGTCAATTATTCCCGCGAGTTGGCCCATCATCGCGGCGGGTAGGAAACCTTTTGAACTTGCTGCGTTCATGTTTCCCAACAGAAAGGTGATTGGCGCCCCCCTCCCACAGGTTCTTATGGCAATACGTTTCAACAACTGTTTGAAGGCGACCTGCTGACCCTCAGTTCCGAGCTATTTCACAAAACGTACTAACAGACTCTGAACCTAAGGCCACTTGGATCACTGAGGCGCAGACGCTTGTGGAGCCTCGCACTAAGGTACTTGTGTACTTTGTGGACAAAATTCCTCGATTCACAGAATTAATCGGTATTAGCTAACGGCACGTCTGCAAAATTCCGCCTGAAAACGAGCAAAGCCGAGAGGATCCTCACCGATGGTCCACTTGGATCACCTCACCCCGCGGAACCGTGCGCTCTAGATGTAAATCACTAATCTGCCTAAGAGCGTTGAGTTAAAAGGAAGACCGATCGTGTGGGTTAAGCTATTTAATTAAGAATTCCCGTGTATCAACCGCACTGTTCTTTGGCGACAGTTCGACATATACCATTTCGAATCAGGCTTCCCACCTCTCAATCGCACATTCTCTAGCGCGACAGATCGAGTTACACCTGTTGTAAACTACGGTCTTCCACTTTCACTCGGTAGGATGCCAAAGGCGCGGCTTCAATGTCGTCTTGGACCTCCATTGATGCTAAGTCCGTGTAACTGATCGAGTGTTGGAGACAAACTTACCTGCATTCGGCTACACGCATTTCAAGATCGTGATGATTTGAGGTTCCGAATCTAGTCTGCCGCACCACGGTCTCGTAGCTGGAAACCATGGTTCAATTGTTTCGTTACTCTACGCCAACGTGAAATATCGCCGAACTGGGCTTAAGTCCCGAGTTCTAGCGCAGCTAATTCTCAAGCATGGATTCAAAACGGCTTCCTGTGAGACAATTTGTTTTCCGGAGTGCACAGTTCTCTACCAGCGATCCCGAACTGCTCCGGGAAAAGTAAATAAACTCTAAACATGATGAAATAGAACCAAACTATTCTGTTGTTTTCCGGCTAACTTCCTCCCGAGGCATAGCAAGGTGAAAAACAGACTTTTCAACTCCTTAAAAAAGCGCTTATCTAAGAAAACTCCTGACACGGTTGACATCATTGAGGATGCCATCAGAGGAGCGTCGGTACGACTCGATCTGAGTAACTTAGGACTTACTTTTCTACCAGAATTCGCGCTTGCAACTATCCATTATCCTCAGGGATAAGTTCGAAGTTTCCACATCTTGGATTCTTACTCAAAAACTTAGTTAGCTGCTTCGCAATCATGTTTCAGCCTCAATAATCCTTCGTGGCAGCGGAACCATATGTCGACAAATCACCTTTTGTTTCTCCTGATTGTTCTCGTAACCATCTCTTTCCCTGGTTGTAAACCCGAGCCTCGAAATTTCGAAGAGGAAGCTAAGGAACTACTTAAGAACCCCTCGTCAAGGGTAGAACACAGAAAAATATATCTCGATCTCCGTGACGATGGGCCAATCTGTTACGTTGATGAGGTAAGCCTCCATTCTGCCGAAATTCAGGACTTCGCCGTCAGTCCTAACGAAAGATATATTGTTTTGACCTTTAGTCCGCTTTTCGGCAAAGACACTACGGGAATCAAAGTATGGAGTGTGGATACGGGGAAAGAGGTGTTTTCAGCATCTGGTATCAAACACATTAACGACTACTATTTTGACAGCCAAAATCGTCTTCTCGTATTAACCGATTCCTACGTAGCGTTAATTGATTTAACCCAATCGCGCCCAGTGTTCATAACACCGGGAAGTTTAATTAAGTCCCTGGGAGTCAGTGAGGATGGCAGCAAGCTTGCCCTGTTTTCTGCCGACCGCCATCTGCGGGTTTATGCGGTAGCTACACAAGAACTACTTTTCGACCAATCCATCGAGCGTCCAGTCGTCCCGGCGACGGACGCATTACGCTTCTCATCAACGGGCAAGGAGCTGCTGTTTTTTACTCTTGAAGACTTCTTTCTGGTAAGCATTGAGTCTGGTTCGATAATGCCCCTCAAATATGAATACACATCGAGAACTGCAGGAGTGACTCCTGTCAGGGATAAAAATCTGCTGATAAGTTCGCCCTGCCCAGCCAGGTCTGGAGAAAGGGTGATTCTTGTTGACTTACAGAAATACTCTTATTCGGCAGTGGGCAGCGGTGATTGTGTGACAAACGTGGCTTACAATATGGCTTCGAATCTTGTCGCAGAACTTGATTTCAGAAAAGACTCTATCAGCGTATGGGATATCACGAAGCAACACGTCGTTAAAATCCCTCACCAGCAAACAGCCAGACCAACAACCATCGTTTTTAGTTCGGATGGTAAGCAATTGATTGGATTTCCCGAATATGGCTCGGTTCAGGTTTGGGACGCGGTTAATGGCGAAGAGAAGATGCCTACAAATGAAGTTAATTTGTCGCTGACGACGGGGCGAAGGACCAATGACCTCGTTCGCATAAAACGAAAATGGTATCGTTTGCACACATCCGATGGACCGCTGTTCCCCTCACAGTATGGAGTCACAAACTACGGCTGCTTGCTCTTCGAAGAAGCGTTCTCGCAGACTGCTCTTATGCAGTTGTGCATTCTAAATGAGCCACAAGGTTATCAGTGGGTAATGGCTGCCGAGCCGCGCAGATTCGATTCATCGGAAGCTGGGTACGGCTACGTCAGACCAGGCCTCGCAGATATTCCGTTAATTGGGCGTGCAGTTAAGTCGCAATATTATGAGCCACAGTTGCTTGCAAAGGTTCTGGCAGATGATTTCGTCCCGCCAACGCGACCTTATCTCCAGCGTTTCTCAAACAATCACCTCAGGGGCCAACATGGCTCTGTTCTAAATCTTCTACTTAATCTGGCTTTCGGTGCTGCGATGATGGTAGTTCCGTTCGCGGCAGCGCTGGTACTGCTCGGAGTGGGATTACAACCAGCTCTTTGGCGATTAATCTATTGCGTTCCTCTGCATACTCGACTCCTTCAACTGGAAATGTCGAACAGTGTAATCCCGTTAATAAAAGACATCATCCACATCGCACTCCGAATTAGCTTATGCGCCGGTATTCTAATATTTATCGATCGAGGTGTAGGTCTTCCGTTAGTCACCTTGATGTTTGCGGTATTCATTTTAGTTAATAGCTTTTATGTAAGGAATAAACTGTTTGCACTCTCGGTAGCCGAACGTCATTGGCTATTGGGTTCAGTATTGCCTTACCTCAACAAACGCGCTGACATCACTCTTGTTCGCCTGTTAGTGAAACCTAACTATTTATTATGGACAAGGCTTCAAAGCATTTTAGTGATGGCCGGTTTGAGTCTGCAAAAACTCTTAATCTTTGGGATTTTTGTGTATGCGGGCCTCTATAAGGACAACCCCACTTTTTTTTGGTTTGGCATAGCAGCTAGTCTCTGGTTCTACAAACACAGCAATAAGGAGGCGAGGAGTTTCCTGGCGACCTCGAACGCAACCCTGATAGAACAAAGGACATTCAGAGTTTACGGCGATACTATTCTTAAGTCGTTTGAAGCGATCCGGAAGCTATTTTCCTTTATTGCACGTCCGATGCAGGTTGAACGGTTGAAGTCACTTGTGTTTGCGATATCGTTTCTGTTTCTGCGGTTAGTCGATACCTTATTGCTAAGTACAATGCTGTTGCTGCTTTTGTATTTTCCTGCAGTTTGGTTTTTTTCAAACTGACTCGATCTTAGCTGATCAAACCGTTAATCAAGGGCTCTCATCCCATGACGACTCAGGAATCTCTCACTGCTAAGCTCTATCACCTCCGCGGCGAGGTCGAAATTGATGGCAATGGCTCCACCGTTGCTGCGGAAGCTAAAGCTATTGCGGAAGAGGCCTTTGCCGAAGGTTTTTTAGAACTAGCTGTTGACGCATCGCAATTCTTCGATACAGACGATGCGAAACTAGATCTGATTGGCAAATGGGTAGAACGCCTGAACGAACAAGGGGATTTGGCCAAAGCATCGTTCCTGTTAACAGCCCTGCCAAAAGTTGGCAACGTCGCGGAAAAGGAACTGGCCCTAATTAACAAGATGCTCACGGAATCTAAGGACCTCGAAAGCGAAAGGAGAATTTCAGCGCTCGGTCATGCTTTCGAACTGACGAAACGCGCACAAGGGAGACAACGCGACGCCTTTGCACTCTTCCGACTCGCCGAATCCGACCCGGTCAGTCACGACCTTGCGAGCCAGGACTCCGCAACTCAGTACGCGGCAAGAATTCTAGCCTCGGTGGACCGCACGAGCGACCTTAGGCATGAAATTCAACAGGAACTCTCACTAGAACTTGCTCTAATCGGAAAACTAGCGGACGCGACAAATGTTGCGAAGGATGGTTCCTCTTCTGACTTTTTCGTGAGAGCGTCTTCCGTTGTAAAGCTTTGCATTTGTCGTTTTCTGAATCGAATTGCGCCACACCGTTGGCTCAAGGCCTGGTTTGCTCCAGACATTCAATATAGAAGTAATGAAACGGGAATCACACAATGGACCATGCAGGATCTCCTGAGGTGGGCAAAGGAAAAAAATTCGTCGGCGAGTGAGGTTGGACAAGTCTGGTATCAAGTGAACAAGAATATTGAAAAGGGAGATCTCGAAACCGCGACACTTCTGATTCCGTCACTCAAACCGTACCGGTTAAGAGTGGAGTTTTTGCTTCAAGTTGCGAGCCTCTATCGTCTGACAGACGAACCTCGCCTCGCACAAAAGGTTCTTCGCAGTGCGGCGGAGTTGGCCGCTGAATGCGATAGCTATCAATACCGCGAAACAGGGTTACTAGAGATTGCAACTCTTCAGAAAACGGTCGCCACTTCTGATGTGGCGGCCTTAACTATCCGAAGAGCACTTGCAGCTGTTCCCGTTCTTGCGGACAAGATCGAGCAAGCCAAGGCAGTGTTAAGAATCGCGCACACACAGATTGCGATAGAAAACTATGATGACGCCAAGGAGAGCGTGACTCAAGCAGCAACACTCCTTTTGAGTCTGCCGCCTGACAGTGAGATTGCGGAACTCATAAAGCGGGTAGTACTGATGCAGTTACAACTCGGCTTGTTTGCCGATGCGCGGAAATCATTGAAAGGTAAGAGTTGGGATTTTGCAGGCGCACTTTGGCTACGGCAGATAGTGGAAGTCGCATCTGCCGAGAATCGCGAAACGGTTCATCGCCACTTGGTGGCTTTTCCAGACGACGAACTGAAGCAATGGATCATAGTCTGGTATGAACTCAAAAAGGGGGCTGTCGCTAACGCCGTTTGGTTGGTGTCTGAAATGGCTAACACCTTCAATGATAAACCGAGCCTAAAAACAAGTGCGTCGCTCAAGGAAGACATTCTGTACTGGGTTGCACTGGAATTCATGCACGCGCGTGAGTTTGATTCCGCGCTCGCAGCGATACGGCGAGTCGGAATGGAGACCGGTGAGCTGGATGTTTATTTCTTTGATCACCGGCGCATTTTGCTTCTCGAAAGGCTCTTTCAAGAAGCGCAGAAGACCCATGATGAATCTGAGTGGGCTTCCAAAATCATCACAACCCTCATGTTTGATCAGCCCGGCACAGTGGCTGAACTCTGTTTACGGTTGGAACGATGGCTCAAAACTGTGCGTATAGGCAGGCGACTTCTCGAACCTGAATACTGGTTATCTGATGAAGCCGGTCAAGAAGCGCTCGTATCCAAGTTTGGAAGCGAAGAAATCAAAAACTATTTAGACGACAGCTTTGTGTTTATTTCGGCGCTCCTCTCCTTTCAATCCGATTTCTTGCAGGCCAACGAAGTAGCAAAACTTATTAAATGGCAACCAAAGCGCGACGTCGCTTACAAATTGATCGTGGCGAAACAACTCTCAAAGGGAGACCTCACAGGTGCTGAAGATACAGCAAAAATGATTAGCGGCTTGAATTTTCGAGATGAAGTCCTGGCGGCTATTGCCCACGAGTACACTCGGATATTCAATATGGTTTCAACTTTGAAAATTATTGAAAACATCGAAGATCCAAGAAGAAAAGTGAGAGTTATTCTTCAGAGTTGTCGGGAAACACCTGGCTTCGCATCCTGTCGAGCAGAGCTTCTAACTCAGGTGAATGAAGAAGAACGAAAGACGGTTACAGAGATTCTTAAGTTGAATGAATCTGACTACACCATTCTACATTTCGCGTTTGCCTTGATATGGAAGACTTCAAATATACAGACCAAGATGGCGTTGTTTTTTGAAATAGCAGAGCAACTACACGAGTTGAATGATGATTCGACGGCTAATTTGATCGATGCTATGGCAGTCGAATTCTTGATTGCTTGCTCATCAGAAATAAACGACGAAATCAATAACTACCTAAGGACAACCAGCAACCGGTTCATTTCGATTGGAGATTTTCAGGCCGCATTAAGTTTTGCATCTCGAGTTAAGGACACCGCCGCAAGAAATTCGATCCTCTGCAATATCTCGCTGGGCTATTCATCAACCGGCAAATTCTCTGACGCCCTGGAGGCAGCGTCACGCATCACCGATAGTCAAGGTGCGGTCGCAGTCAGTCGAATTGTGCGCGACCTAGAGGAAGCTTTTTCTGAATCACAGTCTAATGAGGCAATAACTTGGCTCGATCTCATAGAACAGGCGATTAGGCTAACCAATACCAAGCAATGGCTTAGCGGCTATGATTTGATGCCACTGCTGTCATTGAAGGCCCGACTTGCAGCGGCAACTAAAAACATCGAGTTGGCAGCAAAGACCTTCATCGAATTGGCAAATCAGGAAGATGTATTTCTCGAAACTTTGTTTTCTTCTTCATCCGACGAATTTAGGTTGCCCTTTTTCGAAGCGTGTTTGTCGCACATGCATTGGTTTGTGAGTTTAGTAGTCGAGCTTTCCCACTCTTCAGCCCCGGACAAACCGGTCTTACTCGACGCCTATGGTTTGATGCTGAAGCGGAAAGGGTTGTTAACTCAACGCCGGCGCAAGGAAGTTCTTGTTCGACTTGATGAAGCAAACGCGCATCTATTGTCCATCGTCCATAGATTACGAATGTTAAGAGAGCAAAGGGCTGACGTTTATGTAAAGCATCTACTCATTTCTTCTGCAGTGCGGCTGCCACACGACGCTTCTAAATCGCGGGAAGCGGATGCCTCATTGAAGGAAATTGAGACGGAGATCAACCAACTTGAGATCGACCTTTCTCAGTTAACTTCATCACGAATAGAAGGAGAAACACTCGATGCGATTGATCCTTACAAGGTGTCTGATGCAATGCCGCCGGGGTCCGTTCTAGTAGACTTCATTCGTATACCCTGTATTGGTTTTACAAACAACGGCGATGACTTGGAAAAAGTATCCTCGAAATATCTTGCTTTTGTATTACCAGCAAAGCAGCCACATAAACTGGTGGCGGTCGATCTTGGCGAAACAGACCAAATAGATTCGTTGATTCTCGAGTACCGTGAAGAGGTCTCACGAGAGCTACGTCGTCAATCGATGGAACCGCCCGTTGATACTAAGTTTCCAAGTGACCACATTGCGGAGTTGATCCGTGACAAGATAATACAACCGTTAACGGCTTGGATCGATGAATTCGAAACTTGGTTTATCTCTCCCGATGGACTATTGAATACAGTCGTGTTTGACGCTTTTCCCCTGGATGCAGGCCACGAGGATACGAACGGCAAAGACGACAAACGACTATACCTCGCCGATGCGAAGGAGATTAGTTACGTTACCAGTGGTAGGGATATCGTGAGCTGGTCTCGAAAGGTTGCTGACAACCACAAGATCACTATTGTTGCCGCTCCCGACTTTGATTGGCGGCCTGACACGGATGAGCTTGAGCCGAGGCAAATGGATTGCGACAGGTTACTTAACCCCTCCCAACCAGACGGGGTTCGCACAGCACTGCATCGGCAATTAGATCGAGGCACTCGCTTCCAGAAACTGGACGCGGCGCAAGATGAAGCGGGAGAAATAGCCAAATTGTTTAATACGAGAGTTGAGATGCTAGTCGGACGAGATGCGACAAAAGCGAAGGTAAAAAAGATCCATTCACCTAAAATCTTACACTTCGCGACGCACGGATTTTATTTAGATCCAGCCACATATCGCCTGGCCGGAAACGCAGTTACTCATCAATTAAAGAACCCGTTGATGCATTGTGGTCTTGCTCTGACAGGTGTGAATACTTGGTTGGTCGGAGGAGTATACTCAGGCGAAATCGGCAATGGGATCCTAACCGGAGAGGAAATCAGCAGTCTCAATCTGTTTGGAACAAAGCTGGTGGTCCTATCAGCTTGCGAAACTGGTCTAGGCCGTCTTCGCTTCGGCGATGGCGTATATGGTTTGCGTCGCTCACTCATTCTCGCGGGTGCAGAAAGTGCGGTCGTTTCTTTATGGAGAGTATCCGATGAGGCGACTGCTAATCTGATGCAGAATTATTACAAGAATCTAAGTCAAGGCGCTGGCAGAAGCGAAGCCTTGAAGAAGGCCAAGCGCGCGCTTCGGCGCCAAAATTCCGGCAGGTGGAGGCACGTCGGGTTCTGGGCAGGCTTCATTCTCGAAGGTAATCCGAATCCGATTTAAGTTGCTTCTGAGTTGCTGAAAGAATGAGTCGTGGACGCCGCATACTAATTACGACTTGGATTAGATTGCTTCTGACTTAGATCAAATGAAAAATCGATCCGACCAATTTGAGCGACAAATAGCCGATCTGCTGCGGGAGGCCAACGTGCCTTTTGAATCAAATGTACCAGTGGAAGGATTGCAGGCAGATTTTGTGATTTCCGATCCGTCTGGGGCCTTCATCATAATCGAGGCCAAAACGTGGGAGCCAAATGAAAGCAATCTCAAACGCGCAACGAATCAGGCTACGCTCTATGAGAGAGCAACGAAAGCGGACAAAGTGTATTTTGTCATAGATGGTCTTGATCATGGCGATGCGGGAGAAGGAGTACTAGCTTTCAGTCAACTCCTTGATGTCTTGCCTTCGACATCTACCAAACTAAGAATGCGCTCAGGGATGTTTCCAGAAGTCCAGTATTCAGAAAGCATCGTATTCGCTGCAATGCCGTTCGCTGCAGAGTATGACGACATTTTTTTTGTTGCCATGTCATATGCGGCTAAATCCGTGGGTGCCGTGTGTCGACGCGTTGACCTTGAGGATTTTGGTGGAGATATTGTCGCCGAAATCAAGCGGCTAATTTATTCGAGCGTTGCCGTTATAGCCGATTTATCAGAAGCTAAGGCGAATGTTCTATACGAGGTTGGGTACGCACATGCTCTTGACCGCCCAACTGTCCACATTTGTAGCACACCGATGGATGAACTTCCGTTCGATGTGAGGAACTGGAGTACGCTGCAATACAAGCGGGGACAGACCTACGAGTTTCAGGAACGGTTAGGTACAAGACTTAAGTCGCTATTGGACCGCAACGCCAATTCTAAGTAGATCAGCGCGCGATCGTCCACTGTCATCCCGGATTGATGAAATGGACTGAACCCCTAGATTGAGACACTCGGAATAGGCACACTTAGCACAGAAAGGAGCTGCAAGTGGCCAAAAGACGAGTGGGACGTTATTCGAATGAGTTTCGGCGTGCATGCGTCGAGCGCATGAAACAATGCGACGACATCTCGGCGCTGTCGAGAGAGTTGGATATAGATCGGCGACTACTGTACCGCTGGCGCGATCAGTATGACCCACCTGATAAGAGCGAGTGGCCGCCACCACAGAACTCACGCGAATCCACCCTGCGTAAAGAAGTCAGCCAACTCAAA
>Ga0070680_100000833_pt1 | contig 21795 bp, 25 predicted proteins | sample KBSC73BmetaG_FD_64672 | JGI IMG/M metagenome (GOLD analysis project Ga0070680, IMG submission 64672) | Corn rhizosphere microbial communities from Kellogg Biological Station, Michigan, USA - KBS C7-3B metaG | ecosystem: Host-associated > Plants > Roots > Rhizosphere | place: USA: Michigan...
GGGGCCGGCGGTCCGCGCCGCCGCGGCTGACGCCCGCGAGCAGTTCGAAGAGATTGCGGAGCAGCGCGGGTTGAAGGGCGCACCGGTCGCCGAGGTCGTCGACGTCCTCGAGGATGCGCAGATCCTCGGCAAGGGCGCGCGCGGCCCGAACCCGACCGGCAAGCAGGTCCTGACGTTCGGGGTGCAGGTCGCCGAGGTCGCCGTCGACATCGAGACCGGCGAGGTGTGGGTCGAGCGGATCGCGGCGGTGCACGACGTCGGCCGCGTGATCAACCCGCTCGGAGCGTCGAGCCAGATCGAGGGCGGGATCATCCAGGGGATCGGCCATACGCTCTCGGAAGAGCGGCTCCACGATCCCGCGACCGGGCGCCTGCTCACCACCACGCTCGACGCGTACAAGCTGCCGACGATCGCCGATGTCCCGGAGATCGTCAGCGAGCTGGTCGACGAACCGGACGCGCATCTGACGAACCTCGGCTCGAAGGGCCTCGGCGAGCCGCCGATCATCCCGACCGCCGCCGCGATCGCGAACGCGATCCGCGATGCGACGGGCGCCGATGTGCGGCAGCTGCCGATCTCGCGCGAGGAGATGCTGCGCGCGCTGCGCGAGGCAGAAGCGCGGCAGAAGGAGAAGGTTGGAGCTCCGGCGGGCGTCTAACACCACGATCGAGGGGCTGCCCGTGCACGGCGGCACCGAGGTGGTGCCGCTGCTGCGCGCGGGCCTGCTCCAGGCGGAGACGCTCGTGGACATCCGCGGCGCCGTGCCGCGCGACGTCGCGCCGGGACGCATCGGTGCGGGCGCGACGCTCGCGCAACTCGAGTGCGATCCCGGGATCCCCGACGTTCTCCGCGAGGCGTGCCGGCTCGCCGCGAGCCCGCAGCTCCGGAACATGGGCTCGCTCGCCGGCAACCTGCTGCAGTCGACGCGCTGCTGGTACTGGCGCCTCAACTGGCCGTGCCGCCTGCACGGCGGCGACGAGTGCTTCGCCCGCGACGGGGAGCACCGCGAGCACGCGATCTTCGCGAACGACTACTGCGCATCCGCTCACCCCTCGGACGTCGCCGCCGCGCTCCTCGCTCTCGACTCCACCGTGCGGACGACGACGCGGACGTTCCCGATCGCCGAGCTGTACCGCGTGCCGACCGAGGGCGACCGCCGCACGACGACGCTGGAGCCCGGCGAGCTGATCCTCGAGGTGACCTTCGACGAGTGCGAGCAGAGCGTCTATCTCAAGGCGATGGAGCGGAAGCGCTGGGCGTTCCCGCTCGTCGGCGTGGCGGCCGTGCGCCGCCCGTCGGAGACGCGGGTGGCGCTCGCCGGGGTCGCACCGACCCCCTGGCTCCTGACCGAGGAGCTCGACGCGGCGACTCCACTGCCGCGGAACGCATACAAGGTCGACGTTGCCCGCGCGCTCGTGAAGCGCGCACGTGCGACGATCGGCGCATGAAGCGACTCGGATTCCTCCTGATCGCCGTTCTCGCGCTCACCGCCTGCGGCGGCAAGAAGGAGGCGGCGTCGCTCGGCACGACGAACGGCACGACGACCGTCGATTCGGACGGGTGCCACCCGATCAAGACGCCGGATCCCGAGACGCGCCACGTGCCGAAGCCGACGATCACGCTCGACGCGAAGAAGACGTACGACGTCACGCTCGAGACGAACTGCGGCAGCATCACGATCCGGCTCGCCGTGAAGGACTCGCCGAAGACGACCGCGTCCTTCGTCAGCCTCGTCCGCCGCCGCTACTTCATCGACACGGTGTTCCACCGGATCATCCCGAACTTCGTGATCCAGGGCGGCGACCCGACCGGCACCGGGAACGAAGGACCGGGGTACGAGACCGTCGAACCGCCGCCGGCGTCGACCAAGTACACGGAGGGTGTCGTCGCGATGGCGAAGACGGAGTCGGAGGCTTCGGGCACCGCCGGCAGCCAGTTCTTCATCGTCATCGGCTCCGACGCGGCCACGCTCCCGCCCGACTACGCGCTGCTCGGCAAGGTGACCGAAGGCCTCGACGTCGCGAAGCGGATCGGAAACTTCGGCGATCCGAACACCGGGGCGATCACCCGGCTCGTCGAGATCGAGAAGGCGACCGTCGACGTCCACTGAACGGGTTGCCGCCGTCGTGCTCGCTGCGGGCGCGTCGACGCGGTACGGCGGGGTCAAGCAGCACGACCTCCTGCCCGCGGTGCTCGCGGCGCTAGGCGAGACGTCGGTCGGCGAGATCGTCGTTGTCGAAGGCGCGCACGCGCTGTCGGTGACGGGAGCGCGCGTCGTGCCGTGCGCCGACTGGGAGCGCGGGCCGGGCGCGTCGCTTCGCTGCGGCCTCGCTGCGCTCGGCGACGACGTCGGCCGAGCGGTGATCATCCTCGCGGACGGCCCGGAGCTCGATCCGCGCGCCGTCGACCGCCTCGCCGCGCATCCGGCACCGTTCGCGGCGGCGAGCTACGACGGCACGCGCGACCATCCCGTGGCGCTCGCGCGGAGCGCGTTCGACGACATCCCCGACGAAGGCCTACGCGTGCGCGAGCCGGTGCTCGTCGATTGCGCCGACCTCCGACCGCCCGGCGACGTCGACGTGCGCCGCTGAAGGTCTTCGCAGGGAAGCCGTGTCCGGAAAGGCCCGCGTGGAACCTCGAGGTCGCTGCCGCGTCCTGCGCAGGAGGACTACCGGACTTTGCGCAGCTGCAGGAAGGCGGCGACTGCCGCGGCTGCGCCGACACCGAAGATGACGAAGAGGATCCAGTGTCCCGTCAGCAGGAAGATCAGCGCCAGCAGAACGACGGCCGCCGTGACGATGCCTGCGCGGCGCTGCAGGTTCTGCCGCGCGCGCCCTCTCGGCGACATGCTCACAGCGGCGTTCGCAACGCGGCGAGCTTCGCTTTCAGCTCCGGTGACATCGGCTCACTGACCGCGACGCGCACGTAGTGCCGGAGCTGCTCTTCGAACCTGTAGCGCTTCGCGCACCAACTGCAGGTCTCGAGGTGCTGCTGCGCGCGCGCGACTTCTTCCTCGGAGAGTGAGCCGTCGAGGAACGGCTGCATCATCTCCTCGCACTGCTCACAAGGGTCGTCGATTGGCGTCATGCCACTGCTGTGTCCGCGAGGTTCTTCTTGAGGATACGCCTGCCGCGGTGCAATCGCGACATGACGGTGCCCATCGGGATGTCGAGGATCTGGGCGGCGTCGGCGTACGAGAACTCGCCGATGTCGACGAGGACGATCACGTCGCGGAAGTCGTGAGGCACGTCGGCGAGCGCGTCGACGATCGAGTCCTGGGACAGCCGTTCGAGCACACGCTCCTCGTCCGGATTCTCGTCGGGCATCTGCGACGCCAGCTTGTCGTAGAGGAAGTAGTCGCCGGCCTCACTGTCGATCGACGTCGTCTGCGGCGCACGCTGCTGGCGGCGGCCGCGGTCGATGTTCAGGTTCGTGAGGATGCGGAGGAGCCAGGCGCGCAGGTTCGTGCCGGACGTGTACTGGCGCCAGGAGCGGAAGGCCCGCTCATACGTCTGCTGGACGAGATCCTCGGCCTCTTCGCGGGATCCGACGAGCCTGCGGGCCACGCGATAGACCTGGTCGCTCAACTCCAGCGCCTCCTCCTCGAAGCGAACGCGATCCCTCGCGTCGCGGGCGAGCCTCCGGGTATCGGCGGTCGTCGGTGCGCTATCGCTCATCCGGGCAACCACCCTAGCAATGGCCTAAACGACCGATTTCCGAATCGGATTCCCATTGTCGGCCGTTGGGAAGGGAGAGAGCCAGCGAACCCCGGAGGTCACCCCATGGAAGGCAGGACCGTCGTCACGAGCGACGATCACAGGCTCGGAACCGTCGTCTCGGAGCCGGACGGCTTCGTGATCGTCGAGTCCGGTCATGTGTTCAAGGCGCGCCACGCGATCCCGACCGACTTCCTGCACGAGCACGAGGACGTCGTTCGCGCCACGGTGGGCAAGGACGTTGTTCACGATTCACCGAAGGTCGACGGAGACACTTTCGACGAGTACGCGGTCAAGATGCACTACGGATTGATCGAGGTGAACGTGGTCGACCCCGATCCGGATGCGACCGAGCCGAGCGACCCCAGGACGGATGCTCCGTCGGGCCTCGACTCGGCCGATACCGCGACGTTCGGCGGCCACGTGCGCGCGCACGAGGGCGACCGCTCGACGAAGCCCGGCGAGCGCTAGGAGAACGCGAGCTCGCGGAACCCCCCGCGAGCCATCTGCTCGACGAGCGCATCCCGTGTGGTGCGCTCGTCGTCGTAGCTGAGCATCACCTGGCCCATGAGGTTCGCGTTCGCGGACTCGAGCCCGTCGGCGCCCTCGAGCGTCTTCGCGAGGCGCATGACGCACTTCTCGCAGCGGATGCCGCTGACCTGGATCGTCTCGCTGACGACTGCCACACCGTCAGGCTAGCGAGCGGCGGACGAGCGCCGCGGCGACGTCTCGCGGGTCGCGCTGCTCGAGCTGCAGGTCGGCCTCGCAGCGTGACGGGTCGATCCGCGCCAGCACGTCGGCTCCGCCGAGAAGCTCGGCCGCGGGCCGCACGCGCTCGAGCAGCTCGACCGCGAGCTCCGCCGCGGTCGGGAACGAGCGCCCATCGGGGTGGATCAGGTTCGCACGGGCACCGAAGCGCGCCGCCGACCAGCGGTTCTGGACGTAGTCGGCGCGCGGCGATCCGCCGGGCAGGCCGTCCGCGAGCGCGGTCGCGCACATCGCCTGCACGAGCGCGGCGAAAGCAGAGGAGAGGCCGACGTCGGTCGGCTGGTCGGGCACGCGCACCTCGAGCGTGCCGAGCTGCGGGTGCGGTCGCACGTCCCACCAGATGCGCGTGTAGTCCTCCATCACGCCGATCGCGACCAGCCGCTCGACCCACGCCTCCCACTCCGCGTAGGACGCGAACGCCGCCGGCGTCCCCCCGCGCGGCAGCTCCGCGAGGATCGGCGCGCGGTTCGACGCCATACCGGTGAGCTCGCCGGCGAACCAGGGCGAGTTCGCCGACAGGGCGAGCACGACGGGAAGCCAGGGCAGGATCGCGTCGAGACACCGCCAGCAGTCGTCGGCGGTCGCCATGCCGACGTGCACGTGCAGCCCCTGCACGCCCTGCCGGCGGACGGAGATGCCGCCGTAGCCGAGGAACGTCACGTACCGCTCCTCCTTCACGATCGGCTGCGCCTCGGGCCGCGCGAACGGATGCGTACCCGACGCCGCGATTGCGAGCCCCTCCTGCTCCGCGGCGCGCGCTGCGGCCCGGCGCAGGATCGGCAATGCCTCGTCGACCTCACCGACCGTCTCGCAGATGTTCGTGTTGGTCTCGAACACCGACGCGAACAGCTCCGTCTTCAGCCGCCCGGGGAGCGACATCCCTTCGACAGCGCGGAGGATCCGGTCGACCGCCGCGACCTGCTCGTGCGTCGCGGCGTCGAGGATCATCAGCTCCTCTTCGACCCCGAGCGAGAACGGTGCGCTCTCCCCGAACGCGTGCGGGATCGCCATCGGGCCTACGTCGCGGCTTTGACGCCGTGCACCGGCCGGCCGGCAGCGATCCATGCGTAGTACGACGCACTGGGGCCGTACTCGGAGCGGTAGCCGGTCACGCGCGGGTTGCGGCCGACGTCGCGCGCGCGGGCGGCGTGGCGCAGGAGGTTCGGGTCGTCGACCTCCTGCCAGACGAGAATGAGGTGCGCAGCGGTCATGAACTCGGCGACGAACGTGCAGCCGTCGGCCGGGCACGGGAACGGGTCGGTCCGGACGCAGAACCAGCCGTCGTGGTCGCCGTCGTCGTCCTGCCAGAGCTCTTCTTCCTCCTCGACGATCGAGTAGTCGAGGACGGTGTGCCCGCGCTCCATCCGGAACAAGGTAGCGACGGATCGCGGGCGCGCCACGGAGCCGAACTGGAAGACCGGCCGTGCCCGGGCAGGCAGACGGGCTCCGGCCGGCCTTCCACTTCGGCTACGGGCCTACACGCGTTCCCAGCTTCGCGGTGACGGTGCGCTTCGAGTTGTCGTGGTACAGCTCGATCTTCAGCGTGTCGCCGGGGTGCTTCTGCTGCACTACGGCAAACAGCTGGTCATAGGTTTTCACCGGCCGGCCGTCGACCGCCGTGATGATGTCGCCGCCGATCATGTAGCTCTCGCCCTGGACGACGACCGACGTGTTGCCGCCCTTGATCCCGGCCTTCGCCGCGCCGCTTCCTTTCGCGACCTCCCGGACGAGCAGCCCGTTCGCGGTCGGGAGGTTGAAGAGCCTCTTCAGCTGCGGTGTCACCGCCTCCGCGCTGACGCCCAGGAACGCGTGCTGCGCCTTGCCGCTGGCGATGATCTGCCCGGCGATGTCGCGCACCGTGTTGACCGGGATCGCAAAGCCGATCCCGACGTTGCCCTGGCTCTGATCGCTGCCGGTCTGGATCTGCGAGGTGACGCCGATGACGCGGGCGGCGGCATCGATCAGGGGACCGCCCGAGTTGCCGTGGTTGATCGCGGCGTCGGTCTGGATCGCGCTGTCGATCGGGACGCCGTTCGGCGCGAAGATCTGACGCTGCACCGCGCTGACGACGCCGGTCGTGAGCGTACGCGTGAGCCCGAACGGGTTGCCGATCGCGTAGACCGGGTCACCGACGCGGACCGAGTCGGAGTCGCCGAGCGGCAGCGGATCGAGCGCGCGTGCGTGCGCATCGATCTTCAGCACCGCGAGATCCGTCGAGCGATCCTTGCCGACCACCGTCGCCGGCAGCTGGTCCTGGCCGGAGAAGGACACCTGCACCTTCTGCGCGCCCTGGATGACGTGAAAGTTCGTGATGATGTGGCCGGCGCGGTCGAGCACGAAGCCGGAGCCCTGCGACTTCGACGTCTGCGTCGCCGGCAGGAACGGGGACTGCGTGACGCTCGTCGCCGTGATCTGCACGACGCCGGGGCCGTCCTGCCGATAGATCGCCTCCGGCGTGAGGGCCTTCGTCGAGCTCGGCGTCGTCGCCGTCGCCGGCAGCACGGACGGCGTGACCTGCTCGACCGTCGTCGTCGTGTGGTCGCCCAGCTGCCCGAGCAGCGCCGCGCCGCCGAGCGCCAGGCCGGCGCCGACCAGTGCGACGACCAGGAGCTCGACGGCTCGGAGCGAGAGGAAGCGGGAAGGTCCCACCGCATCCCGTTATAGCCAGCACACCTAAGAATCAGCATTGCAAGAGGATTAAGAGCTGTGAAGGATTCCTTCCTCCTCGACCCGGGCATCGTCTACCTGAACCACGGGTCGTTCGGCGCCTGCCCGCGGCCCGTGTTCGAGGCGTACCAGCACTGGCAGCGCGAGCTGGAGCGGCAGCCCGTCGAGTTCCTCGCGCTCGAGCGCGGCTTCCCGGCTCGCCTCGACGAAGCACGGCGTGCGCTCGCGGCATACGTCGGCGCACGACCCGAGAGCGTCGCGTTCGTGCCGAACGCGACGACGGGCCTGAACGCCGTCGCCCGGTCGCTCGACCTCGGCCCCGGCGACGAGGTGCTCCTCGGCGACGCCGAGTACGGCGGCATGGAGCGGCTGTGGGAATTCGTTCGCCGCCGCACCGGCGCGACGGTCACGCGCCGCCCGTTCGCCGAGCTCGAGCCCGGCCTGCGCACACGCGTCGTGTTCTGCTCGCACATCGAGTGGTCGACCGGCCGCATCAACGACCTCGCTCCGCTCGCCGCGCGGACACGTGAGACGGGGGCGCTGCTCGTCGTCGACGGCGCGCACGCGCCGGGCCAGATCGATCTCGACCTCGAGTCGCTCGGCGCGGACGTGTACGCCGGGAACTGCCACAAGTGGATGCTCAGTCCGAAGGGCGCAGGCTTCCTCTACGCACGACCCGAGGTTCAGCCGCTGATCGAGCCGGCGATCGTCTCGTGGGACTGGCTCGATGACGCATCCTTTGCGGACCGCCACCGCTGGCAGGGAACGCGCGACCCGTCTGCGTACCTCGCGGTGCCGGCCGCGATCTCCTTCATGGCCGAGCAGGACTGGCCGGCTGTGCGCGAGCGGTGCCGTCAACTCCTGGCGGCGCTCGAGCTGCCGTTCGCGCCGCTCACCGACGACTTCGCGCAGATGCGCGGCTTCCGCGTCGACCATCCCGACCCGGCCGCCCTCAAACGGCGGCTCTACGACGAGCATCGGATCGAGGTGCCGGTCGTCGAGACGGCGACCGGGTGGGTGATGCGCGTCTCGGTGCAGGCGTACAACGACGAATCCGACCTGGCCAGACTCACTCGCGCCCTCGAGCCATAAGATCCGCGAATGGCGGACAGTTACGAAGTGGCGGCCACGTTCCGCGCAGAGCTCCGGCGCTTCCTGCGGCGCAGCGAGGACTGCTCGCGCGCGAACGGCATCACGCCGCGCCAGCACCTGCTCCTGCTGCAGATCGCCGGCGCGCCCAACGGCGTCACCACCGTCTCCGATCTCGTCACCACGCTGTCGCTCACGCAGAGCGCCGTCACGGAGCTCGTCCAGCGCGCAGAGGCGGCGGGGCTCGTCGACCGCGCGCCGTCACCGGAGGACGGACGCGTCGTCCATCTCTCTCTGACGCACCTCGGCTCGCAGAAGCTCGCAGCCGTGCACGGCGCGCTCGGCCCGGAGCGGGCGCACCTCCGCCGCGTGATGGACGGCCTCGGCGACTAGCCGAGGAGACGGGTCTCGAGCCGCTCTTCGCCGCCGCGGCCGACGCGGTACGCCGCCGTCCCCGGCCGGCACGTCACGATCTCGCGCAGCTCCGTTCCGACGTAGTGCAGACCGACGCCGTCGTCGGCCGCGATCCCTTCGGCGAGGCCGTTCGCGACGAGCTCCTGGTAGCGCGGCCGCCGGCGCTCCTCGCCGTCGTAGTGCGGACAGGCGCTGCCGGCGAGGAAGCCGAGGCACTCCATCCCGTCGAGCTGCGGCCCGAACGAGTCGGTCACCCCGGCCTCGAACCAGCAGATCATCCCGGCGCTCTGCCCCCAGAGGACGATCCCCTGCTCCCACGCCTCACGCAGGAGCGTGTCGATCCCGTGCACGCGCCAGATCGCGAGCATGTTCGCCGTGTTGCCGCCGCAGACGCAGATCGCGTCCTGCGAGAGGATCAGCTCGCGCAGGTTCTCGGCCGGCCACGGGAAGGTCGAGAGCATGCGCAGCTCGCTGCGGTTCGCGAACATCTCGTAGAACCAGAGCGACGCCGACGCATCGTCGCCGACCGCGGTCGGCACCCAGAGCATGCGCGGGCGCTCCTTGCCGGTGAGACCGAGCACGTAGTCGTTCAGGAGAGCCGTCTGGGCGGGAGTGTCGCCACCACCACCAAGGCCGACGATGTGCCGCTCCATCGCCATCCGTTCCTAAGTTGTATCGCATCCAGCAGGCGGCGGGCCGCCCGCCGCTGTTCTGCTTCAATCGAGGTATGGCCTCGCCGTCCACGCTCAACGTCGGCGACAAGTCGTACGAGATCTATCGCCTGGACGAGCTTCAGGCCTCGTACGACGTGGCGCGCCTCCCGTACACGCTTCGCGTGCTGCTCGAGAACGTGCTCCGGACCGGCGACGAGCAGGACGTCGACGCGGTTGCGCGGTGGGATGCGAAGGCCGAGCCGTCGAACGAGATCTCGTTCGTCCCGTCGCGCGTCCTGCTCCAGGACCTGACGGGGGTGCCGGCCGTCGTCGACCTCGCCGCGATGCGGAACGCGATGGCCGAGCTCGGCGGCGATCCGGCGAAGATCAACCCGCTGATCCCGGCGGAGCTCGTGATCGACCACTCGGTCCAGGTCGACGCGTTCGCGTCCCGGATCGCGTTCGCGCGGAACGTCGAGCTCGAGTTCGAGCGCAACCGCGAGCGCTACCTCTTCCTCCGCTGGGGCCAGACGGCGTTCGACGGCTTCAAGGTCGTGCCACCCGGCACCGGCATCTGCCACCAGGTGAACCTCGAGTACCTGGCGCGCGTCGTCGAGGACCGCGACGGCGCGGCGTTCCCCGACACGCTCGTCGGCACCGATTCGCACACGACAATGGTGAACGGGCTCGGCGTCCTCGGCTGGGGCGTCGGCGGCATCGAGGCGGAGGCGGCGATGCTCGGCCAGCCCCTCTCGATGCTCGTCCCGCAGGTCGTCGGCTTCAGGCTGTCGGGCTCGCTGCCGGAAGGCGCGACCGCTACCGACCTCGTGCTGACGGTGACGGAGATCCTGCGCAAGACGGGTGTCGTCGGGAAGTTCGTCGAGTACTTCGGCGAGGGCGTCGGATCGCTGCCGCTCGCCGACCGCGCGACGCTCGGGAACATGTCGCCCGAGTACGGCGCGACGTGCGGGTTCTTCCCGGTCGACCAGGAGACGCTCGACTACCTGCGCTTGACGGGCCGCCCGGCCGACCGCATCGCGCTCGTCGAGGCGTACTGCAAGGAGAACATGCTGTGGCACGACCCGTCCGACCACGCGACCTACTCACACGTCGTGGAGCTCGACCTCGGCGACGTCGAGCCGTCGATCGCTGGCCCGCGGCGGCCGCAGGACCGCGTGCCGCTCGCCCGCGCGAAGAGTGCGTTCATCGACACGCTCGGCACGTTCGGCGTCGACTACTCGAACGGCGACGAGGCCGTCGCCGACACGTTCCCGGCCTCCGACCCGACCACCGAGCAGCAGCCGGGAGGCGAGGTGATGGTCGAGAGCGCGCCCGTCGCGGCGGCCGCCGCCCCCGAGCCCAACCTGACACCTGTCGCTGGCACCGACTACGAGCTCGACCACGGCTCCGTGGTCATCGCCGCGATCACGTCGTGCACGAACACCTCGAACCCGCAGGTGATGGTCGCCGCCGGGCTGCTCGCGCGGAACGCGCTCGCGCGCGGCCTGCAGCGCAAGCCTTGGGTGAAGTCGTCGCTCGCGCCGGGCTCGAAGGTCGTGACGCGCTACTACGAGCAGGCGGGACTGCAGGAGCATCTCGACGCGCTCGGGTTCAACACCGTCGGCTACGGGTGCACGACCTGCATCGGCAACTCGGGCCCGCTCGCGGACGAGATCTCCGCCGCGATCACCGAAGGCGATCTCGTCGTCTGCTCGGTGCTCTCCGGCAACCGCAACTTCGAAGCACGCATCCATCCCGAGGTGAAGGCGAACTACCTCGCCTCGCCGCCGCTCGTGGTCGCGTACTCGCTCGCCGGTCGCATGGACATCGACTTCGAGTCGGAGCCCATCGACGGAGACGTCTACCTGCGCGACATCTGGCCGAGCGCGCAGGAGATCGGCGACACGATCGCGACGTCGGTGCGCGCGGAGCACTTCTCGGCGACCTACGCAGACGTCTTCACGGGCGACGACGAATGGCGCGCGCTGCCGGTTCCCGAAGGCGAGCTCTTCGCGTGGCAGGCGGACTCGACCTACGTGCGCCACCCGCCGTACTTCGAGGGGATGCCGCACGAGCCCGAGGTCGTCGGGGACATCGACGGCGCACGCTGCCTTGTCTGGCTCGGCGACTCGGTCACGACCGACCACATCTCCCCCGCCGGCTCGATCAAGCCGGACTCCCCGGCCGGCCACTACCTCGTCGATCACGGCGTCGAGCGCAAGGACTTCAACTCGTACGGCGCCCGCCGCGGCAACCACGAGGTGATGGTGCGCGGCACGTTCGCGAACGTCCGCCTGCGCAACAAGCTCGTGCCGGAGTCGGAAGGCACGTGGACGGTGCACGTGCCGTCGGGCGAGGAGATGACGATCTACGACGCGTCGAAGCGCTACCTGTCCGAGGGCACGCCGCTCGTCGTGCTCGCGGGCAAGGAGTACGGCTCGGGCTCGTCGCGCGACTGGGCGGCGAAGGGACCGAACCTGCTCGGCGTGAAAGCCGCGATCGCGGAGTCGTACGAGCGGATCCACCGCTCGAACCTGCTGATGATGGGCGTGCTGCCGCTGCAGTTCATGGACGGCGAGTCGCCCCAGTCGCTCGGCCTGACGGGCCGCGAGTCGTACTCGATCAGCGGCGTCGACAACGGCGAGGCGACCGAGGTGACGGTCCGGGCCGACGACAGGGAGTTCCGCGCGCGCGTCCGGCTCGACACGCCGCGCGAGCGCGAGTACCTGCGCCACGGCGGGATCCTGCAATACGTCCTGCGGCGCCTGCTCGCCTAGCCCGAGCAGGTAGAGTTGCCTAGGGTATGCCTAGGCAAAAGTACTCGGCGACCGAAGCGGCCAGGAGGCTCGGGATCAGCTTGGACACGCTCCGGCGCTGGGATCGCGACGGGCTGATCCGCACGGAGCGCGACGCGCGGAACCGGCGCATCGTCCCGGCCTCGGAGCTGGAGCGGCTCCGCGCGGAGGAGCACGCACGCGGCATCAGCGCGCGCAATCGCTTCGTCGGCACGGTCACCGAGGTCAAGACGGACGGGCTGATGGCCCAGGTGGAGCTCGTCGTCACGGAGCCGGCGAGGGTCGTCGCCCTCGTCACACGGGACGCCGTCGACGAGCTCGGGCTCAAGCCCGGGATGAGCATCACGGCAATCGTCAAGTCGACGTCGGTGATGGTCGAGCATTGAGACGGCTCGGCGCTCTCCTGCTCGTCGTCGCGGCGACGGCCGGCGGGACCGCGTCCGCGGCAGGCCACGTGACGTTGACCGTGTACGCCGCGTCGTCCTTGACCGACGTGCTCCCGAAGGTCGATCCGGGCGAGCGCTACTCGTTCGGCGGCTCCAACACGCTCGCCGCGCAGATCACCCAGGGGGCGCCGGCGGACATCTTCGCGTCGGCGAACCTCACGATCCCCGAGCAGCTGTACGCCAAGGGCCTCGTGACGAGGCCGTACGTGCTCACCCACAACACGCTCGTCCTCATCCTCCCTCGCGCCAACCCGGCGCGCATCCACTCGGTGACCGACTTGCGCAGGGCCGACGTCAAGCTCGTCATCGCCGACTCTGCGGTACCCGTGGGCGCGTACACGCTGCAGGTCTTGAAGACGATGCAGATGACGGACGTGCTCGACAACGTCGTCAGCCGCGAAGCCGACGTCCGAGATGTGCTCGCGAAGGTGGCGCTCGGCGAAGCAGACGCAGGGTTCGTGTACGCGACCGACGCGCGCACCGTCCCGAAGAGGGTGACAGTGCTGCGTCTCCCGGTCTGGGCACGACCGAACGTCGCGTACGGGATCGCCGTCGTGACCGCGAGCAAGCATCGAGCAGCGGCGGCTTCATATCTGAAGATGCTGCTCGGGAAGCGCGCGCAGGCGACGTTCCGGAGCTACGGGTTCTTGCCGCGGCGCACGTCCGGATGAGACGGGTCGCATTCTTCGCGGTCGCGCTCACCGCGACGCTCACCACCCTGGGCTTCCTCGTCCTGCCCGTCGTCGCGATCTTCACGCATGTCTCCCCGATCACGCTCGTCCGCCAGTTGTCGAACCCCGTCGTCGACGACGCGCTCGTCGTCAGCGCCAAGACGACCGTCCTCGCGCAGGCGCTCGTCCTGCTCCTCGGGACTCCGACCGCGTACCTCCTCGCGACGCGGCGGTTCCGCGGCCGCTCGCTCCTGGTGACGGCGGTCGAACTGCCGCTCGTGCTACCGCCCGCCGTGGCGGGAATCGGACTGCTCGTCGCGTTCGGCCGCATGGGACTGCTGCACACGTCGATCCCGTTCACGCAGACGGCGGTGACGCTCGCGGTCGCCTTCGTCTCCGGGCCGCTCTACGTGCGCGCGGCGATCGCGGCCTTCGAGGCCGTCGACCCCACGTTCGTCGACGCCGCCCGGACGCTCGGAGCCGGGCCGGCGCGAACGTTCTTCCGTGTCGCTGTTCCGCTCGCCGGCGGTGGGCTGGCGGCGGGGGAGGCGCTGGCTTTCGCCCGCGGGCTCGGTGAGTTCGGGGCGACGATCATGTTCGCGGGCTCGCTCCAGCATGTGACGCAGACCCTTCCGCTCGCGATCTACGCAGCATTCGACGTCGACTTCGACGTGACGCTCGCGATCGGGGGAGTCCTGGTGCTCCTCAGCGCGGCTGTCCTGATTGCCCTCAAGCTCGCAACGTCATGGACGCTCTCACTGCAGACCTCCGGCTTCCGCTTCGCGCCTTCGACGTCGAACTGACCCTCGCCGTCGAGGGGACGGTCGCGCTCGTCGGGCCGTCCGGAGCGGGAAAGAGCACCGTGCTCCGCGCGATTGCCGGACTCGTGCGTCCGGCGGCCGGGCGGATCGCGCTCGGCGACCAGGTCTGGTTCGACGACCGCACCTGGCGCCGCCCGGAGGAGCGGCCGGTCGGGATGACCTTCCAGCACTACGCGCTGTTCCCGCACCTCACGGTCCGGCAAAACGTGACCTTCGGCGCACGCGGCGACGTCGCGCCGCTCCTCGAGCGCTTCGGACTGACGCGACTCGCCGAGGCGCGGCCGGGCTCGCTCTCGGGCGGAGAGCAGCAGCGCGTTGCGCTCGCGCGCGCCCTTGCCCGTGAGCCTCGGCTGCTGCTCCTGGACGAGCCGCTCGCGGCGCTCGACGCACACACTCGGTCGACCATCCGAGCCGAGCTGCGCGAGGTGCTCCGGACGTCACGCCTACCGGCGCTCGTGGTGACGCACGACTTCGAGGATGCCGCCTCGCTCGCCGATCTCGTCGGTGTCATCGTCGACGGACAGCTCAGGCAACTCGCCTCGCCGGCGGATCTCGTCGCCCGGCCGGCCGACGCGTTCGTCGGCTCGCTGACCGGCGCCAACCTGCTTCGCGGGCAGGCCGCGCCTGCACACAGCGGGCTGACCGCGCTGCAACTCGACTCGGGCGGCGTCGTCTATTCGACCGACGTCCTCCGGGGAGCCGCCGCAGCCGTGGTGTACCCGTGGGACGTCACGCTCGCACGCACGGCGCCCGACGACTCGGCCCAGAACCATGTCGCGGGGGAGGTCGGCAGCCTGTCCCGCATCGGCAACCGCGTCCGTGTGGCGGTCGGGCCGCTCACCGCCGAGGTGACGGCGGAGTCGGCCGAGCGCCTCGCCGTTCGCGAAGGCGAGCAGCTGGTCGCGACGTGGAAGGCAACCGCAACGCGGCTGGTCGCGCTCTAGCTACCGTGCGACGACCGGGGTGCCCTACGGGCTGAGAACACACCCGTCGAACCTGATCCGGGTCATGCCGGCGAAGGGAGGTACGTGAGCGATAGCGAGACACCGAGCTGGGGCATCGAGCCCGTGCCCGAGCGGCTGCGCGTGCTGGGGATCCTCGACGGGTTCCTGCTCTGGGCGAACCTCTCGGTCTCGCTGCTCGTGATCGTCGCCGGCGCATTCCTGGTCCTGCCGCCGAGTGACTTCGGCCTCGCGCTCTCGTTGCCCGAAGCGGTGGCGGCGATCGTTGCAGCGGCGGTCGTCGGCAACACGCTGCTCGCGCTCGGCGGCCTGATCGGGGCCGACGCGCGCGTGCCGACGATGGTGCTCATGCGCGCGCCGCTCGGCCGCCGCGGCTCGTATCTGCCGACCGGGCTGAACGTCGTGCAGTGCCTCGGCTGGTCGGTCTTCGAGTTGATCGTGATCGCAACCGGCGCGAGCGCGCTCTCGCACCAGGTGCTCGGCTTCGGCGGCGTCGCGTTCTGGAAGATCCTGTTCGGCGTCGTCGCGACGATCCTCGCATTCCTCGGGCCCGTCGGGTTCGTGCGCACGTACGTCCGGAAGTTCGCGGTGTGGGTCGTGATCGCGTCGCTCGTCTACCTCACGTGGTGGTCGCTGCACGGCCAGCGGCCGATCGCGCTGTGGCATCGGCACGGCGCGCACGCGTTCTGGGCGGGCTTCGACCTCGTGCTCGCCTCGATCATCAGCTGGACACCGCTCGTGGCCGACTACACACGCTTCTCGCGTTCACGGTCGGCCGGCTTCTGGGGCGCCGGGCTCGGCTACTTCGTCCCGACGATCCCGCTGTTCGGGCTCGGTGCGGTGATCGCGATGTCGCGTCACATCAGCGAGGCACCGGCGCTCCTGACCGCGATCGCCGCCGGCGGTGCGGCGAGCATCCTCGCGCTGCTCGCGCTGACCGTCGACGAGAGCGACGAGGCGTTCGCGAATGTCTACTCCGGGGCCGTCAGCCTCCAGAACCTGCTGCCGCGCGTGCCGCAGCGGCTCCTCGTCACCGGCTTCGCCGCGACGGCGACCGCCGGCTCGCTGCTGATCGACCTACGGAACTACCAGCCGTTCCTCTACCTGCTCGGCTCCTTCTTCGTCCCGCTGTTCGCCGTGCTGCTGGCCGACTGGCTGCTCGCCGGGCGCCACTACGACACGGACGCCGTCTTCCACGTCCCCGAGCTCCGTGTCGAGATGATCGGCGCGTGGCTCGTCGGGTTCGCGCTGTATCAGTGGCTCTCGCCGCAGGGGCCCGAGTGGTGGACGAGGATCGTCGGCCACCTCCATCCGCATGCCTCGCCGTGGGGGGGCGCGTCCCTCCCGAGCTTCGCCGCCGCGTTCGGGCTGGCCCTGCTGGCGCGCCTCGCAACACGGCGCGCCGGGGCGGTTGACTTCGCCGGTTCGGCGTGAGTCAATCGCGCCTTCCCAGACCCCCAGGGAGGTAGACAGGCATGAGCACGCACGATGCGTCGCACGACGAGGCGGATCTCGCCCGGTTCGGGTACAAGCAGGAGCTCCACCGCTCGCTCGGTGTGTTCAGCTCCTTCGCGGTCGCCTTCAGCTACATCTCGCCGTCGACCGGAATCTTCACGCTGTTCGCGCTCGGCCTGGGCACGATCGGCGGCGTCTTCATCTGGAGCTGGCCGATCGTCGCGTTCGGGCAGTTCATGATCGCCCTCGGGTTCGCCGAGCTCGCGAGCCACTACCCGGTGGCGGGCTCCGTCTTCCAATGGACGAAGTACCTCGCCGGGAAGACCTACTCGTGGTTCGCCGGGTGGATCTACCTGTTCGCCGGGATCCTCACCGTGACCGCCGTGTGCGTGACCTTGCCGCTGGCGTTGATCCCCGCGTTCAACAACATGGGCTGGGACATCGCGAACAACCTCCACAACCAGCGGATCTTCGCGATCGTGACGCTGGTCGTGATCACGGTGATGAACATCTTCGGGGTGAGGCTCGTCTCGATCGTGAACAACACCGGAGTGCTGTTCGAGATCCTCGGCATGGTGGTCTTCGCGTTCGTCCTCGCCCTGTTCCACCATCACCAGAGCGCCGGAGTCATCTTCCACACCGGCGGCACGAACCTGACGACCGGCACGTTCCTGATCGCCATGTTCATGTCGCTTTTCGTGATCTACGGGTTCGACACGGCGGGCACGCTGGCCGAAGAGACGAAGAATCCACGCCGCGAGGCGCCGCGGGCGATCCTCGGCGCGGTGATCGGCGCGTTCGTGATCGGCGGCATCTTCCTGTACGCCTGCCTGCTCGCGATCCCCAACCTGAAAGACGCGGTCGCGGGGCCGTTCGGCCCGGCCGACATCATCGACGCCAACTTCGGCAACGCGTTCTCGACGATCTTCCTGCTCGTCGTCGCAGCGGCGATCTTCGTCTGCTGCCTCTCGATCCAGACGTCGACTATCCGACTCGGCTTCGGGATGGCCCGTGACAAGGCACTGCCCGGGTCGTCGCTGCTCTCGCAGGTCCATCCGACGCTGCACACGCCGGTCTTCATGTGCATCGCGATCGGCGGGCTCGCGTTCATCCCGATGCTCCAGTACGCGGGCGCAGGCATCATCGCGATCGCGGCGACCGGGATGATCTACCTGGCGTACTTCGTCGGGAACATCGCGCTCCTCCGCGCGCGTCTGCGCGGTTGGCCGAAGTCGAAGGCGCCGTTCTCGCTCGGCCGGTGGGGCCTCCCGGTCAACGTCCTCGCGCTCGCCTGGGGCGGCGGCATGCTGATCAACTTCGCGTGGCCGCGGCTCGCGACGAACCCGACGCCGGTTCAGACCGGGCTCGGGCTCGACTTCCACTGGAACTGGCTGAACCACCGGCCCGTGCTGTGGACGGTGGTCGTCGCGCTGATGCTCATCGGCGGCGCGTACTTCATGCTCGTGCAGCGGCGAAGCCCGGCGCACCTCGAGGCGCCGGAGGGTGAAGCGTTCGCCGAGGAGCTGCCGCCCGCAGTTCCAACGTAGTCTCCAGCCGTGATCGGCCTGCTCGGGAACCTGTCGCAGGACGTGCTCCCGGGCAGGCCGCCTCAGGTCGGCGGCGGTCCGTACCACGGCGCGCGCGCGTTGCAGCGGCTGCGGGTGCCCGCCCGCATCGTCGCCCGGTGCGCGACGTCCGACCGCGACCGGCTCCTCCCACCGCTCATTCGGCTCGGGACGCCCGTCCGGTACGTGCCCGGCACCTCGACCGCGGCGTTCGCCTTCTCGTACGACGGCGACCGCCGGTGGATGACCGTCGACGCGATCGGCGACACCTGGCGTCCGGCCGACGTACCGGAGCTCCGCTCGCGCTGGATCCACATCGCACCTTTGTCCCGGGCGGAGTGGCCCGCTGCGACGGTGAAGGCCCTCGCCCGCCGCTACCGCATCTCGTTCGACGGCCAGGGTCTCGTGCGCACTCCGCACACCGGCCCCCTCGAGCTCGACGACGACTTCGATCGCGAGCTGCTCCGCTACATCTGGGTGCTGAAGCTCGCGGACGAAGAGGCGGAGGTGATCGGCGACGTCAACGCGCTCGGCGTCCGGGAGGTTCTGGTGACGCACGGGTCGCGCGGCTCGACCGTGTACTGCGGCGGGGTCGCCGAGCACGTCAAGGCACATCCACTCGACCGCGACCCGACCGGCGCGGGCGACGCGTTCGCGACCGCGTACATCGTCGGGCGGAACGCCGGCTTCGGACCGGTCGGCGCGGCCCGGCGCGCGACGTCGGTGGTCGCGTCGCTGCTGCAGCCGTGATCGCGCTCGTCGCGACCGTCGACGGGTCGTTCGCGGTCGATCTCGAGGACGCCACGGTGCTCCCCGCCGACGCGTTCGACCCGGCCGCGGAGCCGGTGCTCAACCTGCCGCGGCTCGTCGCCGCTGCCGCGCTCGGGCCGACGGTGGCCGCGGTCGTCGCCACGAAGCCGCCGCTGCTGTTGTCGTACGACGGCGGCGCGACCTGGCGGGCGTCGGGGCGCGGGCTGCCGCCGGGACGCGCAGTCGCGATCGCGGGCGACGACCCGGACACGATCCTCTTCGCCGCGCGGAACCGGCTCTTTCTCTCGCGCGACGGCGGCGTGTTCTGGACGGCAATCGTGGGCGAGCTGCCCGAGATCAGGTACGTCGCGCTCGAGATCTAGAAGCCGAACTCGCCGCGCGCGACGAGCACTGCCGAGCCGCCGACCTCGACGCGGTCGATGCGGTCGCCTTCGCCCTCGACGGTGGCAAACAGCGTCGACGGCCGCTTGATCTCGGCGCCCTGGCTGATCTCGATCTCGTCGCCGAAGGGAATGCGCCCATGTCGCGCGAGATGGATCGCGAGCGGCCCGGCCGCCGAGCCGGTCGCGGGATCCTCGTCGACGCCGTGGTTCGGAGCGAACATCCGCGTCTTCCAGCGGTTGCCCTCGACGTGCGCGAAGCAGTTGACGCCGTCCTGCGTGGCCGCGGCCAGCGCGCCGATGTCCGGGGACAGTCCCTGGACGGCGGCCGCCGAGCCCAGCTCGACGTAGACGTGACCCGGGCCGAGGTCGTAGCGCTCGACCGGGAGCCCGGAGCCCTCGACGCCGAGCGCGGCGAAGATCGGAGCCGGATCCGCGACCGTCGCCCACGACGGCACAGGCTGCTCCATCCGCCCGAACACGATCTTCGGGCCCTCGCGCTCGAGCGTCACCGGGACGACTCCCGCCCCCGTCTCGAGCCGGATCACGATCTTCTGCAGCGGGCCGCCCAGCACGAAGGCGCTGCCGAGCGTCGGGTGGCCTGCGAACGGCAGTTCGACCGCCGGGGTGAAGATCCGGATTCGGACGTCGGCGTCGCCGGTCGTCGCCGGCAGCACGAACACGGTCTCCGAGAGGTTCGTCTCCCGCGCGATCGCCTGCATGTCGAGCTCGCTCAGGTCGCGGCCGTCCGTGAACACGGCCACCGCGTTCCCGGCCAGGGGCTCGTCCGTGAACACGTCGGCGACGACGTAGCGGAAGCGGCGCACGGCCCGAGGCTACCGGTCGGACCTTGTGTGACGACCGGCCGGTGTCGGAGAATCGCGCTTGCTCCAATCGACACAACTCCCCCCTCCAAGGAGGCAGGCCAGGTGGCCAGCGAAGCGCACCACGACAAAGACCGGCGCATGCTGCACGCGCTCGGGTACGCCCAGGAGCTCAGCCGCAGTATGGGCGGCTTCTCGAACTTCGCGATCTCGTTCACGATCATCTCGATCCTCTCGGGCACGCTGACGCTCTACGGGACCGGACTGAACTACGGCGGCCCGGTGATGGAGGCGTACGGCTGGCCGATCGTGTCGGTGTTCGTGATCATCGTCGGGCTCGGTATGGCCGAGATCGCCTCGAAGTACCCGACCGCCGGGGGTCTGTACTACTGGGCGTCCAAGATGGGCGGCCCGGTCTGGGGTTGGTTCACGGGCTGGTTCAACCTGATCGGCCAGATCGCGATCACCGCGGGGATCGACTACGGCGCCGCCACGTTCACCGACGCGTTGCTTCAGCTTCTCTGGCCGGGAACCTTCCACGGGACGCAGCACGAGATCGTCGCGGTGTACGCGGTGATCCTGGCGCTGCACGCCCTGATGAACATCTTCAGCGTCAAGCTCGTGGCGTTCCTCAACGACGTCTCGGTGTGGTGGCACGTCGCCGGTGTGCTGATCATCGTCGGCTTCCTGATCTTCAAGCCGGATCATCATCAGTCGTTCGGCTACGTGTTCGGGCACACGATCAACAACAGCGGCTTCGGTCACAGCTGGCTGTGGTTCGTGCTGCTCCTCGGCCTGCTGCAGGCGCAATACACCTACACCGGCTACGACGCATCCGCGCACATGAGCGAAGAGACGCAGGACGCGTCGCGCTCGGCGGCACGGGGTGTCATCGGCTCGATAGTCGTGTCGGCCGTCTTCGGCTACATCCTCGCGCTCGGCGTCACGTTCGCGATCCAGGATCAGGGCGCGACGACCGGCGCGGGCGGCTTCGCGGTCAAGCAGGTGTTCCTCGACTCGCTCGGCTCCGGCGCGGCGAAGTTCGTCCTCTTCATCTGCGTCGGCGCCCAGTTCTACTGTGGCATGTCGTCGATCACGTCGGCGTCGCGGATGATGTACGCGTTCTCGCGTGACGGCGCGGTGCCGGGTCACCAGATCTGGCGGCGCCTGAACCGCGAGCGTGTCCCGTACATGGCCGCGATCGCGATTGCAGTGCTCGCGTTCCTCTGCGCCTTCCCTGCGTACTTCGGAACGAACGGCGTGGTCGCGTACGTCGCAGTCACATCGATCGCGACGATCGGCCTCTACATCGCGTATGCGATCCCGATCTATCTGCGGCTACGCGAAGGCGATGCGTGGGAGCCCGGCGAGTGGAACCTCGGACGGCACTACAAGTGGATCGGCTGGACCGCCGTCATCTGGGTCGGCTTCATCAGCATCCTCTTCATCCTCCCGACCTCGCCGGGCGGCGTTCCATGGCGAGACGAGTTCAGCTGGCTGTTCTTCAACTACGCGATCATCGCGGTCGGCGGAACCCTGGTGCTCGTCGGCGGCTGGTGGGTCCTGTCGGCACACAAGTGGTTCAAGGGCCCGATCGTGCAGGGAACTCCCGAAGAGCTCGCCGCACGTGAGGCGCAGTTCGAAGCCGGCGCCGCCGGCGCAGCGCCCTCGTCGGCGTAGGATCGCTTCGTTACCGGATCGGAGAGGGCCGGGCGACCGGCCCTCTCCACGAAGGAGGGCTGGGTGGCATCGCTGACGCTCGACGAGTTGCGCTCGGACACGTCGCTCGACACGGTGA
>Ga0070680_100000834_pt1 | contig 21786 bp, 20 predicted proteins | sample KBSC73BmetaG_FD_64672 | JGI IMG/M metagenome (GOLD analysis project Ga0070680, IMG submission 64672) | Corn rhizosphere microbial communities from Kellogg Biological Station, Michigan, USA - KBS C7-3B metaG | ecosystem: Host-associated > Plants > Roots > Rhizosphere | place: USA: Michigan...
ACCTTCTTGCCGCGCGCGAGCGCCAGCTCGACCTTGGCTCTCCCGCTCCCGTTGAAATAGAGTGAAAGCGGCACGAGCGTTAGTCCCTGCCGGGTGACGGCGCCCTGAAGCTTGGCGATTTCGCGATTCTTGAGCAGCAATTTTCTCGGGCGCCGCGGCTCGTGGTTGAGGCGGTTCCCATGGCTATATTCGGGAATGTGGCTGTTGATCAGCCAGACCTCGCCGTTGTCGACGGTCGCATAACTTTCCGCGATGGAGCCCTCACCACTGCGAAGGGACTTCACCTCGGTTCCGGCGAGCTGAATTCCTGCCTCCAGCCGATCCTCGACGAAATAGTCGAAACGCGCGCGCCGGTTCTCGGCGACGACCTTCTTCTTGTCGAACGGCGGCGGAAGCGGCTTGGCCATGCTCTGATCAGATCAGGCCCGCATGCTCGAGCGCGGCATCGACAGCGCGCTTTGACGCCTCGGACGCTTCGACAATCGGCAGCCGCGTCTCCGACGAAAAGCCGTTTTTGATCCGTGACAGCGCATATTTCGTGGGCGCAGGTGAGGCGTCGGTAAACAGCGCCGCGTGCAAAGGATAAAGCCGGTCCTGAAGCTTCAGCGCGTCGTCCCACCGGCCCTCACGTGTCGCTTTCTGGAAATCCGAGCAAAGCTTCGGCGCGACGTTCGCGCTGACCGAGATGCAGCCGACACCCCCCATGGCGTTGAAGCCGAGCGCCATGTCGTCGTTTCCCGACAGTTGGATGAAGTCCTCGCCGCACGCGAGCCGCTGGGCGGACACGCGCGCGAGATTGCCCGTTGCGTCTTTCACCGCGACGATCTTCGGATGCTTGGCGATCGTCGCGAGGCTTTCGACTGAAATGTCGGCGACCGTCCGCGAAGGCACGTTGTAAACGATCAGCGGCAGCGGCGATGCGTCGGCAATGGCGGTGAAATGCGCGACGAGGCCGGCCTGGCTCGGCTTGTTGTAATAAGGAACCACCACGAGCACGGCATCGGCGCCGACATCCGCAGCTGCGCGCGCCCGATCGATGGAGGCCGCGGTGTCGTAAGTGCCCGCTCCGGCAATCACGGGCACCCTGCCCTTCGTCGCCTCGACCACCGTCGCGATCACATGGCGATGTTCGTCGTCGTTCAAGGTGGCGACTTCGCCCGTGGTCCCGCACGGAACGAGCCCGTTGGAGCCTTCGGCGATCTGCCACTCGACGAATTCGCGCAATGTGTCCTCGGCGACACGGCCACCCGAAAAGGGCGTTACCAGCGCCGGAATCGAGCCGAAAAACATGAACTTGCCTCCGTCCTGAGGAGTTGAGCGGTCGAAGGGCCGCGTTCACGGCCTGATAAGGAGCGGGACTGTAATATGTCCAGCATGTGGCGTGCTGTTATGCTGGTGCCGGTTCTGCTGGCCCTCGCGCCGTCCAGTTCGGCGCAATACCCCATGGCGCCCAGCTACTCCCCTGGTCCTTCGTACGCGCCGAGCGTTGCTTATTCGCTCGATCAGTGGCGCAGGCTGCGCCAGAGCAGCGGCTACAGTTTTGCGGATTATGCCTCCTTCCTGATTGCCAATCCCGACTGGCCCGAGGCCGGTCGGATGCGCGACTGGGCCGAAAAGGCGATGCGGCCGGGCGAAAATTCAACGACGGTGATCGCCTTCTTCGTCCGCAACAAGCCGGAGAGCGGCAATGGATGGGCGCGGCTTGCCGATGCCTATGCGGCGACCGGGCGCGCCGCCGAAGCGCTCGACGCGGCGCGGAATGCCTGGGCTTCCGCGGACCTCAGCAGCGAGGACCAGCAGGCGATTTGGGCGAGGTATTCGGGCAGCTTCACTCGCGCCGACCACGATCGTCGGATCGATTCGCTGTTGTTCGACAAGCAGCCGGATGAGGCTTCACGCTTCCTCTCGCTAGCAACTCCCGAGCGCCAGGCCGCGTTCGCTGCCCGGATCGCGCTCCTCCAGGACGCTCCCGATGCCGACAGCCGGTACCAATCGGTAAGCTCGAGGGTCACTAGCGACGCCGGGCTGATGATGGCGCGCGCGCGCTATCTCCGGGCGCACAATTACGGCCGGTCGGCCGAGGATCTTCTAGCTCGCGCCCATCACTTCACGATCAAGCCGGCCAATCCCGACCGATTCTACGACATGATGCTCCTGGTCGCCGATGATGCGGCAGACGCTCATGACTGGTCCAACGTCTACAATATCACGCGGCAGATCGACGACGTCCTGCCGGCGGGCGCGCAGGTTGCCGACCAGCCGCTGTCCATCAGGGACGATTATACGAACCTCGCGTGGCTCGGCGGCAGGATTGCCCTCGAGCGGCTGCGCGAGCCGCGGGGCGCGCTAGCACTGTTCGATCGCTACGCACGCGCCGGGCGTTCGCTGCAAGTACAGGCGAAGGGAGAATATTGGGCCGGACGCGCAGCACTCGCCGCCGGTCATTTCCAGACTGCAAGCCTCTATTTCCAGCGTGCGGCGGCCTACCCGAACCTATTCTACGGACAGCTCGCCCTTGAGCGCCTGGGCCGCGCGGTTCCGGCACCGCCGGCTGCTTTGCCGCAATATACGACGACCTCCGTGCAGCGTGCGGCATTCAACAGCCGCCGGGTCGTCCAGGCGCTGAAGCTCCTCGCCCAGCAGGGCCGTTCGAGCGAGGAGGCGCTGTTCGTCCGTTCCCTCGCAGGTTCGCTGGACACCGACGTCGACCGCAACCTGGCGCTTGAACTTGCCCAGCAGCTCGGGCGCGAAGATCTCCCTGTGTGGGTTGCGCGCATGGCTCGGATCAACGGGTCCGATTTCTATGTGCGCCAGGCCTATCCGATTTTCTCCGCGACGGTCTCCAGCAACCTGTGGTCCCTCGCCCACGGCATCAGCCGTCAGGAGAGCTCCTTCGATCCTTACGCGCTGAGCCACGCCGGCGCTCGCGGGATGATGCAGCTGATGGTCGGCACCGCGCGCGATCAGGCCGGCAAGATGGGCGTCGGCTTCGACAGCTATCGGCTGCTGAGCGATCCCAAGTACAATGTGATGCTCGGCTCGGCCTACTTCCAGCACATGCTCGACATCTGGAACGGCAACGTCCCGCTTGCCGTCGCAAGCTATAATGCGGGCGCAGGCAATGTCGCGAAGTGGGTTCGCCAGTTCGGCGACCCGCGCGGCAATGTCGACGTGGTCGCCTGGATCGAGGCGATCCCGTTCGACGAGACGCGCGGCTATGTTCAGCACGTCATCGAAAATACGGTGGTCTATGATTCCCTGCGCGGCGGCACGTCCCAGCAGACCGCGCTTCATGTCTCGCGCTATCTTGGGAAAGACCGGCCAGGCTGATAGGCGCCGCTGTCGTGGCGGACCGTTACATCACTGCCGAAGGGCTGGCGAAGATCCGCGGCGAATATGATGCGCTGTTCGGCGTCGAGCGGCCCAAGGTCGTCGAGACTGTCTCCTGGGCGGCTTCGCTCGGCGACCGTTCCGAGAACGCCGATTACATTTACGGCAAGCGGCGGCTGCGCGAGATCGACCGAAGGCTCGCCTATCTCGCGCGCATCATGAAGGAGGCCAAGGTCGTCGATCCGGCGCGGCAGGAAGCGCGCGACCAGGTGCGTTTCGGAGCGACAGTCGAACTTGCCGACGAGGACAATAACCGCCGCACGCTGACGATCGTCGGAGACGACGAAGCCGAAGCGTCGGCCGGCCGGATCGGCTGGAGCGCCCCGCTTGCCCGCGCGCTGATCGGCGCGAGGGTCGGAGACGAGCGGATTGTCTGCCTTCCCTCCGGCGAGAAAAGCTACGAGGTGATCGAAATCCGCTACCCGGGATGACGGGGGCTATTCGGGAGCGACCACCTTCGCCGGATTGACTTCCGCCCGCGCTGGAGCCGCATCGCCGACGATTCGGATGCTGAGTTCCTTTAGCTGCTTCGGGGTGACCTCGGACGGGGCGTTCATCATCAGGTCCTCCGCCTTCTGGTTCATCGGGAAGAGGATGACCTCGCGGATGTTCGGCTCGTTGGCGAGAAGCATCACGATCCGGTCGATCCCCGGCGCCGACCCGCCGTGCGGCGGAGCGCCGAACTTGAATGCGTTGATCATCCCCGCGAAGTTCGTGTCGACCTCTTCGCGGGCATAACCGGCGATCTCGAACGCCTTGTACATGATGTCGGGGCGGTGGTTGCGGATCGCGCCGCTGCTCAGCTCCACCCCGTTGCACACGATGTCATACTGCCAGGCGAGGATGTCGAGCGGGTCCTTGGTCTCGAGCGCTTCGAGCCCGCCCTGCGGCATGGAGAAGGGGTTGTGGCTGAAGTCGATCTTCTGCCGCTCCTCGTCATATTCGTACATCGGGAAGTCGACGATCCAGCAGAAACGGAAGGAGCCTTCCTCGATCAGCTCGAGCTGCTCGCCGACGCGGGTCCGAGCCGCACCCGCTAGCCGAGCGGCGTCGGCTTCCTTGCCGGCGGCGAAAAAGATTCCGTCGTCGATTCCCAGGCCCATCGCCTCGGCGATCCGGTTCATGCCATCCTCGCCGTGGTTCTTGGCAATGGGGCCGCCCCACTCGCCGCCTTTGCGAGTCGCATAGCCGAGACCGGCAAAACCTTCGCTCCGCGCCCACTCGTTCATATCGTCGAAGAACTTGCGGCTCTTTTCAGCGGTACCGGGTGCCGGAATAGCGCGAACGACTCCCCCCTTTTCGACAATGCCGGCAAACAAGCCGAAGCCGGAGCCTTTGAAATGCTCCGACACGTTGGTGATGAGCAGCGGGTTCCTGAGGTCGGGCTTGTCGGTCCCGTACTTGAGCAGCGCTTCCTTGTACGGGATGCGCGGATATTCGCCCGCCGGCGTGACCGTGCGGCCGTTCGCGAACTCCTCGAACACGCCGGACAGCACCGGCTCGATCGCGGCGAATACGTCCTCCTGGGTGACGAAGCTCATCTCGAAGTCGAGCTGGTAGAATTCACCCGGCGAACGGTCGGCGCGCGCGTCCTCGTCGCGGAAGCAGGGCGCGATCTGGAAATAGCGGTCGAAGCCCGCGACCATGATCAGCTGCTTGAACATCTGCGGCGCCTGCGGGAGCGCGTAGAATTTGCCGGGGTGGACCCGGCTCGGGACGAGATAGTCGCGCGCGCCCTCGGGTGAGCTCGCGGTGAGGATCGGCGTCTGGAACTCGGTGAACCCCTGCTCGATCATCCGCCTGCGGATCGAGGCGATGACCGCCGAGCGCAGCATGATGTTCGCGTGAACCTGCTCGCGGCGAAGGTCGAGATAGCGGTACTTGAGTCGAATCTCTTCGGGATAGTCGGCCTCCGTCGCGACCGGCATCGGCAGCTCGGCGGCTTCCGACTGAACCGTGACCTCCTTCGCCCGCACTTCGATCTCACCCGTCGCGAGGTTCGGATTGACCGTTTCCGGAGACCGCGCGACGACCTCGCCCTCGACGGTCACGACGGACTCTAGCCGAAGCCGGTCGAGCGTCTTGAAGGCGGGCGATTCGCTGTCGGCGACGATCTGGGTCAATCCGTAATGATCCCGCAGGTCAACGAAGAGCAGATGACCGTGGTCACGCTTGCGGTGGACCCAACCCGAGAGCCTGACCGTTTTGCCGACGTCGTTGAGGCGCAGCTCGGCGCAGCTATGGGTACGATAAAAGTGCATGCGAAACGTCGGCTTTCTGCTTCGAAGATAGGTGGAAAAGCGCGCGCCGCGCTTCACGTCCCACTCACTTTTTGTCAACCCGCGAGGCCGGGGCTATGGCCTCTGCCAGACTCATGCGTATCCATCCACTGATTACCAAATCCGAAGACCTCAAGGTTCTCGTCGAGCGACTCTCCCAACAGCCGTTCATCGCCGTGGACACCGAGTTCATGCGCGAGAACACCTACTGGCCCGACCTGTGCCTGATCCAGGTCGCCAGCACCGAGGAAGCGGCCGCCATCGACCCGAAGGCGGAGGGGATCGACCTCAAGCCGCTGCTCGACCTGTTCGTCGAAAACGAGGAGGTGCTGAAGGTCTTCCATGCCGGCGGCCAGGACCTCGAGATCATCCATAATCTCACCGAGAAAGTCCCCCACCCTTTGTTCGACACCCAGATCGCCGCCATGGCTCTCGGTCACGGCGAACAGATCGGCTATTCGAACCTGATCGAGAGCTTGCTTGGCCACAGCCTCGACAAGGGCGCCCGCTTCACCGACTGGGGCCGTCGTCCGCTCGACAAGCGCCAGATCGATTATGCGATCGCCGACGTCACGCACCTCGCGACGGTTTTCCCGCGGATGGTCGAAAAGCTGAAGAAGACCGGCCGCGGCGCGTGGCTCGACGAGGAGATGGAACGGCTCGCCGATCCGTCGAGCTTCGCCTTCCCGCCTGAGGACGCCTGGAAACGCCTCAAGCTGCCGAGCCGGAATCCGGCTGTGCTGGGCCGCCTCAAGGCGCTGGCCGGCTGGCGCGAGAAAGAGGCGCGCTCCAAGAACCTGCCGCGTGGACGGATCATCAAGGACGACACCCTCAATGAGATTGTCCTCCATCCTCCCAAGACGCAGGACGATCTCGGCCGCGTGCGCGGGCTTTCGGCCGGATGGAAGGCGAACGACATCGGAAGCCGGCTGATGAGCGCCATCGAATCGGCAAAGCCCCTGAGTGCAGAGGAACTTCCCGACCGCGAGCCGAGGCGCCCCGGCCTCACCAAGGACGCGGCGCTGGTCAGTGACCTCTTGAAGCTCCTGCTCAAGATCCGCGCGAAGGAATCGGGAGTTGCGGCTCGGCTGATCGCCCGTTCCGACGACCTAGAGGCGCTGGCCGCCGGCGTGCGCAAGAACCTCAATATTCTCGGCGGCTGGCGATATGAGCAGTTCGGCAAGGATGCGCTCGATCTCGTCGAGGGCCGACTCGCCTTCGCGATCGAGAACGGCAAGCTCAAGATGAGCCGCGTTCAGGACCGGGAGACGGTGGATGCGTAAACTGGTGCTGCTCCTCCCTTCCCTGCTGGTCGCTTGCTCGACGGCGCCAAGGGCCTCATCCGATCCGCCAATTCACGGCGAAACGCCGGGACATCGCTGCACCACGTCAGGAACCGAACGCTTCGTCGGCCAGATGGCATCGGAAGACGTGGGAACGGCGATCATGCGCGCATCCAATGCCGCGGTGCTGCGCTGGGCGCCTCCCGGCGTGATGCTGACGATGGATTTTCGCTCCGACCGCGTGACGGTGCGGCTCGATCCCTCGAACAAGGTGACGCAGATCAGGTGCGGCTAGGCCGCTTCGCCGATCATCCCCGCTTCGGCTAGGGCGCGCCTCACGGTCGGTAGCGAAAGCCGGGCTCGCTCAGCAATCGCGAATCGGTCGACCGCCTCCACCGCCCGTTCCGCGGTCCAATAGTCGCGATGGAGCCGCTCGCTCATGAAGCGCAGCGCATCGCTCGGGACGTGAAGCCCGCGGTCCGCGAAATGGAGCTGGATAAGCGCCGCGAACAGCGCGTCGTCGGGGAGGCCGATCCGCGCGATCGGGGTAACCGCAAGCCGCGTCTTGAGGTCAGGCAGCGCCGGAGACCAGGCGGGCGGCGCATCTTCCGCGACCATGACCAGCGGCCGTCCGCTATCCTGGGCCTGGTTCCAGGCATGAAACAATTCTTCCTCGTCGCGCTGGTCGGCATCGTCGAAAAGCCGGCCCCCGACGCGTTCGACGAAGGTCCGCGCAAGCAAGGTGCGGCCCGAGCGTCTCGGTCCGGTAAGGATCGTCGCCTTCACCGGCCACATGCTGAACTTGTGGAAATGCTCGAAAGCCTCGCGGTTCGAATCGGACACGATGAACCGCGCATCCCCTTCAGTTTGCGGCCAGTCGAGCGGAAGCGCGATCTGGTCCGGGCCCTGCTTCATTCGGCGGCGCCCGAATTCTGTGTCGGAGGAGGCGGCGTGGCGCTCGGCTGAGCGAGCGGTGGAGGCGCGGGAATCGGCGGCGGCTTGTTGCCGGCGGGATGCATCCGCACCACCGTTCCCGAAAAATCGACAATCCAGCCGCGCGCGCTCAACGCGGCGGCGAGCTGCGCGATCGTGCCGTGATAGGCGACGAGGACATAGCTGGTACCGCTCGGATTGATCTGCTGGGGAGTTGCCGAATCTACGCCTCCCAGCGTCCGCAGATGCGCCATCGCGAAGTTGTAAACGTTCACGTCATTGCCGACGATCTGCACCTGGTAGGCGTTGACGGCATTGATGGGCTTTGGCGGCGGAGCGGCCTGTTCCGGGGCCAGCTGCACCGGCGGCGGCGGAAGGTTGAGCGACGGATCGCGCGACAGCCGGCCATCGGCGAACGCCTGGGCGAAAATCGCGTCGATGCGCTGGGCACCCTGGACCATCATAGCCGGAATGGCTTCGCTGTTGGGCGCCGTGAGGGTGAACCCTCCAAGTATTTCGTTGTCCGGACCGTGCCTCGCGATGAACCGCGCGCGCGCCGGCCCGCCGGGATAGGCGCGCTGGAGCTGGACCTCGGCGACCAGGACGTCCTGGGCGCCGTACATGTCGAGCAGCGCCCGCCACCAGCCGCGGCCGGGCCGAGCCGTTTGCGCCGCATTGACCAGCAAGGGGTCGCTGCCCATGCCGCTCACGCGCACATAGTTGATCGGAGTCTGCGCGGTCTGGAACTGGGCCCACGCGCGCTGCCACGCATTGCGGAACTCGACGCTGGTCTCGGTCCCGCCGGAAACCGTGACAGGAATGAGGAGCATCGGCACCGAATGCTCGGTGATTTGGGCGCCCTCCATTCCGAGGAAGCCCGCGGCCTTGTCGCGGTCGAACTCAACGCGAAGATCGGCGATGTAGCGATTGGGCCCGATCTCCTCCCGATCGACGTTGATCGAGCTCACGATCTGATCGAGCGTGGTGTCCGGAAGGTTCGGCGCCTGCCCCGCCGGCGCATTGTGCATTTTTGCCCAAATCGCGCGGAAAGCTTCCCGCTGGGCCATTCGCCAACCGTCGAGACGCGCGGTCTGCGCATCGGCGGCGCCGACATCGACGTGTACCGAGGGGCTCTCGAGCGTGTCTGTCGTGTCGAGGGGCAGGATGCCGCGGTCGCCGCTTTCCAGCTGTGCATAGACCGCAACGCCGATCCCGGTGGCGGCGAGCAGCAGCAAAAAGGGAAGAACGAGATGGCGACGCAGCATTCGGGCCGTCTTTTGGCGACAACAGCGTGGAAATCCAAGCGCGATGTGGCTAGCGCGCGGCTAAATGGGACTGACTTACAAAGACGCGGGCGTTTCGATCGAGGCCGGAAACGCGCTGGTGAAGGCGATCGGACCACTCGCGCGGTCCACCGCCAGGCCCGGCGCGGACGCCGAACTGGGCGGCTTCGGCGGTTTCTTCGATCTCAAGGCAGCCGGCTATTCCGACCCCTTGCTGGTCGCTGCCAACGACGGAGTCGGGACCAAGCTTAAACTGGCGATCGAGACCGGTGGCCATGATGGCGTTGGGATCGACCTCGTCGCGATGTGCGCCAACGACCTGATCGTGCAGGGTGCCGAGCCCTTGTTCTTCCTCGATTATTACGCAACCGGGAAGCTAGACAACGACGTCGCGGCGGCGGTCGTGACTTCGATCGCCGAGGGCTGTCGTCAGGCCGGCTGCGCGCTGATCGGCGGCGAGACCGCCGAGATGCCCGGCATGTATTCAGCAGGCGATTACGACCTCGCCGGCTTCTGCGTGGGGGCAGTCGAGCGCGACAAGGTGCTGACCGGAGCCGACATTCGCCCCGGCGACGTGATCCTCGGGCTCGCCAGCTCCGGCGTCCACAGCAACGGCTTCTCGCTGGTCCGGCGGATCATCGAGCAGCAGGGATGGAACCTCGAAGAGCGTTTCCCCAGCCTTGGAAAAACGCTCGGCGAGGCGCTCCTGGAACCCACCAAAATCTATGTTCGCGCGCTCCTTCCGCTCGTGCAGGAGCGACTCATCAAGGGCCTCGCGCATATTACCGGCGGCGGACTTCTCGAAAATATTCCGCGGGTTCTGCCGGATGGCTGCCATGCCGTTATCGATGCGGCGCGCTGGCCGTTGCCGACGATCTTCGGGCTCTTGCAAGACGGCGGTCAGATCGCTCCCGAGGAGATGGCGCGGACGTTCAACTGCGGCGTCGGCATGGCGGCAGTCGTGGCTCCAGAAGTCATGGACCGGGTTATCGATGCTTCAGAAGGCGCAGGCGAATCGGCGTTCGAGATCGGCCGTGTCGACGAGGGACCGCGTGGCTGCACGGTCCATGGCCAGAAGGACACCTGGAGCTCCGACAGGGACTGGTCCGCGACTCACAATGCCTGATCCGAAGCGCGTCGCAATCCTGATCTCCGGGCGCGGCAGCAACATGCGCGCGCTGGTCGACCGGGCGGAGAATTATGAGGTCGTGCTGGTAGCCTCGAACAAGCCGCAGGCTGCGGGCCTTGAATGGGCGAAGGAGCGCGGGCTTGCGACCTGGTGCCTCGAGAGCAAGGGCGCCGAGAAGGAAACCTACGACCGGATCCTTTCGGAAGCACTGCAGGTGCAGGAAGTCGGCACAATCGCCCTGGCAGGATACATGCGGATTCTCTCGTCCTGGTTCGTCGATCTTTGGGCGGGACGGATCGTCAACATTCACCCTTCTCTTCTTCCGAAATATCGTGGGCTCGAGACCCATGCGCGCGCAATCGAGGCGGGCGACGAGGTTGCCGGCTGCTCGGTCCATCTGGTGACGGAAGAGCTCGATGCGGGTGAAGTGCTCGGCCAGGCCGAGGTACTGATTCGCCCCGGCGACACTCCCGACGTCCTCGAACAGCGCGTGCTTGCAGCTGAGCATCAGCTATATCCCAAGGTCCTGAATGAGTTCGTGTTGAGATGAGCGATCCGCTGACCAAGATCCGCGAGACGGCGCTGGAGCTCCCCGAAACGGAAGAGCGGCTGTCGCACGGTCAGCCGACCTTCTTCGTCGCCGGCAAGCAGTTCGCGCAGTTTCGCGACAATCATCATGGCGATGGCAAGACTGTCGTCTGTGTCCGTGTCGGCGGCCTCGACGAGCAGGCGATGCTGCTCGAAGCCGCTCCGGACACCTATTCCAGGCCCGCCTATTTGCCGAGCTGGATCTCGATCAACGTCGCTGGCGACGACGTCGACTGGGACCATGTCGGGAACCGGATCGCCGCTAGCTGGGAGCTTGCGGCGCCGCGCCGCTTGCTGGAGGCTGGCGGGCGATGAGCGAGACCGAATCGGAACGCCAGCGTCGACGATGGATCACCTTTGGCGAGCTGATCGCCCTCGCCGCGCTGATCGTTTCCGCGGTCGGGGTTTGGATCAGCTGGAAAAGCAGCGAGACTGACAAGCCCACCCGAATCGTCGAGCAGCGCCCGTCGATCCCGCTCATCCTCCGCTCCAAGCGGGAAGACGACGGAACGCAGCTCACGATCAGCCCGGTCGAGGATAGCCACGCGCTCGAATCGCTGACGCTGAACTTCGCCGGCGCGCCGCCGATCACCATCGGAAGCGACGGCGAGCTCGACGCCGGCGATGTGGAATCCGCCCTCAAGGACCGCGAAAACGAGCCGAAGGACCGAACGCTCTCAGTACCGGTCCGGATCGACGCCCGTTATGTCGAAGCCGGCAAGGAGCGGCGCGCGTCCAGCGTCTATACGCTTCGATACATGTGGAAAGGCGGCGGGCTGTTCGGGGGCCGCTCGCTCCATCTCGTTGGACTTAGTCGTTAGAGCATCAGCGCTGGACAGGGGCGCCGCGATGTGCGGCAGTGCCCGCAATGGTTGATTGGGAGGCGGTAAGTTGGGCCGCGATCTTTGCGGCGGACGCGGCGACGGCGGCGCGAGCCTTGCTGAGGCCCCATCGCGAGCCCGCATCGCGTCTCGCGTGGATTATCGCCATCTTCGCGCTGCCTATCGCCGGCGTGATTCTCTACCTGTTGGTCGGGGAGACCCGGATTCGCGGCGGCCGCCGGGAGCGCGGAAAGGAGATCAATGCGCGGCTGCCGCGCCCGCCGGGCAATTATGAATGTCATGGCGAACCCGCCTGCGCGGCGCACTGGGCGCCCTTTGCGCTGGCGCGGACCGTCAATCACCTCGATCCGACTCAGGGCAACAGTGCGCGGCTGGCGACGGACAGCAATGCCGCGATCGACGAGATGGTCGCGGACATCGAGGCTTGTCGAGAAGCCGTTCACGGCTGTTTCTACATTTGGCTCGCTGACCATAACGGATTGAAGCTCAAGGATGCCTTCATCCGCGCGGCGAAACGCGGCGTGCACGTGCGCCTTCTCGCCGACGCGCTGGGATCGCGCCTTCTGATCCGCTCTGAACACTGGCGCGACATGCGCGACAGTGGTTGCGAAGTGCGCGTGGCGCTGCCGGTCGGCAATCCGCTGTGGACGGTGATCCGCGGCCGAGTCGACCTGCGCAACCACCGCAAGCTGATGGTCGTCGATAACAAGATTGCCTGGTGCGGGAGCCAGAATGGCGCGGATCCGGAATTCCGGATCAAGCCACGCTACGCGCCCTGGGTCGACATTATGAGCCGCTGGGAGGGGCCGGCCGTGCTGCACTGCCAGTATCTGTTTGTTTCCGACTGGATTGCCGAAGGCGGCGAGGAGATCACCGACCTGTTGACGGCCCCCCTTCCCGGCGGCAGCGGCTCGATCGTCGCGCAGGTACTCGGGACTGGTCCGACCGCCGAGTTCGATGCAATGCCCGCCTGCTTTTCGGAGCTGATCCATTCGGCGCGTGAGGAGTTGGTCGTCACCACCCCTTATTTCGTGCCAGACGAGCAGCTGCTGTTCGCCCTCACCTCCGCCGGGCGGCGGGGAGTCAGGACCGTGATGCTCTTCCCGAAGCGCAACGACAACTGGATCGTCGCGGGGGCGAGCCGCAGCTATTACAAGGACCTGATCGACGCCGGTGCGGAAATTTACGAGTTCCGCCCCGGCCTGCTCCACTCGAAAACGATGGTTGTCGATGGCCGGGTCGGCCTGATCGGCAGCGCCAATCTCGACCGGCGGAGCTTCGAGCTTAACTTCGAGAACAACATCCTGTTTGAGGATGCAGCCTTCGCGGCCGCGGTGCGGGCTCGGCAGGACCAGTATCTGGCCGATTGTGACCGGGTGCGCCGAGAGGATGTCGACCGCTACGGCGTCGGCCTCAGGCTATGGCAGAACCTGCTCGCGACGCTGAGCCCGATGCTTTAGCCGACGATCTCTTCAGGCTTGAAGAAGAAGTCGATCTCGATCTTCGCATTCTCGTCGCTGTCGGAGCCGTGGACGGAGTTCGCCTCGATCGATTCGGCGTAGGTTTTCCGGATCGTGCCCTCGGCGGCGTCTGCGGGATTGGTTGCGCCCATGACATCGCGGTTGCGCTTCACCGCGTCCTCGCCCTCGAGCACCTGAACCACGACCGGCCCGGACGTCATGAAGCTGCACAGGTCGTTGAAGAACGGCCGCTCCCTGTGAACCGCGTAAAAGCCCTCGGCCTGGTCGCGCGTCATCCGGATGCGCCTGGACGCGACGACCCGCAGTCCGGCATCCTCCAGCATCTTCGTGATTGCGCCGGTGAGGTTCCGGCGGGTTGCATCCGGCTTGATGATCGAAAAGGTGCGCGTCGCGGCCATGACCGGGCGATCTCCTGTATTTGGTTTGAGTGGAATTTGGAGCGCCGCCTAGCCGCGCCCGACCGCGACGGCAACCCTCAGGATTTCTGGACCCATTTGCCGCCTTCTCGCGCCCAGTAGTGGCGCTCGACGCCATCACGTCCGGCGAGCGACTTCCATGCTTCGCGAGCGTCCTTCAGCGTTGCATTGTCGAATAGGAAAAGACTGCGGTCGTAGGACAGCGCCGAATCGCGCCACACGCCGTCGGCGATCAGCGCATTGCGCGCGAGGTTTGGCGCATCGGGCGTGGTGGTGAGCAGGATCGGATGGCGCGCGTCTTGAGGTCCGCCGGCCAGTCCGTGCGGCAGGAAGCTCGCCGGCCCCTGGTCCCAGAGCATGCGGTCGAGCCTGGCCAGGAACAGCTCGTCCTCGGCAATCACGATCAGCCGCCCGTCGGCCGAGAGGATTTCTTCCGCAAGGCTCCCGATCACCTGTTCCGGCGGGGTGCCGGCGAGTTGGTAGAAGTCGACGTGCACGATGAGGTGCGATCAGGCTTCGAGCACGTCCTCGACATATTGGTCGAGGAGCCGGACACCGAATCCCGTCGCGCCCTTCTCATAGGTCGAGTCCGCCTTGTCGGCCCATGCCTTGCCGGCCATGTCGATATGCGCCCATTTGACGCCGTTCTCGACGAAGCGCTGGATGAACTGCGCCGCGGTGATCGAGCCGCCTTCGCGCGGTCCGACGTTCTTCATATCCGCAATGGGTGAATCGATCAGCCGGTCAAAGCTGTCCGCGAGCGGCATTCGCCACAGCTTGTCGCCAGAGTCTCCGGCCGCCTTGAGAAGCTCCGAAGCGAGCTCGTCGCTGTTGGAGAACAGGCCTGCCCATTCGTGACCGAGGCTGATGATGATCGCGCCGGTGAGAGTCGCGAGGTCGATGATGGTCGACGGCTTGAAAGTCTTCTGCACATAAGCGACCGCGTCGGCGAGCACGAGGCGGCCTTCGGCGTCGGTGTTGATCACCTCGACCGTCTGGCCGGAGAGCGTGGTGACGACGTCGCCCGGGCGCTGGGCATTGCCGCCCGGCATGTTCTCGACCAGGCCGCAGATGCCGACGACGTTCGCCTTGGCCTTGCGCAGCCCGAGCGCTTTGAGCGTGCCCGCCACGGCGCCCGCGCCGCCCATGTCCCACTTCATCGCTTCCATGCCGGCGGCGGGCTTGATCGAAATGCCGCCGGTGTCGAACGTCACGCCTTTGCCGACGAACGCTGTCGGCTCGCCCTTGCCACCGCCGTTCCACTTAAGGACGAGCAGCCGTCCCTCGCGCGCCGAGCCCTGTGCGACGCCGAGAAGCGCGCCCATGCCGAGCTTCTCCATCTGCGCCCGATCCAGTACCTCGATTTCGACGCCGGAGCCGTTGAGCGACTTGTGAACCCGTTCGACGAAGCTTTCGGGATAGATGATATTCGCGGGCTCGGTGACGAGCTCGCGGGTCAGCCCGACGCCTTCGACGACTGGCGCCCAGCGCGACTTGTAGCGCTGGTCCGCGCCGGCCCCGCCGCCAACGACGAGAATCTCCTCGAGCGTAGGTTTCTGCTTGTCCTTGAGCTTGGTCCGGTAGCGGTCGTATCGCCACGATCGGAGCGCCGCCCCCAGTGCGACGCGCGCCGCGGAATCGGCATCGTAGCCGAGACCGCTGACGTCGATGACCGCCTTCTTCTCTCCGGAAGTGAGCAGCCGCGCGATCGCAGTGCCGCCGAGCTTTTCCGCCGCCTCAGCTGCGCTGGTGCCCGCACCGGTGCCGACCACGAGGACTCGCCGGGTCGCGCCGTCGTCGTCCACGAACTGTTCGGAAACGCTCGCCGCTTCGCCTTCGAAACGCTGCCGGTCGAGCGCCGCTGCAACCGCCTGCTGCGCCCCGCCGAGCGAACCGAGGCTCGACCGGTCCTTGCCGGCGACCGGCAGCACCAGCGCAAAATCCCCCGAGGGCCGAGTATCGGCGAAACCTATCTGCATGCGGTAATCCCTGGAAAAAAGACGAACGTCCGCTCGGCCCTTTAGGATGCAAGTTAAACCTTGGCAAAGGAGCGGCGATTGCCGCGCTGGCCGATTGTCGTCGGCTTTCCGAGATGCGATAGGCTGGTCGCCAAGGCAGCATCCTCACGAGCGGGCGGGCGAAACAGCGTTGACGGCGAGATTTGTCTGGTGGTCAGCGCTTCCGATGCTGATGGCTGCGCCCGCCGCAGCGGCCGCCCAGTCCGCGGCCGCTCAGCCGGTGCCCGCGCCGCCCGTCCCCGCCGCAACCACGCAGGACGAGATCGTCCAATTCACCGCCGATCAGGTGACGTACGACGACAAATCGGACGTGGTGACCGCAATCGGCGAAGTGCGGATGAACCGCGACGGCAATTTCCTCGCTGCTGACCAGGTCACTTGGTACCGCCAAAGCGGCCAGGTCTACGCCAAAGGCAATGTCGTCCTGCTCACTCCGGACGGCAACAAGCTGGTCGGCGACACCGTCCAGCTCACCGACACGCTGCGCGACGGCACCGTCAGCAATCTCATGGTCGTGCTGGAGAGCGGAGCACGGATTGCCGCCACCCGAGGCACGCGCTCGGGCAACGTCACGACCCTCGAGAACGCCATTTACTCGCCATGTCCGGTGACCACGGACACCGGATGTCCGAAGCGCCCGAGCTGGGCGATCACCGCCGCGAAGGTGATCGACGACCCGTCCACGGGGCGAGTGCGGTTCATCGGCGGTCGCCTGCAGCTATTCGGGATCACCCTGCCGCTCCTGCCTATCTTCAACGTCGCCACCGCGAACGACGGCGCGACCGGCTGGCTGACGCCGCAGTTCAGCATCTCGAGCAAGAAAGGGTTCGAGATTGCCGAGCCCTTCCACTGGCAGATGGGGCCCAACCGGGACCTCACGCTGACGCCGCACGTCTATACGGGCGTCCTGCCGGCGATCGAAGCACAGTACCGCCAGCTCGACCAATGGGGCGCCTTCCAGGTCGGAGGCTTTCTCACCTACGGCACCATCGAGAGCATCGATCCGAACGTCACCTCCACGCGCAGCGGCATCCGAGCTTATTTCGAGGCGAACGGAAAGGCGCAGCTGGACCCGCTGTGGAGCATCACCAGCTCATTCCGGGTCGCGACCGACAAGACGCTGACTCGGCGCTATGACATCACCAACGACGACCGCCTCCGCAATGTCGTCAACGTCGAGCGTATCAGTCCCGATTCGTACATTTCCATCGCCGGCTGGGCGTTCGAAGGGCTTCGCGCCGAAGACCAGCAGAAGCAGATCCCGATCGCGTTGCCCGCGATCGACGCCCGCCTGCGCGAGGACGATGTGCTCGGCGGCACCGTGCAGCTCCAGGGGAACAGCCTTTCGATCTTGCGGATCGACGGCCAGGACACGCAGCGCGCGTTCGCCAGCGCAGAATGGGACTTGAGACGCCTCACGCCTTGGGGGCAGCAACTGACGCTCACCGCCTATGCGCGCGGCGACGTGTACCACACCGACGATGCGCAGAGTACGGCGGTGTCGATCTACAGCGGTACCAACGGCTGGCATACGCGGGCGATCGGCGCGCTGGCCGCGGACGTCCAATGGCCCTTCATCGGTCCGCTGTTCGGCGGCATTCAGCGTCTCGTACCGCGAGTCCAGCTGGTCCTCACGCCGAGAACGCCAAACATCGACATCCCGAACGAAGACGCGCGCTCGGTGGATCTCGAGGACAGCAACCTGTTCGCCCTCAACCGCTTCCCCGGCTACGACCGCTGGGAGGACGCTTCGCGGATCACCTACGGGCTCGACTGGTCGCTCGACCGCCCGAACCTCTCGATCAACAGCACCATTGGACAGAGCTATCGGCTCGTGAACCGGCCGGGCATCTTTCCCCAGGGTACGGGCCTGACTGACCGATTGTCCGACATCGTCGGTCGCATGAATGTCCGCTACGGCCGTCTTCTGGACCTCACCTACCGCTTCCGCATCGACAAGGATCATTTCACCGTCCGGCGCAACGAGATCGACCTCACGGTCGGCACAACCCAGACCTATGCGCAGATCGGCTATCTCAAGCTCAACCGAAACGTCGACCCGACGATCGAGGACTTGCGCGACGTCGAGGAGGTCCAGGCTGCCGCGCGAATCCTGCTCAGCCGCTATTGGTCCATTTTCGGAGCGACGGTCATCGACCTCACCGGCAAGAACGAGGACCCGCTCTCGATCGCCGACGGATTTGAGCCAGTCAGGGACCGCCTTGGCATCCAGTATGAAGACGATTGCCTGCAGGTCGGGGTCACCTGGAAACGCGACAATGAACGCATCGGCAATTTCCGGACCGGGAACACTTTCAGCATTCACTTGGCATTGAAGGGTATTGGCCGCTAAGGCTGCGTTCAGCGGGCCTGGATAAACGGGCAACCACCAGTACCGGGCTGCAAATCAAGGGAATTTCTAGAACCGTGGAACGAACTTTCCAACCGAATCCCACGCGCGCGCTGTGCGCGGGCGCAGCCGTTCTCCTGGCGGTCGCCAGCGCCGCCGCGGCCCAGCAGGCCAACAATCAGACGCCGCAGCCGATCAACAGCACGCAGGCGCTTCACCTTCCGGAGAATCCGGAAGTCTTCGGAACGGCCATGCCTTCGGTCATCAAGGCGACTGCGATCGTGAACGGCGACGTCATCACCGGCACGGATGTCGACCAGCGCCTGGCATTGCTCGCGATTGCGAACGGAACGGACATTCCGCCCGACCAGGTCGACGCGCTTCGGCAGCAGGTGCTCCGCAACCTGATCGACGAGACTCTGGAGATCCAGGCCGCCAAGGCGGACAAGATCGACATCAAGAAATCGGACATCGACAGAACCGTCGAGCGAGTTGCGTCGGGCATCAAGCAGACGCCCGACCAGCTGAAGACCTTCCTCGAGAGCCGCGGCTCTTCGATCGACTCGCTTCGCCGCCAGGTCGAGGGCGAGATCGCCTGGGACCGCCTCCAGCGCGACAAGATCGAGAGCGGCGTCAGCGTCGGTGACGACGAGGTCAAAGCGGTCCTCGACAAGCTAACCGCCTCGAAGGGCACTCAGGAGTATCGCGTCGGCGAGATCTTCCTCTCCTCCACGCCGTACACCGAGCAGCAGACGCTGCAGAACGCGAACAAGATCCTAGACCAGCTGAAGAACGGCGCATCCTTCGCCGGTTATGCTCGCCAATATTCTGAAGCCTCGACTGCCGCGGTCGGCGGCGACCTCGGCTGGGTGCGGCCGGAGCAGCTGCCCGAACAGCTCGCCGGGGTGCTTCGGCAGATGAGCCCGGGAACGATCAGCAATCCGATCGAGGTGCCCGGCGGCGTCTCGATCATCGCGGTGCAGGACACCCGCAAGATCCTGACTCGTGACCCGCGCGACGCCGTGCTGAGCCTGAAGCAGGTCTCCATCACCTTCCCCAAGGGCACCACCCGCGAACAGGCCGAACCCATTCTCGAGCACTTCGCCGATGCTGCCAAGAACATCGGCGGCTGCGGCGGCGCTGAGAAGATCGCGGCCGATTTCCACGGCCAGGTCGTTCAGAGCGACAATGTGAAGATGCGCGACCTGCCCGCTGCGCTGCAGGAAATGATGCTGCCGATGCAGGTCGGTCAGGCGACGCAGCCTTTCGGCTCGCTCGAAGAGGGCGTCCGCACTTTGGTCATCTGCGGCAGGGACGAAGCGGACCCGACTGCGCCCACGTACGACGACGTCTACAACCAGCTCAACGAAGAGCGGGTGAATATGCGTGCGCGGCGCTATCTCGCCGACCTCAGGCGCGATGCGGTGATCGAATTCCGCTGATCACCTATTTCCGATAAGGGCGACTTCCATGTCGGCAATGCCGCCCAATCCGCTTGCGATCTCGCTTGGAGATCCCGCGGGCATAGGCCCAGAGGTAATCGCCAAATGCTGGGACTCGCGCGGCGAGTTCCGCTTGCCCCCATTCGTCGCCATCGGCGACCCGCGCTCGATCGCCGCGGTGTGGGACGGTCCCATCGAAGTGATCGATGATCCGCGCCAGGCCGATTCGGCGTTCGACGTAGGACTGCCGCTCATCCAGCTCAACGCGGCCCAGTCTGACACGCCGGGGCATCCGAGTGTCGCCGGCGCCCATTGCTCACTGGATTCGCTCGAGATCGCTGTGGGCCTCGCGCGCTCAGGCTCGGCCGCGGCTGTCGTGACCGGGCCGGTGGCGAAAGAGCAGCTTTATTCGATTGGCTTCCAGCATCCCGGACAGACGGAGTTCGTAGCCGAGCGTTGCGGCGTTGCCGCCGCCAATGTCGTGATGATGCTTGCCGGGCCGACCTTGCGGACGGTTCCCGTCACTACCCACCTGCCGCTGTCGCAAGTGCCGGGATCGCTGACGAGCGCGCTGATCGAATCGCGCGGGCGGGCGGCACTCCGCGGGCTCCAGCGCAACTTCGGGATTCCGGAGCCGCGTCTCGCGGTCAGCGGGCTCAATCCTCACGCGGGCGAAGGCGGGCAGCTCGGCCACGAAGAGATCGAGATCATCGAGCCGGCGATCGCGGCGCTTGCCGCAGAAGGCTGGAGAGTGACCGGACCGCATCCCGCAGACACCATGTTCCATGCGGCGGCGCGCGCCAGTTACGACGCGGCCCTTTGCATGTACCACGACCAGGCGCTGATCCCGATCAAGGCGCTGCATTTCGAAGAGGCGGTCAACGTCACGCTGGGCCTGCCGATCGTTCGCACCGCCCCGGACCATGGAACCGCGTTCGATATCGCGGGCCAGGACCGGGCCGACGCGCGGCCCATGGCGGCGGCTATCCGCATGGCGGCGGAGAACGCTTTGCTCCGTGCCGACACGCCTTGAGCGATCGGCCGGAGCCGCTGCGCGGCGTGATCGCCCGCCACGGCCTCAGCGCGAGCAAGGCGCTCGGCCAGAATTTCATCCTCGATCGACAGCTGCTGGCCAGAATTGCAGCGATTCCGGGCGAGCTCGCCGATCGGAAGGTCTACGAAGTCGGCCCCGGCCCCGGCGGCCTGACCAGGGCGCTGCTCGATGCCGGAGCCTCCGTCGTTGCCGTCGAACGCGATCGGCGCTGCATTCCTGCCCTCCAGGAGCTTGCCGATGAATACCCGCATCGGCTGGAGTTGCTTCAGGCGGACGCGCTCGAGATCGACGAACGAGCGGTCGTGGGCTCAGGCGCGCATGTCGTCGCCAACCTCCCCTACAATGTCGGCACGGCGCTGCTTCTGAGATGGCTGTCCGGCGACTGGACGCCATGGTGGCGCTCGATGACGCTCATGTTCCAGAAGGAAGTTGCGGATCGCATCGTCGCCGCTCCGGGGAGCGACGCCTACGGACGACTTTCCGTGGCCGCGCAATGGCGCTCACGTCCGCGGATCGCGATGAACCTCAGCCGATCCGCCTTCGTTCCGCCGCCAAAGGTCGCATCGGCGGTCGTCCACATCGAACCTGCAGCGCAGCCCGAAGGGGTCAGTCCCCGCGTGATCGAACAGCTCACCCAGACCGCATTCGGTCAGCGGCGAAAGATGCTCCGATCCAGCCTTAAGCAGGTCGACGGTGCAGTCGAAGCGGCCGAATCGCTCGCCATCGACGTTCAGCGGCGGGCGGAAACGCTCAGCGTCGATGAATGGGTCGAGCTGGCGCGAGCGCTGAGCTAGAGCTCAATCCTTCTTTGGCGTCTCGGGCACTTTGGCCGACGCGACCGCCGGGCCGCGGCTGATCGCCCCCGAAAGCTGCGCCACCTGCGGACATCCCTTCGCGCCGCAGATTTGCTGCAGCTTCTGAAGATTCTGCTGTGCTCGCGCGGCTGCGCCCATCTGGACCATCGCCTCGCCCTGGACCGCGATCGCGTCGGGGTCGTTCGGTTCGATCAGAAGCGCCTTGTCGGTCATCAGAACGGCCTTGCCGAACAGGCGCTGCTTCTCGGCCACCTTCGCGATGTCGATGAAGGCCCAGCGGTTGCGCGGGTCGACTGCTAGCGCAGTCTCGAGAAGGTTCTCGGCCTCCTCCAGCTTGCCCGCCGACATGAGCGCCTCGGCCTGGTGCATCAGCTGAACCGACTTCGGTTGAATCTGGTCATCCGGGCGCTGGCCGACGACAGGAGCGCCGAGCGCGAGGATGGCGAAGCCGGCGAGCAGGAGGCGCGGGAAGGACTTCATTAT
>Ga0070680_100000835_pt1 | contig 21767 bp, 20 predicted proteins | sample KBSC73BmetaG_FD_64672 | JGI IMG/M metagenome (GOLD analysis project Ga0070680, IMG submission 64672) | Corn rhizosphere microbial communities from Kellogg Biological Station, Michigan, USA - KBS C7-3B metaG | ecosystem: Host-associated > Plants > Roots > Rhizosphere | place: USA: Michigan...
TCGTCGACGGCTCCGCCGGACTCATCGGAAGCGCCAACCTCGACCGCCGGAGCTTCGAGCTCAACTTCGAGAACAACATCCTGTTCGAGGACCAGGCGTTCGCGGCCGCTGTCAGGCGGAGGCAGGACCAATATCTTGCCGATTGCGACCCGGTGACGAGGGACGATGTCGAGCGCTACGGAATCGCGCTGCGACTCTGGCAGAACCTGCTCGCGACGCTCAGCCCGATGCTCTAGCCGATGATCTCGTCCGGGCTGAAGAAGAAGTCGATCTCGATCTTCGCATTTTCGTCGCTGTCGGAGCCGTGGACGGAATTGGCTTCGATCGATTCGGCGTAGCTCTTGCGGATCGTGCCTTCGGCCGCGTCGGCGGGATTCGTCGCGCCCATGATGTCGCGGTTGCGCTTCACCGCGTCCTCGCCTTCGAGCACCTGGACGACGACCGGGCCCGAGGTCATGAACGTGCACAGGTCGTTGTAGAACGGTCGCTCCTTGTGGACCGCGTAGAAACCTTCCGCCTGGTCGCGGGTCATCCGGATTCGCTTCGACGCCACGACACGCAGGCCCGCATCTTCCAGCATTTTTGTGATCGCGCCGGTGAGATTGCGTCGGGTCGCGTCGGGTTTGATGATCGAAAAGGTGCGCGTCACGGCCATGCCGGGCGGTCTCCTGTGCTTTTGTTGATGGATTTGCCGCCGCGCCTAGCCGCCGTTCAGTTTAGCCGCAAGCCTCAGGCTTTCTTCACCCAGCTGCCGTCTTCCTGGGCCCAGTAGCGGCGCTCAACTCCCTCGCGTCCCGCGAGCGACTTCCACGCCTCGCGAGCGGCATCCAGCGTTGCATTGTCGAAGAGGAAAAAGCCGCGGTCGTAAGACAGGATTGAATCGCGCCAGCTGCCATCGGCAATCAGAGCGTTCCTCGCGACGTTCGGCGCATCGGGCGTGGTCGTGAGCAGGATCGGCTGGCGCGCATCGTCGGCACCGCCGGCGAGCGCATGCGGAAGAAAGCTCGTCGGGCCCTGGTCCCACAGCATCCGGTCGAGCTTCGCGAGGTAAGCCTCGTCCTCGGCAATCACGATCAGCCGTCCGTCAGACGACAAGATCTTCTCGGCGATGCTTGCAATCACCTGCTCGGCAGAAGTGCCGGCGAGCTGGTAGAAATCGACCTGCACGGCCCCGAGCGCTTATTTCTCGAGCACGTCCGCCACATATTGGTCGAGCAGGCGTACTCCGAAGCCCGTCGCGCCCTTCTCGTAGGTCGAGCTGGCCTTGTCGGCCCACGCCTTGCCCGCCATGTCGATATGGGCCCACCGGATGCCGCTTTCGACGAAGCGCTGGATGAACTGCGCCGCGGTGATCGATCCGCCCTCACGCGGGCCGACATTCTTCATGTCCGCGATGGGTGAATCGATGAGCCTGTCGAAGCTCTCCGCGAGCGGCATGCGCCACAGCTTGTCACCCGATTCATCCGCGGCTTTTGCGAGTTCGCTCGCAAGACCTTCATCGTTCGAGAAGAGCCCCGCCCATTCATGCCCGAGGCTGATGATGATCGCGCCGGTAAGAGTCGCGAGGTCGACTACCGTCGATGGCTTGAACGTCTTCTGCACGTAGGCGATTGCATCGGCCAGCACGAGCCGGCCCTCGGCGTCGGTGTTGATGACCTCTACCGTCTGGCCGGACAAAGTCGTGACCACGTCGCCTGGCCGCTGGGCATTGCCGCCCGGCATGTTCTCGACGAGGCCGCAGATGCCGACGATGTTCGCTTTCGCCTTGCGCAGCGCGAGCGCCTTGAGCGTGCCGGCCACCGCGCCCGCGCCGCCCATGTCCCATTTCATCGCTTCCATGCCCGCAGCGGGCTTGATCGAGATGCCGCCGGTGTCGAACGTGACGCCTTTGCCGACGAACGCCGTCGGGTCGCCCTTGCCGCCACCGTTCCATTTGAGGATCAGGAGCCGCGCTTCGCGCGCGGAGCCCTGGGCGACGCCGAGAAGCGCGCCCATCCCCAGCTTCTCCATCTGCACGCGGTCGAGAACCTCGATCTCGACGCCAGATCCGTCGAGCGATTTGCGGACGCGATCGACGAACGATTCCGGATAGATGATGTTGGCGGGCTCGGTGACCAGCTCGCGAGTGAGGCCGACGCCTTCGACGACCGGCGCCCAGCGTGATTTGTAGCGCTGCTCGGCCCCGCCGGCTGCCCCGATAATTACGATCTCCTGCAGCGTCGGCTTCTGATTGTCCTTGAGCTTGGTGCGATAGCGGTCGTGGCGCCACGAGCGCAGCGCAGCCGCGAGCGCGACGCGGGCGGATGCGTCCGCGTCATAGCCGAGGCCGCTGATATCGATGACCGCCTTCTTCTCGCCCGAGGTGATCAGCCGCGCGACCGCGGTACCGCCCAGCTTTTCCGCGGCGTCGGCGGCGCTTGTGCCAGCGCCGACGCCCACGACGAGCAGCCGCCGCATTGCGCCTTTGTCATCGACGAACTGTTCCGACGCGCTCGACGCTTCGCCTTCGAAGCGTTGCCGATCGAGCGCCGCGCCGACCGTCTGTTCCGCCGCGCCGAGCGAACTGAGGCTCGCCCGGTCCTTTCCGGCGACCGGCAGCACAAGCGCATAATCTCCCGTGGGCCGGCTGTCGGCGAAAGCGATCTGCATCTGTGGCAATCCCTCGTTAAAGGCGAACGACTGTGGCGCCTTTAGGATGCAAGGCAAAGCTTGGCAAAGGAGCGGCGATTGCCGTCGTGGCCGATTGTCGCGGGCTGTCCGAGATGCGATAGGCTGGTCGCAAGGCAGCAGCTTCACGGGCGGACGGGCGGAACAGCGTTGACGACGAGATTTGTCTGGTGGTCAGCGCTCCCGATGCTGATGGCGGCGCCCGCTGCCGCGGCTGCCCAGCCGGTTGCGCCGCAGGCTGCGCCTGCTTCGACCCCCCAGGACCAGATCGTCGAGTTTACCGCCGACACGGTTACCTACGACGACAAGACCGATGTCGTGACCGCCATCGGCGAGGTCCGGATGAACCGCGACGGCAATTATGTCGCCGCGGACAAGGTCACCTGGTACCGTCAGACGGGCCAGGTTTATGCCAGCGGCAACGTCGTCCTGCTGACTCCCCAGGGCGACAAGCTGGTCGGCGACACCGTCCAGCTCACCGACACGCTGCGCGACGGCACCGTCGCCAACCTGATGGTGGTGCTCGAGAGCGGTGCCCGGATCGCCGCCACGCGAGGGACGCGCTCCGGTAACGTCACGACGCTTGAAAATGCAATCTATTCGCCCTGCCCGGTAACCACCGCAACCGGCTGCCCGAAGCGGCCGAGCTGGGCGATCACCGCGGCAAAGGTGGTCGATGACCCGTCGACCGGCAGGGTGCGGTTCGTCGGCGGGCATCTGCAGCTATTCGGGGTCACGCTGCCGCTGCTGCCGATTTTCAACGTGGCCACCGGTAACGAGGGCGCGACCGGCTGGCTGACCCCGCAGTTCAGCATTTCGAGCCGGAAGGGGTTCGAGATCGCCGAACCCTATCACTGGCAGATGGGCCCCAACCGCGACCTCACGCTCACGCCGCATTTCTATACCGGCGTGCTTCCCGCGATCGAAGCACAGTATCGCCAGCTCGACCGCTGGGGCGCGTTCGAGGTCGGCGGCTTCCTGACCTATGGCACGATCGAAAGCATCGATCCCAATGTCACGTCCACGCGCAACGGCGTGCGCGGCTATTTCGAGGCCAATGGCAAGGCGCAGCTCGATCCCTTGTGGAGCGTCACGAGCTCCTTCCGCGTCGCGTCGGACAAGACCCTCACCCGCCGGTACGACATCACCAATGACGACCGGCTGCGCAATGTCGTCAACGTTGAGCGGATCAGCCCGGATTCATACATCACGATCGCCGGCTGGGCCTTCGAAGGCCTGCGCGCGGAGGACCGCCAGAAGCAGATCCCGATCGCTCTGCCTGCGATCGACGCGCGGTTTCGCGAGGAGGACGTGCTCGGGGGCACGCTGCAGCTCCAGGGCAACAGCCTCTCGATCCTCAGGATTGACGGGCAGGACACCCAGCGGGCCTTCGCCAGCGCGGAATGGGACCTGAGACGCCTCACGCCCTGGGGGCAGCAGCTGACGCTCACCGCTTACGCGCGGGGCGACGTCTACCACACGAATGATGCCGAGAGCACGAGTGTCGCCATCTATCGCGGGACGAACGGCTGGCATACGCGTGCGATCGGTGCGCTCGCTGCCGATGTCCAATGGCCGTTCGTCGGCCCGCTGCTCGGGGGCATCCAACGCCTGGTGCCACGGGTCCAGCTGGTGCTGACGCCGCCGACTCCGAACATCGACATTCCCAACGAGGACGCGCGATCGATCGATCTCGAGGACAGCAACCTCTTCGCGCTCAACCGCTTCCCGGGATACGACCGCTGGGAGGACGCTTCGCGCGTCACCTACGGCCTGGATTGGTCGCTCGACCGCCCGAACCTGTCGATCACCAGCACGATCGGGCAGAGCTACAGGCTGGTAGATCGGCCAGGGATTTTCCCCCAGGGCACTGGCCTCACCGACCGTTTGTCCGACATCGTCGGGCGGGCGGATGTCCGCTACGGCCGCCTGCTCGACCTCACTTACCGCTTCCGCATCGACAAGGATCATTTCACTGTCCGGCGCAACGAGATCGACCTCACCGTCGGGACGAACCAGACCTATGCGCAGATCGGCTATCTCAAGCTCAACCGGAACGTCGATCCGACCATTGAGGACCTCCGCGACGTCGAGGAAGTCCAGGCCGCCGCCCGAGTGCTGCTCACCCGTTACTGGTCGATATTCGGAGCGACGGTGATCGACCTCACCGGCAAGAACGAAGACCCGCTCTCCATCAGCGACGGATTTCAGCCTGTGAGGGACCGGCTCGGGATCCAGTATGAAGACGATTGCCTCGAGGCCGGAATCACATGGAAGCGGGACGATGAGCGGATCGGCAAATTCCGCACGGGGAACACTTTCAGCATTCACTTGGCATTGAAGGGCATTGGCCGCTAAGGTTGTGTTCAGCGGGCCTGGATAAACGGGCAAACCACCAGCACCGGGCTGCAAATCAAGGGAATTTCTAGAACCGTGGCACGAGCTTTCCGATCGAATTCCACGCGCGCACTTTGCGCCGGCGCAGCCGTTCTCCTGGCCCTCGCGAGCGGCGCAGCGGCCCAGCAGAACTCCAACCCGCCGCCCACTCCGCCGGTGAACACCACGCAATCGTTGCACCTCCCGGAGAACCCGGAAGTGTTTGGAACGGCGATGCCGTCGGTCATCAAGGCGACAGCGATCGTCAACGGCGACGTGATCACCGGCACCGACGTCGACCAGCGACTCGCGCTGCTCGCCATTTCCAGCGGCAACGAGATTCCCCCCGATCAAATCGACGTGCTTCGGCAGCAGGTCCTTCGCAATCTTATCGACGAGACACTACAAATCCAGGCTGCCAAGGCCGACAAGATCGAAGTCAAGGGTTCCGACATCGACAAGACCGTCGAGCGCGTCGCACAGAACGCGAAGCAGACTCCCGACCAGCTTGCGACGTACCTCGACTCTCACGGTTCATCGATCGCGTCGCTTCGCCGTCAAATCCAGGGCGAGATCGCCTGGGACCGGCTTCAGCATGACAAGATCGAGAGCGGGATCAGTGTCGGCGACGACGAGGTCAAAGCCGTCCTCGACAAGCTCCAGGCGTCAAAGGGCACCCAGGAATACCGGGTCGGCGAGATTTTCCTTTCGGCGACGCCCTACACTGAGCAGCAGACGCTCCAGAACGCCCAGAAGATTTTGGACCAGCTGAAGAACGGCGCCTCCTTTTCGGGCTACGCCCGTCAATATTCGGAAGCATCGACCGCGGCCGTCGGCGGCGATCTCGGATGGGTTCGTCCCGAGCAGCTTCCGGAACCGATCGCGGCGACGCTTCGGCAAATGGGTCCGGGCACGATCAGCAATCCGATCGAGGTCCCCGGCGGCGTTTCGATCATTGCGGTGCAGGACACGCGCAAGATCCTGACGCGCGACCCGCGCGACGCGGTCCTCAGCCTCAAGCAGGTCTCGATCACCTTCCCCAAGGGAACGACCCGCCAGCAGGCCGAACCCATTCTCGAGCGCTTCGCCGATGCCGCGAAGACCATCGGCGGATGCGGTGGCGCGGAAAAGATTGCGGCGGATTTCCACGGCGAAGTCGTTTCGAGCGATCAGGTGAAGATGCGCGACCTTCCGCCTGCGCTGCAGGAGATGATGCTGCCGATGCAGGTTGGACAGGCGACCCAGCCGTTCGGCTCGCTCGACCAGGGCGTGCGCACATTGGTCATTTGCGGCCGCGACGAGGTCGATCCGACCGCGCCGAGCTACGATGATGTGTACAACCAGCTCAACGAAGAGCGGGTGAACATGCGCGCCCGGCGCTACCTTGCGGACTTGCGGCGCGACGCGGTGATCGAATTCCGCTGATCCGCGATTTCCGATAAGGGCCGCGCAATGTCGTCAGCGCCGCCAAGCCCCCTCGCGATCTCGCTCGGAGACCCGGCGGGGATCGGCCCGGAAGTGATTGCCAAATGCTGGGACTCGCGCGGCGAGTTCAATCTTCCCCCGTTCGTGGCCATCGGCGATCCCCGCTCGATCACCGCCGTCTGGGACGGCCCGATCGAGCTCATCGAGAACCCCGCCCAGGCCGATTCCGCCTTCGACGTCGGGCTGCCGCTGATCCAGCTCAACGCCGGCGACGCGGACACCCCCGGGCATCCGAGCGTTGCCGGCGCCCATTGCTCGCTCGATTCGCTCGAGCTCGCCGTCGGCCTCGCGCGATCGGGCTCCGCCTCCGCCGTGGTCACCGGCCCGGTAGCCAAGGAACAGCTTTATTCGATCGGCTTCCAGCATCCGGGCCAGACCGAGTTCGTCGCCGAGCGCTGCGGAATCGCCGCGGCGAATGTCGTGATGATGCTCGCCGGACCGACGCTTCGAACCATTCCGGTGACGACCCATCTTCCGGTTTCGCAGGTGGCGAGCGCGCTCAACAGTGCACTGATCGAATCACGCGGGCGCGCGGCGCTTCGGGGCCTTCAGCGCAATTTCGGCATCCCCGAACCGCGACTTGCTGTCAGCGGCTTCAATCCCCACGCCGGCGAACACGGGCAGCTCGGAACTGAGGAGATCGAGATCATCGAGCCGGCGATCGCCGCGCTGGCCGCGGAAGGTTGGCGCGTCAGCGGGCCTCACCCCGCGGACACGATGTTCCATGCCAGCGCCCGCGCCAATTATGACGCGGCGCTTTGCATGTATCACGACCAGGCGCTGATCCCGATCAAGGCGCTCCATTTCGAAGAAGCCGTCAACGTTACGCTCGGCCTGCCGATCGTCCGTACCGCGCCCGACCACGGCACGGCGTTCGACATTGCCGGACAGGACCGTGCCGACCCGCGCCCGATGGCAGCGGCAATCCGCATGGCGGCGGAAAATGCCCTGCTCCGCGCCGAGGCGGCTTGAGCGACCACGTCGAGCCGCTGCGCGCGGTCATCGCCCGCCATGGGCTCAGCGCGAGCAAGGCACTCGGCCAGAATTTCATCCTCGATCGCCAGCTTCTGGCCCGGATTGCCGCGATTCCAGGAAAGCTCGCAGGCGAGCGTGTTTATGAGGTGGGCCCGGGTCCCGGCGGGCTCACCAGGGCCTTGCTCGAGACGGGTGCGTCGGTTGTCGCTGTGGAGCGCGATCGGCGCTGCATTCCCGCGCTTGAGGAGCTTGGACGAGAATATCAGGATCGGCTGAAGCTCCTCGAGGCGGATGCGCTTGAGCTCGACGAGCGCGCGATCATCGGGGATGGAGCCCATGTGGTCGCCAACCTCCCGTACAACGTCGGCACGGCCCTGCTGCTCAAGTGGTTGTCCGGCGATTGGCCGCCTTGGTGGCGGTCGCTCACCCTGATGTTCCAGAAGGAGGTCGCCGAACGCATCGTCGCCGCGCCTGGAAGCGATACTTACGGGCGCTTGTCCGTCGCGGCGCAGTGGCGCTCGCGCCCGCGGATTGCTTTGACCGTCAATCGTTCGGCGTTCGTCCCTCCGCCGAAGGTCACATCGGCGGTTGTCCACGTCGAGCCGGCAGCGCAGCCAGAAGAGGTCGACCCGGGAGTCATCGAACGGCTGACCGAAGCCGCGTTCGGGCAGCGCCGCAAAATGCTGCGATCAAGCCTCAAGCCGCTGCCGGGCGCAGTCGATGCCGCGGAATCGCTGGGGATCGACCTTCAGCGACGCGCCGAAACCTTGAGCGTCGAGGAATGGGTAAAGCTGGCGCGAGCGGTCAGCTGAAGCTTAGTCCTTTTTAGGGCTCTCCGGCGCTTTCGCCGAAGCTACCGCCGGTCCGCGGCTGATCGCGGCCGACAGCTGCGCCACCTGCGGACAGCCCTTCGCTCCGCAGATCTGCTGAAGCTTCTGGAGGTTCTGCTGCGCGCGCGCGGTTGCGCCCATTTGCACCATCGCTTCGCCCTGGACCGCGATGGCATCCGGATCGTTCGGTTCGATCAGCAGCGCCTTGTCGGTCATCAGGACTGCCTTGCCGAACAGGCGTTGCTTGTCGGCGACCTTGGCGATGTCGATGAACGCCCAGCGGTTGCGCGGATCGACCGCCAGCGCCGTCTCGAGCAGGTTTTCCGCGTCTTCGAGCTTGCCCGCGGAGATGAGCGCTTCGGCCTGATGCATCAGCTGAATCGATTTCGGCTGGATCTGATCGTCCGCGCGCTGGGCTGTGACAGGCGCGCCGAGCGCAACCACCGCAAAGCCTGCGAGCAAAAGACGCGGGAAGGCGTTCATGAAATTCTCCATTTCTCGTGCGGTCCGCCTAGCATGGACGGCGAAGCCGCGCGACGAAAAAGCCGTCCGTTCGGTCATGCGCCGGAGTGAGCAATCGCCCGGCGCCGTCCGGACGTCCGGCAGCAATGGCCGTTTCCTCACTAATCCACGATGAATGGCGCTCAAGGAAGCTCGCGATCTGCGCTGCCCCTTCGCGGGACAGCAGCGAGCAGACGGCATAGACGAGGCGTCCGCTGGGACGGACCAGCTCGGCGCCGATATCGAGCAGGCGTTCCTGGGCGGCAATCAGCCGATCGAGCCGGTCAGCGGTCAGCCGCCATCGCCCTTCCGGATTGCGGCGCCATGTGCCGCTTCCAGAGCAGGGCGCGTCGACGAGCACGACGTCGGCCGTGTCGCGCCAGTCGGCGAGCTCGTCGAGCTCGTTTGGGGGGTTGAGCAGACGGGCTTCGACGGCCGCGCCCCCCCTTTCGGCCCGAGGGCGCAATTTCGAGAGCCGCGCGCGATTGCTGTCCGTCGCGAGGATCATGGCGCCAGGGGCCGCGGCGGACAGCGCGAGCGACTTGCCGCCTGCCCCGGCGCACAGGTCGACGATCCGCTCACCGCTTTCGGCGCCGCAGGCGAGCGCGATGAGCTGGCTGCCCTCGTCCTGCACTTCGAGCAGGCCGGACATGAAGGCCGGATGGTCGTCTATCCGGCTGTCGGACGGCAGGCGTATCCCCCACGGGCTGATCGTTGTCGGTGCGGCGTCGGGGAACTGGTCCAGCAGCTCGTCACGCGAGATCTTCGTAATGTTGGCCCTGAGGTCGAGCGGAGCCCGTTCGAGCAACGCCGGCCACTCTTCCGCCGTGACCATCGCTGAGAGCTCGGGGATCAGCCACGCCGGAACGGAGCTCGGCGGCGCTCCCGTCTCACCGTCGTGCAACGGATCCGGGCCGCGCGTCTGGCCGAACAGGGCGAGCAGTTCCGGCTCGTCTTCCGCGAGGCCGACAATCGCACTCCGGCCGCTCGACGGCCGCTCGGCGGTGTGGCGAATCGCGCGGAAGACCAGCTCGCGCACTGCTCGGCGGTCCTTCGATCCCGCGTATCGCCGGTGCTTGAAATAACGGGTCACGATCGCATCCGCCGGCGGTCCGTCTTCCCGCACGGAGGCGATCACTTCATCGAGGACTTCGATCGCGGCCTGGAGCCGAGCGGCCGGTGTCATCGCGTCGGATAATTCGGCGCCTCGCGCGTGATCGCGACGTCGTGCACATGGCTTTCCGATAGTCCGGCATTGGTGATGCGGACGAACCTCGCGCGCTTCTGCAGCTCGGCGATGGTTTGCGAGCCGGTATAGCCCATGGCTGCCTTCACCCCGCCGACCAGCTGGTGGATGATGTCGCGCACGGGGCCCTTGTAGGGCACCTGTCCCTCGATGCCCTCGGGAACGAGCTTCAGATGATCGCGGATGTCCTGCTGAAAATAACGGTCGGCCGAGCCGCGGGCCATCGCGCCGACCGAGCCCATGCCGCGATAGGATTTGTAGCTGCGGCCCTGGTAGAGGAAGATTTCCCCGGGCGCCTCCTCGGTGCCGGCAAGCAGCGATCCGACCATCACGCTCGATGCGCCGGCGGCAAGGGCCTTGGCGATGTCGCCGCTGGTCCTGATGCCACCGTCGGCGATCACCGGCACGCCATTTGCCGCGCGGGCGGCCTCCATCACTGCAGTGAGCTGCGGCACGCCGACGCCCGCGACTATCCGCGTGGTGCAGATCGATCCCGGGCCGATGCCGACCTTGATCGCGTCAGCGCCCGAATCGACCAGCGCCCTCGCCGCGTCGGCCGTCGCAACATTCCCCGCGATGACCTGGACCGAGTTCGAGACCGCTTTCACCCGCTCGACCGTCCTGCCGACGTCTGTGTTGTGGCCGTGGGCCGTGTCGATGACGATGCAGTCGCAGCCCGCGTCGATCAGTGCTTCCGAGCGCTCGAAGCCCTTGTCGCCGACCGTCGTCGCCGCAGCCACGCGCAGCCTGCCTTCCGCGTCCTTGGTCGCGAGCGGCGCCGCGACCGATTTCTCGATGTCCTTGACGGTGATCAGCCCGACGCAGTGATTGTCGCCGTCGACGACAAGCAGCTTCTCGATCCGGCGCTGGTGGAGGATGCGCCGAGCCTCCTCCTGGCTCGTGCCGAGCGGAACGGTGGCGAGATTGTCGCGGGTCATCAACTCGCTGACGGGCTGCTTGGCGTTCTCCGCGAAGCGGACGTCGCGGTTGGTGATGATTCCGCACAACTTGCCCGATTTCTCGACAATCGGGATGCCGCTGATCCGGTGCGTCGCCATCAGCTCGAGCGCTTCCGCGAGGCTCTGGTCGGGGCTCATGGTGATCGGGTTGACGACCATGCCGCTCTCGAACCTTTTCACCTGGCGGACGACGAGAGCTTGCTCCTCGACCGTCATGTTGCGGTGGAGAACGCCGATGCCGCCAAGCTGGGCCAGCGCGATGGCCATGTCGGCTTCGGTCACCGTGTCCATCGCCGACGACAGGATCGGGATGTTGATCGGGATCTCGCGCGTCAGGAATGTCTTCGTGTCCGCCTGGCTCGGCAGGACCGAGGATTCGAGCGGCTGAAGGAGGACGTCGTCGAACGTCAGTCCAAGCTGGATGTCGGACGAATTGGGAGCGGCGTCGTTGAACTGGGCCATATCGGCCCATGACAGAGCGGCGGCGATTCGCCAAGCCTTCCGCTAGGCGCTCGCCCTCGCGAGCACCCGCGCGGCCGCCTCGATGTGCATGCGCTCGATCATCTCGTTGCCGAAGCGTTCGGCACCGCCGTGGAAGGCGTCGACGAGAGCCCGGGCGCGCTCCACTTCAGCGGCGGTCGGTGCGAACGCCTGGTGGCAGGGCGCAATCTGGTTAGGGTGGATGAGGCTCTTGCCGTCAAAGCCGAGACTGCGGCCGTCCCGCGCTTCCGATTCGAATCCCTCGCTGTCCTCGAGATTGTTGAAAACCCCGTCGAACACGGCGACGCCGGCTGCCCGCGCGGCCAGCACGATCAGCTGGAGCGATGCCGAGATCGGCTCGCGCGCGGCGTCGAGCGGCAGGCGAAGGTCGGCGCGCAGGTCGTTGGTGCCGGCGATCAGGGCCGCCGATTCCTTTGCGATCTCCGCGGCGGCAAGGACGCCCGCGGCTGTTTCGATCATCGCTAGCACCGGCTTCGATACCGCTTCGGCGAACTCGTGAGCCAGGTGCGCCGACGTGGCCCGCGGAATGACCGCCAGATCGGCCTTCGAACCCGCGACGGCATCGAGGTCGAGCGAGTGCCACTCAGTCCCGACACCGTTGACCCGGATGGCGACTGGAACGGGCCAGGGCGTTGCCACTGCCTCCACGGCGGCAGCGCGCGCAGCCTGCTTGTCCTCGGCTTTTACCGCATCTTCGAGGTCGAGGACGACGAGATCGGCGCCTGCCTCGCGCGCCTTGGCGATTGCCCGCGGGTTCGACGCCGGCAGGAACAGCACCGACCGCACGGCGAACAGGTCGGCGGGCTTGTCGTTTTTCGCTTCCGCTCGCGTCATGGCCGTCGCATCATGCCCTGAATAAGCGAAAGCGGGGAAGAGAAATGCTGACGACGTTCGCGGCCGCCGTTGCGGTCCTGGTGCTGCTTTACGTGATGATGGGCGTGAAGATAGTCCGCCAGGGGTACCGCTATACGATTGAACATTTCGGCCGCTTCGTGAGGGTGGCGGAGCCGGGGTTCAATTATGTGACGCCCTTCTTCTACCGAGTCGGGCGTCGCATCAACATGATGGAGCAGGTCCTCGAAATCCCCGGACAGGAGATCATCACCAAGGACAATGCGATGGTCGCGGTCGACGGCGTCGTCTTCTTCCAGGTGCTCGATGCGGCCAAGGCGGCCTACGAAGTCTATGATCTCTACAGTGCGATTACCGCCCTTTCGACGACGAACCTGCGTACCGTGATGGGCTCGATGGACCTCGACGAGACCCTCTCCCGGCGTGACGAGATCAACGTCAAACTGCTGTCGGTCGTCGATCAAGCCACAGAATCCTGGGGCGTGAAGATCACCCGCGTCGAGCTTCGCGACATCCGCCCGCCGCAGGACATCGTGAATGCGATGACCCGGCAGATGAAGGCGGAGCGGGAGAAGCGCGCGGTGATCCTCGAAGCCGAAGGGTCGCGGCAATCGGCGATTCTCAAGGCGGAGGGAGAGAAGCAGGCGGCGATCCTCTCTGCGGAGGGAAGCCGCGAAGCCGCGTTCCGTGAAGCCGAAGCGCGCGAACGGGCAGCACAGGCTGAGGCTGCGGCCACAAAGGCGGTTAGCGACGCGATCGAAGGTGGCAGCGCACAAGCGATCAATTATTTCGTGGCCCAGAAATATGTCGAAGCGGTCGCGGAGTTCGCGCGCTCGCCGAACGCCAAGACGATCCTCTTCCCGGTCGAGGCGACGCAGCTGATCGGCACCCTCGGCGGCATCGCCGAGCTCGCCAAGGAAGCCGTCGGCGGACAGTCGAGCGGAGCGCGGCCGACTAGCGGCAAGACGGTGCCCAGCGTCCCCAAAGCGGCGCAATGAACGGACTGCCGATCGATCCCGAATGGCTGTGGCTCATCGGCGGGGTGGTGCTGCTGATCGCGGAGCTGATCGCGCCCGGCTTCTTCCTCGTCTTTATCGGCGGCGCGGCCGTCGCGACGGGTCTCGCCGCTTTGCTGCTGCCGCTGAGCCTGGCTCTCCAGCTCGTCGTCTTCGCGGTGCTCGCGTTTGTCTCCGTACGCATCTTCGGCCGCCGCGCTTATTCCATGCGTTACGATTATTCGCCCGACCCCTTCCTCAACGACCGGGCGAAGCGGATGCTTGGCCAGGTGGTCGTCGCAACGCAGCCGATCGATTCAAACGGCGGCCGGGTGCGGGTCGGCGACAGCGAGTGGTCGGCGCGCGGCGGACCGGCTCAGCCCGGCGACCGGGTCCGCATCGTCGACATCGAGGGCAACTGCCTCAAGGTCGAGCCGGAGCACGTGCTGCCGCCGGCTTAGCTGCCTGCTGACGGATCCACGCGTGCATCCGGTCCTCGAGCACGTTCAGCGGCACTGACCCGAGCGCGAGGATCGTATCGTGGAAGCCACGCTCGTCGAACTTCGGCCCGAGCGTCGTTTCCGCTTCCTTGCGTAGCCGCAGGATCGTCAGCTCCCCGAGCTTGTAGGCCAGCGCCTGGCCGGGCCAGCTGATATAGCGATCGACCTCGGTCTCGACCTCGTGCTGGCTCAGCGCCGTGTGGCTGGCGAGATAGTCGATCGCCTGTTGGCGCGACCAGCCGTACTGGTGGATGCCGGTGTCGATGACTAGGCGCGCCGCGCGCCACATGTCGTAGCTCTCCTGGCCGAATTTCTCGTACGGCGTGCGATAGATTCCGAGCTCGTCGCCGAGCCATTCGCTGTAGAGGCCCCAGCCCTCGCCCATGCCCGAGAAATAAAGGTTGCGCCGGAACCGTGGCAGCGCCTTCTGCTCCGCCTCCAGGCCTAGCTGGAAGCTATGTCCGGGCTCGCACTCGTGGAGAGTCAGCACGGGGATATTGTAGAGCGGCCGCACCGGCAGGTCGTAGGTGTTCATCAGGCAATTTTCGCGGCCGCCGCGCCCCGATGTGTAGAAGGGCGCAAGCGCAGGCGGCACCGGGATAATGCCGAAGCGGGCACGCGGAAGCAGGCCGAAATGCTGGCCGATCACGCCGTCGACGCGCTTGGCGACATAAGCGGAGACGCCCATCAGCTCGTCGGGGGTCTTCGCAACGAACTGCGGGTCGGTCTTCAGGAAGTGGAGGAATTCTGGCATCGTGCCCTTGAAGCCGCTGTCGCGCATCGTCTGCTGCATCTCGGCGTCGATGCGCGCGACTTCCTGAAGCCCGAGCTGGTGGATCTGCTGGGGCGTCATGTCGGTGGTCGTATATTCGCGCACCTGCGACCGGTAGAAAGCGTCGCCGTCGGGCAGATCGTGCGCCGCGATCGTCGTTCGCGTGTGCGGGATGTAATCGTCCCGAATGAAGCCGAGCAGCTTGGTGTAGGCGGGCATGACCGACTGTTGAATGGCCCCACGGCCCTCGGCGCGAAGCTGCTGCTGCTGGGCTGCGGGGATATTCGAAGGAAACTTCTCGAACGGCTTGTAGAAGCTGCTCTTTTCCGGATCATCGACGATGAAGGTGGCGATCGATTTGTCGCGGCCGTCGAGCGTTGCCCTGGGGACGCTGAACCCGCGGGCCAGCCCCGCGCGCATGTTGGCAATCTGCTCGTCGAAGAAGCGCGGGATGTCGCGCATGCGCCCGATATATTGCTGATAGCCCGCGACGGAATCGAAGGGCTGCGACGCGTCGAGATAGGTCCAGAAGGAGCTGTCGCTGTTGAAGGGCATTTCCCACGTACGGAAATGATAGTCGGCGATCTGGTTCTCGAGCGTAGTCCGAAGGACAGCCGCGTTGACCTGCTCGTCCGGCGACAGCTGCACCGTCGAAATCGCGTTCAGCTGGGCGAGCACGTCCTTCAAATGCGCTTCGCGCCGAAGCTGCGACGCGGCATCGACATGCGGCAGGTGGTCGGTTCCCTCGAGCTCGCCTTTCGAGTTCCAGATCTCACCGGATTCAACCGCGTCCCAATCGGCATAGGCGTTGTAAAGGGCCTTCAGCCGAGCGTCCGCCGAGTTTTGCGCGGCCTGCCCCGCCGGCGGCGCTGCAACGGCACGCGAATGGAGCGCACTCGTCCCCACCAGGACCGCGCCGAACGCGACGAACAGCTTCATTGTCTCATCCCCTCCCCGAAGCGGCTAGCGGCTTAACCTCTACCGCCGCCAACCCGCGTTAGGGAAGCGCCCGAAGATCGGGCTCGACGAACTGCCGACGTGCTTCGACCGAGAAAAGCCGCTGCTGGGAATAGAAGCGCAGCGGCCAGTCGCGTCGGCCCGTCGGGGAAAGCAGCAGCTCGTTGACGAGTTCGTGCAGCGGCTGCTTGCGGTCCGCTTCCTCGAGAAAGAGCCTCACGCCCGCCAGAAACACCCGGGTGATCGTCTCGTGATAACCTTCCGTGTCGGAATTTACGCCGCCAACGCTCTCATTGTAGCGGCGGATGAAGCCGGGAAGCTCTTTGTCGAGATCGATGTCGGCTCGCCTGAGCAGCAGATAGGTGGTCGCGGCGAGATGCGCCTCGTGAGTCCATTCGGCGCGCGGCAGCGTGCGCGCGACCAATCCTTCACCGATGTGCTCGACATCGGCGTCGGTGGTGAAGAGGCGGGGTCGGTATTCGGTCATCGGTCGGGTCCTGGATGAGGGCCCGACGCTGGCCGGGCCTAAACTGAAGTCGTCTGGGCGGTCTGCTGTTGCGCTTGCGTTTGTTGCGCCTTCGGACCCGCCTGGCGCACGCCCTCGTCGACCTGGTCGGCGAACTGCGCGAAGTTCTGCGCGAACAGGTCGACGAGCTTCGCCGCCATCGCATCATATTCGGCAGGGTCCGCCCAGGTGCTGCGCGGGTCGAGCAGCTCGGTGCACCCGGGCAACTCCGCCGGCACTTCGAACCCGAAGTTCGGGTCCTTGCGGAACTTGGCCTTCTTCAGGCTCCCGTCGAGCGCCGCATTGAGCAGCGCACGCGTGGCCTTGATCGGCATGCGCTTGCCCACACCGAACTTGCCGCCGGTCCAGCCGGTGTTGACCAGCCAGCAGTCGACGCTGCCCTCGGCAATGCGCTTCTTCAAAAGGTTGCCGTAAATGGACGGATGCCGCGGCATGAACGGCGCTCCGAAGCAGGTCGAGAAGGTCGCCTGCGGTTCGGTCACGCCGATTTCGGTGCCCGCGACCTTCGCGGTGTAGCCCGAAAGGAAGTGGTACATCGCCTGGTCGGGCGTGAGCTTCGCGATCGGCGGAAGAACGCCGAAGGCGTCCGCCGTCAGCATGACCACATTCTTCGGCGTCGGGCCCAAATTGTCCGCGGACGAATTGGGGATGAAGTCGATCGGGTATGCGCCGCGGCTGTTCTCGGCGAGCGTCGGATCGTCGAGGTCGAGCTCGCGCGTCACGGGATCGATGACGACATTCTCGAGCACCGTGCCGAAGCGCTTGGTGGTCGCGTAAATCTCCGGCTCGGATTCTGCCGAAAGGCGGATCATCTTGGCGTAGCAGCCGCCTTCGAAATTGAAGACCGCCGTGTCCGACCAGCCGTGCTCGTCGTCGCCGATCAGGGTGCGGTGCGGATCGGCCGACAGCGTGGTCTTGCCGGTGCCGCTGAGGCCGAAGAAGATCGCGGTGTCGCCGTCGGGGCCGATATTCGCCGAGCAATGCATCGGCATGATGCCCTGCGGCGGCAGGATGAAGTTCAGCAGGCCGAAGACGGACTTCTTCATCTCGCCGGCGTAGGACGTGCCGCCGATCAGGATCAGCTTCTTCGAGAAATTGACGGCGACGACCGTCTCGCTGCGGCAGCCGTGGCGCTCGGAATCCGCGCGGAAGCTCGGCAGGTCGATGATCGTATATTCCGGCTCGAAATCCGCCAACTCGCCCGCCTCGGGGCGGACCAGCAAGGTCCGGATGAAGAGATTGTGCCAGGCGAGCTCATTGACCACCCGGACCCTGACCCGGTGCTCGGGCTGCGAGCCGCCGTAGAGATCGGCGACGTAGAGCTGGTCCTTGTCGGCGAGCGCGAGCAGGAAATCGTCGTGAAGCCGATCGAACGCCGCCGGGTCCATCGGCTTGTTGCCGTTGTTCCACCAGATCACGTTCTCCGTGAGCGCGTCCTTGACCGTGAACTTGTCCTGCGCGCTGCGTCCGGTGTGCTTGCCGGTGCGGACGACTAGCGGGCCGTCCTTCGCGAGCAGGCCTTCGCCACGGCGGACGGCATGCTCCACCAGCGGCGCGGTCGTCAGATTCCAGAAGATTTCAGCGCCGGTTGCGATGCCTTGCGTATCAAGGCCGCGGCTGGGGACCCGTTCATTCACTCTCGAAACACCCTTCCTGATGTCAAAATGCGGCAGCGACCGGTGTAGGCCTGCCGCCGCATTAGCTTTGCGTAGCGGGCCTATAAGCTGGAATCGGCTTCCCGGTCAAAACGGGGCTACGGCTGTTCGGGTCCTTGCGCAGGGAAGATCACGTCAGCTTCACAACAGCATAGCAGCTTGTGCGCTGCCCTGCCGCTGTCTATCCGCATCGTGAAGCGGTAGAGGCAGCGGGCGAGCAGCGGATGAGCCAGGTGATCGCGCTGGTCGACGACGACCGCAACATCCTCACATCGGTGTCGATCGCGCTCCAGCAGGAGGGGTTCGTCACCCGCGTCTATTCGGATCCGGCGCTTGCGTTGAAAGCGATCAACGACAATCCGCCCGATCTTGGCGTGTTCGATATCAAGATGCCCAATCTCGACGGCATGGAGCTGCTCCGGCGCGTGCGCGAGTTCAGCTCGATGCCGGTCATTTTCCTCACCTCCAAGGACGACGAGCTCGACGAGGCGCTGGGGCTCGCGATGGGCGCCGACGATTATATCTCGAAACCCTTCTCGCAGCGGCTGCTCATTGCCCGCATCCGCGCAATCCTGCGCCGCCAGGACCTCGAGCGCGGAGAGGCCGCCGCAAGCTCGGGGGAAGCGGACCCGGCGCCACTTGATCGGGGACGTCTGATGATGGACCCGGCTCGGCACAAGGTGAGGTGGGAGGGCAAGGACGTCAGCCTCACCGTCACCGAATTCCTCATCCTCGAGGCGCTCGCGCAGCGCCCGGGCGTCGTCAAAACACGCAACCAGCTGCTCGATGTGGCCTATAACGAGGACATCTATGTCGACGACCGGACCATCGACAGCCACATCAAGCGTATCCGGCGCAAGTTCCGAAGCGTCGACCCCCAGTTCGATGCAATCGAGACTCTCTATGGCGTCGGCTATCGATTCGACGAGCAGTGAGCCGCCCGAGCCGCAGCTGAAGTGGCGCGGCCGGTGGACGCTGACCCACCGCATCCTCGCGCTCAACGTCCTCACGCTTCTGCTGGTCGTGCTGAGCACGGCCTATCTCGACGTGTTCCGGCACCGGCTCAGCAAGGAGCGGACGCAGCAGACCCGCCTCGAGACGGCGACCACGGCCTCTGCCATGAGCCATGTGCCGCAGAAGGAATGGCCGGCGCTCCTCGCCACTGCTTCGAAAGTCACCGAGGATCGCTTTCGTCTCTACGGCCCCGACGGATCGTTGCTCGTCGACAGCTGGCGGCTGACCGGCCCGACCTACGAACTCATCGATCCCAATGCGCAGCGATGGACGAACGCGATCGCACGCGCACTGGACCGGGGCTTCAACTTCGTCGTGGGCGCGCCGCGATACGAGGATTATGCCGAGCCGGCGGTCGACACGCTGCAGGCGTGGCCCGAAGCGGTCCGGGCCAAAAGGCTTAACCGGCCGACTACAAAGATCAGGGACGCCCCCGACCTGACGCCCGTGATCTCCTCGGCGGTGCCGTTCAACGGCAACGTGCTCCTCGCGACCGACAATGATCGGACGTTCACTCACACGGTACGGCGGGAGCGTGCGTTCATCATGGGCGCGATGGCGGTGATCGTCGCGATCTCGATCCTGCTTTCGATGTTCCTTGCGCGGACGATAGTCAGGCCGCTTCGACGCCTGGCGCTCGCGGCGCATCGGGTTCGGCTCGGCCGCGCGCGCGAGGTCAAGGTGCCGCGGCTGCCGAGGCGAAGCGATGAGATCGGCCTGCTTGCCCGCGCCGTCTCGGACATGAGCCAGTCGCTGCGCCAGCGCATCGACAATATCGAAGCCTTCGCCGCCGACGTCACTCATGAGCTCAAGAACCCTCTCGCCTCGCTTCGCTCCGCAGTCGAGGGGCTCGATCGCGTCGAGGACCCTGAGCTTCGCCGACGACTGATGGCCATCGCGCGCGAGGATGTCGGCCGGCTCGACCGGCTGATCAACGATGTCAGCGAGGCCGCGCGCACCGACGCCGAGCTTCACCGCGCGACATTCGAGCGAGTCGACCTCGGGCCGCTGATCGAGCAGATCGCGTCGAGCTGGGAAGACCGGCGTGAAAAAGGCGATGCCCGGATCGCCTTTGCCAGGCCGCGCAAGGATACGGCCGTCGTCATGGGCAAGCCCGACCAGCTTGCCCGCGCGATCAACGCGATCATCGACAATGCGGTGAGCTTTTCGCCGCCCGGCGGGCTGGTCGAAATCGCCGCCGCGGCGGTCGGCGACGAGGTTCGCATCCGGATCGACGACGAAGGACCCGGCGTTCCGCCCGAGGCCCGTGAAGCGATCTTCAATCGCTTCCACTCGGTGCGGCCGGAGGGCGAGAGCTTCGGCCGGCATTCCGGCCTCGGCCTTGCCATCGCCCAGGCAATCGTCAAAGGCCATGACGGAGAGATTGACGTGCACGATCGCGACGACGCTCCATCGGGCGCCCGCTTCACCATACGCCTGCCCTCGGCGGACCGCGCGTGAGCCAGTACCAGGCGGCAGGCGGACCCCGCATCTCGGCGGAAACGCTCCACGCGAGCACCGTTGCGACCAACGGGAGGGCGGTGGTGATCACCGGCCCGTCGGGGTCGGGCAAATCGGACCTCGCACTGCGCCTGATCGACCGCGGCTTCGCGCTGGTCAGCGACGACCGCACCGTGGTGAAGCGAGATGGCGATCGACTGGTCGCCGCGTCGGCTCCGAACATTGGCGGGAAGCTTGAAATACGGGGAATCGGCATCGTCGACGTCGAGAGCGTCAGTGACGTCGCCGTGGCTCTGATCGTGGAGCTCAAGAGTGACATCGACCGCATTCCCGACGACAGCCGCGACCGTTTGATCCTCGGGGTGCCGGTGCCGCTGATCTCGATCGACGCGATGACCGCTTCGGCTGCCGCCAAGGTGGCGTTCGCGCTCGACCGCATGGGCCTGGCGTTCTGATGGCCGAGCGGCAGCCCCGCCTGCCGCGGCTGCTGCTCGTCACCGGCATGTCCGGCGCGGGCAAGTCGACGGTGCTCGCGACGCTCGAAGACATGGGCTGGGACACGGTCGACAATCTGCCTGCAGACCTGCTCGATGGGTTTGTCCACGGCCGCGGGCAGCGGCGAACCAAACCGGTCGCCGTCGCGATGGATGCGCGGAGCCGCGGCTTCGACGCCGACAAACTGCCCGAGCTTATTCGCTCGATCGAGGGAGTCGAGCCGGAAATCCTCTATCTCGACTGCTCGGGCGGAGAGCTCATCCGCCGGTACGACGAGACGCGCCGCCGCCATCCGCTCGCCCCCGACCGCCCGGCGGAAGACGGGATCGCGCGAGAGCGGCGGATCACCGCGCCGCTTCGCAGCGCCGCCGACAGCGTGCTGGACACCACCGATTTGAGCCCTGCCGAGCTCGGCGATGAGCTCCGGCGCCGCTACGGCGGGGACTCCGATCAGCCGGTGCTGACCATCGCCTCGTTCGGCTTCGCGCGCGGGATTTCGCGGACTGCGGATCTCGTCTTCGACCTGCGCTTCCTCCCCAATCCGCACTGGATCGAGGAGCTTCGACCTCTGACCGGCGCCGATGCGGCCGTGCGCGACTATCTCGCGGCCGAGCCGGCGTGGGACGAGACGATGGAGCGCATCGAAGCGCTTCTCATCGACTGGATTCCCCGCTACTGGGCCGCGGGCAAAAGCTACGTGACGGTCGCATTCGGATGTACAGGAGGGCGGCACCGGTCGGTCGCCGCGGCAGTCGAAATGGCGGAACGGTTACGTAATGCCGGATTTGCACCGAATGTGCGTCACCGTGATCTCGCCTCGCCGCCGAGTGACACGATCGAACGGCATCCCGGGCGCGCGTCGGCCAGCGAGGGCGAGGACGGATTGAATCGATGATTGGATTGGTGCTGGTGACCCACGGCCGGCTTGCGGCCGAATTCGTCACCGCGATGGAGCATGTGGTCGGGCCGCAGGAGGCGATCGAGCCGATCTGCATCGGCC